>Ga0306920_100003398_pt1 | contig 20173 bp, 13 predicted proteins | sample flu12Cox44000170_FD_204666 | JGI IMG/M metagenome (GOLD analysis project Ga0306920, IMG submission 204666) | Lab enrichment of tropical soil microbial communities from Luquillo Experimental Forest, Puerto Rico - flux4day.12C.oxic.44.000.170 (v2)... | ecosystem: Environmental > Terrestrial >... | reverse complement strand
TGACTTGACACACTCCCCGCCCCCGTGTGCGGCCCCGACGCGGGGGCCGCACACGGAGGCGGGAGGTCACGACACCTTGACCTGGTTGTAGATGCCGTACATGGCCGAGATCAGCGCGACCGCCACGAACCCGACGACCACGCCCATGAAGATGATGACGGCCGGCTCGAAGAGGCTGGTGAACCGCTTGACCTTCTCGTCGAGCTCGCGGCTGTAGTACTCGGCCGCCACCTCGAGCTGCTGGTCCAGCGTCCCCGTCTCCTCGCCGACGCGGAACATCTGCCGCGCGGCGCCGGGGAAGAGGCCGGTCTCGGCGAGCGGCCCAGCGAGCCCCTTGCCCTCCATCATCGACTCGCGGATCGACTCGATCGCGTCGTGGTAGACGAGGTTGTTCGTCGAGTCCGCGGTGACCGTGAGGGACCGTGGCAGGTCGACGCCGGCGCGGACCATCGAGGAGAGCACGCGGCAGACCCGCTCCAGGACCGCGGCGCGGATGAGGTCCCCGAGCACCGGGATCTTCAGGTAGAGCGCGTCCAGCCAGCGACGCCCTCCCTCGTTCCGGCGCATCGCGAGCACCGCGACCACCGCCGCGAGGATGACGAGGAGGATCGCCCACCACCACTTGGAGACGAACGACGACATCGAGAGCAGCATCCGCGTGGGGAGCGGGAGCTTGGCGTTCAGGGACTTGAAGAACGTCACGAACTTCGGGAGCACGAACGTCGCGAGCACGACGACCACGATGATCGACATGACGAGGACGATCGCCGGGTAGATCATCGCCGAGACGAACTTCGCTCGTGCCTCGGTGTCGCGGTCGATGTAGTCGGCAAGCTGGTTGAGCGAGGAGTCGAGGTTCCCGGTCATCTCCGCGGACTCGAGGATCCCCACGTAGTAGGCCGGGAACGCCTCAGGGTGGGCCGCGGCCGCGCCGGCAAACGTGTCGCCGGCGCGGAGGTCCTCGATCATGGACGTGACGACCTTGCGCATCATCTTCTGGGACGTCTCCTCGAGGATGACCTCCATCGCCTCCATGATCGGGATGCCCGCCCGCATGAAGACGGCGAGCTGCCTCGAGAAGTGGCCGACGTCCTTGCGCGGGACCATCTTCTTCGTGATCTCGAAGGTGAGCACGCTCTTCTTCTCGGTCACCTCGAGCGGCTGGTACCCCTTGTCGATGAGGGCGAGGTGCGCTGCGCCCTGGGTCTCCGCTGCCTCGACACCGGTGACCTTGCGGCCGTCCGCGTCGAGCGCCTTGTAGGAGAACTTGGAGAGTGTCTTCTGCGGGCTCATAGCGTGTACATGCTCCTTACGACCTCGTCGACCGACGTGATGTCCTGCGCCACGAGGCTGATGGCCTCCTGCCGCAGGGTTCGCATGCCTTGCTTCTTCGCGAGGTTGCGCAGCTCCTCCTGCGTCGCCCACCCCACGATCAGTCGTTTGATCTCCGGCGTCATCTGCAGGAGCTCGTAGACGCCGATGCGGTCCTTGAACCCGGTCCCGCCGCAGAAGTTGCAGCCCGTCCCGTGGTAGAAGACCTCCTTCTCGGGTGGGCCGCCGCTCTCCTCGTAGAACATCCGCTGCTCGTTCGTGAGCGTGTAGGTCGTCTTGCAGGAGGGGCAGATGCGACGCACGAGCCGCTGGGCCACGACAGCGAGCACCGACGAGGCGATCAGGAACGACTCGATCCCCATGTCGAGGAACCGGTGCAGCCCCGAGACCGAGTCGGTCGCGTGCATCGACGAGATCACGAAGTGACCGGTGAGCGCCGACTGCGTCGCCACCCTTGCCGTCTCGACGTCGCGGATCTCGCCCACCAGGATCACGTCTGGGTCCTGCCGCAGGATCGACTTCAGCCCGGTGGCGAACGTGATCCCCGCCTGCTCGTTCGTCTGGATCTGGTTGATCGACGGGAAGATGTACTCCACCGGGTCCTCGATCGTCATGACGTTGAGCGTCGGGTTGTTGACCTCGCTCAGCGTCGCGTAGAGCGTCGTCGTCTTCCCGCTCCCGGTCGGGCCCGCGCAGAGCATCATCCCGAACGGGGCGCGCGCGATCTTGGAGAACGTGGCGTGCGTGTCGGGCGGCATGCCGAGGTCGCCGAGGCGCAGCAGCGACTTCGACTTGTCCAGCACCCGCATGACGCAGCTCTCGCCAGCCACGGTGGCCACGGTCGCGACGCGGACGTCGACCGGCGACCCGTCGATGGTGGTCGTGAGCTGGCCATCCTGGGGTCGGCGGCGCTCGACGATGTTCATCCCCGCCATGATCTTGATCCGGCTCACCAGGCCGGGTCCCATGACGTCGGGGAGGGTGAGCACCTCCTTGAGGGCGCCGTCCACACGGAACCGCACCCGGACGGACCCGTCCCCCGGCTCGATGTGCACGTCGGACGCGCGGTCGCGGATCGCCTGCGTCAGGATCCGGTCCACGAGCTGGACGACGGGCGCGTCGTCGGACATCAGGTCCGGCTCGGCATCCGCGGTCCCGGGCCGCTTCCTCGTCCCCTCGACCGAGACGAACGCTGCGATCAACCCGTCGACGCCGCCGATCGCGCGGTAGTTGCTGTCGATCGCCCACTTGATGTCGCCGAGCGGCGAGATCATGAGGCGGACGGGCCGACCCGCGGTCCTCGAGAGCAGGTCGCGGAGCTCCTCGCTCGGCTCTGCCGCCGCGACATCGAGCCCGTGGTCGCCCAGATGCACCGGCACCACGTTCTGCTCGCGGGCGATCTCCTCTGGGATCAGGGCCATCGCCTCAGGCTCGATGTTCTCGCGTCGCAGGTTGGAGACCGGGACGCCGAGGAACTCGGCCAGCGCGTCCACGAGGTCCCGCTCGTCGACGAATCCGAGCGCGACGAGCACCTCACCGATGCGGCCGCCGGACTCGCCCTGCTCCGAGAGGCCCTGCTCCAGCTGCTCCTCTGTCACGAGGCCGCGCTCGATGAGCAGCGCACCGAGTCGCCCGCGTGAGATCCCCGCCAGCCGCTCCGGCGACGCGACGGCGGGCTGCTGTGTGCCGTTCAGCGGCGAGGGCTCGCGCTCATCGACGGCGACCGCCGTTGCCGCGCCCGAGCTCGCGGAGCCCGTTGCGACAGCGCTCTCGCGTGCGTTCTCGTCGCGCGGGGGCTCTTTCTTATTCCGCTTGAAAGGCACCGGGAACCTCGCGTTCGTTTGGGGACTTGCTGTCGTGCAGTCTTACACGTTGCTTTTGTGTTTGACCATACTCTGTTGCGACTTCTTTGACCGACATAATGCGGGCCACCTCAGATGAATTTCGGCGGTTCGCGAGCGCGCGGTCGTGACGCGCCGCACACCCCGCACGCGGCGACGTGGAGGACGTCATGGCGTCGGAGGCCACGTCGACGGCCACCGCCACCTCTGGGTCGTGCCGCCCTGGCGAGTGGCAGGTCGTCCGGGGGACGGCGCCAGCGACATGCGCGACGGTCAGTGGGTCAGCTCGCCACCTCGTCTCTGTTGGTACAGGTGTAGGTCGCACATCGATCACGCACTCCGCTCGATCAAGGAGTCGTAGACGTTGTTGCCGACGACCTCGTAGCCGACTGGGTTGCAGGCGGCGAGGGAGGCGCAAGAAACTCCGTTGAACCCATCATGAGCGCTGGGGTTCGCGCTCGGCGCGATGATCCAGCGCGTCCCGTTCCAGTGCTCGACGAGCGTCTGGCTGGCAGTCCCGGCCGAGATGGACCCGACCGCCTCGCAGACCGACGCACGGAGGCACGACACCCCCCAGAGGTCGGTGCTCGCCCCGGCGCTCGGGCTCCGGACCACCACCCACCGCCCGCCCTTCCACTGCTCGACGAGGGTGCGGGAGGTCGCGCCGGTGACCTGGCCGCCGACCGCCTCGCAGAACCGAGTCGAGGCACACGCCACGGCGTTCAAGAGGTCCTGGGTGCTCGGGTCCCTGCTGGGGATGACCCGCCATCTGGCCCCGTTCCAGGCCAGGACGAGCGCGCGCAGGTGGCCCTGGGCGGTCCAGTCGCCGACCGCGAAGCAGAAGGTAGGTGAGAGGCAGGAGACGCCGAGCAGCTCGTTCGTCTGGGTCCCGAGGTCCGGCGTGACCGAGCTCGTCCAGCTCCGCCCGTTCCACCGCTCGGCGAGGGTCCGGTCGACACCGGCTGCGACACCGACCCCGACCGCCATGCAGAAGCGCACGGACGCGCAGGAGACCGCGTTCAGCGTGTCGTGCGCCGTGGGGTCGACGCTGGAGGTCGTCGACCAGCTGCGTCCGCTCCACCGCTCGACGAGTGCTCGCTGGGACGCGCCGGCACCGATCGCCCCGACGGCCATGCAGAAGGACGAGCTGAGGCAAGACACCCCGTCGAGGAAGTTCGACGTCAGGCTCGGACTGATGCTCGGGGACGTGGTCCAGCGCGATCCCGCCCACACCTCCGCCAACGTCTTGTCGACCGCAGCGTTGACGTAGAACCCGACCGACATGCAGAACGATTGTGAAGGACACGAGATGCCCCGCAGCGCGTTCTCCGTTGCGCTCGGGTTGGTGCTCGTGTCCACGCGAAACTTGACCTGGCTCGAGCCGGCCGGCTGGATGGACGCCCCGACGCGCTGCGCTTGGATCGTGCCGAGGGCGACGGTGGCGAGCATCGCGACAGAGCACGCACTCGCGACAATACGGCCACGCACACTTCGCGCAATCCTGGAACGGTGTTCTTTCATGACCAAAAGGCCGACGTCATGGCGCCTCCGAAGGGAGGTGTCAAACATGCGCAACAACCTCACAGTCGAACGTCACGCGACGAACCACGCCGACACAACAGGGACCCAATTCATCGTCAGCGCGCAAGAAATCTCGCCACATGGGGTCACGGACAGGGCATGCTTTCTCCATGGCACAGATCACGACCAATGACTCAGTCACGGTGCTCGAACCTGAGCAGCCTGTGGATAGGCGAGCCGCGAACCAAACACGACGAGACCGCTTCGCGCTTGTAACCTCAACGAGTGGACTACGTACGCCGAAGCGGGATGCGAGGCCGATGACACGCGTGCTCATCGTTGAGGACGACGCCGAGATGGTGTCGATGCTCCGCAGCTATCTGACAGCCGAGGGATACGACGTGGACGTCGCCGCCAACTGTGCTGGCGCGCTGGAGCGCGCTACGGCGAACACCCCTGACCTCGTCCTGCTCGACATCGTGCTCGGGAAGGAGGACGGCCGCGACGTGTTCCGCGAGCTTCGCCTCATGAGCGACGTCCCGACGATCTTCCTCACGGGTCGCGGGCTGGAGACGGACAGGATCGCCGGGCTGAAGATGGGTGCGGACGACTACATGGTCAAGCCGTTCTCGCTCGGCGAGGTCTCCGCGCGCATCGAGACCGTCCTTCGGCGAACGAACGGCGGGAACGGGCAGCGCGACGCGAACGAGCCGACCATGACGTTCGGTCCGCTGCAGATCAACGAGCTGACCCACGAGGTCCACCTCAACGGCGATCTGGTCGAGCTGACGTCCAAGGAGTTCGCGCTGCTCGCGTTCCTCGCTTCGTCGCCGCGCCGCGTCTACTCGCGCGAGCAGCTGCTCGAGAACGTGTGGCTCTCCTCGCCGGAGTGGCAGGGCGGCGCGACCGTCACCGAGCACATCCGCCGGTTGCGCTCCAAGATCGAGATGGACCCGGACCACCCGCGCTGGATCACCACGGTCAGGGGCGTCGGGTACCGGTTCGAGCCGCCGCCCGCAGACGAGGTCGCGGTTGCGGAGCCCTCCGGGGCCGCGACCACCTGAGCGCGAAGCAGCGCGGGTCTGTCCCAAGCCCCCGACCGCGGCACCCCGCCGCCTACCGCGCTACCTGGGCGCCGTCGCCCGCCGGCTGCGCAGCTCGTCGATCACGCCGATCAGCTCGCTCGGCTTGAACGGCTTCGGGAGGAACGTCCCGGTCCCCTCGCGCACGTCCTCCAGCACCGCCGCGTCCACGTTCCCAGAGACCAGCACGACGAGCAGCTCGGGATCTGACTCCTGGAGGATCGCGGCAAGCTCGCCACCGGTCATGCCACCGAGCACGACGTCGCTCACCAGAAGCTCGATCGACCGCGGAACGTCCTTCGCGATCTCGACGGCGCGCTCCGCACTCTCGGCCTCGTACACGACGAAGCCGTTGTGCCGCAAGATCCGCCCGATGAGCTCGCGGATCCCGTCGTCGTCCTCGGCGAGCAGCACCGTGGTGCCGGGCGCCTCACGCGCCGGGGGCTCGGCGTGGACGTCGGCCAAGGGCTCCTCGTCGACCGTCGGGAAGAGGATCTCGAAGGTCGTGCCCTCACCGAGGACGCTGTGGACCTGGATCGTCCCGCCGGACTCCTGGACGACCCGCCTGGCAGCCGGAAGCCCGAGCCCGGTCCCCTTCGCCGGGCCCTTGGTCGTGAAGAGCGGCTCGAAGCACCGGCGGACCGTCTCCTCGTCCATGCCCGATCCGGTGTCGGTGACGACGACGCGCACGTAGTCGCCCGGGGGCAGCCCGGCGCTCGCGGCGGCGTCGGCGTCGATCACCACCGGGGCGATCGCGATCCGCAGCGACCCGCCCTCCGCCATGGCGTCGCGAGCGTTCGTCGCGAGGTTCATGACCATCTGCTCGAACTGGTCGGGGTCCGCTCGGATCATCCCGGTCGTCGGATCGAGCACGAGCTCGAGCTCGATGTCGCCCCCGATGATGCGATCGAGCACGTCGGAGAGCTCCCCGACGGACTGGACCGGCGAGAACACGATCGGCTCGGGCAGCTTCGTCCTGCCCATCGTGAGCAGCTTCCCGGTGAGCGTCGACGCACGTGTGGTGGTGGACTGGATGTCGCGCGCGAGCTGGGTCGTACGGACGCCCTCCGCCTCAAGCAGGATGAGCTCGGCGTACCCCGCGATGAGCGTCAGGAGGTTGTTGAAGTCGTGGGCCACGCTGCTCGACAGCTGCCCGATGACGTCCATGCGCTGGGCGTGCCGGAGCTCCTCCATCAGCTGGCGCTGGTCCGTCACGTCCTCGACGACGGTGAGCAGGCTTCCCTCGCGCCCGACGGTGGGTGGGACCAGGGCGGCCGACGCGGCGAGCACCCGCCGCCGGCCGGCGAGCTCGACGCTTGTGAGGTCGCGGACGGGGACCTCCCGTCCGTCGACGGCCGCCGCCCAGAGGTCCTCGAGCTCGTCGAGGATGGGCGGCGGGAAGGCCGGGACCACCGACCTCGGCGCGTCGGGATCCTCCCCCCAGGAGAAGAGGGACGCGGCTGCCCGGTTCCACCACCTGATCCCGCCGTCCACGTCGGTCTCCACGATCCCGATGGGGGCGGTGTCGACGAGCACCCGCAGGCGCTCCTCGCTCTGTTGGATCGTGCGGTTCAGCTCGGTCGCGTCCAGCGCGGACGATGCGAGCTGTGCCAGCAGCGACGCGACCTCGAGGTCGTCGTCGCTGAAGCTCGATCCGTCTCGGTGCCGGATCGAGACCGACCCTCGTGCCGCGCTCCGCCGTGCGAGGAGCGGTGCCACCAGCCACTGCCCGGTGCGGGCGGGCGCCCCGGACCCCGGCGCTGGCGGCGGGTCGCTCGCCTCCCTCGGGCGCGCGGCGCGAGACCGTTCGCGGTGCACCGCCACCTTGAGCGGCGAGGCTGGACCGGACTCCAGCGCCACCACGACCTCCTCAGCGTCGAAGACGCTGCGCGCCCGACGTGCCACGGCGTCGAGCACGTCCTCCTCGCGCTGCAGCCCGGCGACGATCATCGACGCCGCGAGGAGCTGGTGGAGCTGGCTCGCGATGCGCTGGGACCGGCGGGCCGCGACGCGTGCCCTGGCCTGGAGGAGCGCCCGCCCGATCGACGCCGCCGTGGCCGAGGCGACGTCCTCGATCGCCGCGGCGTCCGCCTCGTCGAGCGGCGGGGCGCTGCGGGCGAGGCAGGCGAGCGTCCCGAGGGGGCGGCCGTCGTCGAGCAGGCACACGACGACGCAGGAGAGTGACGGCTCGCGCGCGGAGCGCCAGCTGATGGGGGCGCCGCCGATCAGCGCCTGGCGGCGGAGCCCGTCGAACCCGCGGATCGCTGCCTCGATCTCGCCTCCCCTCGTCACCACTCGGCGCTCGGCGTCGTCGCTGTCGGTGAGCACGATCTCGCACGCGTCGGCGCACTCGGGGACGAGCGCAGCAAGGAGCCGGTCGAGCGTCTCGGGGATGGAGTCGAGCGGTCGGGCAAGCGCCTCCAGCGCCGAGGCGCGGAATCGGACGGGCCGCGGGGGGCCGCGCCTCGCGCGCCTCACGGGAGCGCCCCTCGGAGGTGCACGTGGACGCTCGGACCCACGAAGATCGCGACGGCGGCACCGAGCGCCAGGAAGACCCCGTAGGGGATGGGGTGATCGCGGCGCATCCGGTGCGCCGCGATCAGCGCGAGCCCCACCGCCGCACCGAGGATGTTCGCCGCGAAGAACCCGATGAGCGCGGAGGTCACGCCCAGCCACCCGAGGCCGAGGCCGAGCACGAGCGCGAGCCGCACGTCGCCGAACCCGAGGAACCGCTCGTCCGCGCGGTTGATCGCGTAGAAGAGGAGGAACCACGCAGCCGCGCACGCCGTGGCGATCCAGAGCGATCGGTAATCACCCGTCGCCACCGCCGCGGCCAGCAGCAGGACGGCCACGACCCCGAGGAGCGTGTAGACGATGCGGCGGGGGAGGCGCATGGTCTCGAGGTCGATGCAGGCGAGGGCGAGCAGCCCCGCCAGCATGGCGAGGAGCGCGGGGAGCGCCGCGTAGAAGCCATAGCGGAGCGCCGCGCCGCAGAACAGCAGCGCGGTCGCGACCTCGACGAGCGGGTAGCGCACCGAGATCGGGTGCCGGCAGTGTCGGCACCGGCCCCTGAGCACCAGCCATGAGACGACGGGCACGTTGTCACGGTTCTCGATCGGCGCGCCGCAGCTCGGGCACGCCGACCTCGGCGAGACGACGGACAGCTCTCTTGGGACGCGGTAGATCACGACGTTCAGGAACGACCCCACAGCGAGGCCGATCAGCGTGCACGCGACAGCGAGGACGGCGAGCGACACGTCGGCTCGTCAGGGGGTCCGCGGTGCCACGGTCGGCTCCAGCGTACCGAGCGCGCACCGTCCGACTCGTCGATGGCACCCCGACGGAGCGCACGGTGTCAGAGGGGCTTCCCCGAGAAGATCGCGTAGTCCTCGAGGAAGCGGTCGATGGCGTCGACGTCGTGCGGGACGGAGAACAAGAACCCCTGGCCGACGTCCACGTGCTCGCCCAGCAAGCGGAGCCGCTGATCGTCGTCCTCGATCCCCTGGGCGACGGTCTGCACGTGCAACGACTTGCCGAGCTGCACGAGGCGGTGGACCCGCTCGGCGTCCTCCGAGGACGACGCCAGCCCGGTGATGCAGGTGCGATCGATCTTCACGATGTCGATGGGGAGCGACGCGACCAGCGACTCGGACGCGGGGTCCGATCCGAAGTCGTCGATCGCCAGCCGGACCCCGGTCGCCCGGAGGGCGGCCAGCCTCGACGGCGCATCCCCGAGCCTCGCGAGCGCCCGCTCGGAGAACTCCAGCACCAGATGGCCTGCGTCGAAGCGGCTCTCCTCGAGGCTGTCGGCCACGTGACCGAGGAGCGACGGCGACTCGAGCTGCCGGCGCGAGACGTTGACCGAGACGGCGAAGCGATGCCCGCGCGTGTGCCAGTCCGCCCCCTGCCGGCACGCCGTCGCGAGCACCCAGGCACCGACGGGCACGATCTGGCCGCTCGACTCGAGCACAGGGAGGAACGCGTCGGGACCGAGGAGCCCGAGAGCGGGGTGGCGCCACCGGATCAGCGCCTCCACCCCGACGAAGGCGTTGGACTCGAGGTCGATCGTCGGCTGATAGAGGAGGAGGAACTCGTCGCTCGCGAGCGCCCGGGCGACCTCGTCCGCACTCGGCACACCGGCTGCCGTCGGGTCGCCCCTGTGCTCAGTCGTCATCGTGAACTCGACAGCCCCTCGTCGGCGGGCACACCGAGGGCCGCGCCCGACGGGTGCCGAGGATACCAGCGGTGAGCGCGAAACCGGGGTGCTCGGACGTCCACACACCGACACTTCTGCGACCACGCGCCGCCGGCTCGACGCCGCGCGGACGCGCGCCGCGATATCGAGGTTCACTCCACCTCCGCACGCGCCGTCATCATGAAACGGCCGGACACCTCCCCCGCGGCCCAAAGATCGTGCTGTAGGTTGCACGTCTCGGACGGGCGCTCGAGCCGGCGAGGCCCGCGACGGTGGGGTGAGCACGCCGAACAATGGGAATCGTCGTTGGTCGCAGGTACCGCTACGGCGCGAGCTTCGTGGACCGGCTCTCCGGGGTGCGGTTCGAGGGGCACCATCCGAAGCTGCGACCCGACCTCTGGCAGCGATATCTGAACGAGGCCGAGGGGATCTACCGCGACTACGGCTTCGAGAGCACGCTGCGCCGCCGTGACCTGGAGGTCGGCAACGGCGTCTCGCTCTTCTTTCTCGGCTTCGATCCGGAGATGAAGGTCGTGGCCGGCGTCCGCTGTCACGGGCCGCTCGACGGCAGCCACCAGACCGCGCTCGTCGAGGAGATGATCGACTCCCCGGAGATCGATCAGATCGCGAGCACGATCGACGCGTACGTGCCGCACGGCGTGATCGAGATCAAAGGTGCGTTCTCCAAGGGAGAGAGCGTGACGGGACACCGGCTCGTGGCGACGATCTCGCGCTCCGTTACGCACGCGATGCAATGGCTTGGAGCAGAGCACGCCATCGCGGCGGTCTCCGACGTGCTCCTCGTCACCGGCCACGACACCGGCGCGCGACAGCTCGGCAGGACCGCCGTGCCGTTCCCGGACGAGCGCTACCGAACCGTCGCGGTCGAGTGGGTCCGCGCGCGGAGCCACGAGCTCTGCTCGCCGCCCCACCAGCTGGACCTCCGGCTCGAGGCCGAGCAGCTCTCCCGCCGACACCCGACGAACGGCCACGGCCCTATCGAACCCCGTGAGACGACGGGTGCCCCGTGGCGGCCCCTCGTGCTCGACGTCACCTCCCGTGCCTACCGCGAGGTCCTCCAGGTGCTCCGAGAGGACGGCTCGCTCCAGATCCTCGATCGGTTCGCCGAGCAGCGGGACGAGCTCACCGCGATCCGGCCGGCGCCCAGCGCATCGGTCCTTGACGAAGGGCAGCGCTGGGTCTACTTCCCGTGGCGCCGGGCCGTCGTGCGGCTGCTCGGCCCCCGGGCATTCTCGGCGCTACGGCTCGACCGGAACCGGAACAAGCTGACGAGGGAGGAGCAGTCGCTCCAGCGATCGCTGCGCATCGGCGTCGTCGGTCTCAGCACGGGGCACTCGATCGCGTACGCGATGGCCATGGAGGGGCTGGCCGGCGAGCTCCGCCTCGCCGACTTCGACACCCTCGAGCTCTCGAACCTCAACCGGGTCCCCGGTTCGGTCCTCGACCTCGGTGTCAACAAGGCGATCGTCGCAGCCCGACGGATCGCCGAGATCGATCCGTACCTTCAGGTGTCGGTCACCCCTGAGGGCATCACCAAGGAGAACCTCGGCACGTTCCTCGACGGCCTCGACCTCGTCGTCGAGGAATGCGACTCGCTCGATGTGAAGCTCCTTGTCCGAGAGGCCGCGCGCGATCGGCGGATCCCGGTCGTGATGCAGACCAGCGATCGCGGCGTGCTCGACGTCGAGCGGTTCGATCTCGAGCCGGAGCGTCCCATCTTCCACGGGCTGCTCGCCGGCGTGCACTCGTCGGACCTCGAGGGCCTCTCGCTCGAGGAGATGGCGCCGATCGTGCTCCGCATGATGGGCGCGACCGACGTCTCGGCGCGGGGGGCCGCGTCGCTGCTCGAGGTGGGGCGGACGATCACGGCCTGGCCGCAGCTCGCGAGCGAGGTGACGCTCGGCGCGGCCACGGTGGCGGCGGCGGTGCGACGGTTCGGGCTCAAGGGGTCGCTCCCCTCGGGTCGGCTCAGGATCGACCTCGACGACGTGCTCGGCGACCTGGGTGCCGTCGAGCCGCCTGTCGAGCTCGAGACGCCACCGGATCGCGTCGACGCGCTCCCCGAGACGGCCGATGACATCGATCGCATCGTGGACGCGGCGCGCCGGGCGCCGTCCGGCGGCAACATCCAGCCCTGGCGGTTCGAGGCCGACGACGAGGAGATCCGGTTCTACCTGGTGCCGGAGCGCACGACGGCGATGGACGTCCGCTTCCGCGGGAGCTATGTCGGGATCGGCGCCGCGCTCTTCAACGCCCGTGTCGCGGCCGCCGCCGCGCGCAGGCTCGGCGCGATCAAGCTCTTCCCCGAGGGCTACCCCTCCCGCCACGTCGCGACGCTCCGGCTCGGGAACTCGTCCGACTTCGAGGTGGCCCCCCTCCACGCGCGCATCCAGACCCGGGCCGCGAACCGGAAGCTCGGCAAGCCCACCCCCATCGAGGCCTCCACGATCCAGGTGCTCGCCCGTGGCGTGGAGCGCGAGGGGGCCCGGCTCTCCCTGCTCTCGGACCGCGGCCAGCTGGACCGGCTGGGCGAGCTTCTCGCGGAGTCGGACCGGATCCGGTTCCTCACGCCCACCCTCCACCGCGAGATGATCGGCGAGCTCCGGATCCCGGGCCGCGACACGCTCGACGAGGGCATCGACATCCGCACGCTCGAGCTCGGGCCCTCCGAGCTCGCGTCCCTCGAGCTCCTGAGCCGACCCGAGGTGATGACGCACCTCGCCGAGTGGCGAGCCGGCACCGTCCTCGGGCTCCGCTCCCGCGCGAGCGTCGGCTCGTGCTCGGCGATGGCCGCGATCGTGGTGCCCCGTGCGGACCCGATCTCCTATGTCCGCGGTGGGGCGGCGGTCGAGCGGTTCTGGCTCGCCGCAGAGGTGCACGGGCTCGCGGTGCACCCGATGTCGCCGGTCTTCCTCTTCGCCGTCGACACGGAGGAGCGCATCGGGCTCGCCGGCGAGCGCAACCTGGACGTCCTCGCAGAGTTGACGAGCCGGTTCAACGAGCTCTTCTCGCTCGCCGACGGCGAGCACGCCGCGCTGCTCCTTCGCGTCTCGCACGCCGCACGCCCCATCGTCACGAGCGCCCGGCTTCCGCTGACGCACCTGCTCAGCCGACAGCGCGACGACTCACCGGCAATGGCGGTCGTGCAACCTTGGCAAAACGGGGCGAGTGCGGGACTAGGAGAGTTGAGGAATTAGGGGTTCCCACTGGTTGCGTTGTGTGGAAGAATGCATTCCGCATAGCACGCATCAACTGGAACTCCCCCGTCGCACTGGATCCTGACAACGTCGGTGAAAGCAGGTCGTCCGTGACAACTTCCCCCCACATGCCGTCGGGGCTCGCGGGCGAGCAGCTGCGTCTGGTGATCGACACGATCGTCGAGGCGGTCCCCGGAACGGAGATCGTGGACGTCGTCGCGCGATCCGAGGTGACGATCCTCGGCTTCGACGAGGCGTCGTTCGCGGCGGAGGGGACCGAGGTCGTGCACGAGCGGATCCGCGATCGCGTGGTCGGCCAGCTCGCGGGCAGCTCAGCGATCTCGTCGTTCTCGTGCAGCGTGCAGGGGGTCGTGTGGGGCGTGCTCGTCGAGCCGATCCAGATGGAGGGCGGCGGGGTCAAGGGCGCGCTCATCGTCGCAAGGGAGGGTCGCGCGTGGTCGAGCCGCGAGCGCGCGCTCGTCCGGACGCTCGGTGGGCTCCTCAGCCACGTCGCCACCCTCGCCACCCGCGAGAGCTCGCTCCTGCACCAGCGACGGCTCGACGAGCTCGTGGCGCAGGTCGCCGAGCGCCTCATGTCGGGGTCCACGCGGACCCGCGGCGAGGTCCTGCAGTGGACGACGCGGGTCCTCGCGGAGTTCCTTGGGGCGGATGTCGCGTTCCTCCGCCGGAACGACCACGCGCGGGGGCTCAGCATCCTCGAGGCGGAGTGGCCGGTCCGAGACGTCGTGCAGCCCGACCCGCTCGGCGAGGTGCCGTTCGACGCGGACCCGGTCTTCGCCGCCATGAAGGACCTCCGAGAGCCCTACCTCCCGGAGCCGGACGCCACCCCTGACGAGTACCTCGAGCGCGTCGAGGCTGGCTCGGGGGTGAAGGTCGTCGGCGGTGCCGCCGTCCCGCTGCTGATGGCCGACCAGACGTGGGGCATCCTCGGGTTCCTCCACTTCAGCCTCCACGCGTGGAGCCCGGCCGAGGTCAACGCCCTCCAGGCCGTCGCCTCCATGCTCGTGCAGCTCCAGGCCCGGCTCGACGCCGAGGAGCAGACGGAGTACAACGCCTACCACGACGACCTGACCGGGCTCGCGAACCGTCGTGCGCTCCTCCGCGAGCTGCGGGACCGGCTCACCGCGAGCCGCACGACGGCGGTGCTCGTCTTCGACCTCGACCGCTTCAAGGTGATGAACGACTTCCTCGGCCATGCGAACGGCGACCGACTGCTGACGACCATCGCCGACCGGATCAGGACGAGCATCCGCACCAACGACTTCGCGGCTCGGCTCGGCGGGGACGAGTTCGTCATCCTGCTCGACAACGCCGCGAGCGAGATGGAGGTGCTCGCGAGCGCCTACCGGATCCTCGACGTCGTCGGCGGCCCTATCGAGATCGCGGGGCAGCTCGTGAGCCACACGGCGAGCATCGGCATCGTGATCGCCAAGCGCGGCGCCCAGAACCCGATGGACCTCCTCGGACAGGCCGACGTCGCGCTCTACGCCGCGAAGGCGCAGGGCCGGAACCAAGCGGTCATCTTCGACCAGGTCCTGCGCGAGTCGGTGGACGAGCGGTCGCGCACAGAGCTCGGGCTCCGAGAGGCGATCGAGAGCGACGGGCTCCGCCTCCACTTCCAGCCGGAGCTGGACCTCCGGACCGGCAAGCTGCTCGCCGTCGAGGCGCTCGTACGCTGGCAGCACCCGACTCGCGGGCTGCTCCCCGCCGCCGCGTTCATCACCGTGGCCGAGGAGACCGGGCTGGTCGTCGACATGGGCCGGTGGGTCTTCGCCGACGCGTGCCGGCAGCTCGCCGAGTGGCGACGCCGCTTCCCGTTCCTCCCCGTGGTCGTGCGCGTCAACATGTCGCCCGCGCAGTTCGCGACCGACGAGATCGTCGACTTCGTCGAGACGTGCATGCGGCTGCACGACGTCCCCGGCAACCGCCTCTGTATCGAGATGACCGAGCACGCGGTCATGGCTGAGCCCGAGAAGACCGCGCGCATCCTCCGCGGCTTCCAGGCCCTCGGGGTCGAGATCGCCCTCGATGACTTCGGGACGGGGTACTCGTCGATGACCGAGCTCAAGCGCCTGCCGGTCAACCTCCTCAAGCTCGACACGACGTTCGTCCAGGGGATCACGTCGGACAAGCGCGACCGCGCGATCGTCGAGGCGATCATCAAGCTCGGCCGCGCCCTCGACCTCGAGATCGTGGCCGAGGGGATCGAGACCGAGGCGACGATCGACAAGCTGCTCGAGCTCGGGTGCCACCGGGGACAGGGCTACCTCCTCTCCATGCCGATCCCGCCCGAGGAGCTCGTCCCGATCTTCGAGTCCGGCGGCATCCGGCTCCCCGCCCTCGGCGCTGCGCCCCCCGACGCGCTGCAGCCCGACGGCAGGCCCGTGTGAGGGTGGACGGGCACGACGTCTCCGAGGACCCGGGCGTCCTCGAGCAGGTCTACGAGCCGTGGCTCTTCCTGCGGATGCTCGACGAGCTCGCGACGACGGACCTCGGGATCGGGTTCGTGTACAGCGTGCTCGATGTCCTCGCGGAGCGGTACGAGCTCGTCGACGCCACCGTCGTGCTCTTCGACGAGGCGCTCGGCACCCAGGCGTTCGGGCTTCGCCGGCGCCAGGTCGACCTCGCCGGGATCGACCCAGGCCCGGGGGTCTACGCGGTGCCCGACGTCGTGCCGGACGTCGTGAAGGACGCGGTCCGGAGCGTCTGCCAGCTCTCGCTCTCGCTGCACCTCGCCCGGTACGGCGCCGCCCACGACGCCCTCACCAACATCGCCAACCGCCGGACCTTCGACGCGGCCCTGCAGACGTCCGCGGTGCAGAGCGCGCGCTACGGGTGGCCGTTCACGCTCGTCCTCGCCGACCTGAACAAGCTGAAGGCGGTCAACGACCGCGCCGGGCACGCAGCCGGCGACGACATGCTGCGGCTGTTCGGGTTCGCGCTGCGCCGGTCGGTCCGCAGTGGTGACACGGCAGCGCGCATCGGCGGAGACGAGTTCGCCGTCATCCTCGCGAACGCCGACGGCTCGGAGGTCGACAGCTTCCTCGACCGCCTCCGCGCCACGATCATGCCCTCCGGTACTGTGATCGACTTCACGGTCGGGACCGCGAGCGCACCGCGGGAGTCGACGGATCCCGCCGAGCTGTATCGGATCGCGGACGCCAGGCTCTACGAGAAGAAGGGCACGATCACACGATGATGACCCCCAGCGAGGAGGACTTCGAGCTCGAGCTGCGCTCGCTGCCTGGCGTGCTCAGCGTCGGCGTCGACCACCGCGAGGACGGTGAGGTCGACTCGGTGACGCTCTTCGTCCGGGGCCAGGACCCCGAGTCCGTCCGCCACGTCGCGCTCCAGGTCGCGAGCCTCTACTACCCGACGGCCGCGGTCACCGTCGAGGACGCCAACCGGGCGCCGGTGGCGCGACGCGGGGAGGGCGCGCGCGTGGCGCTCATCCGCACGGACTTCAACGTCCACGAGGGCGTGAGCGAGGTCGAGCTCGCCTTCGCCGGGCGCACCGGCGTCGGGCGGTCCGGGAGCGGCGCGCTCATCGGGGGTGCCGAGGCGACGCTCTCGGCGCTCCGGGAGATCGGCTACGAGGTCCCGTTCTTCCTCGTGGCGGTCAACAGCATCGCGACGATGCGCGGCTGGCCCGTCATCGTGACGCTGCGCTCCCTCTCGGACGAGGGCGATCGGATCGGGATCGCGCAGTCCAACGGCGATCTCGAGTCGGCCGCCCGCGCCACCCTCGACGCGCTCAACCGCTTCCTCTCGACGCTCGAGCTCCGCAACAGCTGATCGGGGTCGGCCGCGGCCGCTGGCCGGGCCGGCGCGCGCTGGGTACCATCGGCGTGCTCCTCCGCGTCGCGACGCCGGCACGGCCGTCACCGTCGCGGAGGGCGAGGAGGGATGCGAGAGTGGCCGAATCGGACGGTCTCGAAAACCGTTGTACCTCCTGGGTACCGTGGGTTCGAATCCCACTCCCTCCGCTGAACGGCGCGCCGCGCCCGTGACCCTCACCGAGGGGGCTCCGGCGTCGGCCAGCGCGGTCGAGCACGTCGACGTCTGCATCGTCGGTGCGGGGATCTCGGGGATCGGCGCGGCCCACCACCTGCTAGAGCAGTGCCCGGGTCGCACGTTCACGATCCTCGAGTCGATGGGCACCTTCGGCGGGACCTGGGTGACCCACCACTACCCGGGCGCGCGCTCCGACAGCGACCTCTACACCATGGGGTACCGCTTCAAGCCCTGGACGGGGCCGCCCATCGCCACCGCCGGGGAGATCCTGGGGTACCTCGGCGAGGTGGTGGCCGACGACGGGCTCGATCGCGCGATCCGCTACCACCACACGGTCACGGCCGCCGCGTGGTCGAGCGACGAGCGGTGCTGGACGCTCGAGGTGTCGCGCACCGACACCAGCGAGCAGCTCCGGCTCACCTGCGGGTTCCTCTGGATGTGCCAGGGCTACTACCGGCACGCCGAGCCGTTCACGCCGGCGTGGCCAGGGCTGGAGCGGTTCGAGGGCACGGTCGTCCACCCCCAGCGCTGGCCCGACGACCTCGACCTCTCGGGCAAGCGCGTCGTCGTCATCGGGTCCGGCGCCACCGCGGCGACGCTCATCCCCGCCATCGCCGCCGAGGCCGAGCACGTGACGATGCTGCAGCGCTCGCCGACGTTCTTCATCACGGGCGCGAACCGGAACGAGACCGCCGAGATGCTCCGGGGGCTCGAGGTCCCCGAGGAGTGGACCTACGAGATCGTCCGGCGCCAGATGATCCAGTACCTGGAGCTCCTGGCCGAGATGTCGAGGGACGCGCCGGAGCTCACGCGCGAGGAGCTGCTGAAGCCCATCCGCGAGCTCCTCGGCGAGGAGTACGACGTCGACACCCACTTCAGCCCCCGCTACCGGCCCTGGCAGCAGCGGATCGCGTACGTCCCCGACGGCGACCTGTTCCAGGCGATCAGCTCGGGGAAGGCCTCCGTCGTCACCGACGAGATCGAGTCGTTCACCGAAGACTCGATCGTGCTCCGGTCCGGTGCGACCCTCGAGCCGGACGTCGTCATCACCGCGACGGGGTTCAACATGAGCGTGCTCGGCGACATCGCCTTCACCGTCGACGATGCGCCGATCGAGTTCGCGAGCACGGTCGCCTACCGCGGGATGATGTTCACCGGCGTGCCCAACCTCGTCTGGGTCTTCGGGTACTTCCGGTTCAGCTGGACGCTGCGCGTGGACCTGCTCGGGGACTTCGTCTGCCGGCTGCTCAACCACATGGACGAGCTCGGCGCGCGCGTCGTCGTCCCTCAGCTGCGACCCGACGAGGCCTCGATGCCCCGCCTTCCGTGGGTCGACCCGGAGAACTTCAACCCGGGATACGTCACGCGGAGCCTCCACCTCATGCCGTTCCAGGGCGACCGTGACCCGTGGCGACACACCCAGGACTTCGCCGTCGACAAGCGGGAGCTGCCCGAGGCCGACCTCGACGACGGGGCGCTCGCGTACAAGTGACCGACGACCGGAGCGGCGCCGCGGCGTAACCTCGGTGCGGTCGGGCCGTCCGCGGCGGCGGCCGAGGAGGTCCCATGGTCGACGCCCCCGAGCCCATCGAGCAGCGGCGCGGGCTGGTGACCCAGCTGCCCGGCCCGCGCTCCAAGGAGCTGCACGGTCGGCGGCTCCACTCGGTCTCGGCGGGGCTCGCGGTCGGGTTCCCCGTCTACATCGAGCGTGCCGAGGGCGCGATCCTCGTCGACGTCGACGGCAACCGCCTCATCGACCTGGGCTCGGGGATCGCGGTCACCTCCGTCGGCCACGGGGTCGCCGAGGTCGCCGCTGCCGTCGCAGCCCAGGGGGCGGACCTCACCCACACCTGCTTCATGGTCACCCCCTACGAGGGGTACGTCGAGGTCTGCGAGGCGCTCAACGCCCTCACGCCGGGCCAGCACGAGAAGCGCTCAGCGCTCTTCAACTCCGGCGCCGAGGCGATCGAGAACGCGGTGAAGATCGCGAGGCTCGCGACCGGCCGGCAGGCGGTCGTGGTGCTCGAGCACGCCTACCACGGCCGCACGAACCTCACGATGGCGCTGACCGCGAAGAACATGCCGTACAAGGACCGGTTCGGGCCCTTCGCGCCGGAGGTGTACCGCGTCCCCACGAGCTACCCGTTCCGCGACGGGCTCACGGGCCCCGACGCGGCGTCGCGCGCCATCCGGCTGATCGAGTCGCAGGTCGGCGCGCGCAACGTGGCGGCCGTGCTGGTCGAGCCGATCCAGGGCGAGGGCGGGTTCGTCGTCCCGGCCGAGGGGTTCCTCCCCGGCCTCCGGGAGTGGTGCGCCGCCTCGGGGGCGCTCTTCATCGCCGACGAGATCCAGACCGGGTTCTGCCGGACGGGGCGGTGGTTCGCGTCCGAGCACGAGCACGTCGTCCCCGACCTCGTCGCCACCGCGAAGGGGATCGCCGCGGGCCTGCCGCTGGCGGGCGTGACCGGCCGCGCCGATGTGATGGACGCGGTCCACGAGGGCGGCCTCGGCGGCACCTACGGGGGCAACCCGGTGGCCTGCGCGGCTGCGCTCGCGGCGATCGAGGTGATGCGGCGCGACGAGCTCGCCGACCGGGCGCGGTGGATCGAGTCGGTCGTCCGCCCACGGCTCGACGCGCTCGCGGCGGCGTCGCCGCACGTGGGCGACGTGCGCGGCCGCGGTGCCATGCTCGCCATCGAGCTCGTCCAGCCCCAAGCCGGCGCGCCGGACGCGGCCGCGGTCCGCCAGGTCCTGGCGACCTGCCACGCCGAGGGCGTGATCGTCCTCTCGTGCGGCACCGACGGCAACGTCGTGCGACTGCTCCCGCCGCTCTCCATCCCCGAGCCGCTCCTGGATGACGGCCTCTCGGTCCTCGAGGCCGCGGTCACGGCCCTCGCGAGCTGACGGGCGCGGCGACGATGCGGGTCCGTCGGTCCCCGTTGCACCGGC
>Ga0306920_100003395_pt1 | contig 20183 bp, 17 predicted proteins | sample flu12Cox44000170_FD_204666 | JGI IMG/M metagenome (GOLD analysis project Ga0306920, IMG submission 204666) | Lab enrichment of tropical soil microbial communities from Luquillo Experimental Forest, Puerto Rico - flux4day.12C.oxic.44.000.170 (v2)... | ecosystem: Environmental > Terrestrial >... | reverse complement strand
TCTTCGCCGTTCGGATCTAGATCAGCTGTTTCGGACATACCGACGGCTTCCCCGCGGTCGTTGATCCCGCCCCAGTTGATCCAACTGTTGCCGTCGGGTTTTCCAAGCGTGCCCAGGTCGATGTTGAGTCCGTCGATGTTTATCACCGCGCGGCCCCTTGAAACTGTCGTACCCATATTATTCTCGGGAGGGTTCACGAACCCATCCATGTTCTCAGTCCAGCCCTGATTATTGAGGCCCATGGCCATGCTAAAGTTGTCTTTGAGGTTGTTAGTGCCCAAATCGGTAATTTTGTAGCTCGTTTGAGCGACCGCATCGCTGAAGCAAGCCAGAACCATCGTCGTAAGCCACGGTATCCAGAAATTCCGCAACTGTCTTAGCGTATTCATATCTCCTCTTTTCCTCCGGTAAGGTCGTGCTGCCAAGATGATTGGCCGTTTACGTCAGGTGCCCCCTCGGTGCTCGGACAGTTAGTGTGCAACTGAGAGCAGAGTTGACTCACAACTTCACAGATTCCTGCTGAGCGACAATTGAGGAGGCATTTGGTGTTCCAGGTTCACAACGATTACGTGAAACGACAGGCCCGACGTTTCAGAGCTCGAAAACCAGTGGCGGTCTAACAACTTTCTGAGTCGATCCCAAAACGGCTAGAGCGACTGTTTCTCCAACTTTTCATACCCGCACTGGCGAGAGGTTACGCAATTCGAGAGCACCGAGCAGCCGGAGTTGGGCAGCTCATCTCAATTGACTTTCACATGGTTAACATACATACTTGTCGGTATGTCAGTGAGGAAGCGAAGATTCCGTAATCCGGAGCTCACACGGGAACGCTTGCTGCAAGCGGGTTTTCGGGAGGTCCACAGATCAGGCTTCCAGAGTGCCGGCATCGATACAATTCTCGCCGCCGCCAAGGTCACCAAGGGAGCGCTCTATTATCACTTCAACAGCAAGGAAGCCATGGGACAGGCCATCATCGATGAGATCATCGCAAAACTTGTCCACGACGGGTGGTTGCGTCCTCTGCTTCGCGACGGGCAACCGATAGACATTTTGATCGGCGTTGTCCGGCGGATACCAGATCGGCCCCAAGACATTCGAGCCGGTTGTCCGCTGCTCAATTTGGCACAGGAGATGTCTCCACTGAACGAGCAATTCCGCAGGCGACTGGAGAGGATATTCCTTGCGTGGCAGGAAGGAGTTGCTACGCTTTTGCGGAAAGGGCAGTCCCAGGGAACAGTTCGCAGCGACCTGAATCCAGACGACGCTGCCAGCTTTCTGGTCGCGATGGTCGAGGGCTACGTCTCGTTAGCCAAGAATGCTCAAGATGCGAAGGTATGGGAAGTGGGAAAGAGAAATATCGTGGGGTGGCTGAAGTCTCTCCGGGCGCCACGTCAATCCCGGAGAGGCGGACGGCGGATGTTGAAGAAGCATGTTGTCAGGCAACGGCAGCGATTTTGATTCAACATTTCATTTAGAAGCAGCGCACTCGTCAGTCTCGCTCGAGGTAGCAGGAAGTCGAAAACAAGAGAGCAATGCCAGGGGTTCCATCATGAGTGCCCGCGACATTCAGAATCAGAAGGACATTGCACGTGAGATGTTTCACGAACCAACTCACGCTAGCGCGGGCGTTTCGGTGAGCCCTGGGCGCCGGGATACGAATCGCTCTATTAAGAGTAGACGGGATTACACCCTTGCATCAACGGCAGAAGACGGATTTTACGAACCTGCAGATGCATCATTGCTTGCGGTCAGCCGAGTTGACACTAAGCTCGTCCGCGTCTTGCGGCAGTTGGAGGTTCCAGCAAAACAACAGGCGCCACGAATCGCATTCAAGACCAAGGGTAGAATTCTATTCTTGGATTTAGCCGAGATCGCGGTAGTCGAAGCCGGAGGTAATTACGTTTCGTTGCGGTACAGATCCAACCCTTATTTGCTGCGCGAGTCCCTTTCGTGCATGGCGGAGAAGCTCAAGCCCTACGGCTTTATTCGCATCCACCGCTCGGTCGTCGTGAATATTTCGGCCGTGGAGGAGATCCAACCTTTACCGACGGGAGAGTACAGGCTGCGTGTAAAAGGTGGGAAGGAATACTTGGTAACCCGTACATACAAACACAACCTCAGAGATCTGGCTCAACTGTGGGTAGGCTCAGAGCAGCTTTGCGGCTAACAGGCAGCCAGAAGTATTACGTTGTTTTTCCATCGTAGCCTTCCCGATCGCCCAACGAAAATTCAGTCCCCAAAACCGCGCGGCAGAAATAAGAGCGTAGCAAGTCTTGCGGGGGCCGGCTGCTTGGCGGTTGTTCCACACATCCTGAGCTGAGTGATTCTCTCTTCTCCATTCCAGCTCGCTGACGTAATCAGATGTCGTAACCGATCAGGCACAAGATCAGTTGTGCAAATGATTTATCACTCGTGTGCGAAAAAGCGCGCACTGCGGATGGATCACCGAGCGCGCTTGGAGGGTGAAGCCGATTGTTTGGCGCCTTTGTGAGTGGCAGCGAGAGATGCGGCGGCAAGACTCGCCCGGAATAACTTCCCAGTTCCTCATGATTCGCCTGCACTGTGGCCTCGGCAGACCACGTGTATGCTTGCGCGGGCAAGCAGATCCCTACACTATTCCCAGCCAGACCGCCGCTCGCGATACGGTAGAGGGACGTGGACGTGGCGCAGAAGATGTTCAGGTCTCTGTTAGTTGCAGTTCTTATTACACTTTGCGTCAAGCATCATGTCGAGGATGGGTCATGTATGTCGGCTCGGCGATGTACCGATGTGGTTCCTGGTCAATGTGCACCTTGTGAACGAACACCAGATTTTCGGCAGGAAAGGCCGTAATGTACTGTCCATCTGCGCCCACCGCTGAGAACGCACTCTGGTACGGCCCCGACCAGGCATCCCCGGATAAGGCGATAAGAATGGGGCATGCCGGGGTGGGGCGACCCGACCAGAAAGACCACTCAAGCAAAGGAGGCTTGCGTGGGGCACTCACTTTAGGGATTACAAGACTGAAGGAGTTCAGTCGGGATACGCGAGCTTCTGCAGGTCTTTCCAGTGCACAAGTATCACGTGGTTGTCCCGAAGCGCCTGTTTGAATCGCGGACTGTTGACGATGTCGTAGTCGCGCTGGCGCCATGCCGCTCCGAAGTCTTCGTGATCGACCATGACAGCTTGCAGCTCGGAATCGTCGTGGCCGAGGTGCACGATTATCTCCGTGAGACCGGGCTGCAGATTCTTGATGGCGTTCAGGTAAAAGTCGGTGGTTTGGTCAGCGCCCAGGCCTTGGGGTGCAATGACGATAGCATCGAGGATGACATCGGTCGAGGAAAGCAACGACAAAAATGGAGCGCGAGCATCGGCGGGTTTCAAGGCGAGAAAAGGAAGTTGATAGTCATGCGCGACCTTGATGTAGGCGGCGGTGAATTCAGGCTTGGAGAAGAGCGATCCCATGTGGCTGTCGAGGTGGGTAGGATGGATGCCCACGGCGATAGCACGCTCAACCTGGGCGCGGATCTCGCGCTCGGCATCTACAGGATAGGCGTTCCGAGCGACTTCTTCGGTGGTGGAGTAGAAGGTGCCATCGGATGCGAGAAGGCTGGCAACCTTGTCGCCTGGCGCAACGCTGCCCCAGCGGTAGGTCTTCCATTCGCTGGTAAGAGTCAGGTGAAGTCCGAGGTCGGCGTCGGGATGGTGTTTAGCGTAGTCGGCAACTTCCGTGAGCCAGGGACACGGAATCATGATGCTGGCGGAAGAGACGGCGCCGGAGTTGAGAGAGTCGAGGCTGGCGGTGTCGACGGAATGAGTGACAGCGAGATCGTCAGCGTGAAGTATGAGGAGCTTTGCGTCGGCCCGATAGCCGAGACGCTGGGCGACATTGTTGGTCTGGGCGGCGAGGTTCAGGACGAGAAGCAGCGATATTGCGCTTAAACGCAGGAATAAGTGCATAGAGACCTCAGGAATTTTCGAGGCAAGGGTAGCACCGGGATCAACTGCGCCCAGCGTTTGACCATTATAGAAGCCATTTTAAAAACCGAATTCCCGCAGGAGCTATAGCCCAGTGTGTGGTGGCACGGCTCGAAGCCTTGCCCTTTCAAGACGGAGTTACGAGATGGCTTGATGGCTTCTATGAGCTATGGCCGGCGCATTGCAGCACGCCGAGATATTGGCTCCAGGGGCCGACGCTCTCGCGGTATTGGTGGGCGAGGATGCGCGAGATCTGGTGCAGATGGGTCATGTCGTGAGCCGCCCAGGTCGCGAGCAGCTGCGACATGGTAACCGGGCCGAGAGAGGGATGCAGTCCGCGGCGCTCGAGATCGCTAGGTTGCAGGTTTATGGCGCGAACCGTGGCCAGGTTTTCAGCGCGCAGCTGGGAGAACTCGTCGAGCAATTGAGACAGCGATTTTCCCTGGCTCTCGCGGACCTGGGCGAAGCGGTCGAATGGCTGGAAGGCCTGCGAATCGCCGTGCAACAGAATGCACTTTACGCGGGGGATCCAATCGGCCCGCTCGCCGTGGGCTAGGTGTCCGATGATGTCGTAGGCGGACCAGGTGTTTTCGCCTTCGTTACGGTGGGTCCAGATTTCCGGCTGGTCACGAAGGAGCGTGTTGAGAGTGATCGGGGTGCGCGCGAGTAGCGAAAGGGTTTCGTCGAGGTTGAGGGCCATGGCTTGATTGTAGTAGCTACCGGAGCGATGGACACCCTAAGGACTCAATTTCATAAATACGATATCGTATAATTTGCTTGAGTTGCAAGGCTTTGGCCTGGCATCATGTTGGCAAGGGGACACCGATGCCAAGATCGAGCCCGTGTACCATCAAGCTCTCGTCGGCCGAGGCAGTCGAGTTGCACCGACGAGCCACAAAATATACGTTACCGTATTTTCGGGTCCAACGGGCCAAAATGATCCTTTACGCCGCCCAAGGTATGTCCAACGACGAGATCGCCAACTGCCTCGACACCCGCCGTGAAGTGGTCTCGCTTTGGCGCAGGCGCTTCTTTACCGACCGCCTCGCCGGGTTGGAAGAACGGCATCGTCCGGGTCGCCCCCGGACTTTTCTCCCCAGAACTCCTGGTACAAGTTAAGGCGCTGGCCTGCGAGCTGCCGGCGAAGTACGACTTGCCTTTATCGCGTTGGAGCACTCAGGATCTGGTTCAGCAAGTCCAACACAGCGGCCTGTTGGCGTCCATTAGCGGCAGTGCGTTGTGGCGCCGGTTGAGGAAGGTGCCATTCGGCCCTGGTATCACCGTAGTTGGATCTTCCCCGCGATCCCCAGTTCGCTAGCAAGGCGAGCCGAGTGCTCGATTTGTACGCTCGCGAGCGGGCGACAAGGGAGAGGAAGTTGTCTCCCTGGGCGATGTTGGCCCAATCGCCGATATAGTGCAGGCCGTGATAGGTGAAGCCGCCGGTGAATGAGGTGTGCATGTCGTTGTACTGGTCTGGCGTGATCCAGTTGTAGCGCGCGACAATGTTATTGGCTAAATCGGTTTGCCGTTGCCGCAGAGGAGCGTAGTTATGGGCAAATGGATTGGTGGTCGTGGGGTCGTCGCCACTGTTCGTGTGAGTGAAGGAGACCTGCGGAACCCCACAATAAAGATTAGGATGACAGCCGCGCTAGATTTTATGGGAAGCTGCAGCAGATTTGTTAGCGGGACTGTCAAGTCGATTCTTAGTGGTTTGTGGGTCTCTCTGATCAAAGAGATCCACTACCTGGTTTGTTTGTGCTTGGCAGCGTAGTTGTACTGGTTGCTACCGTTATACGTGATTCGACATGGCTGATTCTCACTCACAAGGTTGACCCCGCTTATCCGCTGGAAGCCATGCGCCAAAAGCTACAAGGGCGCGTAGTGGTTCATTTGGCGATTTCAACTGCGGGTGATGCGGGCATCGGCGGAGCCAGTTTGCGGTAATCCTATCCTCACCCACGCCGCAGTAGAGCGATGAAGCAATGGAAGTTCCAACCCTACATTCACAATGGGGCTCCCGTCCAGATCGGATACAAGATGCCCGATGACTTTGCTATAGGGGAAGGGGTGTTTGACAATCCTGCCGCAGAAGGCAGTACAGCACTCACAAGCGGGACTGCCGATTCAGCGAGCGCCGCAGGCTCAGCTACTTCTGGGACTGCTCAAATTAGCGCTGGAGAACCGCAGAAATTTCTCTTGCACCAAGTCGCTCTGGTTTACTCGGATATGGCAAGGCAACGAATGGTTCAGGGAACCGTCGTTCTGAAGGCGATTATTGCAAAGGATGGAAGTATCAAGGACTTGAAGGTGGTGTCCGGTCCAAAAGAACTTTACCATTCAGCCCTCAGAGCGGTGCAGCAATGGCGGTATAAACCCTATACTCTCAACCGTCAACCGGTCGAAGTCGAACGCACCATAAATGTGAACTACAAGCTCTCCCACTGACCAGTAGATTAGACGGCGACCAGGCCTCAAACAAACCGGCCGCATCGCGCGGCCGGTTCGTCGTTCGAGCATTAACTTCTAAGAGCAGGTCCTTCGACTCGGTCGCCTTAGCGACCTCGCTCAGGATTTCGGTTGCGGGCCCAGGCGCCCGTAATACGCCTTAACTTAGTCGCCGAACGCGGGCTCGGCTACTTCCTTTTTCGCAGCCGCGGGCTTGATGTCGCCGAGGGAAACGAAGCTGTCCTTGTCTTCGCGCTTCTCCCCCAGCACGTGCTCCTTGTAGAGCGCCAGCATGCGGGCGTTTTCGGCTTCCTGCTTCAGGCGCGCTTCGCGGGCTTTGAACTTCTCCTGACGAGCATTTTTGGCAATGCCGAGATCGTCGAGCGTGTGGTTGGCTTCGGCGTGCACATGCTCGTCGATCAGATTCAGCGTGTGCTCCGTAGTAGGCAGCGCCACTCTCTTGTTGCCGGCGAAGATTTCGTGACGACCGTGCTCCTCGTACCACTTGGTGAGGGTGGCGGTCATGTGCATCTTCTCGACAATGTTGCGCCATCCCACGCCCGTGTTGTAGGCGCAGAAGCTGATCTCGCCTTCCTGCGTGGCGTAGGGAATGATGCACTGCTCGGTGCGGCGGAAATCGTAGTTGAACAGGTCCTGGAACCACATGCCGGCGATGAAGAGGAAGTTCCATCGGTCCTTGCGTCGACGCTCGATGTCGTCAGCCGTGCGGTTGCCCGAGACCTTGCCATAGTCCTTGCCGGTTGCGCCGAAGGTCTTGTCGAACTTCTTCAGCAGGTCAACGAACTTGAAATGCTTGGGCGCCTTGAAGGGATCGTAGTTCTTCAAGAGCGCGAGCGTCATGCCGGCGATGGACATCCACTTGCCGCGGGCCGCGTCGTTGACTTTGGCGATGTCTTTCGCGATCGTATCGCCGTTGAGGAACGCGGTGACAGGCACAGCTTCCTTGGTCGCCTTGTCGATCATGACCGCCATACCGACGCCGCAGTTCGGGTGGCAGCCGCAGCTCAGCGCGCCCCAATCCTTGTCGGGGCCATGTACCAAGTCAGCCCAGTCGGAGAAAGTGCTCATGAAGGAGATGGGGAACCAGTCGCGGGTGGGCTCGCCCAGTCCGGTTTGGCCCTTCACGTCGTGCGCCAGGTGCGACAGGGTATAGCGCTGCGCGTGACGGCGCTCGTCGGTGATTTCCTCGTCGCGTCCGGTAAATGAAACCGGCTGGAATGAGAGGAACGAGATGCGCTTGGGATTGTCGAGCGCGAACTGGATGATGCGTCCGACCTGCTCGTTGTTCAGGCTGTTGACGATGGTCACCACCGGAACGATTTCGACTCCGGCTTTGTGCAGGTTCTCAATGGCCTGCAACTTCACGTCAAACAGGTTGCCGACGAGGCGGTGTGAGTTGGCAGCGTTGCCGATGCCGTCGAACTGAAGATAGGCGTAGCGCAGACCCGCTTCGGCGGCCTGCTTGGCGAATTCAAAACTCTTGGCGAACTCGATGCCGTTGGTTGCGGCCTGCACGCTGTTGTATCCGACCTTGCGCGCATAGGCGACGGCGTCGAGGAAGTACGGGGAGAGAGTGGGCTCGCCGCCGGAGAACTGTACCGACATCTGGCGCCGCGGCTTGATGGTGATGGCGTTGTCCAACATGGTCTTGATTTCGTTCCACGTGAGTTCGTGGACGAAGCCGACCTGGTTGGCGTCCATGAAGCAGGGATCGCACATCATGTTGCAGCGGTTGGTGAGGTCGATGGTCAGTACTGATCCGCGGCCGTGCAGCACGGTGCTGCTGCCGTGGTGGTGGAGTTTCTCATCGTTGTGGGCGCGAATGTCGCGACCGGGGAAAACTTCTTCGAGGTGCTTGAAGAACGCGGTGTCGATGGCCATCACGTCTTCGAAGTGGCCGTGCTCAGGGCAGTCCTTAACCATGAGGATCTTGCCGTCGCGTTCGATGATCTGGGCTTTAATTTCGCCGGCCTTTTCATGCATCAGGACTTCTACCGGCAGTTTGCCATCGATGATCTGCTGGCGGATTTCAGGCACGCACTTGGGGCAGAGCGAGTCGGTGCTGCGCGGCCAGCCCAGCGGAGGCTTCGATTTTTGATAGGACTTGAGCAGCGGCTTGTCGGACCACTTGGGCGTAAACGAAGGATTGGGATTGATGCTGTTGACTCTGTCGAATACCGCCCATGCGCCTTTGGCGGCGAGGGTGACAGCTTTCTCGACATACTTGATCGGCTTATGCATTTACGCCTCGCGAATAAATTGGTGGTGCAGCCCGCATGTATGGAAGGAGCAAGCCCCACACCTTACTACAGTTACAGACTAAATAGCGGTCGCGGGTAGGCCAACGAAGATAGAGCAAATGGAGGGATTTGGCGGCTCAGCGGAAATATCCCACATCGAATGGTGAGCCGGTTCACAGGGCTATGTTGTTGAAAAGGAAAGACAGTTCGACTTTGAGGCACGGGAACAACGGGTCCTTCGGCTCGCTCGCGCGTGGTTAGGCGCGAGCTCGCTCAGGATGACCAGAATTGGTGCAACTACGAGCTCTGCCACAGGCAGAGTTCGTTGCCGTCGGGATCATGGAACAGCGAGAGCAAGCCTCCGACTTCCTGCTTTGCAGGAGTGGCCTGCACACCGCGGGAGCTCAGATAGCGGATCGCGTCCTCGATATTGCTGACACCAAGGCTGAGGCGGGCATTGCCGGGGCCCGAGATGGCCTGGCCATGGGACGCCGGAACGAGTTCGAAGAGCACGCCGTCCACCATAAAGCGGGCGACATAGTCGCGAGATTGCAGGGGAAAGCCCAGGACGTTTCGGTAGAAGCCGATGGCCTTCTCCATGTCTTTCACGTGGTAGTAGACGGCGTCGAAGGAAAATTTGAATGGAGAATCGGGCATGAAGGCACCTCCAACGACCAACACGGTAGCGCCGATTTGAGCCGTTGGCAATGACGGCGCTCACATGCTGGATGTTTGAGGGACGCTACACTGTTGGGACGGATTGCATGTCAACGTACGCCATCGGCGATATCCACGGGAACCTTGAAGCTTTGGACTCGTTGCTCGCACAGATCGAGCCTGAGCTGAAAACCGAGGACACGGTCGTATTGCTGGGTGACTATATCGATCGTGGTCCGAATTCGAAGGGGTGTATCGAGAGGATCCTCCAGCTAAGAGCAGCAGCGCCATGCCCCGTGATCGGGTTGCTAGGCAATCACGAGCAATGGATGCTGCGATCGATGAATGACCCGACCTGCCATTCATGGGTGGTTGCAACTGAAGCTTTGGAAACAGTGATCAGCTACTCGGAAGAAGCGGCGGTCAAGATCATGGACGCCATGGGAACATTGGGCAGGCGTTTGTTCACGCTGAAAGTGCCCTTGCCATACGACGAGTTTTTCACGGCAATGCCGCAGGAACACATAAATTTCTTCCGCGAGCTAAAGCCGTTCCACCGAACGTCGGACATCATCTGCGTTCACGGAGGATGTTCGCTTGATGGCGTACTCGACCCGCAGGACGACACTGTGCATGTTTGGGGGCCGCTGGGTTTTCCAGAAGATTACGTCGGCAGCGACGCGGTGGTTTATGGGCATCGCGATGACGGCATCGTAGATAGGGAGGGCTTCGCGAGGCCCTCGATCGGTGCCAACAAGACATATGGGATCGATACCATCTCACGCGGTGTGCTCACCTGCTTGCGGTTCCCGGATGGCAAGGTGTGGCATGCGTGTGGCGGATATGCGTACCGATAGGGCCATCTTGTCTTACCATCATGCCAAAATGTAAGACGTGGAGAAGTTTTGAAGGTGTGGTGACATCCAAGGGGCAGCTGGTGACTCCAGCCAAGCTGCGGCGCGCTCTGCGGATTGAAAAGGGCACGCGGGTGCGATTTGCGCGCATAAGAGGTGGCATCGCCATTTATCCCAAGCAGTTTGGGGAGATCAAACAGTTCCGCGGCATCTTTGCCGATCTTGCATGCCGCCAGATCTCGAACGGGAGCCCGATAGGGAGCTTGGGTGAGACGGTGAGCGTGACTCCCGGCGACGCCATCCGCGCCGCGCGCCTCCAAGCCCAGTACAACCTTCCTTCACGCCGACGCATTTGCAGCCGCCTTGACCGGCCATCAGTACGTGCTGGTCACAGCCGATAGGGAGCACTTTGTAGCGCGTGCCGAAACTTCGCCTCCTCAAGTTGCCGCGCGCCAAGCGAACGTAGTTCGCCACGCTCGACGACGGATAGAAAAACGCCCCCCGCTCTCTGCGAGGGGCGCGAATCAGACCTGCCATTCCAGGAGGTCAGCTCAATTTTCCGGTGGCGGCGAGTTGGGCGTACCACTTGCCGGACTCCTTCACCGTTCGTTTCAGTGTGCGGAAGTCAACGAAGATGAAGCCGAAACGCTGCGAATAACCTTCAGCCCATTCGTAGTTGTCCAGCAGGCTCCAGGCGTTGTAGGCGCGGATGGGAATGCCGGATTTGTGGGCTTTCGCGAGAGCGCCGAGATAACCACGGAAGAAAGCAATGCGGCGATCGTCAGGCACGACGCCCTGGGCGTCGGGAACGTCGCCGTAGGAGCAGCCATTCTCCGTGATCTCGATAGCCTTCGGTTTGTAGCGGGCGTTGACCTGCGTAAAGAGGTTGTAGAAGCCATCAGGCCAAACCTCCCAGCCCAACTCGGTTTTCGGGCCGTCGGCTCCTTCCTGCGTGTCCACCTTGACGGGTCCGTTGGCGTCGGCGGCAAAACAGATCGAGCGCTGGTAGTAGTTGACGGCGAGGTAGTCGAGCGGCACCTTGGTGATTTCCATGTCGCCGGGACGGACACCCATCTGCTGGAGAACCTCGGGAGTTGCGAGCGGCTGAGGATATTCACCTTTGAGCGCGGGATCGAGGAACCAGTAGTTACGGTAGGCCTCGTATCGCGCACAGGCGGCCTTGTCGGCCTCCGAGTTGGTGCGTGGAATGCAGTCTGCCATGGTGACAGCGGAAGTCGCCTCGGCTTTCGGATATGCGGCCTTGATGGCGCGGAATGCCTGTCCTTGCGCGAGATTCACGACGTGGGTGGACTTCATGAATGCATCCCAGTCTTTACGTCCCGGAGCGTGGACACCGGTGCCGTAGCCGAGCCACGTAAAGATGTTCGGCTCGTTAAAAATGCACCAGGCATTGACGCGATCCCCGAGATTCTTAACCACCAGGTCGGTGTAGTCAACGAAATGTGCGGCGGTGTCGCGATTGGGCCAGCCACCTTTGTCTTCGAGCGCCTGGGGCAGGTCCCAGTGATAGATGGTTACGAGTGGACGGATATTGTTTTTGTGTAGCTCATCGAGAACGCGCTTGTAGTAATCAAGTCCTTTGGGGTTGGCGGGACCGGTGCCATTGGGTTGAATGCGCGGCCAACTGATGGAGAAGCGATAGCTGGTTAGGTTCAGCTGTTTCGCAAGGGCGATGTCTTCCGGGTAGCGGTAATACGAATCGCAGGCGACATCGCCGGTGGCCGCGCCCTTGATCTTACCCACGGTGTGCGCAAAGCGGTCCCAGATGGATTCGCCTTTGCCATCGGCCTTCCATGCGCCTTCGACCTGATAGGCAGCAGTCGCTGCCCCCCACATGAAGTTCTTGGGGAACTGGTAGGGCTCGGGCGGAACGCCCGGCGTGAAGGGAAGATAGTCGGGCTGAAACTTGACATCCTCAGCGAAAGGAAATGCGTTAAGGCTAGATTGGGAGAGAAGCGTTGCGGCAAAACCCGCGGCAGCGACGCCCAGGAATTTCCTGCGGTCCATGGTGGCTCCTGAGAATGGCCCACTTGGCCGGAAGTCAATAACAGATTATGGAATAGCAAATCCCGTCAGAAGGCAAGCAGGAAATGGGCCTAAGTCCTTTAAGAAATCGATTTTTCTCGGTTTGGTACAAATGGCAAGACAAGGCAAAAGCTCCGCCTGCCGACTACGAGTCAATTGTGGGGTTGTGCACTCGACGGCTTCGTCGTGTTGCCGAGGTCGATCTTGTGATAGTCGGCCGGAATCGTGAACAGGCTGGCGTCGGGCTCGCCTTCCTTGATGTTGGAGAGCAGCATGGTGGCGTCCTTGGTGATCACCTTGATGGGAAGGTGCAGTTGCTGGTCGATCCACAGGTTGGTCACGCGGCCCTGTTTGTCGGTGACCTCCCAGTGATCGCAGGTGCGTCCGCTGACCTGTTCGACCCCGATCTTCTTGCACGTGACATCAGGCTCATTGGCGCAAGGATTTTCGGGGTCGTACGGCTTGATGCTGTCCGTCATCATGTCCTTCTGGCCGCGCAGAGCGTCGACTTTGTGTTCGAGGTACATCTTCTGGTCGATCAGCAGTACGTCGGTGGTTTTCGTGGCGAAGTCGGTGATGAGAGCCGTTGCGTGGCCCCCGCTTTCCATGTTCATGCGGACGTGTCCGTTGCCGGCGTAGACCTTGCCGGTGATTTCCTGGACGTTGGCTTGGGGGTTCGTTGTGGAGATCTGCAGGTCAGCCGTAAAGGGCATAATTTGCGGTAGTTGTGCGTACGCGAAAGCGGAGAGCAGTAAAAGAGCAAGAGCGAGAAACTTCGATTTCAAGCGGGATCTCCTCAGGTGTGTCAACTCTTCTGTGTAAACGACCAGGTTTGTTTTCGGGGATGGGTGCGCCATGTCGTCGGGACTTTCGCTAGCATTTTACGACAGAGGATGCCTTGGTTTTTGAGGCCATACCTTGTGCAATCGCAGGCGCAGCCATCCCACTTTGCCCCGGCAGCTTCACACATTTCGTCCTCGTCTGCTGTCACTAAAGCAGCTGCCTCTGGTCTTTGCTAGGAAAATTACCAAAGCAATGTGACCGCCATCACGGCAACTTCGCACCACAAAAGGCATTGTTAGTCTCGTGTCCACAATTCAGGGTGGTCGTATCTTTTGCTTCTTCTTTATCACAGCAGGCACTCGCCACTTTTCATCGAACATTCACCCAACCAGAATTCAGTGAGGGACTCATAATGAGAAACGTTATCTCGGTAACCGCACCTCTTCTCCTGAGTCTTTGTATTTCACCCATTCTTTAAGCCCAGATCCACAATCACAATGCTATGCCAGCAGACTCAGTGACCGTGACCAGCGCCTCCATCCCCGACCTGCCTGTTCAGCGAGTTGCCTCCTGAACATGACTCCGATGGCTGGTGACGATGATGGCGGTCATCATGAAGCAACCCACTCGCGCACGACTCGGCGTCGACGACAGTCAGCTCCTACCCCGTTTGGCGGTCTGGTACCGCTCGGACAAAGCCGCAACCGACAACTACTCAAACCTGGCGCTAATCCCAAGAAATACTCCGAACGGGGCTAACAGCGCGCTGGCAACGCTCGAACAGCAACTGGACGCAGGCAGAAAAGCGGCTATCTCGGAGTTTCAGGCTAACCTCGCGTCCCTGGGCGGGAGCGGAAGCCAGAACCTCAACGCGTACGCGCAAGGGCTGAAGCAATACGCTTCCCTTGACAACCAAGCCGACAGCGCTTAACTCACTGCCGGGTCCAGACGACATGATCTATACCAACGCGAGCAATGGTTGCCTGTACACCACAGACTTCACGGCAGACGGTACCCAAGTCAACCGAGGTTCTGTATGTACCGTTTTATGGCAGCCAGAATGTGAAAAACGGGGTGGCATCAGCCATCCCGTTTCAAGATGTTTCCTGGCCGTTACTAGGAGTGGAAGACCTATGAAACGCTTCGACGCTTCGATGTAGCGCTGGTGACACTCGCCGCAACCCGCACAGAACTGTCGAAATCCAGCCGGAAAGTACAGAGTCAAGCAGTCAATATGGAAGTGCTAGGCAATAGAACAAGTCCGGATCTCGCTCCGTATCTTCAAACCTATTCTCCAATCCGTCCACGATAATTGGCACAAAAGCCTTTTAGAGGTAGACGGTTCATCCCTGTTGGACCGGGAGAAACATCCAAAATTCTCAATTCTGCCTAACGGTAAGCTAAACGACGAAAAGATAGTCATTCCCTAACTCCCCGCCCCGCTTGATCCTCGAGGGGCGATTCTCGACCTATCACCTAGGCCGAGCGCGTGAATTCACGTCGCTCTTGGACAAATCCGTGCGATTCGGTGCGCCATGAATTCCCTCGAACCATCGACAGCCAAGTCCTTGCGGAGCACGTGGATAGCTCTAACTATATTTAGATTCATATGTTTACAAGTTGCTTTCCCGTAAGCCACTGAAAGCAAAAGATCGCAAGAATGTGTTTTCGAAAAATTGCTGGTTATCGGACATAAACCTTTACCTGATTTCGCTCCAGAAGCGCCCTGAGTCCGATTCAGCCGCCACCTTCCATATTCCGGCAGGCTTTCACACCCACTCTAGATGATTTGTTTGCGTTTGGAATATAGCCCTGCTACAAACGCAGTAAAGCAGTGCCAGCAGTCAGGAGGGATGTCTCAACATGGGCGCCACGGGTATGTGGGTGCGAAAAGTCGATCTCTCCACCGGAAGCGACCCGCTCACGGTCGTGGTGGTGGAGGGCACCGACCGGCGCAACCTCGTTCTGGACCACTTTCCTTTCACCGTGGGCCGTCGCACCGACCGCGACCTGGTGCTCACCGATCCGCGCGTTTCCCGCGAACATGCGCAGTTCATGCGCGAGAACGACGGAATCTACATCGAGGACCAGAACAGCCGCCAGGGCACGTTCGTCAACGGCGAGCGTGCCACACGCAAAAAGTTGGCGCGCAATGACCGGCTGGAGTTTGGTGTACAGGGCGCGTCGTTTATCCTCTTCAATCCGGACCGCTCGGTATCCAGCATAGCGCAACAGTTCATCAGCCAATTTTCGTCGTGGAAGCCCAGTAGCGGCGCGGGTTCTGACTTCGAGTTGCTCAATGTGTTTCTCGAAGCGGCGCGCAAGCTAAATAGCACCAACGTCCTCGAAGACGTGCTGCAGACGCTGCTCGAAGCCTCGCTGCGGCTCACCCGGGCCGAGCGTGGGTTCGTGTTCTTACGCGATCCCGCGGGCGAGATGCGAATGGTCGCCGGTCGCGACAAGAATGGCGACGTGATCCACGACGACAGCACAATCTCGAAATCGGTGCTGCGTGACGCAACCGCCAGCCGGTCGGAATTCCTGGTCACTGACACCTCGGAGAGCGACAAGCTGTCGAACCGCGAAAGCGTCGTGGCGCAAAACCTGAAGAGCGTGATCTGTATTCCGCTGCGCAGAACGAACATCCAGGGGAAGACCGCGGAAGAGGGCAAGACCGGCGGGTCTGAGCTGCAGGGCGTGCTGTATCTCGATTCGCACTTTTTATCGGGGAAGCTTTCATCGGTAAACCAGGACATATTGCGCACAATCGCGAACGGAGCAGCTGCGCTGGTCGAGAACGCAGCCTTAGTCGAGGCAGAAGAAGCCGCGCGGCGCGTTCGGCAGGAGATGGCCATCGCGGCCGAAATCCAGCAGCGACTGATGACGGTGACGGTCCCCGATGTTCAGTTCGCGAAGGTCAACGCAGCGAGCTATGCCTGCAAAGACATCGGCGGCGATTTCTTCGATCTGGTGCACACGCCCAAGGGCCTGTCCCTGATCGTCGCTGACGTCTCGGGGAAGGGGGTGTCGGCCGCAGTGGTGGCGTCGATTCTGCAAGGCATGCTGTACTCGCACTTATCCGAAGACGCCGAGCTGTCGGAGATGGTCTCGACCGTGAACCGCTTCCTGTTCGAAAAGATCGGCGGTCAGAAGTACGCGACGCTGGTGGTTGCAAGGATGGGACCTGACGGCGAGCTGGAGCTGATGAACTGCGGGCACGTGCCGCCGATCATTATTTCAGGAGCTACGATTACGAAGCTGGAAGACGGGAATTTGCCGGTAGGGTTGATCCCGGGAGCGCAGTTTATGGCGACCAGGCATCAGCTCAAGCCAGGCGATCAAATTGTTGTCGTGACTGACGGCGTTACCGAAGCGGAAGATGCCGGCGGAGAGTTCTTCGGCTTCGACCGCCTGGAGAAATGCTGTCCGGGTGGTTTTGAGGGAATCGTGAACGCAGTCAACGAATTCCGCGGGAATACTCCACTCAGTGATGATTGCACGATGACCGAGCTGCTCTACCGGGGATAACGGCCCTTTCAATCCATCAAAACCTGGACAAATCAAACCTGAACGGCTACACCTTCGAACTTTTGGGGTAAGATTTCGCGTCAGAATTGTTTGGAAACAGCTCGGCCCGTGTGGTTTAATGCGAATGTCGCGTTCTCGCGCGGCGATGGTGTGCCTTCGAATATGGATATACCTGTTATCCAGAGTTTTTTGACATCTGGTCGTTCAATTGTAGCGGGCGAACCGCGTGCTGGCCTACGGCTCTCGGTTGCGGCGCTCTGTATGATTTGCCTGTTCGTCACCGCGCCCGCATTCGGCGCTGTGCAAACGACGCAAACGAAAAAATCCACACACCGTAAGTCTTCAAAGTCCTACTCCTCACATTACAAGCGCTCGTCCTACTGGAAGGTCACACCGATGTTCCAGGGCTCACATGAATTGCTGGTGGAGCAGAACGTGAAGCTCGATCAGCAGCAAGTGCAGCGGATGAACACCGAGTACGATCTGGTGAAGTCGGAGATGGACAATGATCTCGTGCAGGTCAATGAGACCGACGCGCTGAGGATTTCCGACAATCTGTTGGACAGCCGCCGCTATTGCCGCCCGTGGACGCGGGACTTTCTCGAGGACATCAGCCAAGCCTACTATGACGTCTTCCATTCGCCCCTGCAGGTGAACTCGCTAGTGCGGACCTCGACGCAACAGCTTTACCTGCGGCGATACAATCGGTTTGCCGCTCCAGCGTTCGGCGATACAGCTTCGACCCACCTTGCGGGAGTAGCGGTCGACCTTTCCCGCCGCGGACTGAGCAACGTGCAGTATCAGTGGATCAGGGCTTACCTGCAGCCGCTCCAGCAAAAAGGGCTGGTCGATCCCATCGAGGAACGGCAGCCGGTACTCCATGTCGTGGTGTACCAAGCGTACTCGGATAAGTACGCCAATCCTCCGAGCAACGCGGAAGCCAGCGAAGCAACCGAAGCGGATCTGGCAGTTGCCAGCGGCAGCCAACCGTAAATCATTGCTAGCGGGGTGTGAAAAGCCCGCTTCGCGTCGCCAAACTCATCCCCAATTATTAGGCGACGGCCACCTCGAACCGATCACCGCAGCGCCATGACCAGCAGCCTGCGTTCGGTCATGTCTTCGATCGAGTAGCGCAGGCCTTCGCGACCGAAGCCTGAGTCCTTCATTCCTCCATACGGCATCTGGTCGACGCGGAAGCTGGGAACGTCGCCCACGATCAGGCCTCCCACTTCGAGCTCATTAAAGGCGTTTTGAATCAGAACGGCATCGCGGGTGAACAACCCAGCCTGCAGGCCGTAGTTCGAGTGGTTGACCTGGCGCAGGGCCTCGCCGAAGTCGTCATAGCCTTCGACGGTCACGACGGGTGCAAAGACCTCGTCACAATTGACGCGCATTTCCGGAGCAGTATCGGTGAGGATCGTCGGCTCGACGAACGCGCCTTTGCGCTTGCCACCCGCCAGGACCTTGGCTCCGCTCTCAACCGCTTCCTTGATCCATTCGGTCGCGCGAATCGCATCCTGCTCGCGGATGAGCGGCGGAACATCCGTCTCCTCGTGGGAGGGATCACCGGATTTTAGTTTCCTGACGCCTTCGACAAGCAGTTTGACGAACGGGTCGAAGACAGATTGCTGCACCAAAATGCGCTGCACCGAAATGCATGTCTGGCCGCCGTAGGAGAAGCCTCCGACGACGCAGCGATGCGCAGCATAGCCGAGGTCAGCATCGTTATGAACGATGACTCCTGCGTTGCCTCCGAGTTCGAGGGTCACTCGCTTCTTGCCCGCCTTGCTCTTCAACCCCCATCCCACCGCGGCGCTGCCGGTGAAAGAGAGTAGCTTGATGCGGTCGTCGGCGACCAGCAAGCCCGCATCGTCGTTCGAGAGCGGCATCACCGCGAGGGCACCCTCGGGCCATCCGGCATCATGGACGACTTCGGCCAGCATCAGCGCTGTAACTGGAGTCTGCGGAGCCGGCTTAAGGATCAGCGGACAACCGGCGGCGATGGCCGGCGCGACCTTATGCGCCACAAGGTTGAGCGGAAAGTTGAAGGGTGTGATGGCAAAGACCGGGCCAAGCGGAAAGCGACGGCTCAGTCCCCAGCGCCCGGTAGTGGTTTCGAGCGTGTCGAGGGGGATGTATTCGCCGTAAATGCGCGAAGTCTCCTCGGCGGCGACCTGAAAGGTGTAGATACCGCGGTCGACTTCGATTCGTGCCGTCTTGATCGGCTTTCCCGCCTCGTGACAGATAGTGCCGGCGAATTCTTCGCGTCGCTGGCGTATGCCGTCGGCGATCTTGTGCAGAATCGCGGCGCGCTGGTATGACGACATCTTGCGGGTGATTTCAAATGCCTGCACCGCTGACTGGATGGCGGTTTCGACGTCATCCCGGTTGGCTTCGTAGACAATCGCGACCACGCTTTGGTCGAAGGGCGACGTGATGACGTGCTCGATACCATGGGTGTACCAGTTGTTGTTGAGGTAAAAACCGATACTGCGTGTAGGGACCGATGTAACGTGGCTCATAGCGAAACCTCGGAGTCTGGCGCGTTACCACCTCATTCGACAAGATGGCGCTAGCAGGGTTCAGGTTGCCGAACACAGTATTCGAAAGCACGGGCTAACGTCCAGCGGCAGCCGTGTTCGCCTGCAATTGCTCGATTCCTGATGTCACAACATCAGCCGCTCGGTCGATCTGGTCGCGCGAAATCACCAGCGGCGGTTGGATTCGGACAACGTTAGCGTAGACGCCTCCGACCCCAACGAGCACTCCATGAGCGAGGCAATGTTCGCGAACGGCTTCCGCCTCCGCCGATGCAGGAGTGCGCTTCTCGTCGAGCACAAGCTCGATGCCGATCATGAGCCCCAAACCGCGAATTTCGCCGATCAGCGGAAGATCGCGCTGTCTCGGATCCAGTCGGCTTTTAAGGTAGGTACCCTGTTCGAGCGACTGTTCACTGAGGCGCTCTTCCAGCATAAATTCGATATTTGCGATTGCGGCAGCGCAGGATACAGGATTGCCGCCGAAGGTCGACATGTGATCTCCGGGCTGAAACGACCTAGCGATGTCATCGCGCGTAGTGAAGGCCGCAAGGGGAAAGCCGTCGGCAATGCCCTTCGCGGTGACGAGGATGTCCGGTTCAATGCCGTCGTGCTCGATGGCCAGCATCTTACCGGTGCGCCCGAATCCGGATTGCACTTCATCGCAGATGAAGAGAATGCCGTAGTGGTCGAGCACCTTCTTGATCTCGCGAAAATAGTTGGACGGCGGGACGATAATTCCGCCTTCACCCATGACGGGTTCGGCGATGAATGCAGCGACATCTCCGGAGGTTGAGAAACGAATTGCGTCTTCCAGCGACTGGCACCAGAAGTCGACGCAACGCGCCGGATCGTCCGGCCATGACGACCGGTAGACATAGGGAGCGGGAAGAAAGGTCACGCCGGCCGCGTAGGGGCCGCCGCGCCGCTTGCGTCCTTGATTGCCGGTGATGCTGAGCGTGCCCCACGTGCGTCCGTGAAACGAGGCTTGCAGCGCGATGATCTCGTGCTTGCCGGTGAAGAGGCGCGCAGCCTTCATCGCGCCTTCGATGGCCTCGGCGCCACTGTTGGCGAAGAACGATTTGCGCAGGCGCGGCGAAGGCATAATCTGAGCG
>Ga0306920_100003394_pt1 | contig 20183 bp, 19 predicted proteins | sample flu12Cox44000170_FD_204666 | JGI IMG/M metagenome (GOLD analysis project Ga0306920, IMG submission 204666) | Lab enrichment of tropical soil microbial communities from Luquillo Experimental Forest, Puerto Rico - flux4day.12C.oxic.44.000.170 (v2)... | ecosystem: Environmental > Terrestrial >... | reverse complement strand
GACTCGATCTCCCACCACAATGGGCCGCCGCTCACCCGTGCCGATGGCGAGGATGGTGGCATGCGGAGGATTGATGACGGCCTCGAAGGTTTTGATGCCGTACATGCCAAGGTTGGAGATGGAGGTGGTGCCTCCCTGATACTCGTGGGGCGCCAGCCGACGCTTGCGCGCGCGCTCGGCTAAGTCTTTCATTTCATTGGATATTTCCGAGAGCGACTTGACCTCCGCGTGGCGCACCACCGGGGTGAAGAGGCCCCCCTCGATCGCCACCGCGACGCCGATGTCGGCGTATTTGTGGCGCAGCGTGCCGCCCTCCGTCCAGGTGACGTTGGCGGCCGGCACCTGCATCAGCGCCAGCGCCAGCGCCTTGATCGCAAAATCGTTGACCGAGAGCTTGAACGCGCGCGGGCCCGCTTTGGGCGCGGCGGCATTCATCTGCGCGCGGGCGTGCAGCAAATTGTCGATTCGGCATTCGACCGTCAGGTAGAAGTGCGGGATCGTCTGCTTCGCCAGGGTAAGCCGCTGGGCGATCACCTTGCGCATGCCGTCGTGGGGGACGACCTCGTAGGAGCCCTTCTCGTAGAGCGCCAGGATCTTGTCGTCCGCCATCGGCTGGGCGAGCGCCTGCGCGGCCGCACTGGGCACGGCGGCTACGGCGGTCCCCGACTTGGCCCTGAGCTGCGCGCCACCATCCCTCAGCGCCGCCTCCACGTCGCGGCGGATGATGCGCCCACGCGGACCCGAGCCTTTGAGCGAGCCAGCGTCGATGTCGAGCTCGCGCGCCAGCCGGCGCGCCAGCGGCGAGGCGAAGATGCGTGCCAGGCCGCGCGGCGCCCCACCCGGTCGCGGCTCCTCTGCGCGTGGAGGCGGGGTTGGGGGCTTCCTCGCCGGCGCCGGCTGCACCATGGCGCCGGCCGGCCCTGGCGCGGGTCCCGGTGGGGCCGGCGCACTTGCTGCCACTACGCTTTGCGGCGAGGGGTGCGGTGAGGGTGCCTTGGGCGCCGGCGCCTTGGCAGCGACGGCAGCCCCTGCGCCCTCTCCCTCGGCCAGCAGGACGGCGATTGGAGTGTTCACCTTTACGCCCTCGGTCCCTTCCGGCACCAGGATCTTGCCGAGCTTGCCCTCGTCAGAGGCTTCCACCTCCATGGTCGCCTTGTCGGTCTCGATCTCCGCAATGATATCCCCGGCCTTGATGGGCTGGCCCTCTTTGACCAGCCATTTGGCGAGCTTGCCCTCCTCCATGGTGGGCGACAGGGCTGGCATCAGGATCTCGATCGGCATGCTGATCTCTTGGGCGTGCCAGAGGGGGTAACCCTCGCATCGTTACGGAACTGGTGCTCTCGGACGCTAGCGTGGGGCGTCTGACCCATGCCACACGATTTCAGTCGGCGTCCATCTGGCCTGGCGGCGCGCGATGCGCGCCTCAGGCGTCTCGCCGTCATAGACCACAGGTTCGGGCAGCCGGCCCTGGAACTGCGCAATGGCAAGGCCGCGCACATTGAGCGCCGACCACGTCTTGCCGCCGTCCTCCAGGATCACGCCGGCGTAGATCCCACAGCGGGCGCAGATCAGGCTGGTGCCCGTGCGCGTGCCGAACCGGTACTTCGCCAGCGCCGCGCGATCGATCTCGAAGATCGCCCTACCCGCCGGATCGGACACGGTCATAGCGCCGTGCCGCGTGCAGAAGGAACATTGGCACGCCCGCACCTGAAGCTCCGCCGCCGGTTTGGTGGCATTGAGCGTCCCGCGGATCGCGCCGCAATGGCAAGTGCCCGTGAGCGTCCACATCACAGCCACCTTCTTACCCTCGGGTTTCGCCAGCAGCATCGAAGGGGCTCAGATGCGACATGGCGCCCCCTCGCGCACAGCGAGCCCCCGACCTCGTTCAGCCTGCATAGCACACAGCCTTTACCGCCTCGACGACCTGCGCGGCGCTCGGCAATGCGAGGCGCTCCAGGTTGGCGGCGTAAGGCATGGGAACGTCGGCGCCCGATACCTTCGCCGGCGGCGCGTCCAAATAGTCAAAGGCCTGCATCGCCACCTGCGCGCAAATCTCGGAGCCTACCGAGCACACCGGCCACGCCTCCTCTACAGTCACCAGCCGGTTGGTCTTCTTGACCGACTCCACGATCGTCGCAAGATCCAGCGGCCGCAACGAGCGCAAATCGATCACTTCGGCCTCGATGCCCTCGCCCGCCAGCTGCTCGGCCGCTTCGAGCGCGTACACCATGCCTCGCGCAAACGAGACAATGGTCACATCCCTGCCCGCCCGCGCCAAGCGCGCCTTGCCGATGGGGACGATCCACTCGCCCTTCGGTACGGGCCCGTGCGAGCCATAAAGGATCTCGTTTTCGAGCACCAGCACGGGATTGGGATCGCGTATGGCGGATTTGAGCAGGCCCTTGGCGTCCGCGGGGTTGGAGGGGGCCACTACCTTCAGCCCCGGCACGTGCGCGTACCACGCCGAGTAGCACTGGCTGTGCTGAGCGGCGACGCGCGCAGCCGCGCCGTTGGGCCCGCGGAACACGATTGGGCAGCCCATCTGCCCACCCGACATGTAGAGGGTCTTGGCCGCCGAGTTGACGATTTGGTCGATCGCCTGCATGGCGAAGTTCCAGGTCATGAACTCGACAATGGGGCGCAAGCCGGCCATTGCGGCGCCGACGCCGATACCGGCAAAGCCCTGCTCGGTGATGGGCGTGTCGATCACGCGCTTGGGGCCGAACTCCTCGAGCAGACCCTGGCTGATCTTGTAGGCGCCTTGATACTGGGCCACCTCTTCGCCCATCAGGAACACGTTGCCATCTCGCCGCATCTCCTCCGCCATGGCGTCACGCAAGGCCTCACGCATGGTCAGTGTGACGGTCTCCGCGCCGGGCGCGCTTGCAGGCTCAGCCACTGCCGGCTTGGTCGTGGGCGCCACAGGCGCCCGCGCGGCCGGCGCAGCGCTCGCCGTTGGGGCCAAGGCCTTCGCGCCGGCGGTCGGAGGCGCGGATTTGCCAGGCGCCGCAGCACCACCCCCGCCGTCGAGCAACGCGATCGGCGTGTTCACCTTCACGCCCTCGGTGCCTTCCGCCACCAGCAGTTTGGCGACTTTGCCCTCGTCGGAGGCCTCTACCTCCATGGTGGCCTTGTCAGTCTCGATCTCGGCGATGATGTCGCCAGCCTTGACGGACTGGCCTTCCGCGACCAACCACTTGGCGAGCTTGCCCTCCTCCATGGTGGGCGACAGCGCGGGCATCAGGATTTCGGTCGGCATTTCCTCGGATCTCTTCTTGTTTGGCGGGGACAGACGCGCTCCATCCTGCAGCAAGTCCATTGCGACTGTCCGAGCGGCCTGCCCGCCACTGTCTCCGGCTAGCCAGCAAGCGGGCTCACGCCGGCAAAAGCCCCAGGCGCGGCGGTGTCTGCTTGAGCGGACGTTGGCCTCGGCACCATCAATTCTGGCCGCCTCCACTCCGCGATGGGCCACCTTACCTTCGGCCTTGACAATCCAGGGGCAGTCCCGGGCGCAGTCACTCAACGCCCACCGCGGGCGCCCTAAGCCGGCAACAGAACATCCCTCCACAGCTCGCTTGCGGCAGGCTCAACATCGCTCTGGGCAAACTCGGCTGCAGCATTGACGATTGCCCGCACCTCCCCGTCGATGGCCTTGAGCTCATCCTCCGACACGATCCGCCCCTCCAGCACGCGCCGGCGCACCTGCTCGATTGGGTCGTGCTCCTCGCGCATCTTTTGCACTTCCTCCCGCGTGCGATATTTGGCCGGATCGGACATGGAGTGGCCGCGGTAGCGATAGGTGAGCATCTCCAGGATGTAGGGGCCCCCGCCTTCGCGCACCTGCTTCACGACGCGCGCGCCCGTGGCCTTCACGGCGCGCACGTCCATGCCGTCGACCTGCTCGCCGGGGATATCGAAAGACCGTCCCCGCTGCGAGAAATCCGTGGTGGCGGCCGAGCGTTCCACCGACGTGCCCATCGCATACTTGTTGTTCTCGATGATGAACACGACCGGCAACTTCCACAGCTTCGCCATGTTGAAGCTCTCGTACACCTGGCCTTGATTGGCGGCGCCATCGCCGAAATAGGTGAGGCAGACCCGCCCATTGCCGCGGTAGCGGTTGGCAAAGGCAATGCCTGCACCCAGCGGCACGTTGGCGCCGACGATGCCGTGGCCGCCATAGAAGTTCTTTTCCTTGGAGAACATGTGCATCGAGCCGCCCTTGCCCTTGGAGTAGCCGCCCTGCCGCCCCGTCAGCTCCGCCATGACGCCCTTGGGATCCATGCCGGTGGCCAGCATGTGGCCGTGATCGCGGTAGGTGGTGATCACTTGGTCGCCCGGCTCGATGGTCATCTGCATTCCCACCACCACGGCCTCCTGGCCGATGTAAAGGTGGCAAAACCCGCCGATGAGCCCCATGCCGTAGAGCTGCGCCGCCCTCTCCTCGAAGCGGCGGATCAGCAGCATTCGGCGATAGGCGGCAAGCTCTTCGTCGCGGCTAAAGGCGGGAACGGTCTGCTGACCGTTGGGGCGGGACATCAGGGACCTTGGCCTTTGCACGGGTTGGGAGGCTCGTCGGCAAGAACCGTATAGGAAACGTCAAGACAAGGCCAGCTGGGGCCAATGCCGGTGCTGCTCAGAGGGCTAACGCCCGGGCGGCAGGCGCGCAGGCGCCGGTTTGGCCGTTTCATTAGCAAACACAACAACCCGGTCCCCAGGCCGTACAAACCCCAGAACCCCGATCGCCAACTCCTCGATGATATCCGGGTCGGCGGCATCGAGCAGGCGCACCTCCTGCTCCAGGCTGGCGCGCTGGGCCTCGAGGCGCGCGATCTCCGGCTCCAGTTGGCGAGAGCGTTCGATCAGACGACTGCGCGCCTCAAGGCCACGCTTACCGACGATGGCGTGATAGGCGAAGTAGCCCAGCCCACAGACACAGAAAAGCGACACCAGGATCTGTCGCGGCCGGCTCCTGCGCCGATCGTACATGGAAGGACTTGGGAGTTACTTTAGGGCTGCGACGCGAGACCTTATGAAGGGTCCGACCGGGACGATCGCAACGGTATCGATCAGCGGTTAAGCCCACGTAAAGGCGGCGGGCGGGGCGGGGCAGTCGGCACTCGCAAGCAATTGGCGCTCTCAAGCGATTGCCGCCCGCCGATTGCCGATCGCCGATTTGCCCGCGTATTGCGCTGCATCGCCCAGCTCCTCCTCGATACGAATGAGCTGGTTGTACTTGGCGATGCGGTCGGAGCGCGACAGCGACCCGGTCTTGATCTGGCCGGCGTTGGTGGCGACGGCGATGTCGGCGATGGTGTTGTCTTCCGTCTCACCCGAGCGGTGCGAGATCACGACCGTGTAGCCCGCGCGCTGAGCCATGGCCACCGCCTCGAGCGTCTCGGTCAGCGAGCCGATCTGGTTGACCTTCACCAGGATCGAGTTGGCGATCTTCTGCTCAATGCCTTGGGCCAAACGCTCGGTGTTGGTGACAAAGAAATCGTCGCCGACCAGTTGGCATTTGCCGCCTAGCGCTTCCGTGAGTGCCTTCCAGCCCAGCCAGTCGTCCTCAGCCATGCCGTCTTCGATCGAAACGACGGGAAAGCGCGACAGGAGTTCGGCGAGATACTTGGTCATGCCGCCGGAATCGAGCGACTTACCCTCGCCTTTTAGCTGGTATTTGCCGCCCTTGTAGAACTCCGTTGCCGCGCAATCGAGCGCGAGGGCTACCTCCTCCCCCGGCTTGTAGCCAGCCCCCTCGATCGAGCGCATGATGAATGAAAGGGCCTCCTCGGCCGACTTGAGGTTGGGCGCGAACCCACCCTCGTCGCCGACGTTGGTGGAGTGGCCTGCATCCTTGAGACGCTTGCGCAACGTGTGGAAGATCTCCGAGCCCATGCGCACCGCATCCGCGCAGGTGGCGGCACCCACCGGCATGATCATGAACTCCTGGATGTCGATGGAGTTGTCGGCATGGGCGCCGCCGTTGATGATGTTCATCATCGGCACCGGCAGCAGGTGGGCGTTGGCGCCGCCAAGATAGCGGTAGAGAGGCAACCCGCTGGCCTCGGCCGCCGCCTTGGCCACCGCCAACGACACGCCAAGAATAGCATTGGCCCCGAGCCGAGCCTTATTGGGCGTGCCGTCGAGCTTCCTCAGCGCATCATCGATCCGGCGTTGGTCGCGCGCATCCATGCCCGAGAGGGCATCGAAGATCTCGCCGTTGACGGCTTCCACCGCCTTCAGCACGCCCCTGCCAAGGTAGCGCTTGTTGTCGCCATCGCGCAGCTCGATCGCCTCGTGCGCGCCGGTCGAGGCCCCGGAGGGCACGCCCGCACGGCCAAGCGAGCCGTCCTCGAGGATCACATCGACTTCGACGGTGGGATTGCCGCGGCTGTCCAGAATCTCGCGGCCGATGATATCGACGATGGCGGTCATGAGCTGGTCCTCGCCTCGCAGAAGCCCTGCCTTGTCCACGCAATTGACGCCTTCTAACCTGTATCATCGCGCCCGGAAAGCTGCGACGCACACAGCAGGGCCCCGCGTGAACAAGGCGGAACTCATTGCGCACGAAGAGGCGTTGCGGCGCGCAGACCGGCGCGCTCTGCTGCTGGCAACGTCGTTCGGCTTCCTTCTGTTCCTCGTCGCTGCCGTATGCCTGCCGGGGCTCGGGCCGGTCTTCCGCATCTACAGCCTCCCGTCGGCCTCAATGATGCCGAACCTGCCCGTCGGGAGCTATAGCATCGTGTCACGCGCCTCCTATGGCTACAGCCGCTACTCCTTCGATGCCTTCGAGTTACCGATCGACCGCCGCTGGCCGGCGCTCATGCCGAGCCGGGGCGACGTCATCGTCTTTCGCCTCCCGCGCGACCACGCGACGCAGTACATGAAGCGTGTCGTCGGCCTGCCCGGCGACCGCATCCAGATGGTCAAGGGACGGCTGTCGATCAACGGCGAACCGGTGCCCATGGAGCCGTCTCCTGCGCCTCTGTCCGTGGCGATCGAAACCTATATTGAAAAGCTTCCCGGAGGTGCCAGCTATCGCATCATGAAGGCAGAAGGCGGCAGCCCAGCCGACAACACGCCCGAATTCGTCGTGCCGGCCGGGAACCTGTTCGTCCTCGGCGACAACCGCGACAACTCAAGCGACAGCCGCCACCAGTCGCCCACCTACGGGGTGGGTTTCGTGCCGGTCGAACTTGTGATCGGACGCGTCATCGCCACATTCGCGGCGGGTGGCGCATGAGGTTTCTGCCGAACGCGGGGCGTGAACCGGAGAACCAATGCGCGAAATGGCAAGTCTGGTGCTGTTCTCCGGAGGCCAGGACTCCACGGTGTGCCTGGCGTGGGCGCTGGAGCGCTTCGCCCGCGTGGAAACCGTCGGCTTCGCTTACGGCCAGCGCCACGCCGTTGAGCTGGCGCAGCGTCCCCTGGTGCGTGCCAAGCTGACGGAATCCTTCCCCGCCTGGGCAGCGCGCCTCGGCGAGGACCACGTGCTCGAGCTCGCCACCCTCGGCGCAATCAGCGACACGGCTCTCACCCGCGCGGCCGAGTTCCAGATGACGGCGGCGGGCCTGCCCAACACCTTCGTGCCCGGCCGCAATCTGCTGTTCTTCACTTACGCCGCCGCACTCGCCTACCGCCGCGGCATCCGCACGCTCGTCGGCGGCATGTGCGAGACCGATTTCTCCGGCTACCCCGACTGCCGCAACGACACGCTGCAGGCAGTGGCCAACGCCATCTCGCTCGGCATGGATGCACACTTCACCATTGCAACGCCGTTGATGTGGATCGACAAGGCCGGCACCTGGGCAATGGCGCAACGGCTCGGCGGCGCCCCCCTCGTGGACCTCATCGTCGAGCACACGCATACGTGCTACACCCCCGACCGCACGGCGCGCCACGCCTGGGGCTACGGCTGCGGTCGATGTCCGGCCTGCGGCCTGCGGCAAAGAGGATGGGAAAAATGGCAAACCGGCAAGAATTGACCCGAGCCGTAGACCTCGCCATCGCCGGCGACTGGAAGATGGCGCACGAGATCGTGCAACAGGACGAGCAGGACGCCACCTCCTGCTGGATCCACGCCGTGCTGCACAAGATCGAAGGCGACGCCAGCAACGCGCGCTATTGGTACCGCCGCGCCGGCCAGTCCTACGAGGCCTACACCGACGCCAAGGCCGAGCTCGCCGCCATCAAGGCCGTGCTAACCTACTGATCGATGCGGCGCGGGACCCCGCAGGTGCCCCAGCCGTGGCAGTGCTGGCGCAGGACCATCGCGTGGGGGAGCGACACGCGCGATCATCGCCATACCCTGCAACGGGAGACGCAGGTCCAACCTCGTGCGCGGTGGCGCTCGGTATCTGCACGGCGCAACGACGCCCCGCCGCGATCCGCCCCAACCGCCTACTTCGCGGGTGCGGCTTCGTCCCACAAGGCGTCGGCTCCCGGCGCGCGCGCTTGCGCTTCAGCGAGGCGGGTGAGCAGCTCGTCGGCAAGATCGCGCAGCACTCGTCCCAGTCTGCCCGGATATTTTGCGGCATAGGACCGGCGCCGCGTGGAAAAAAAAGCCGCCGTTTGCAGCGCCGTCGCGCGCGGAATGGCCTGCTTGAAGCAGCGACTCTTGACGTTGTGGCGCAGCCAGCGGGCGAATTGTTCATCCTCAGGCGCGTGCGGGTCCTTCATGCTGATGACCACGCCGAGATTTTGCGCAAATCCCATGTCCGCGTCGCGCTCGCCGAACTGCTGCAGGAACTGCAGTCCACGGGTCGAGAGATAGTCGGGCTTGGCGGGCGACAAGCAGAAGTCGGCCTCGCGCAGCCAGCACTCTGTCAGCACCGAGAGTCCCGGTGCGCTGTCGATGAGGATCAGGTCGTAGAGCGCGCGCGCCTCGCCGAGAAACGCGCGAATTTGGTGGCGCAGATGGGCCTCGTGATAGCCCTTGGAAACCTCTCGCTCGAACAACGTCAGGTGGCCGCCGCCCAGCAACAAATCGATGCTGCGCGCGTCGTCGACATCGGAAACGCCGCTCACGGCAAACGAGCGCCAATCGTCAGACGCGCCCCGCAGCACCTTGGCAATCAGGTAGTCGACGAACGTGCGGTTCTGCTCCTGCATCGTCGCCAGCCAACTCCCTGGCAGCAGCATGGTGCTCAGGCTGGCGTGGGCATCGGAGTCGATGACCAGCACCTTCAACTCATGATGCACGGACACGGTCTCTGCCATGGCGAGGACGAAGGTGGTCTTGCCCACGCCCCCCTTGGCATTCATTACGGTAATGCTGTTGCCCATTTGCAGCCCAAAAACGCAACGTCCGCACCCCGCATAAGCAATGGCGCAACCAAGGAGAATTTGTGGCGCACTCGGCCAAAATGCGCCTTAATCACAGAAGACGGCCGTTGGGGCACCTCAAGCCAGATGCGAGCGCACGCCTTGCCGGAGTGTACTTCCAACCCCGCGCGCACGAATCAGCTAGTTTGCGCCCACACATTGCCTCAGGTTGCACGCGCGAGGATGCCGCAGCTGTGGAGAAACAGGGGCGGTCGCGGTGGCGTGATCTGGGGAACAACAACACTGAGGGGGTGTCCCATGCCGCCAGTCATGCGCAAGCTCGTCGAAGTCGCCATCGCCATCGGCCTCACCGCCGCGGTGGCCTTCGTCATCATCTTCGCCAATAGCTTCCTGACGGCGCGCGGCGGCTCCGCCCACGGCTTCAACACCTGGTATGCCTTCATCATGCGGGCCGATATCCTGGGTACCATGATTTTGACAGCGCTCGTCACCATTGGCTATGGCATGTGGCAGGGTGGGGGCCGCCCGCGGTGATGGCATCGCTAATGCGGCGTGGTCGCTGAGCAGCACCTGACTCGCGCCGTCAGTTTGCCTGCAACAAGCGCTCGCGCCAACTGGGCGCGGCCGTGATGCCGATCGGCGCGGTGTCGCCATTGGGACTTGCCGGGCTCGCAAGGGATGTGGCGTGCTTCTTGGCGTGCTCTTCGAGGTCGGCCAGCAGCGTCTCGAGCAACGGCTCGCCCGCCTGCGCCGCGTTGAGCGAACGCGCCCAGGACTGGGCGGGCGTGCCGGTGCCCACGAGCACAATGTAGGAGTAGGCCGCGCCGTTGGCGAACTGCAGGCCGCCGGCGATCCAGGTATCGACCGTCGCGTTGATATCGGCGCCTACGGAGGTGCCGGTCTTGGCGAAGTGCAATTTGAGGTCGGCACGTTTGTCCGGGCACCAACCGCTCAGCGCCTTCAAGGTGCCGTGCTGCACGCCGGCGCTCGTGTAACAGAGGGGGGCCTGCAGCAGCGCTTTGAGCAGCGGCCGGCCTGCCTCAGCGATCAGCCGGTTCGGAATGATGCCCTCGGTCGTTGCCGCGGCGCTGGCAGCCGCCTCGCGGCTCGCCAAATCGTAGGTCTTGACCAGCGTCGGCAGCCGCACAGGCCCATATCCCTGATCGGTCAGCGCGGCCAGCACCACGCTCGCCATCTGGTGCACGCGCCGGGGCGAGCCGGCGATCAGGCCGCGCACGGCAGCGGTCGAAGGCGGCGTCGCCTCCTGCTCGGAGCGGGCCGGCGGCAGATTGAAACCGAAACGCTCGATCAGGCGGCGCACCCGCGCCTGGCCCAGCCGCGCGGCGCGCCATTCGAGGGGGGCATTGAGCGAGCAGGCAAACGCCACGACGGCGCGCCGACCTCGCGCCGTCTCGCCGTTGCCGGCGCTCCTGTCACAACCATCGAGCCCGCCGTGTCTTGGGGCTGAGCGGTCGAGGTAGAGGCTATCGGGCCGATCGCTCCCGGCGTTGGCGATACCGATGGCAACCAGCATTTTGCCGGTGGAGGCGATCATGCGACCCTCCAGCAGCCTATCGTAGTAGCCCGACAGGGGGCTGCGCGCCAATGGCGAGCCAAAGTAGGAGGCCGTTTCGCCGGCCGCGAAATAGCGCACGATTTCGCCCTTGGCGTTGGCCGCTACGACGATCACGTCCGGCATCTTGCGCTCGCCGCCGGGAAGCGCCTTGGCCGGGTCGAGCGTATGGCCGGAATCGATCTTGCTCTGATACTGCTGATCGAGCTTGGCAAGCAGCGCCCTGATGCGCTCATGAAAGGCGAGGTTCTCCACCACGTCGAGCGTGGTCGTGACGCCTCGCACCTGCTCGCGCCAGCCGAGCCCAAAAGCCTGCTTCATTTCCTCGCGCAGGCCGAAGCGTGCCGCCGTCAGCAGCGCGTTGGCGCGGATCACCGGGTTGGCGCGCGCCCGCTGGGCGAGCGCAGGGGCATGCGCCTCGAGGGCTGCCTGCAGCTTGGGCTTGACGCGCGGGTCAGGCGGCCCCCCGCCCAGGTGGACGAGATCGAAGACGACACGGCGCTGCTCGGCTTCGTCCGCGATCAGCTTCTCAGCGCAGATGCGTGCCCTGACCTCGGTGATGTAGCGCCAGCGGTCGAGCCGCACCTCGTTGAGCTTGTCGCTGCCCGGCAGCAGGATGATCGGCTTGTTGACGGCAGAGGCCAACACGAACTGCTCGGCGATCGTGAGGTCCCTGGCCTCCTTGCCGAACACCACTCGGCTTGTGATCTCCACCCCGTGGAGCGGCGCGCCGCCGGTACGCTGGGCAAGCCAGATGTGATTGGCCGCCCACTGCTTGAGCGGGGTCAAATCCCCGCCGCGGGTGAGCTCGTGATAGATGACGGGCGCCAGCCACCATTCCCTCAGCTTGCGCATGAGCTTGGTACCGCTGCCCTCCTCGGGGCTCGGCGGCGTGTTATAGATGACGCGCGCGAACTGCATCGGCAGCGTCGAACCGCCGATCCCAAGGCTTGGCCGCTTGAGCGCGACCGAGCGGGTGAGCGTCGTGATCGGGATCTTCAGCACGCCGACGAGATCGATGCCGTAAGGGTTGAGCGCGCCGCCGAGGTGGCGATCCTCGTGATAGACAAGGCATCGCCAGTAGTGCTCGGGCACTTCGCGTACCGGGATCGACTTGTGGTCAGGATTGGCGACGTAGTCCCCGAGCGCGATGGCGGCGTCCGTAAAGTTGACATCGCGCTGGCTATCGAGGCGCGCATCAAAGGTGCCGACGAACGCACCACCCCCGTCGTAGACAGCGGTTGCAAGCCAGCGTTCGGCGTCGTAGCGCAGCTTGTCGCTCAGAAAATGCTGCCCGAGGAAGCCACGCAGCGGGGCCACGACATAGACGAGTACAAGCGCGAAGGCGATGTAGCCGGCGGCAAAGCCGAGGCCATGGCGCAGCGGCCCGAAGCTCGGCCGGACGGTGAGCGCGAAGAGGAGTGCACGGACAATCCGCGACGGCAGCGCGAGCACAAGCTCCAGTGCGCGGATCAGCAGTCGGGCAAGCCCCAGCATTGGACGTGGCCGCAGACAACCGGCGGGATTGCGCGGGCCGCCACCCCAGGGCACAAGCGTTAGCGCGCCTTTGTGGCGCATTTGGCTCTAAATGGTGTCAGTTGAGCTCGTTCAGTCTGGCCGGATCAGGCTTGCGGCCAGTGACGCGCTCCAGCGCGATGGCGGAGAGCACCTTCGAAGCCAGCGTCTTCTTGCTCGGGTCACGATCGACCTCGGCCGCCTGGGCCGGCGGAGCGAAGCTGGAGGCAATCGGCGGGTTGTTGGCGCAGCCGCTCAGGAGCGCACCGGTAAGGATGATCACCCCTCCGCGCAACAGCATGCCTTGCCCCCCATCGGTCGCCCCGGTGATGGCCGCAAGCCCTCGGCCATGCTAAAGCTTACCCGCCCGAACATGCCTGGCAAGCGCAAAAAACCACCGTGATTGCTTGTCCCCAAGCGGCCCGCCACTCCCGCAACTGGTGATGCGGTTCTCCGTTGGCGGCTCCTGCCCTGCGTTGGCAAATTGTCAGCAAATTGTCGTGCAGCTTTAATGCGCCGCCCTCGGACCGCACACTGGCTTTCATCCATGAGTTGCCATGTGTTGCCATGGTTTTTCGTCAAACGCAGAATTTGGGGTAGCTCGCGCTTCGGCGGCAAAGGTAAGTTTGGCTCCTCGCGTGGCAGCGCTCGATGGGAGGCGAGCGCCGGGCAAGCAAGATCGCGGCACGACGCGTTGCGCGCAACGGGCCTCATGACGGCGAATCAATCAGATTAGCCCGTGCGGCCTGGGTGGGACCGCAAAACTCAGATCCCCAAGGCACCCATCAGGATCTCGGGGCCCAGGCCGGACCCGCTTGCGATCGCCCGCTCGCCTGCTGCGGCGATAAATATGGGCCACCTCAGACTCAGCAGCGCGTGAAGAGTGAGAACACGCACTCCCACGTCTTCTTGGTAGCCTCCTTGACGGATTCGCCTGCCTGCTTGACGGATTCGCCCGCCTTCTTCATCTGCTCAACCGTCTTCTCGTTGGCCTGCTTGGCAAGGTCCACCATGGTCTGTGGTGGGGCATCCGGGGCCGGAGCGGGAGGGGCGGCTGCCGCGGGCTTGCTGGGCGGGACCGGCAGGTCGGGAGACTGCGGCGTCTGCGGTCGCGGGGTCGCCTCCAACGCCGTCCAGGGAACGCGCTTCACCGCCCCGTCGCAGTCGAACACGGTGCCGCGCTTCACGCTGCACGTGGCGTGCCCACCCTCCTTCGCCATGACCGTGACGCACAGCAATTGCAGCGATTGCCCCCCGCGCGGCTGCGCCCCGTCGATAACACAGCGATAAACGCCAGGGGGATCGCTGCAGGCAACGCAAAACTCCTGCGCCGCAGCGGGGCCGACCCCCAACGCGAGCAGAAAGCCTAGGCCCGGACCGAACCGATAGCCGCTCTGCCCCTTTGCCGTTCCCACCGCCACCTTCATGCTACCTCTCCGGCTGCACCCGGAATGCGGCATTTCCGCGATGCGCTGATGTCGCCGCGCTTACGGCGTGCCGTTGCGGCCGTGCGCCCGATAGCCCGATCGCTCCGTCAGCCGATCGTAATAGGCCGAAACGGCCTTGAAGTCGGGCTTCTGGAAGTTGATGGCAAACCAGCGGTTCACGATCAGACCGACCGGAATGTCGCCGATGGTGAAGTGCCTGCCCATGACGTAGGGACCGGCAGCCGCCAGGTGCTGCTCGAGCACGCGCATCTGTGCCGTCCAGTCCTTGCTGCCGCCATCGACCATGCTGGCATAGGCCGGGTTCTTGACGACCAGGCCCTGGAACACGGGGCGCATGCCGTTGGCGAAATCGGTCGCCGCCCAATCCATCCAGGCTTCGGTCGTTGCCCGTGCCTCCAGTTCCGTGGGGTAGAGATCGGCGCGGCCGTGCTTGCCAGCCAAATAGCGCACGATGGTGTTGCTCTCGCGCAGCCTGAACGCGCCGTCGTCGACCACCGGCACCACCCCCACCGGATTGATCTTGCGGAAGACCGGATCATCTGTCGACCGATAACCGCGTCCCCAGTCCTCGCGCGCGTACGTCTCGCCCACCTCCTCGAGCATCCACAGCACCTTGCGCACGTTGATGGAGTTGGCGCGTCCGTAGACCTTGAGCATGGCGTTTCTCCCCGGCGCTGTTTGCGGGGCCATTTTAGACGCACGGAACGGGCCCGCCAGAAAAAACGTGACGTCAGCCGATCGGGACCATCTCGCGCGGCCCCGCGCAACCAAGTCCAGGCGCGGTCAAAGCCCCAGGTAAAACTTCTTGATGAGATCGTTGTTGTTGAGCTCTTCCGCGGATCGGCCTTCGACGGCGATGCGGCCGTGCACGATCACGTAGCCGCGGTCTGCGATGCGGATGGCCTGCGTGAAGTTCTGCTCCGCCATCAACACGGTGAGCTGGAATTGGTCCTTGAGCTGTCTGATCGCGTCGATGGTTCGGCTGACCAGCAGCGGCGCCAGGCCGACGGAAGGCTCGTCGACCAGCAGGATCTTCGGCGCCAGCATCAGCGCCCGCCCCAGCGCCAGCATCTGCTGCTCGCCGCCGCTCATGCTGCCTGCGAGCTGGGTGCGCCGCTCTGCCAGCCGCGGAAAGGTCGCAAAGCAACCCTCCAAGTTCCGCTGCATCTGCGCGCGCGCCGCCTGTCGAAAGGCGCCGAGCAGCAGGTTCTCCTCCACCGTCAGCTTAGGAAAAAGTCGGCGGCCCTCCGGCACCAGGGCGATGCCAAGATCGACGATCTCCTGGGTGCTGAGCCGCGTGAGGTCATGCGAGCGGCCATCGATCTCGGCGACGACGCGTCCGGCACCCGGCCGCACCAGCCCCATGATGCACTTCATGAGCGTGCTTTTGCCGTTGCCGTTGGTGCCGAGCAGGACGACGGTCTCCCCAGCGCCGACCGTGATCGAGACGTCCTCGATCACGCGCACGGCGCCGTAGCCGGCGTGGATGCCCTCAAGCCGCAAGCTATTGGCCAAGGTAGGCCCTCACCACTTCCGGGTTATTGACGACGTCCTCGGGCTTACCGTCGGCGACCTTGCGGCCCGAGACCAAAACAGCCAATCGCTGTGAGAAGCTCATGACCGCACGCATGATGTGCTCGATCAGGATGATGGTGATGCCCTGGGCGTTGAGGCGCATGAGAAGGGCGATGATGTCCTCGATCTCAGAATGCGACAGGCCAGCCATGGCTTCGTCGGCGATCAATAGCTTCGGCTCCGCTGCGATGGCGCGGGCGAGCTCGAGCTTGCGCATCTCCACTTGCGTCAGATCGCTTGGGCGCCGTCGAGCCTTGCCGTCGAGCCCCACCTGTTGCAGGAGCTCGAAACAGCGCTCGTCGAGATCCGCGGGAGAGCTGATCAGCAGGGAGCGCCGCCTTACGGTATAGAGTAGCGGGACGCGCAGATTGTCGGCCACCGAAAGGCTTACGAACGGCCGCGGCAGCTGGAAGCTGCGCGCGAGCCCCATGTGCGTGCGCTGGTGCGCCGGCAGGCCGTCGAGAGCCTGGCCGGCAAACCGCACCGTGCCCATCTCGTTGTAGAGCGTCCCGCACACGCAGTTGACGAGCGTGCTTTTGCCGGATCCGTTCGGGCCGATGAGCCCGAGACGTTCGCCGGGCGCCACGTCGAGGTCGATACCCTCGAGCGCCACGAAGCCGCCGAAGCGCTTGGCCAACCCCTTCACCTCGAGCAGCGGGGCGGTCATGGCTTGCCCCGCGAGCGCCGCCAATCGAGGACGAGGCCGATGATCCCATTGGGCGCGATGACGACGAACACGACGAGCAGCACGCCGACGAGCAGCAGATTGACGGCGGAGGAGATGGTCACAGTGGCAATCTGCTGCATGGAGCCCAGCAGCATCGCACCGATGAGCGGACCCGCCCAGCTCGTCGTGCCACCGATCATCGGCATGGCGACCGAGTTGACGGCGTACGGCAGGCCGAAGGTGCCGGCAGGCTCCACGTAGCCGATATAGTAGGGGTAAGGCGCGCCAGCCATGCCCATGAAGGCGCCCGAAATCGTCGTGGCAATGAGCTTCAGCCGCAGCGTCGGCACGCCGGCCGCTTCTGCCGCCGTCTCATCGTCGCGGATCGTGGCAAAGCCGTAGCCCAGACGCGAGCCCTCGATCAGGCGCGCCACCGATAGGGCAACGGCGGCGAGCAGCAGCATGATCGCGAACAGATACTGGATATAGCCGAGCTTGAAACCGGCAACGGCGAGGCCTTCATCGCGGATTATGTAGGCGCCGCGCGAGCCTCCGACAAAGTCCCAGTTGATGACCAGCGTCTGCAGCACAACGGCCAACGCCAGCGTGGCAATGGCGAAGAACACCCCGCGCAGACGCAATGTGAGATAGCCCATGCCGAGACCGATCACGCCCGCAACTACACCGCTTAGGATGACGAGCGTCGGAACGGAGAGGGGGAACAGCGGCTGCAGCAGCTCGCCCGCCGTACCGGACAGGTATCGGCCCGAGTTGGTCCCGATCTTGTGCAGGGCTACGGTCGTATAGGTGCCGATGGCGAAGAATGCCGCCGTGCCGAAATTCACATAGCCGCAATAGCCGCCGAGGATGTTCCAGGCCGTTGCCAGCACGATGAACTGCAGCACGACATAGCCGGCGAAGAACAAATAGTCGCTCCTCGCTGCCAGAGCGAGAGCGAACACGACGGCGCCGGCCGCCAGGGTGAGCAGAGAGAATTTCCAAGGGCGCATCGGATTAGCGCCCCAGGATGCCGGCGGGCCTCACCGCCAGAGTGGCGAGCAAGAAGCCGAAGGACACCGCCGGCGCCCACGATGGTCCGTAGAAAGTAGCCGTGAAGCTCTCGACGACGCCCAACAGCATGGCGGCAATCACGGCACCGGGCAGGCTGCCCATGCCGCCCAGCACGCAAATGGCGAACACGCGGCCGATGTACTCGCGCCCGACCGACGGCTCGACCGGCTGGATGATGATGAGGAAAGCGCCTGCCAACGCCGCCGTGGCGATGGAGACGCCGAAGGCCATCCGCTTGATGCGGATCGGATCGACGGCCAGCAGCTGCAACGCCAGCTGATCCTGTGCGACCGCCTGGACGGCGCGCCCGACGAAGCTCTTCGCCAGAAGCAGCTGTAGGCCCAGGACCATCAGGAGCGACACGATGCACGGCACGAGCATCCGCAGCGGCAAATCCACGAAACCGAGGCGCCACGTGGGCCCGATGTAACGCGCCTCCACATAACGGTAGTCGACACCAAAGGCCAGGATCAGGCCCACCTCCGTGATGAAGAGCAACCCGAAGAAGAAGGCGAGCCCGCGCAAGGCCTCCTGTCCGCGTCTCTCGAAAGCCGCGTAGTAAACTTGGTAGATGCCCGTGCCCAAGAAATAGAACACCGGCAGCATGACAACGGCGGCCGCGATCGGGTCGGCTCCCGTCGTCGCGTTGATGATGTATGCAACGTAGGAGCCCAGAATGATGAAGGCCGGGTGGGCGATGTTGACGATGTCGAGCATGCCGAACGAAATCGAAATTCCGACCGTCACGGCCGCATAAAACCCGCCTAGCAGCAGGCCAGCAACGATGGCGTTGCTCAGGAGGTCCAGCGGAATGCCCATGTCATCCCCGCCCAATTTGCCCGCAACTAGCGGCACCGCGGGTTGGGGAGCCGAAAGCCTGTCGCTTCCCGCAGCTTGGCGACGTGGGATAACTCTGAAGCAAGCGTTCCCTCCCATGGATTGACGCGGCTCTTGCGGCGCGCCTCATGCTGGTGGGCCATTTAGCAGCAAGGCTGAGCGCTTGGCTATCCTGCATCAGACCTCGATCAAGAATGCTCAGCACGCCACACGCCCCCAGTAAGACTGAGCAGGGCCTGGCTGGCGGGCGATGAGCCAGCACCGGCGACGCGCGCTCATTGCGGCTGCGTGAGCGGTCTGCTGGCCGCCCCTTGCCTTCAGCGGGCGCGGCTGGGACGTGGAGGTGTTCAAGCGCTCCCGACACCGCTCGCCGACGCAGGGGGTGGCATCATGACCCATCCCGAAATGCGCGCCGCCTTGGCTTATCTCGGCCTCGACATCCCCCGCGACTTCGGAGTGGGGATCGCCCAGCGGCTGGTCTGGGCACTTCCCGCAAAATCCTCGCCAAGCGTGCCTGCCCGCAGACCGCAACCTCAGGGAACCACGCGCGCACCGCACTCCGCGGACTGATCGCTTCGCCGGCCCTGTCGGGATTGGCGAAGCGACGCGTCCACAGCCATCTACTCTGCCGCGGCCTTGTGCGCGGACAGCACATTGTCCGCCAGGCGGCCGGTCAGCTCGGCCAAGTGGTGGAACTTGGACGTGAAGGTACCCACGCCGGCCGTCGCCGAGCGCAGCTCCACGATCAGGTCGGCCATCTCCGACTCCGGGATCTGCGCCCGCACGACATCCCAGCCAGGCCACCCCTCGCGCGAGTCGAAGCCCAGGATCTGACCGCGACGCTGCGGAATCATGCCGTTGATGCGGGCGGTTGCATCGGAGGGAATGGCGATCTCCACCTCCATGATGGGCTCAAGCAGCACGGGATTGCACTTGGGCATGCCCTCGGCCATGGCAATGCGCCCGGCCTGCCGGAACGCCATGTCGGAGGAGTCGACGGAGTGGTACGAGCCGTCGGTGAGTGTCACCGACACGTCGACCACCGGGAAGCCGCCCAGCGGCCCGCGCTGCAGGTAGTCTGCCACGCCGATCTCGACGGAGGGGATGAACTGGCGCGGCACCACCCCACCCGTGATCTTCTCGGCAAACTGGAAGCCCGCGCCGCGCGGCAACGGCTTGATGTCGAGCACCACGTCACCGAACTGACCGTGCCCACCCGACTGCTTCTTGTGTCGACCGCGCACCTCGATGCCCTTGCGGATGGTTTCCTTATAGGGCACCTGGCGTGACTTGGAGACCGCGTCCACCCCGTACTTGCGCTTCAGGCGTTCGAGCGCCACGCGCAGGTGCATCTCGCCCTGCCCCCACAACACCATCTGGTGCGTATCCTTGGCATGCTCGAGCTTGAGCGAGGGGTCCTCCTCCATGAGCCGCGCCAGCGCCCCCGTGAGCTTCACCTCGTCCTTGCGGTCCTTCACACCGATGGCCACGCCGAACACCGGCTCCGGTGGTTCGGGCACCTTGACCTGCGTGCCGCCAGCCTTCTCGGTCGACAGCGTCTCGCCCGAGTAGATCTTCTCGAGCCGACCGAGCGCTACCGTCTCTCCGGCCTTGGCCCCAGGGCGCTTCTTGGCTTCCTGGCCCAGCAGCGCGAAAGCGGCCGCCGCGCGCTCCTCGGACTTGGCGCCCTGCACGACCGAACCCTCGCCAAATTCGCCCGACAGCACGCGCACCAGCGAAAGCTTGCCGCCATGCGGGGTATACATGGTCTTGAGCACGAGCCCCGCAGACTTGGCGTTCTCCAGCTTTAATCGCTTGGCGATGCGGTCCACGAACGGCGCCTCGTGACGCAGCGCCTTCAGCAGTCGGAGGATGCCGTTGCCGTTCTCCGCCGAGCCCAGCAACACGGGAACGATGAGGCCCTCCTGCAAATCCTTGATGAGGTCGGCGAACACCTTGTCACGCGGCGGTTGCGCATCCGACAGCAGCTGCTCCATCAATTCGTCGTCGTAGTCGGCCAGCTGCTCGAGCATCTTGAAGCGCGCTTCGCTCTCGCGCTCCTTTATGGCCGTCGGCATCTCGACGACCTCGGATTGGGCATGCGGGCGATAGACGAAGGCGCGCTCGAGCGCCAGGTCGACGAAGCCTGAGGCCGCGCCGTTCTCCCAGATCGGGATCTGGCGCAGCACCAGCGGTCTGGAACTTGCGGGCT
>Ga0306920_100003393_pt1 | contig 20185 bp, 22 predicted proteins | sample flu12Cox44000170_FD_204666 | JGI IMG/M metagenome (GOLD analysis project Ga0306920, IMG submission 204666) | Lab enrichment of tropical soil microbial communities from Luquillo Experimental Forest, Puerto Rico - flux4day.12C.oxic.44.000.170 (v2)... | ecosystem: Environmental > Terrestrial >... | reverse complement strand
CTATCCGGGGCTGGCCCTCGACGCGGGCGCTTTCGACGACGTAGTAGTAGAGCTGGTTGCCCTTCTTGGCGATGAGGGAGGCCATAGTTAGGGTAATACAAGAATACGCGAATTTCACCGGAAGTCAACGGAGTTGAGAACATTTTGCTATAGAAATGTTCTATATAGGGTAATACAAAAATTAATCGAGCAGGGCGCACTATTCGGCTGACAAAGAAGGGGTTGCGCAGAATGACCGGCGGGCTACGGTCGGGTTTTCAGTAAACTCCCGCTAGGTGGGCGAGCGGGCGTCGAATATTCCATCTAGTAGCAAAGAACGGGCGGAAGTTTGTGCCCGTGAAGACCTCCTGGTCGACACGCAGGCGATTAGCTCGGCTTGATTCGTCGGTTCGAAGGTGTCGCCAACGGGAATCGAAACCGTTTCGCGTCATCCGAGCCAATCCGAACGAGCCGTAACTGGCTGATTCTAGGTGAAAACAGCCACCCAAGGTCTATGGGATGACCCCCACGGAGCCACGGCGTGATCAATGTGTGATCAAAACAGGTCCTGCAGGCGCCTGGAGAGTGGCCAAAAATCTCCCAAAAGCTACGTTTCAACCTTTGAGCAAAGAGCGCACCTCCTGCAGGCTTCGCACGTCGTCGACAAACCGCTTGACCAAAGGAGAGCTGTTGTCTTTTTTCCACACGAGCGCCAGCGGCAAAGGCATGTCCAGATCGACGACCGACACGATCACCACACTTTCTGGGCACCGCCATCTCGCCGTGCCATTGACCCATCCCACACCCATGCCGTGCGAGACGAGGCTCAGAATAGTTGCTTCGTTCAGGCCTTCCTGAACGATCCGCGGCGACTTCAAGCCGCCCCGAAAACATTCGTGCATGAGGCGGTCGTAAAACGCCGGGCTCTCGCGTCTCGGGAACCAAACGAAGGATGCGTCGACCAGATCCCGCAGCTTGAGCTTCTTAACTTTTGCGAGAGCGTGCCCTTTAGGCACAGCCAGCTCGACATGTTGCAAGGCGACAGGGAAATGGTCCAATTCCGCATCGCCTTTGGGCATATTGAACACAAAGCCGGCGTCCAGCCGCCCCGACCGGATCGCGTCAAGCTGCTCCAGGCTGGTCGCCGGGGTGAGCTGGAGCTCGGCGTCGGGCTGGCGTTCCCGGAAATGCCGGAACGAATCCGGGACGACGCCCCGCCAGGAGGCGTTTTCTGTGAAGCCGACGCGCATTGTTCCCGATTGACCGCGCGCCACGCGAGCGGCGCGGGCGGCCGCTTCGTTGACCTCGCGAAGAATACGCCGCGCGTCTTCCAGAAACAGGCGGCCTGCGACGCTCAGCTTCACGCCGCGCGGCAGCCGGTCGAACACCTTAAACCCTAGCTCAGCTTCCAGATCTTGAATCTGCGTGGACAGAGCCGTCTGGGCAACGTGCAGCCGCTGTGCTGCGCGCCGATAGTTTTCCTCTTCGCCGATGGCTACGAAATATCTGAGATGCCGCAGTTCCATACTGACATCTTAAAACGATCAGTCTGATAGTAAAGCTCTGTTGGACGTATCGGTCGGTCGCTGTCAAAGTAGACTCATGAAGCAAAACGGTGGAAAGACGAAGCCAAAGGCCAAGGTGATTCGGGAAAATCGGCCGACCGCAAGACCGGCGAAGCGCCCGCCAATGGTTCCCCTGCCTGCCGCTTGGGAACGCTAGATGAAAGGTAGATGGAGGAACAACCCTATGAGCACTTCACAAAAGACGATCTTCATTACCGGTAGTTCGTCCGGTCTTGGGCGCGCCGCCGCCAAATTGTTCGCGAGCAAGGGCTGGAAGGTGATCGCCACGATGCGAACGCCGGAAAAGAAAGCCGAGCTGACCTCGATCCCAGGGGTGAAACTGATGGCGCTCGATACCACCGACGCCGATCAGATTCAGCGTGTCGCGCAGGACGTCATCGTGAACGGCGGGGTCGACGTGGTGTTCAACAATGCGGGCTACGGAATGGCCGGACCCCTCGAAGGCTTCACGGACGAGCAGATCGTCCGCATGATCGACACCAACCTGATGGGTGCGATCCGGGTCACCAAGGCGTTTGTGCCGTATTTCAGACAGAAAAGAGCGGGCCTGTTCATCAACACAACGTCCATTGGGGGATTGATAGCGGTGCCATTCAACTCCATCTACCATGCGACCAAATGGGCACTGGAAGGCTGGAGCGAGAGCATGGCTTTCGAACTGGGCCAGTTCGGCATCGGCATGAAGACCGTATCTCCGGGCGGGATGAGAACCGATTTCTTCACACGATCGTTCGACACAGGAAAACACGAGGCATACGACGCGCTCGTGGACAAGGTCATGAACGTGATCCGAGACCCGAAACAGATGGCGACGTATTCGTCTCCCGATCAGATCGCCGAGGTCGTCTACGAAGCGGCCACAGACGGCAAGGATCAGCTCCGCTATGTTGCCGGCGCGGATGCGAAAGCAACCTACGCCATTCGTTTGGAATTGGGAGACGAGGCCTTCCGAAAAGGGATGGCGCAACAATTCTTCGGTTAGGGTCGCTGGAACCTGGCTGTGTCCCAACACGCACCGATTACAGTTCAGCGAAAAGGAAAGAAGGAGCCATTCATGTCCGCGAGCGATCCGCAAGAATTCTCCGGCAAACGCGTCCTGGTAACTGGCGGAACCAAGGGCGCCGGCAAGGCCATCGCAGACCGGTTTCTGAAAGGAGGCGCGACCGTTGCGATCACGGCGCGGTCCGCACCCGCTGAAGGAACCCCTGCGCATTACATCCAGGCGGATCTCTCAACCTCGGAGGGCACTGCGCATGTCATCCGCGAGATCTTGGGCCGGTTTAAAGGCGTGGACATCATTGTCCACAACGTTGGTGGTTCATCCGCGCCCACGGGCGGGTTTATCACCGTCACCGACCCACTCTGGCAACAGGCTATGGACGAGAACCTGTACCCCGCCGTCAGGCTGGATCGCGGCCTGCTTCCGTCCATGATCGAGCACGGCTCCGGCGTCATCGTCCATATTTCTTCCATCCAACGGACGCTGCCGCTTTATGACTCCACAATGGCCTACGCCGCCGCGAAAGCAGCCCTGACCAATTACAGCAAGGCGCTCTCGAACGAAGTCAGTCCCAAGGGCATTCGGGTGCTGACCGTGTCCCCTGGCTTCATCGAGACGGATGCCGCGACGAGAATGATTCAGCGAATGGCGGACGGAGACAAAATCGACTACTCGGCCGCGCGGCAGAAGCTCATGGACATGCTGGGCGGCATCCCGCTCGGCCGGCCGAACCGGCCCGAGGAAGTGGCCGAGCTTGTCGCCTTCGCTGCGTCGGACCGGGCCACAGCGATCACCGGAACCGAAATCGTCATCGACGGCGGAACAGTTCCGATAGTGTAGGAGAATCTCATGAACATTCTGCTTTTCGGCGCAACGGGCATGGTGGGAGATGGCGTGCTGCGTTGGCTCATCGCCTCGCCTAAGGTCAGTCGTGTTGTTGCCGTCTCGCGCAAACCGATTTCGGTGCAGCATTCGAAGCCGGAAACCGTCATCGAAGCAGACATGTTCCACCTCAAGCATTTGGGCGAGCTGCGTGACTTCGATGCGTGCTTCTTCTGTCTGGGTGCCAGCTCGGTCGGCATGAGCCCGGAAGACTACCGTCGACTCACGTACGACCTTACGGTCGCAGTCGCACGGCAGCTCCTGCCCGGAAATCCGCGTATGGTCTTCGAGTACATCTCCGGCGAGGGCACAGACGCGAAATCACGACAGAAGCGGGCGCAGGTCAAGGCCGAGACGGAGACGGCGCTGCTCAATATGGGATTCCGCGATGCCTATGCTCTGCGGCCGGGTTTCATCCAGCCAATGCGCGGCGTGACCAGCCGCATGCGATCAGTCCGCTTGATGTACGCCCTGACGGCACCGATCTACCCTTTCCTTCAAAAACGGTTCAGCCGGTTCGTGACCTCCACCGACCGGCTGGGCGCCGCAATGCTCCGGCTTGCCCTCGCCGGCTGCCCGAAAAAGACACTGAATACGCGTGAACTGAACGCAGTCGCCGAGGAGAACTGAAACCGCGAGTAGTCAGCGGCCGTTGCGATATGGAATCTATTTGCGGCTAAACTGCAAGGCGTTTCGGATCGACCCCAGTACCGTCTTGGCCCAGAAACCCATCTCTCGGCGCAAAGGTATAATCAGCGTTTTGCTTCGGAGGCGTTTTAGAGAGCAATAAAATGAAGACCGGTCGAAAAGGGGACAAACTCATGGCGTCGCGCTTTGCGAAGATCGAAGGGAAGAAACTTCACTACATCACAGCAGGCGAGGGGCCGCCCTTAATCCTTCTGCACGGCTACACGCAGACCTCGCGAATGTGGCGCCCTCTGATTGACAAGTTGAAGGACAAATTCACTGTCATCGCCCCCGACCTTCCCGGCATCGGCGATTCCGATGTTCCCAAAGACGGCTGCGACATGAAAACAGCGGCCATTCGCATTCATGCGCTCGCCAAATCGATCGGCGTTACGAAGGCCTGCGTTGTCGGGCACGACATCGGTCTCATGGTTGCATACGCCTATGCTGCGCAATTCTCCGCGGAGGTCGAGAAGCTCGCCGTTATGGACGCCTTCCTTCCCGGTGTCGCGGGATGGGAGCTCGCGTACAACAACGACAACCTGTGGCACTTTAGGTTTCATGGTCCAACGCCCGAAGCGCTCGTCAAAGGACGGGAAAAAATCTATTTCGCGTACTTCTGGAACGATCTGGCCGCCGACAAAAGGCGCTCGCTTTCCACGAGCGACCGGAACGCATATGTCGCGGCATATTCGCGTCCAGGCCGGATGCGCGCGGGCTGGGCCTACTTTGCGGCCTGGCCCGACACGGCAAAGGATTTCGCACAAATGGCCAAAACGAAGCTAACGATGCCCGTTCTCTCAATCGCCGGCGAAAAAGCCAGCGCCGCGATTCTAGGCCCCCAGATGAAGCTTGTCGCGACTACTGTCACCCAGGTCGATTTGAAAGATACCGGGCATTGGCTGATGGAAGAGCGTCCTGAGGAGACTATGGAGGCGCTTATTGCTTTCTTGTGAACAGATGATCGACGCTCACACCGTGATAACTACGCGGCCCCGCCGTACCGGATGCTCCACGAGTTCATGCGCTCGCGCGATGTCTGATAGAGGAATCCGCTCGCCGATTTCAAATCCCGGCCACCCCGCCCGCAGCGCATCGTTCAAATCCCGCGCTGCCGCCACCTTCGCCTCTGACGGGAAATCATCGCTCCCCAGAAAGAACACCCGGAGATTCTTGAACACCATCTGCCAGAACGGAATCTTCGGCGTCGCGTTGTCGGTAGCGTAAGCGGCGATGGAGCCGCCCATTTTCAGCATCTCGATGTCGGCATCAATATTGGCTCCAAACGCCACCTCGACAATATGGTCAACCCCACCGGGAGCAAAGGCCTTCATCCGCTCCACCAGCCCCTGGTCATTCAGAACGACCTCGTGGGCGCCGGCCGTCCGCGCTGTTGGTTCCTCTGCGGCCGAGCGCACCGTTCCGATCACGCGTGCTCCGCCATGCCGCGCAAGCGCGACCGCACACATTCCAACAGCGCCACCGGCTCCTTGCACTAGTACAGTCTGCCCCGTTACTGCGCCGCCAACAAAGACGGCGCGATGGGCCGTAATGCCAGGTATCCCGAGGCAAGCTCCTTCCTCTGGAGCAACGTTCTCAGGGAGCGTTGCGACATGATCGAGCGGAACTACTGTGAAATCTGCGGCCGTCCCAAACTGGCGGTACGACTGTGCACCGTAGCACCACACTCGCCGACCGATCCATTCGGAAGAGACTCCCTCTCCGACCTGATCCACCGTGCCGGCCCCGTCGCTATGCGGAATAACGCGCGGATAGGGCATGCCTAATCCGAACGAATCCTGACGCTTCTTGATGTCGCCAGGGTTTATGCCGGAAGCCGCAATCCGTATGCGAACCTCACCCGCTCCGGGAGTAGGCTCCGCCATTTCACCGACGACGAACACTTCCCGCGCTGGCCCCTGCCTCTCGTACCAAGCTGCTCTCATCTGGAAACCTCGCTTCTCTAGAATCTCAGTTTGCGCAACCTTGAGGATCAGAGCCAGCGTATCTTGGAAACGGCGGGAGTTGTTGACGCTCAATATTGCGCGTTACTCACGGAACGCGTTTCCGGTCGCCGTTCCACATTACGCACAGCCTCTCAGACCAGCTCGCTCGCACGTTCTACATCACGGTCGGATATGTCGAGACAAAAAACCGCGCGAACGGCATTTGGACCTGAGGGAAGCATGTGAACTCCCAGTCGGTGAGCCTCGTCGACAAATCGTCCTGCAGCGAGGCCTTTCAACCGGAAGCGAACGATGTTCGTCTCGACCGTTGCGGGATCGATATCGAGGCGTTTCCCGTTTCCATTCCGAATCAATGCTAGTCAGCTGTCGTGTTCAGCTTCGGCAGCTTCTGAATCTGCTCCCAGCCTTCGCCAGCCTTCACGGGCTCAACGGCGATCCCATCGAAGAACAAATCCAAAACGGCGGCCCGTTCCTCAGCCAAAGGTGGTGAGCAGTAGTCTTCTTCCTCCCATATAGCCGTACCATCGGACTCGCTCCGGGCATTCTCAAGCGAGTGCGTCAGTGCCTTACCAAAGGGACGTAGGCCGACAAACGCCTTACGTTGCAATTGCTGACTGAGCTCTCGCAAACGCTCCGGTTTCGGCCTCGCGCGAACAAGGTAATGAGCCATTTCGGAATTCCTTTCATCTGCTTTCCATAGTGATTTGATGAAAACGTATTCAGGCAGGATTCTGATCCTTCCTCTCTACCGACCGACGCTTAAGTTCTTTGTCCGTTGTACTGCTCGTCAGGGACCTTTTCCATCCAGTCAACGACTTTCCAGTTGAGCGCTTCCTGAATAGCGATATGGGTCATGGCGACTGTAGGACTGGCTCCATGCCAATGCTTCTCGCCGGGTTCGAACCACACGACATCACCCGGCCGGATTTCTTCGACGGGTTCGCCCCATTTCTGAACCCTGCCGCTGCCGGAAGTGACGATCAGCGTCTGCCCGAGCGGATGCGTGTGCCAAGCGGTGCGCGCTCCGGCCTCGAATGTAACGCTCGCCCCGCGCCCGCGCGCCGGATCGGCGGCCTCGAACAGCGGATCGATCCGCACTGTTCCCGTAAAATACTCCGCCGGTCCTTTTCCGGAAGGCCGTGAGCCGTTTCTCTTGATGACCATGAATCTTCTCCTCGCTAGGTTGCTCAATGTGCCCGCGCGGTCGTTGCTTGCGGCATAATCCTGACAGTCGCGGCACGTGCGCGTGCGCCGATCATCGGCGACAGGTACTCGCTTTCTCCGTACTTGGCGCGGTAAGCCTCATCGATGCGGTCGTTAATCGGACCGCTGACGGGCTCGAACGAAACCTCTTTGGTCATGCCGGCAGCGATAATCTGGCCTGCCTTTTGTTTGAGCGCCGCCTGATACCACCGAGATTTCTTCCCGTTGTAGCCGCGAACATAGAGTGCGTCGTCGACCGCGACCGACCAGATCCAGGTGGGCGTGCCGCAGGTGAAACCATCCTCGCGGAACGGTGCGATATGCAGGTCGTCCGTTTCGGCGATTTTATGCAGTTCGTCTTTTTTCCAAGTGGCCATATCGGTCATCCTTTTCCTAAGGGCGCAGCAGCGCCTTGATGGCCCGCCGCTCGTCCATCGCCCGGTAGCCTTCCGCCACCTGATCAAGCGGTAAGCTCAGATCAAACACTTTGCCGGGATTGATTTTTTCCTTCCATATCAGATTGATCAGTTTGGGAAGGAAGCGGCGCACGGGAGCGGGGCCGCCGTGAAGGTGGACGTGGGAGTAGAACAGCTTCTCGCCGTCCAGTTCGACGCCATGCGGGACTCCGACATAGCCCACCGAACCGCCGGGGCGTGTCGATCTGATCGCCTGCATCATCGACTCTTGCGTGCCCACGCACTCCAGAACCGAATCCGCCCCGACGCCTTTGGTGACTTCCATAATGCGGGCTATGCCCTCATCACCGCGTTCGGTCACGATATCGGTCGCGCCGAATTCACGCGCGAGCTTTTGCCGCTTTTCATGACGGCTCATCGCAATGATCCGCTCGGCACCCATCTGTTTGGCAGAGAGCACGCCGAGCAGGCCGACCGCGCCGTCACCAACAACCACCGCCGTTGAGCCTGGCTTGACGTTGGCGGCGCTGGCTGCGAACCAGCCGGTCCCCAGCACATCGGAGGCGGCCAAAAAGCTTGGGATCAGATTGGCAGAAGGCACCTCAGGGGTTGGCAGCAGTGTGCCGTCTGTCAGCGGAACCCGAAGAATAGGGGCCTGTGCCGTCGTGACAAACTCCCTGTGCTGGCAGGAGGTCTGATAGCCGGCCTTGCAATGGGGACAGCTATTGTCAGAGGCAAAGAATGAACCGATGACGAACTGGCCCGGCTTGATCGTTTTAACCGCGCTGCCGATTTCCTCGACGATGCCGCAGTATTCGTGGCCCATTGGCGTGGGCTGCGTAATCGGGTTGATGCCCCGATAGGGCCACAGGTCGGAGCCGCACACGCAGGTCGCGGAGATCCTGATAATCGCGTCTGTCGGTTCGGTGATTGCCGGCGTGCTGCGTTCTTCGAAACGCACATCGCGGGGTCCATAGAGAACGGCACCTTTCATGGTTTATGTCCTACCTTTCGTATGCCAGTCACATCTCATATCCGGGTTTCTTGTAGAGCTTGTCCTGCTTGGCCTGAATGTCTGGCTTATAGACCTGCTCTACCCAATCCTTGGAGTTCACCTCTTCCATCGCTACGGAGACGGATTCTTCTCCGTAATGGAACGTCTCCATCACGTCTTTGGTGATTTTGTCGGCGAGACGCTGTTTCTGTGCTTCCGATTTTCCGGGCCATAGCTTGACGATCACGTGTGGCATAGTGTCCTCCTTGGCCGCTCAGCGGCCGGTCATCCGCTCCAGGTTTTCGGGATAACGTGCCCCTTGTACGTGGATCTTCGAAACGGCGCTCTCGATGTTCCGGAGTTCCTTCTGGGTGAGTTCAACCGCAGCAGCACCGATATTCTCTTCAAGGCGGTGGAGCTTAGTGGTTCCGGGGATAGGCACGATCCACGGCTTTTGCGCCAGCAGCCACGCGAGGGCAATCTGCGCGCTCGTTACCTTCTTTTGCGCGGCTATCTCAGAAAGCTCGTCAACCAGTGCTTGGTTTGCTTTCCTCGCCTCTGGCGTGAAGCGGGGAACCTGATTGCGAAAATCCGTACTGTCGAATTTCGTGTTTTCATTGATGGCGCCGGTAAGGAACCCTTTGCCCAAAGGGCTGAACGGCACAAAGCCTATTCCGAGTTCTTCAAGCACGGGCAGGATGTCATCTTCGGGCTGCCGCCACCACAGCGAGTATTCGCTCTGGACGGCCGTCACGGGCTGGACCTCGTGCGCCCGGCGGATGGTCTGGGCTCCGGCTTCCGAGAGGCCAAAGTGCTTTACCTTGCCTTCCCGGATCAGGTCCTTGACTGCGCTGGCTACGTCTTCGATCGGCACGGCTGGATCGACGCGGTGCTGATATAGCAAATCGATGACATCCGTCTTGAGCCGCTTAAGCGAGCCCTCGACGGCCTGCTTGATGTGCTCCGGCCGGCTATTCAGGCCCGCCGCTCCCGGCCGGTGATCGCTGCCGCTCAAATCAAATCCGAATTTCGTGGCGATCACCACTTGCTTGCGGAAGGGAGCCAGGGCTTCGCCGACAAGCTCTTCATTCGTGTATGGTCCGTACACCTCGGCGGTATCGAAAAACGTGACGCCGCGCTCCACGGCCTTGCGGATGAGCGCCACCATCTCGCTCCTCTGCGGGAAGGGTGCATAGGAAAAGCTCATTCCCATGCAGCCGAGCCCGATAGCCGATACCTCCAGCTTGCTTTTACCTAATTTGCGCTTTTGCATTGTGTGTCCTTTCTGCCTGGCCTCGCCAACGCTCTTCATACCCTTCAATTCCAAGTTAAGCCTGAACCTGTCTTTTGATAAGACCGTATAAAAGACATGAGCTTATGAGTATAATTCACAAATGGATCGGGACGATCTCAGCATTCTCTCCGGTTTCCTCGCCGTCGCCGAGGAGCGGAGCTTTACGCGGGCCGCAAAGCGCCTCGGCGTTACGCCCTCGGCCATGAGCCACGCCATTCGGGGGCTGGAAGAGGGGATCGGCGTGCGCCTGCTCGCGCGCACGACGCGCAGTGTCGCACCGACGGAGGCCGGGAAGCGACTCCTCGCGCGCCTGCGCCCGGCGCTATCGGATATTCACGAAGCCATGGACCAGATCTCCGGCCTGCGCGATAAACCGGCGGGCCGAGTGCGCTTGCTGATCCCCCGGTTCGCAGCTATGACCGTACTCGCTCCCAAGCTAGGGTCATTCGCGCGGGATTACCCCGACATCGTTCTCGACGTATCGGCCGACGATAGCCGCATGGATATCGTTGCCGGAGGGTTTGACGCCGGGATTCATTACGGCGAATTCATTCAAAAGGACATGATCGCGGTTCGTGTCTCCAAGGATCACCGCGCGGCTATTGTGGCAGCGCCTGCGTATTTGAAGGCGAATCCGAAGCCCAAAAATCCTCATGACCTCCTCAACCATCGATGCATTAACTTCCGGCACGGCACTGCCGGGCTGTACCGATGGGAGTTTGACAAGGGCAAGAAGTCTCTGTCCGTCGCGGTCAACGGCCCGCTGATCGTCGATGATGTTGAGATCCTGCTCCGTGCCGCCATCGACGGTGTGGGTCTTGCCTTCGTGTCGGAAGACACGGTCGCGCGGCATATCGCGAGCGGAGCGCTCGTGCGCGTGCTGGAGGATTGGTGCCAGCCGTTCCCCGGCTTCTTCCTCTACTACCCCAGCCGGCGGCAGCAGCCTGCGGCGCTTTCTGCTCTGATCAGAACGCTCAAGCTCTAGCTTTGTTCCGGCGATTCCGGGTCACCGGCGCGGGGAGGCTCTCGCAGATCGGTCGTTTTGATGGTTCTGATGGTGCCGCCATGCATATACTCCCGAGACCAGGGTGAACGACCCCTTCTCCTCGATATGCGGAAGTGCGACGTGAACAAGATTGATTTGGCCCCATGCCCCTTTCGCAGCGACGGATTTCGCCCGGTCAAAGCTGCCGAGATTGGTCATGCCACCCAATTGGCCACCACGGACCCGGCTCGCTTACGGATCGGCTTAACCGATCTTGTGTGGCTGATACTCACCTGGGATCTTGCGATTGCTTGAGGCGAAGGTAGGCGTTCAAAGCCGGCAACTCGACGGGGCTATCGCGGACGCGAGGATCTCTGCGAATCCCTGAGAAGGCCGTCAACAGCAAAAGGACCGGGCCCGGCCATTACCAGGGCTGCTAGGCAGACGATATAGAGCAGATTTGTCTCATAGCCCGGCGGCCCGAATTGAGCGCCGGCAGGCGTCACGCCCAGCAGCTTGATGGAACTGAAGCCGTATTGCAGTTGCACGGTAAACACGGCTACAAGCAGAACGGCGGTCATCGGCAGGCTGACGAGCCACACAAATGCGCCGAGGAGCACCGCTAACCCGCCGAGAATCTCCGTCAGAATCGTCGCCCACGCCATGAGGTGCGGCATCGGGACATGCAAGGCTTGCAGGATGCCGGCAAACGCGTCCGGGCCTTTGAAAAGCTTGGCGAAGCCGTGCTGCATGAAGCCGATTCCCACAATGAGCCGCAACGGAATGGGGGCCCAAGGAGCCAACCGGAATCCCTGCGGGTGCAGAAAATGACGTAACGAGTTCAACTTGAAAGCCTCCTGGTACGCCCTCTTGTGGCGCGAGATCGGCATTAGCTTGGTGGCGCTAAGCGTATCAGCCGGGCTGCGTATCCGTGTCATCGTCGTCCTCCCGCCCGAAGCCAGGGAGGTACCGGCCGAAGTTCAATTCGAAGTCGCTCCGAACACCGTAACCGATACCGCGGAGCTTGGCGCGACGCGCCTGTGCACTGGGCCAGGCCAACATTGGGAAGATCATGTCGTTGCTCGACTGAAGCTCGGCAGCTGTCGGTGTCCCGAATCGATTGATCTGGGCCTTCGCCGCGGCCAGCACTTCACGGTCGAACGAGGCCAGGCGCCGGACGAGTGTGTCGACAAACAAGTCGAGGTCGTTATCGTCCAGCGTGCGGTTCACCCAGCCATAGCGCTCGGCGATATCAGCATCGAAATCGTCGCCGCTGAGCACGATCTCAAGTGCGCGTGAGCGGCCGACCAAACGCGGGAGCCATTCCAGCGCTCCGCCGCCCGGGATTAGTCTGACGCCGACTTCGGGGTTGCCGAATAGGGCGTTTTGCCGGCTGCCGAAGCGCATGTCGCAGGCCAGTACGAACTCGTTACCGATGCCGCGCGTGCGGCCGCGAATTTTGGCGATGCTCACGACTGGTATGGACGTAAGGCGCAGCACAAAGTCGCGCCAAAGATCCAGCACCTCTGGCCGTTCAGCTGCCTTGGCTACGTCGAGATGGGCGATGAAGAAATCGGGATTCGCCGACTGGAACACAGCAACCTTCACGGACGGGTCCGCCTCGAGGTCCCTCATCAGCGCTCCCAATTCGACGATCGTTGTGGGAACAATCATGTTGATCGGCGGGTTGCTGAAGGTGATCGTCCACCGGCCCGGATAGGTGCGGTCGATGCTGAACTGAGAAGTGTCAGGCACCGACGCCTGTCCCGCTCGTGTCGTCGACATTTTCGCTCTCCTTTCTTTCGTTGAAGCTTCCTTAGAGCCTGACCGGCAGGGCAGCTGCAGAATGCCAGGCGGAAGAACGACGCTCTACACAGACAATTGTCCCGCGCTCCTTGCAGGTTGATTTGCGGGGTTGATGGGAAAGAGTGTGAATCCGCTAACCAGCCTTGCATCCAACCTTACAGAACGACATTTCGGACGGAAACATATATCAACGACCGCGGTATCGTCGGCACGTGCTGATTAATCACGAATCCGCGCCGGCGGTACGACGACCTCAGCAAGGCCGGTTGCCACGTCATAGTTGAGACCGGAAACGAGCCACTCGCCCGGCAAGGCGGGAATCGCCCGGAGCAAAGCAACATCAACGGCCACCGCCGCGCGGGGATCGGTGACCGCTTTTGCCTTGAGTTCCCCTTCCGGTATTTGGAAATAGTGCGCCAGCATAGCGGGGTCGCCTGCGAGGCGTGTGATGCCGCAATCGGTGTGCTGAAGCACAATGATGTGAAACTCTCCGCCTCCTCCAGGAATCTGTTTGGCAACCTCACCGATTCGCCCGAGTAGACCCAACTGCTCCAACAATCCCGGGGTGATTCGACCGCCGATGTTACGCACGACAACGGCCTCGCCCGGCGTAACTCCAAGTACATGGGCTGGATCCACACGCATATCAGCGCAACCGATGATGATCGCCCTCACATTCGGCAGCGCCTGCGGAAGGGAGGGCATAAGCGTACCCGCAGCCGACTGACGAGCAGCAGAGTCTTTGTTACGTTCTAACATCGAGTCGAGATGGGTCATGTCGATCGTCTTCGATTCTGGATTGATTGTAGGACTCAGAAATCGTTCCGTGAGAGCGCCGCCAGACTATCTGGAAGCTACGCCACCATCCACGGGCAAGTCGATTCCAGTGATGAAGCTGCTCTCGTCAGAAGCGAGGAACACGGCTGCGGAAGCAAGAAGCTCATCCGGGGTTCCAAGCCGCCCCATCGGAATCATTTTCCGGAAGCATTCGCTTGTACCCTCTGGAGACCCTTTGGATCCGACATGGACCATGGGCGTCTCGGTCGGTCCAGGACTGATTACGTTCGCCCGAATGCCACGGCCGGCCAACTCAGCGGTCCAGGTCCGGACGAAGGAGACCAAGGCAGCTTTCGTTGCCGAATACGCGCCGTATCCCGGAATGCCCATCTGCCACGCCGCAGATCCAGAAAGGATGATAGACGCTTTGTCGGCAAGCAACGGCAGCGCCTTCTGCACGGTAAAGTACACTCCACGTGCGTTCAGGTTGAAGTGCTTGTCAAACGTTTCTGCCGTCGATTCTGTGAGTGAAACAGGATCTACGACGCCGGCATTTGCAAAGACGATATCAAGGTGTCCCTTCACTTTTCGCACCACTTCGTAGAGATGGTCAAGATCGTCGAGCTTCGAGACATCTCCTTGAACGGCCGTGACATTCTTCCCGATTAGCGAGACCGCCGCATCCAACTCCGCTTGACGACGCCCGGTGATGAAAACATAGGCCCCTTCCTTCACGAAGCGCTTGGCCGTGGCCAATCCGATCCCGCTATTGCCTCCAGTGATCACCGCTACTTTGCCTTCAAGTGCACCCATTTTCTTCTCTTTTGACTATCTGTCGTTCACCGTGTCCCGGAACAGTTATACAGATGTACTGCATCGCGTATCGGATTCGTTTCGCTCTAATACGGTGTTTGGCTGGTTTCGTTACGACGCATTGGGAGACGCGACCGCTGCGGAGATCGCGGAAAGTGGCTTTAATCCGCGTGGATTCCGGTGGAAGCCGGTACCGGCCACCTTCCGGGGAATTTTCGTCCCCAGTAGGACAGCTGTATATGCATTCGCGGCATCTGAACTGCCCGCGAAACGCCCTTGATATATATAAGCAACTTTGTTAATCTACTTAATTAATAACGAACTACCCGCGCCACCACCGACCAGCGTCATCGCAACAGTCGAAACGGCAAGAATTGCGGGCTGGGGGCTATCATCCCCCGGCAACCATTTCACTTCCTGCGCTCCTGCACAGGCAGTCGGACTACCAATTTCGACGCCTCGTCCAGGATCTGCTTACCGTGTCCCGGCGCCTGGAAATGGCGCGTGACTATTTCGGGCGGCGCATCAATGTGACGGGGCCACAGTACAACCTTCTCATGACCGTCGCCCAACTCCAGGGGACAACCGGCGCCAGTGTCGGTTCAGTGGCTCAGGCGATGCACGTGTCGAGCGCCTTCGTTGCATCGGAGACGAGAAAGCTTTCAGATGTTGGGCTAATCAGGAAACGGCCAAATCCGGAAGACGGCCGTGGTGCTCTCCTCAGCCTGGCACCTGCCGGCCGCCTGAAGATTGATCGATTGATCGGAGAAATTCGCATCGTGAATGATTTGTTCTTCGGGTTGCTCGGCGCCCAGCAGTTTGCCGAACTCTGTGCCAGTGCCGGGGCGCTAGTCCGAGGATCGAGCGAGGCGATGCAACACGTCGAAAAAGTCCAAGAGGCATCGGATAGAACGATATGAATAAAACGTTTGTGATGATTCATGACTCATGGCATGGCGGATGGGCTTGGCAGGGGGTTGTTCGACAGCTTTCAAAGAAAGGGCATCGGGCAGAGGCTCCGACCCTTCCTGGTCACGGGCCGGGGGCGATGCGTGCGGGGATTTCACATCAGGATTGCGTCCGTAGCGTCGTGTCGTACATTCAAGAGCAGATGCTGGGAAACGTTATTTTGGTGGGGCATAGCTTTGGCGGTTCGGTAATACAAAAGGTTGCGGAAGAGATTCCCACTCTGATCGAGCGGACAGTCTTTCTGGATGCCCTAATTGTCGAGGATGGCCATTGCGTTTTCGATGAATTGCCAGCAGAGTACGTGGGTCTGTTCAATGATCTGGCTCAGACGAGTTCGGACAACACAATGTTGATCCCATGGGAAGTCTGGCGTGACAATTTCATCCAGGATGCGCCAGAGCCCGGGGCACGCTCGCTGTGGGAGCAATTGTCCCCGGAACCTAACCAGGTGAACTTGGATAGATTGGATCTGAAACGGTTTTACTCGCTCGCCATTCCCAGGAGCTTTATCTACTGCCGGCAGGATAAAGCATTACCGCCGGGATGCTTTCACCCCCGGATGTCGTCTCGGCTTGGAGAATTCAAATTGCTTGAAATGGATGGCAGCCACGAGGTGATGTTTACGCGCGCCGAAGAATTGGCGGACAAAATCATCGAAGCAAGCTTCGATTGATGTGGGGCCGGAGACTCGTGGGGATGGGCCTTGGAGACGATGTTGCGGCTTTTCGGGAGGACGCGAACATTCACCGATCATGGCCGCGAAGGAATTCTCTGGCCTTCGCGAGCTCAGGACGGTCAGAATCGGCAGTCTTCCAAATCGCTAAGAATTCTTCGTATTGCTTCTTCGCTGTTTCCCTGTCACCTTGAATTTCCGCGGCTCGAGCAAGGCCGAAGACCTGTTTAGGCCGATTCGGCGTCCGCCTCAGTGCTCTTTGGAAGTACGTGGCCGCCTCAGTGGGGCGGTTAAGGTCCAGCAGGAGATTTCCGCAAAGTTCGTTCGCCGGAATTACAGGGTATGGCGGCTGCGACAGGTCGTCGATCGAGTCTTCCATCGCAACGGCCTCCTTTAACCTCGCGATTGCCGTATCAGAATCGCGGGCAGCTTCAGCTGCAAACCCTTCGGCCTCTTTGGCCTGGAGACTGATGATTAGTTTGGCGAAAGGATGTTGGCCGGGCTCCTGGGACAACGACACCAGTTTCGCAGCGGCTCCCCTTGCCGCGGCCGCGTCCTTGCGTACCGCGGCGGCCTTCGCCTCCCACTGCAGTTTGACTGCTGCAAAATCCCGGGAGGGGACCAGAAGCGGGATCTTGGCTACGTCTTCCGATTTGCCTGATTCCACAACCAGTCGGGTGAGCATGTCGAAATAACCATACACAACTCTAGCGGGCACGGCGTAGATGGTCCGGCCGCGAACATGCCGCGACTCTAACTCTGGAGTGTCCGGGGCTGTTGTCCTGTCGGGCAATGCCTCGTATTGCGCCTTGATGATGTCCACAGTTTGCTGCGCATCGTGATAACGCCCGAGCTGAATATAGGCGTATTCGAGGTAGTTCAGGTTGTGAAAATCACGATAAGCACCCGACTCATGGGCGCGTTTGACATCTTCCTCCGATACGTTCCAGCCCTTCAGGTTGGTCTCAGCCGATTCGTCCCAGTAGCCCAATCTCGTGAAGATGTGCGACGGCATGTGTAGAGCATGGGGTACCGCCGCGGCGGACTTCGCATACGCCCGAGCCGCTTTGAGACCCAATTGTGCGTGCTCCGGATCGTCGTACGCGTGAATGAGATAATGCAAGACGCCTGGATGGTGCGGCTGGTGCGCGTACACCTCTTCGAACAGCTTTGCGGCCTGGCCCTGTCGTTCGAATCCCTTGGACCCCTCCGGAATTGCGCCCAGGATGGACAACCCGTAAAACAGCTTCGTTTCGTCATCCGGATATTTGGCGTAGGCGGCCGCCATCGCGTCCCGGTAATTCCTGTCGCGTATCGATTTCGTTCCGGCACCAGCGTCCTTGTAGAGAGCGGCAACAGCAGCCAAATACAGCTTCTCGCGAGTTGAAGCCTTCTTCGCCTGCAGACCTTTCTGAACCAGTGCCCACGCCGCTGCTTCGTCGGCCTGCGCTGGTGGATCCCAGAACGGGTGGTTGTACGTCATTGCCGCACCCCAATAGGCCATGGCACATTCAGGATCCTTCTTTGCGACCTGATTGAAGCGTTCGAAGGCGCGGGCGTACCAAAAATTATGTAACAGAGCCAGTGCCCGGTCGAAATCAACGCTTACCGCTGACGCACAGGAGGTTTGCATATGAGCCCGGCCCAAACCCTCCTCCGATTCGGCTGACCGAGGTTCATGACCTTCGTGCTGCGCGAGGAGTGTGAATGGCAAGGCAGCGGCAAGGAGAATCGCGAACGTGAGAGGCTTCATAGAGCGTCCTCCCCTCCAGGGCTGCTTCGAGACTGCTTTCATTTTACGCCGTTAACCTCTTAGCAACCATCCAGCTTCATAGCTTGTAGAGTGCAATAGGGCATCTCCTGTAAGCGGCAGCTGGAAGCGCTTTCCACCGGTCAGTGCGATGTGCGCTGCGAGGTAAGCGGCGTCGTCTCCCACTCCGAACAAGATCCCGGATTTACGGCTGTGCAGCCAGGGCATACCCAGGAAATAGAGGCCCTCATAATCGGAGACGCCGCGCGTTTGAATCGGATAGCCGTCCTCATCCGTCACGGGCAACTTCACGAAACTGAAATCGAATTTGTAGCCAGTCGCCCAAATCACGGTTTTGATTCCCGCTGCTTCGAGGTTAAGCGTGTCAAGTTCTTGCTGTTCATAGCCATCCCGCAACTGCGGAACAACTTCGGCCGGAGCGTTCAAGCCCATGCGAGCAATGTAGGAATCGACCATTTTGAGCGCATCGAGCTCAAACTGGTCCACTTGCGCCAGCATCTGCTTCATATCCGGTGCGATCGTCAGGCGGCCGCCCTGAGCGCCGCGAACGTGTCCCAGCAAGGCGACGCCATCACGGGCGAATCGATGCAGGTTCAGGCTCTCGCCGCCATTCTTACCGGAAATCTGAGGATGAGGTGCGAACTTGGCCCGGGATGATTTCAATTGGCGGACCTCTGTGTCGAACATGCCCATACGAGTGAACCAATCGTTGATGTCCCGTCCCCGATACCGCCGCGGCACACGTCCAGCGCTGCCAATCGAGAGATAGACCTTCCTTCCGCTCTGGTACAGTTCTTCGGCAATCTGGGCTCCGGACTGCCCGGTCCCGATTACCAGCACGGCGCCCGCGGGCAACGCAGACGGATTCTTATAGTCCATCGAGTGAATCTGCAAAATGCTGGGCGGAATGGTCATGCCGAAAGCTGGGATCTTCGGTGATTGATAGAGGCCGGTCGCGATCACAACATTCGCTGCCTCATATTTCCCGTCGCTCGTACGAACCAGATATCCCTGTTGGCTCTTTTCCACGCTGGCCACTTCCACTCGGCAGCGAACGGGCAGGGCGAACTTCTCCACGTATTCGTCGAAGTATTGGATCACTTCGGCGCGTGACATGAAGCCGAAGGGGTCTTTCCCAGCGTACTCGGCTCCGGGCATCCGCACCTGGAAGTTGGGCGTTACCAGTGTGAACGAATCCCAGCGCTGATTCCGCCAGGCGTTCGCCGCGGCGGGCGCCCGCTCCAGGATGATATGCTCCCGTCCTTCCTGACGTAGGTAATAGCTGATCGCAAGTCCAGCCTGGCCTACCGCCGATGATAACGGTGTTGGTTCTTTCCGTGTTCATCGTTCCGATCCTCCCTTTTCAATTGATCTGATGGGGAGAGAGGGCAGATATCCAGACAGCAGTTCTAATCGCCGATTAGATGTCCTTATCGACTCGAACTGCCGGAGGGAGAGCCTTTGACGTACTGCTGGAAAGAAGCCGGGCACGCTCTAGTGCAAATGTGCGAAAGGCGGCCACCGTACCCTGCGGTTCCGGTCCGGCACGCAAAGCGAGAGAAAAATGGCGAGCGACTTTAATACCGTCGATCTCGACGACTTTCAGCGCACGCAATTCAAGCTCCTTGGAGATCGCCCAACGCGAGACAAAGCCAACGCCAAGACCGGCTTCGACCGCGGATTTGATGGCTTCGGTGGAATCGAGGTCCATCACCTTCTTAAACGACTTCAGCGCGACACCGGCTCTTTCCAGAGCACCTTCGACTACCCGGCGCGAGCCGGAGCCTTGTTCGCGCAGGAGGAGATTTGACGCCACGAGTTGATCGCGGGACACGCGATCGGATTCGAAATCAGGTGGCGTTATTAAAACCAACTCATCCTGCATGAAGGGTTCGGTACGGACACCCTGTTCTCGCGAGGGGCCTTCGATAAGGCCGATCGAAACCTTATCCTGCAGCAGCGACTGGACGATCTCTTCAGTATTGCCACTATGCAATGAGAGCTGGAGGCGCGGATTCTCGGCCAGGAAGGCAGCGATCAATCGCGGAAGTACGTACTGGGCGATGGTCGTGGAAACTCCGAGTTCCAGGTTTCCGGCCAACTGGCCTTCTGCGGCAGCTAGCTCTTGTTCAGCTTCGGATGCGAGGGCTGCGAGTTTCTGAGCGTAACGGAGAAGGAGCGCGCCCTGACGGGTAAGGGAAACGTGGCCACCCGCGCGGTCGAAGAGGCGAATACCGAGTTCGTCTTCCAATGTTTTGATCTGAAGAGTGACGGCGGGTTGGGTGAGAAACAGTTGCTTCGCCGCTTTGTGGAAGCTGAGCTGTTCAGCAACTGCGCGGAACACTTTCAGCCGAAAGTTCTCCAACTGGGCCACGTCACGATT
>Ga0306920_100003392_pt1 | contig 20186 bp, 12 predicted proteins | sample flu12Cox44000170_FD_204666 | JGI IMG/M metagenome (GOLD analysis project Ga0306920, IMG submission 204666) | Lab enrichment of tropical soil microbial communities from Luquillo Experimental Forest, Puerto Rico - flux4day.12C.oxic.44.000.170 (v2)... | ecosystem: Environmental > Terrestrial >... | reverse complement strand
TGGCCGTACAATCGGCCGCCTGCGGGCCGTCTGCGGTAGCCTCCAGGCGTCCGCGGTAGCTCACCGGCCCGCGGGATGTGAAGGTGAGAGAGTGGCAGCAAAGACAGGGACGGCCGCCAGCCGCGCGAAGGTCAGCGACGGCAAGAACGGCGCGTCCGGGAACGGCGCGGCATCCGACGGCGGTAGCCGCGGCAGGCGGCTCGTGATCGTCGAGTCGCCTGCCAAGGCACGCACGATCGCCGGATACCTCGGCAAGGACTACGTGGTCGAGTCCAGCATCGGCCACATCCGCGACATGCCCGACAAGGCCGCGGAGATACCAGCTAAGTACCGCGGGGAGCCCTGGGCGCGGCTCGGCGTGAACGTCGACCACGACTTCGAGCCGCTCTACGTCGTCAATCCCGACAAGAGGCAGCAGGTCTCCAAGCTCAAGCAACTGCTCAAGGGCGCCGACGAACTGCTGCTGGCCACTGATGAAGACCGCGAGGGCGAGGCCATCGCCTGGCACCTGGTCGAGGAGCTGAAGCCGAAGATCCCGGTCAGCCGGATGGTCTTCCACGAGATCACCCCGGAGGCGATCGCCCAGGCCGTGGCGCACCCGCGGGCAGTGGACGACGGCCTGGTCGAGGCCTACCAGACCCGCCGGGTGCTGGACCGGCTCTACGGCTACGAGGTCTCGCCGGTGCTGTGGAAGAAGGTCATGCCGCAGCTGTCCGCTGGCCGGGTGCAGTCGGTGGCGGTCCGGCTCGTGGTGGACCGGGAGCGGGAGCGGATCGCGTTCCGTCCCGCCCGGTACTGGGACCTGGAGGCGGTGTTCGCCAAGGTCCGCGGCGACCAGGCCGAGGACGCCGATGTGGCGTCGTTCCCGGCCACGCTGGTGTCGGTGGACGGGCGCCGGGTGGCACAGGGCCGTGACTTCAGCCCGACCGGGGAACTGCGCGCCGGCCAGGATGGCGCCGCGCTGCTGCACCTCGACGGCGAGGCCGCGGCGGCGCTGGCCGACCGGCTGTCGGACGCGGACTTCTCGGTGCGGTCGGTCGAGCGCAAGCCGTACCGGCGGTCCCCGTACGCGCCGTTCCGCACCACGACGCTGCAGCAGGAGGCGTCGCGCAAGCTCGGCTTCTCGGCCAAGTACGCGATGAGCGTCGCGCAGCGGCTGTACGAGAACGGCTACATCACCTATATGCGGACCGACTCGATCACGCTGTCGCAGACCGCCATCAGCGCCGCCCGCGCCCAGGCCCGCGAGCTGTACGGCGCCGAGTACGTGCCGGACGCGCCCCGGGTCTACACCAGCAAGGTGAAGAGCGCCCAGGAGGCGCACGAGGCGATCCGGCCGGCCGGGGACAGGTTCCGGACCCCGACCCAGACCGGGCTGACCGGCGACGAGCTGCGGCTTTATGACCTGGTGTGGAAGCGCACGGTGGCCTCGCAGATGAAGGACGCCACCGGGGAGTCGGTCTCGGTACGCGTTGCCGGGCGGTCTGCCACGGGCGAGGACGCCGAATTCAGCGCGACGGGCAAGATCATCGGCTTCTACGGGTTCATGAAGGCGTACGTGGAGGGCTCGGACGACCCCAACGCCGAACTGGACGACAACCAGCGCCGCCTGCCGCCGCTGGCCGAGACCGAGCCGCTGGTCACCGAGAGCCTCGCCCCGGCCGAGCACGCCACCCGTCCGCCGGCCCGCTACACCGAGGCCTCACTGATCAAGGAGCTGGAGGACCGGGCGATCGGCCGGCCGTCCACCTACGCCTCGATCATCGGGACCATCCTGGACCGCGGCTACGTGTTCAAGAAGGGCACCGCGCTGGTCCCCTCGTTCATCGCCTTTGCCGTGGTCACGTTGCTGGAGCAGCATTTCGAGCACCTGATCGACTACGACTTCACCGCGCAGATGGAAGAGGCGCTCGACGAGATCGCCCGCGGTGAGGCGGAGCGGGTCCCGTGGCTGCGCCGGTTCTACTTCGGCGCCCCGGGCGAGGAAGGGCTCAAGGAGCTGGTCAGCGACCTGAGCGATATCGACGCCCGGGCCATCAGCTCGTTCCCGCTGGCCGGCACCGACATCGTGGTCCGGGTCGGCCGGTACGGCCCCTACCTGGAACGCGACGGCCAGCGAGCCAACATTCCCGAGGGCACCGCGCCGGACGAGCTGACCCCTGAATTCGCCGCCGAGCTGCTGTCGCGGCCGAACGGCGACAAGATCCTCGGCACCGACCCGGTCACCGGCCGGACGATCGTCGCCAAGGCGGGCCGGTTCGGCCCGTACGTGACCGAGCAGCTGGGCGAGGACGCGCCCGCCTCGGCCAAGCCCCGTACCTCCTCGTTGCTGAAGTCCATGGACCTGGACAGCGTGACGCTGGACGACGCGCTGCGGCTGCTGACCCTGCCGCGGACCCTGGGCGAGATCGACGGCGAGCCGGTGACCGTGCAGAACGGCCGTTATGGGCCCTACGTCAAGAAGGGCTCCGACAGCCGGTCGCTGGACGACGAAGAGCAGATGTTCACGGTCACCCTGGATCAGGCGCGGGAGCTGTTCGCGCAGCCCAAGCCGCGCGGCCGGGCGGCCCGCACGGCCGCCGCGCCGCTGCGCGAGCTCGGCGACGACCCGGCCAGCGGCAAGCCGATCGTGCTCCGGGACGGCCGGTTCGGCCCTTACGTCACTGACGGCGAGACCAACGCGTCGCTGCGCAAGGGCGACACGGCCGAGTCGGTCACGCCGCAGCGGGCGGTCGAGCTGCTGGCCGAGCGGCGCGCCGCCGGGCCGGCGCCGAAGCGCCAGGCGGGCCGGTCACGGGCCAGGTCCAGCGGTTCCGCGGCCCGGTCCGGGTCGGGGACCTCCCGTTCTGGATCAAAGTCCACAGGAGCTAATGCCAAGAAGAGGTGAGGGGGCCCGGTGGTCTCCCGGACCACAAGAAGATCAGCCGATACCCTAACGCCGTGAACTTTGCATCCCCCTTGCGCAGCGGCCGGAACGGCGTGCTGTCCATCAGGCCCTTCCGGAGGCTGTGGATCGCGCTGTCCCTGTCCAGCCTGGGGGACTGGCTGAGCCTGCTCGCGCTCACCGCGCTGGCCGCCACGCTGGCCGGCGGCGGCGAAGCCGCGCAGAGCGCCGCGGTCGGCGGCGTCTGGCTCACCTCGCTGCTGCCCGCGCTGATCCTCGGCCCGCTGGCCGGGGCGGTGGCCGACCGGTTCGACCGGCGGATGACGATGATCGTTGGCGACGTGGTGCGGGCCGTGCTGTACCTGTCTATCCCGCTGAACCTCGCGCTGCACCTGGTCAACGAGCTGACCTGGCTGTACACCGTGCAGTTCCTGGCGTCCTGCGCGTCGCTGTTCTGGACGCCGGCCAAGGACGCCACGGTGCCGAACCTGGTGCCGCCCGACCGGCTGGAGCAGGCCAACCAGCTCAGCCTGCTGACCACCTACGGCACCGCGCCGATCGCCGGGCTGGTCTTCGGCCTGCTCGAGCTGCTCAGCCGGGCGCTCGGCTCCATCCCGGCCGTCTCGCACTACTTCACCACCGAGCTGAACCAGGTCAACCTGGCGCTGTACTTCAACGCGGCCACGTTCGTGGTGTCCGCGCTGACGATCTTCACGCTCCGGGAGATCCCGCGCCGCCGGAGGAGCGGCGAGATCTCCGCGCCGTCCGTGGCCAAGACCATCGTGGAGGGCTGGCGGTTCATCGGGAAGACCCGGGTGGTCCGCGGGATCGTGATCGGGATGGTGGGCGCGTTCGCGGCCGCGGGGGTGGTTGTCGGCCTGGGGCAGGTCTACATCACGGACACGCTGCACGGTGGTCACGCGGGCTGGGGCATCGTCTTCGCCGCGATCTTCGTGGGCCTGGCCCTCGGCATGTTCCTCGGCCTGCGCATCCTGCGGGGGTTCAGCCGGCGCCGCCTGTTCGGCCTGTCGATCACGTTCGCAGCCTGCCCGCTGGTGCTGATCGCGCTGATCCCGAACCTGGTGGTGGTCACGGTCCTGGTGGTCCTGCTCGGAGCGTGCGCCGGCATCGCGTACGTCACCGGGTACACGATCGTCGGCAGCGAGGTGGACGATCAGACCCGCGGCCGCACGTTCGCGTTCCTGCAGTCGGCCATGCGGGTCATCATGTTCACGGTGATCGCCGTGGCCCCGTTCATCGCGGCGGGCTTCACCGCCGCGGTGCGCGGCGTGACCGGGTCGACCACGGTGCGGATTGGCAACATCGTCTACGGCGCGGTCGGCGACAACTTCGTGCTGCTGCTGGCGGCGGTGGTGGCGGTCGTGCTCGGCGTAGTCTCCTACCGGCAGATGGACGACCGCGCCGGGGTGCCGCTGCTGGCGGACCTGACGTCGGTGCTGCGCGGCGAGGAGTTCATCCCGGTGCCGGCGCACGCCAACGGCTATGAGCCCTACCCCCGGGCTCCCCGCGGGCTGCTGTTCGCGCTGGAGGGCGGCGAGGGCGCCGGCAAGTCCACCCAGGCCCGGCTGCTCGCGATCTGGCTGCGCGACCAGGGCTACGACGTGGTGTCGACCCACGAGCCCGGCGCGACCAAGGTGGGGATGCGGCTGCGCGCGCTGCTGCTCGACACCGCGCACGCGGGCCTGTCGCCGCGGGCCGAGACCCTCATGTATGCCGCGGACCGGGCCGAGCACGTGGCCACGGTGATCCTGCCCGCGCTGGAGCGCGGCGCGATCGTGGTCACCGACCGTTACGTGGACTCCTCGCTGGCCTACCAGGGCGCGGGCCGCCGGCTGCCGCTCAGCTACGTGACCGACCTGAACAAGTGGGCCACCGGCGGCCTGGTCCCCGACCTCACGATCCTGCTCGACCTGGCCCCGATCGAGGGCCTGTCCCGCCGGGAGCGGTCGGCGGACCGGCTCGAGGCCGAGCCGCTCGACTTCCATCAGCGGGTCCGCGCCGGGTTCCGCGCCCTGGCCGACGCCGACCCGCAACGCTACCTGGTACTGGACGCGGGCCGCCCGCCCGCCGAGGTCAGCCGCGAGATCCAAGACCGGATCAGGCCCCTGCTCCCCGACCCGGTGCCGCAGGTGGCCGAGGCGAACACCGGCAGCATCCCGGTTGTGCGGGACTGAGGCTGAAATGACCGCGGCCGTCTTCGGCGAACTGGTCGGCCAGGAAGCCGTCGTCGAGCAGTTGCGCCTTGCCGCGGCCGCCGCGTCCCGAGCGCCGGCCGGCTCCCCGGTCCCCGGCGCCGCCCCGGCCGGGTCCGGCATGACCCACGCCTGGCTGTTCACCGGCCCGCCGGGCTCGGGCCGGTCGGTGGCCGCCCGCGCCTTCGCGGCCGCGCTGCTGTGCGCCGACCAGGGGTGCGGGCAGTGCCCGTCCTGCCATCAGGTCGCCGCGGGCAGCCACGCTGACCTGCTGCTGATCCGGCCGGACGGGCTCTCCTACGGCGTGCGGCAGACCAGGGATCTGGTACTGCGCGCCGCGGCCGCGCCGGTCTACGGACGGTGGCGGGTGGTCTTGTTCGAGGACGCGGACCGCGCCACCGAGCAGGCGGCGAACGCGCTGCTCAAGGCCATCGAGGAACCCGCGCCGCGCACCGTCTGGCTGCTCTGCGCGCCGTCCGCGGATGACCTGCCCACCACGATCAGGTCCCGGTGCCGCCTGGTCACCCTGCGTACCCCGCCCACGGCCGCCGTGGCCGAGGTACTCGTCCGTTCCGGGGTCAGCGAGGACGCGGCGCTGGCGGCCGCGCGGGCGGCCCAGGGGCACATCGGCCGGGCCCGGCGCCTGGCCATCGACCCGCAGACTGCTAGCAGACGGGCGGAGGTGCTGAAGGTACCGATGCAGGTCTCGGGCGGCCTGGGCCACGCGCTCGCTTCCGCCGCCGACCTCGTGAAGGCGGCCGAGGCGGAAGCCGCAGCGATCACCGAAGAGCTCGACATCCCCGAACGGGATGCCCTGCGCCGCGCGTTCGGCGAAGGCTCGACCGGCAAGGGGGTGGCGACCGCCGTCCGGGGCGCCGCGGGTGCCCTGAAGGAACTCGAGGACCGGCAGAAGTCCCGCGCGACCCGGCTGAAGCGCGACGCGCTGGACCGGGCCCTGCTCGACCTGGCCGGGTTCTACCGCGACGTGCTCGCGGTCCAGTTCGGCGCGGACGTAGAACTCGCCAACGCGGCGCGGCGAGAAGAACTGGAACAGGTAGCCGTGATCTCGCGGCCCGAGACCACGGTGCGGCGGATCGAGGCGATCATGAAGTGCCGGGAGCGGCTGGCGGCCAGCGTCGCCCCGCTGCTCGCGGTCGAGGAAATGACCCTGGCCCTGGCGGCCCGCTGATAAATCGCCTCATAAGGGGCAACCACTCTCAGCTTCGGGCGTGCAATAGATAGTGGGCGACCGCGCGACGGCCGAGGATGTCGTGCAGGACGTCTTTGCCCGGCTCTGCGCCAAGGACCTGCTGGATCGACGGCGGGCGGCTGGCGCCGCTCCCGCCCAGCGACGGGATCATGGCCGCCGAGGCCTGGTGAACCTTACGGGGCGGGTGGGAGAGGCGGTGCGTTAGGGAAACTCGTTGGGGTAACCCTGGGGAGCGCCCAGCGTGACGTCCCGTAACCTGGGGCGATGGGCATGATGATGGCGGTCAGCTTCGAGCGGAGCGGGCGGCTGTATTACCTCGACCCCGGGACGTACACGCCGACCGTAGGGGACAAGGTGCTCGTGCCCACCGACGCGGGCCCGGAAGTAGCGGAGTGCATCTGGGCGCCGCAATACGTGGACGACGAGATCGAGGGCCTGCCGGTGTGCGCGGGGCTGGCTACCGACGAGCACCTGAGCCGGGATGAGACTAACCGGGCCCGCCGGGCCGAGGGGCGGGTGGCCGCGCGGCGGCTGGTGCGCGAGCACGAGCTGCCGATGAAGGTGGTCGCGGTGGACTACGTGGACTCGCCGGACGTGTTCACGATCTACTTCAGCGCGCCCCGCCGGGTCGACTTCCGCGCGCTGGTGCGGGACCTGGCCGGGCGGCTGCGCGCGCGGGTCGAGCTGCGCCAGATCGGGCCGCGGGACGAGGCCAGGCTGCAGGGCGGGATCGGGCCGTGCGGACGCGACCTGTGCTGCGCCACGTTCCTCAAGGATTTCGAGCCGGTGTCGGTCCGGATGGCCAAGGACCAGGACCTGCCGGTGAACCCGATGCGGATCGCGGGCGCGTGCGGGCGGCTGATGTGCTGCCTGAAGTACGAGCACCCGCTGTACCAGAAATTCCGCGAGGAGGCCCCCAGGGTCGGCGCTTCCGTGGAGACGCCGGAGGGCCCGGGCACGGTGGTCGGCCATAGCGTGCCCGCCGATCAGGTCGTGGTGAAGCTGGCCGAGGACGGGCGGCGCTGCGCGTGCCCGAAGGCCAGCGTGTGCGGGTCGCGGCAGGCCTACGAGGCCAGGTACGGCCAGCCGTGACCCGGGTCGGTTAGCCAGCGTCACGCCGGCGCGGCCAGCAGCTGATCTGGGCGCCTTACCCCAGCCCCACTCCGAGCGCGGCCAGCAGGACCAGGAGCATCGTGGTGACGGCGACCACGCCGTGGCCCACGACGATCAGAGGGGACAGGCGGCGCTTGGCTGACGCCGCCCGGCCGGGACTGCCCGCGACGGTGCTGCCGGTGGCGGTGGTGCTGCGGTTGGCCGTGGTGCTGCCGGTGACGGAGCCGCCCGCAGACGAGCCCGCGGCGGCGCTGCCCGCGACGGCCGGAACCGGACGCCCCGTGAGGTCAGGCAGGCTGGGCAGGCCCGGGAGGCCGATGGCCAGCGCGGCCATGCCGAGCCCGGCCACCGGGAGCAGCACGCCGACGGCGATCCAGGCCAGCGCGGCCCAGCCGACCACCAGGTAAACGATCCAGATCACCAGCCCGGTCAGGGCCAGGCCGAAGTGCCCGAAGATCACCGCGGGCGGGGCGCCCGTGCCGCCCGTGCGACGCCGCAGGCTGCCGCCGTGAGAGAGCCAGCTGCCCAGGACGTACGCACCGCTGCCCGCCGTGACCAGCCAGGCGATCAGCGCGGCGATGTCCATCCCGAAGTCTTTGCCGCCGAGGCGCCCGCTGCCTCCCGACCCGGCCGCGAGGGCGGGCAGCGAGCCGGTTACGGGAGGGGGCGTGCTGAACAGGTGCGCAAGGAACGGGGCCTCCTCGGACGCCCGTTTCCGCCAGACAGCCTTCCGCACACCTCCGGCTGTCTGGATGATGGCGCGGGCGGCGGCCTGGTTGATCTCCGCCCTGCTGAGCCCCCGGCAAGCCGCCGGCGTCCGGGTCACGGTGATGCGATGCTGGATCGCGTACACCCCGTAGGCCGTGCAGGCCGACACGGTAGCTTGCGGGGTGCCGCTCGCGCCGCCCGAGGACGCGCCGCATCCGGCTGCGAACCAGGCCAGGAGTATGCCGCCCGCAACCGCCGCGGTCGTGATGGCGAGTTTCACTACTTCTCCCGCCCCGTGCAGGCGAGCGGCGGCCCCGCGAACTCGTGCGACGCGGACGGCCTTCGGCAAGCGGCTCAGACGATCGGGCACTGCCCACACTAATGTAGGCCTGGCGTTCTGAACCGGTAGACTCCTTGAGCCGTCGTCACGTGTGACGACGCGCCGCCTTAGCTCAGTCGGCAGAGCGGTTCACTCGTAATGAACAGGTCGTCGGTTCGATTCCGACAGGCGGCTCCGGAAATCCCCAGCTAGACCCCATGATCGACGATCAAGTCGATGATCGAGAACCCTCAGGGGAGCCAAACGGGGAGCCAAAGTGGTAGGCTCACGTTATGGCGCAGGCGAAGCGCCGGGGTCGCGGCGAGGACGCGATCTACTGGGACGAGAGCAAGGGCCGCTGGTTTGGCTCCGTCAGCATCGGCTTCGACCGGAACGGCAAGCGGCTGCGGCAGAAGGTCTCCGGCAAGACCAAGACCGAGGTCAAGGACAAGCTCAAGGAACTGCACTCCGACCTTGACGCTGGAGTACAGACCTCCGCCAGCTACACCGTCGACCAGGCCGTGGCCGACTGGATGAGCGAGGCTCGCGACGGCCGGTCATCGAGCACGCTACGGCGCGACGGGCAGATCCTCCGGCCGGTCCTGGCCAGCATGGGCAGCATCCCGCTGCATGCACTGCGCACCCACGACGTTCGCCGCGCGCTGTTGGAATTGGCTGCGTCGAGATCAAGTGCGACAGTCGCGCTGGCGCACAATTTGCTGGTGCGGGCCATTCGGCACGCCGAGGCGGGGGATCACGTCCGGCGCAATGTCGCCGCGCTGGTTAAGCCGCCGCAGGGTCAGGCGGGTAGGCCGTCTCGTGCTATGACTGCAGATCAGGCCGCGGCGCTGCTGCACGCCGCCAAGGACGACGACTACCTGGGCGCCTACATAATCGTGTCCTTGACCACCGGCATCCGGACCGAGGAGGCGCGGGCACTGCGCTGGGATCACGTCGACCTTGACGGTGATCCTCGTGCCGGAGTGCCGCCACACATGGCTGTATGGCGTTCGGTCCGGGCCGGAAGCGATACCAAGACCGAGCGGTCCCGCCGGACGCTGGCCCTGCCGCGGAGCGCTGTCAGGGCCCTGCGGGAGCAGCGGAAGAGGCAGGCGGTAGCCCAGCTGGCGGCGGGCGAACTTTGGCAAGACCACGGCCTGGTCTTCACCACCAGCACGGGCAAGCCGCTGAACGACGCGAACGTCCGTCGCAGCTTTCGCGCTCTGTGTGAGAAGGCGGGCATCGGGGGCAGCTGGTCGCCTCGGGAGCTGCGGCACACGTTCGTCAGCCTGATGTCCGAGTCCGGGATCGCGGTGGAGGAGATCGCCCGCCTGGCCGGGCACTCCAGTTCCCGCACGACCGAGGTCGTCTACCGGCACGAGTTGCGCCCCGTGATCACCACCGGCGCCGACGCGATGGACAAGATGTTCCGGTAGCCGTTTGCTTGTCCGGCTCGTGCTTCATGCCGCCTTGCGTGCCTCGGCCTCCAGCATGGCGACGTACTCGGCCAGGGCCTTGGCCGTGATGAATCGGGCCCTGCCGTCCTTGACCGAGCGCAGCCGTCCGGAGCGCATCAGATCATAGAGCTTGTCCCGGCCGATGCCAAGCATCTGGGCCGCTTCCTTCGGCCGGTACAGCAGCTTGTTCATGGTCTCACCTCCTTCCGTTGGCTGGGGTCAGGCGGCACGGGCTTCTTCGAAGCCGGTGCGCTGCTGTTCGCGGGCGTCGGCGGCAGCTGACAGGGCGAGCAGAGCGTCTCCGCTGGTCCGCCAGCCGCGTCCGGCCCAGCGCATATCGGTGTCGATGATGAGGGTCCCGATCTTGTCGGCGTGATCGCGGATGAGTGGATTCTGGCGGCGCCGCCAGTCCCGTCGGGCAGCCCGAAGGGCGCGCATGGTGGTGGAGTAGTGGCGGCTCTTGGTGGCGAAGTGACCCCGGTAGCCGAGCATGTGCGCCCAGCGGCGTAGCGCCTTGAAGTCCTCGTGTGGATGGCTGCCGAGCCTGAGGCAGGCGGCGATCAGCCGTCCCTGGTGAGTGCGCAGATCGGCATAGATGGCAGCGTTCTCCGCGGTAACCCGGCCAGGTGGCAGACCGGCCGACTCCGTGCTTTTGGTCGCATACTTGGCCAGGTAGCGGGCGACCGTGGCCGAGGTGATCTTCCCATGGCCGGTCAGCCTGATCATGCGCGGGTCGACCTGGGCGCCCCAGGCGATGCCCCAGCCCATCGGCTTCATCGAATGGCCCACCGTGACGAACCGGGTCACACTCGCAGCCTGGCGTATCGCATCGGCCAGCACATTGGCGTTGACCGCGAGCGGCGGCGGGACAATGCGCTCCGGGTGGGCCGGATCCAGGCCGTCGAGGCGGAAGATCGCGTGGAAGTGGATCAGGCCGCGGCGCTGAAACTCGGCCACCTTCGCAAACGAGACCCGAACGCGGAGGCCGTGCGTCTGGGCGAGCTTGTCCACACGGCGGCGGATGCCGATGACGGTACGGCGCCACAGCTCGGATGCGTGCGCGTTCCACACCACTGCGCCGTCGTAGTCGTAGCAGTCCGGGCACAGGGGCTGGCCGAGGCAGGCTTCGTCTTCCCGGTGTCGCTGCCCGCAGGAGATCCGGCGCCCGTGCGAGCGGAAGTCCGCCTTGCGCCTCGGGCGGCACCGCGCCACCTTCCGGCGGCTGGTGACGACGCGGCTGTGAACCGGGCCGAAGGAGGGCGCGGTGAAGGTCGCGAACACGCACGGGTGAGTGACGACCGACGTGGGCATGCCCTTTCCCCCGGCCAGGCCGGCGCGGATCAGCTGGTAGGTGTCGGACCGGTAGGTCGCGGCACAGGGCGGACAGACCGAAGCCCGGCGGTCACCGCACGGCAGGTAGATCGCCTTGTCTGGGGTGTCCTCAGTGTCGAGCGCGGTCAGGACCTCCCCGGTACCGGCATCGACGTTGCGGATGGTGCCACGCAGCCGGATCGGGCGAACGCATCCCCCGGCTGCCTTGGCTCCTGACAGCCACTCGTGGTAGTCGTCGCGGACAACGCGCTCGAGCAACTCGCCGTTGACGATCTTTGCGCCGGTGCCGTCGATTAGCGCGGGAGCTGCGGCCAGCGCCGGACGCTCATCCGGGCGTGCACCTCCGGGAGTGCGACATCGATTCGGCGTTGACGGGCATGGCAAGCTCTCCCTTTCGTTCAGGTGATCGAATGGATCGATTGGTGAGCTGCCACACGAAGTCGCGCACTCCTGCTGGGCGCTCCAGGCCCCGGACCGTTGCGAGATGCGTGTTCAGGCAGCGATCTCCGCTATCGGGCGTCGAACTCGCCGCGTCGCGGAACTCCCCCACGAGGAAGAAGACACGTGAAGCCCTTGGTCGCACTGGCTGCAGCTAATGGCCACGCTGCATGCTCTGGGCTCACGAACTGGGACGTCAGGACATCAATCAGGGCGAGCGGCAGCTGAAAGGTGAGCTCGCAGGCAATGCCCGTGTACCCAATCCAGCGCCGGACGGCGATCTTGATGCTACCCGTGCCTAGGGCGTTAGCCCGCACCTTCGGCAGCGCGTCCGTGGCGCCTGTGCTTCCACTGTGCAGGCAATACCGGCCGGAAGCAAACGCAGCTTGGCCGTCTGCAACGGGTCGTTAGCGTCCGTTGAAGGCCGCTGGAGTCCGTAGCCGTCCGTTGTAGCCCGCGAGCCCGGACAGGATGTGAGCCAAATCACATTGCGATCGCGAACTCAAGACGTTACCGACCGAACCCCTCCGCCAGCAGTTCATCGAGGCGCTCGGATATGTCAGGGCAGCCGGTGTCCCCGATCCGACAGACTCCGGCAGTCCTGGCCGGGCCCCTCTGGCTTAGCACCCAGCCCGCGGGGACATTGGGTCCGGCGGGCGACTGCATTGGCGCCAGAGGGCCGCTGGTTAGCCTGGCAGCTCCTGAGCGAGTTCCCAGAAGTGACCGGCGGGGTCGCTGAAGGCGGCGGTTCGCATCCCCCAGGGGCGGTCCTCTGGGCCGTTGACCAGGACGACGCCCTTCTTCTCGATCTCCGCGCACACCGCGTCGACATCGTCAACGATGATCACGTACTCGGCACGCGGGCCAGCGCCGGGCGGGCCGACCTGTGCGGGGGCGATGAGCTTGTCCGCCTCGGCGGCGTTGTTCAGGAAGATCATTGTGTTCTTGAAGCGGAACATCGTCATGTCGGTGTCCTCGTGCACCGGCTCCATACCGAAGATGTCCTGATAGAACCGCTTGGCCTGGTCCAGGTCCTCCACGAACAGGTTGATGCCGCCGATTTCCTTCTCCCACTCGCCCATGGGCCTGCCTCCCAGCACTCGTCCGGATGCCACACGCTATGACGAGTGCGGGGCGCTGAAATCATCGCGGGCCACGCGAGCGGGCCGAGCCGAAGGGGCCAGCCGGTGGGCGACTACCAGATGGCTTCTTGGTCGTTGACTCACCTATCGCCTCCGGCCGCCCTCAGAGCACGCCCTCAGAGCCCGCCGGGTGAGGACTTTCTTTACAAACCCATTTCAAGGGCACGCCTTCGGCGTGCCAGGCCGTCCGGCTTGGACCGAGTTCAGACGCGAGAACGCGAGTGCATGAAGGGATTGCGCGACACGGTGTATGGACACACGCCAAGCCAGACGGCTTGCGGGCAACTCGCTGACTCCGGGGGCGGGCGGCCTGCCGCGCCCTTACGGGCAGAAGCCCTCCGGGCGCGGCGCCGCCGGGTCAGCAGGCCCGTACCCGCGAGCAGGCGGTCCCCGCCGCAACGCATCCAGGTGCACCGCGACCGCGAGAACCGGCCGGGCCGTCCTCCAAACGCCGAGCGCGCCAATTGCCGTGCGAAAGGTCACAGAGGCCAGGCCGGATCGCCGCGCATTGTCCGGAGCGGCCCCTCCAGCGTCAAGGGCACCCGAAGATCCTTTCTAACCGCTCCGCAGAAAGGATCTTTGGGGTCCCACCCTTGAGCGCTGGAGCCTCTGCCGCTCCTCCGTGCCGGGCGCAAGGGCCAGGCCGGAGGCCAGGCCCTAGAGGCGCGCAGCGAACCTCCGCAGGTAAACCGGGCAGTTATTAGGAGGACGGAGGAGGATCCACTGGACCTTCTGCCATCTCGTTTCGTACCGCTTCTAGGTTGCTCTGCGCCAAGTGAGTATCCGCTGGGTACTCCGGTGGTAGCGGTATCACACGGTCATCCATGGAGACCCGAAACCCGGTCCGACCTGGACATGTCCTGGTTACAGGTGATATGAGCGACGATCTGATAAGGATGGGGTCGGTGGTTCTGGTCCACACAGGCCCACCCAGGCAAAGCGGCCTTAGCATGATCATTTAAGCAGCCTCAGCGATGTGATGCGCCACTTCTGTGCCAAGCCTTCACAGTCAGGTCCTCAGGACCTTTGGTTTTGTAGCAACAAGACCACCGAGAGTGTCGGCCAGTGCACGCGGACGGGGAGAATGATCCCCAGCTGGGTGAACTCTTGACGTATCCATTACCGTCATGTTACAGATCGATTACCATGGCCTAGTTGCCGTCGGCGTTGGCGGAACTGGTCATCATGGGGGGAGGGGTCACGTGGCGGACGAGCCCGAGCTTGACGCAGTCAGGCTCCGCGAGATGACAGATCAGATGATCGAGGCCTTGACTGCGCCGGCATACGTCGAGGCACTGCGTGCAGTGAAGGCGGCACCCGAACAACAGCGCTTGGTCGAGGCGTCCCGGCGTTTGTCGCCCGACGGTCTCAGGCAGCTAGGCGTGCCGATACCTCCGGGGATGCGGATCTCAAGCCGGTACTTCGAGAGGGAGTTCCCGCAGAGCATAGAACTCGGCGACCCTCCAGGCGGTGGCGTCAACACCGTCAACGCGCTCAACGAAGTGGAGCCGGGGCTGCTCGATCGGCTGCGCCAAGAGCATGTCGAGCTCTATCGCAGACTGGTTAGCGAGGAAGGTGATGGAGAACCGGACTTCGGTCCTGACATCCCGGAGGCGCTGTCGATCGGTGGGTGTGCCTGTGGCGGCCGCTTCGTGCCGCCAATCGGGCCGACCGTCTGCGGCGGCGCTGGGGCGTATTTCTAGCTGTTACCTACGGTCATGGGGTCAACCAGATACCGCGGCCTAGATTTCGGTCCGGAAGAATTGTCCGCAGCGATGCGCAAGACGTACGACGAGATAATCGACTTTGTTACCACGCCCGAATTCAGGGCGCTCCATCGGGAGTTGATGAGTCTTCCACGGCGTGACCGCCCAGCATTTGTTGGAAGAGTCGTGGTGCGGCCAGAGGAGTTGGCCAAGCGAGGCATCAACGTTCCCGAAGGAATACTGCTCGAGACGTCTGCTTTCGGCGATCGTCGTCCCACGCTCTTCGTCGTGAAGAAATATCTGCCGCTTAAATACCATCAGGCCTGGGAGAACGTAAATATCACGTTTGACAACGAGTATGACGACGACAAGATTTCCCGTGCGCCGGAAGCTTCCTGGCGGCCACCACTTCCCGTGGCAATGCAGAACGCGGCGCTCGCTGCCGATATGGACTTGGAGTCGCTGCCCGCTGCGTTGGGCGTGAACTACGACCGTTTCATACCGGCCCCCCCACGCGATGGCTGACTTGGTCCTCTCCGGCACGGCGGTCAGCTCCCGGCCCGCTGCGCGCCGAACGGCAAAGCGGGGTACAGGTGGCGTAGCTGACACCGAGCACCTTCGCCACCTGCAACACCGGCACGCCCTCGCGCAGCATGTATGACGAGGCCTGGCCCAGGCTGAGGTGGCCTGATTTTGGCCGTACAACAATGCACAACAACGGCAGACGACGCGAGTCAGTGAGAGCCATCCTGGCAGGCCAGCCAGCAAGTACCTAGGTCGCTGGTGCAGGCGGCACTGTCTACGGATCAGGAGGTCAAGTGGGGTTGTCCGACTACACGCCTCCGCGGGTGGTGACTCCGATCCCCACCTCATCTTTGACCGTGAGTCCTGGCAAGAGATTCATTCGTATCCGGCGGACGGGATGACCGATCTGGCATTAAGAGAGCAGCCACTCGCTCGTTGTATCACTTGCGACGGCAGCATTAGATCCGCTGGGCCGCATGGACTAAGTTAAATCGACTGAGTGGCATGACCTAAATCAGTCGCTGACAACTGCTGGGACTCTGGCTCAGAGTACTTTCGCAGCCAGATCTGCGACCTCGATGCTGCGGCATTCGCAGAGTAGGCTTCGAAGGCTCGCGACAGCCTTGCTGTATTCTTCGCCGTCAAGCTCTACTGCCTTCAGCGCATTCACCCAGTCGTCATCGTTATGCCATGCGGCCGCGAGCTTCTGAAGTCCACGTCGATCGCCCCACGACTTGTTCAGCTGGCGCTGCAGCGTCGGCCATCGGGTGATAATTTCCGCCAAGAAAACCAGGTCACACGCCCGTCGAACATTTTCCTCGTCGTCGCGCAAAGGAGCGGCGAGATCCAGCACGCGCTGGTAGAGCTGCCACACGTTGAGCAGCCTCTTGGCTTCACGCGCTGACCTTTCTGACTGTGCTGTGAAGCGCCGGCTCATCAAAGCCAATATTTCAGGCTGATGTTCCAGAGACCCTGTCCGCGCCCGTTCCTTCCGAATCGTTCCCGAGCCGTCGGGCAAGTGGTCGGGAGGAGCAGGCGAACACTGCGTGGCGTCTGCGACATTATTATCCTGATTCGCCTGGGTGCTCGGCTTCCCCGTGTCATCGGCAGCGTCTAGCGTCTGGGCGCGAACATCAAGGGCAGCCCGGAGAAATTCGTCTATGGAGTCATCGGTTACACGTGGCGCGCTCACAGGCAATTGGACCACTTTCCGCAAGAAGGCCCAGCCAGCGCTCGGATCATCTCCGTACCTGAGGAAGCGCCTGTCACCAAAATCCTTGTAGACCTCGTCAAGACGAGCCGCGACTACCGCAGGATCCAGGCCAATGACGAACTTCACTTCCAGATCAGGGTTAGATAGAAAAAGATTCAGAGCTTCAAAGACCTCAGCGGTCGTCCGGGTGCCGCACCGATCCAGGTCGTCAACAAAGACAACCAGTTCATACCCCGCGCGACGGAGGTCATGAATAGTCGCTATGATGTCAGCTTGCACGAGGGCCAGGTATCCGGATTTCGCAAGGTAGGCCGGATCGCGGAGAAGCCCCATCACTTCAGGAGCGCCTTCGCTGAAAGAAGCGCTATCTACCGGGCCGCGGACAATGTCTGGTGGCAAGAACCTGCCTGCAGGCCCGAAATACCTCACGGTAGTATGCACGAGCCCGGCCAAAAGAAAAACGAAGGCCGCAGTCAGAACAAAAGCACTAGGGGTTATGCGCCAATAGCTGACATGGAAAAGGGTGTTGCTGTTCAGCTTCACCAGGCCGATAAGAAGCGTAGCGACAGCAGTTATGACGCCGAACCCCAGCAGCGGCGAAAGGCACCGAACCAGCACGCCGCGGCTTACTGCGAACCGGTCGATCCGGGGGGCATTGCGCGCCAGCCAGTAAGCCTGGGCTTGCGCTGGCGCTCCGTCAGGATAAAGGATAGGCTTTGCTGCATCAGCGATAGAGCGGGCGAGACCCGCCCAGACCTGTTCACTCGACTGGCTTACCCAGACGTTGAACCATGCGGTGAGCGTACCCCGGTATTCCGTAGAAGCCATGCCCGACCGAGGAGTGCTCAGCGTTTTATCTTCGCGTAGGATCTTACGCGTAGCCGCTACCGACAGGTGACGATCCGAAGCTTGATTGTCTGGCCTTGTTGCAATCCGGCTTTGCACCAACTGCATGATCGTCGTCTTGCCTGTTCCCCACGGCCCTTCAATCGTCACAACACCAGGCCCCGTCTCACCTCCCTGTTCGGCAGGACGCCAAAGAAGCAAGTTGGCCAGCGATTGCGTGAGCGCGGTACGACTGAGAAGGTCACGTTTCGCCGGGCGATCGGCCAGGCCGCGAAGACGGATCGGCTCAACGAACGCGCGGCTCAACAACTCCTCGGTGGCGAGGTCCCATACGCGGATCACGCCGTCGCTGCCGCCCGAGGCCAGCAGGATATTGCCGTCGGGACCTGTCCACGCGACCAGCGCCCGGATGACGCCGGTGCGGCCGGACAGCTCCTTCCCGATCTGGTCGCCGGTGCTGGCGTTCCAGCGCCGGATCGTCCCGTCCCTGCCGCCCGAGGCCAGCAGGATGCTCCCGTCGGGACTGGCCCACGCGACCAGCGCCCCGATACCGCCCCTGTGGCCGGGCAGCGGATCCCCGATCTCGGCGCCAGTGACGGCGTTCCAGCGCCGGATCCTCCCGTCATACGGCTGGCCAGAACCCACCGCCAGGACCGGTCCGGTTACCCCAACCCACACCGCCAGCTTGTCGACGCCAGTGGCACCTGTGTCTTTGAGCCGATTGCCGATCTCAGTACCCGTGACGGCATCCCAGCAACGGATAGTGCACCGATCAGCCGCGGAAGAATACAGGGCAGCCAGGACCGCTTCGTCTGACGTGGCCCAACCGACCAAGCAAGCCAGGATGCCCGGATCGATGAAAACACGAGAGCGTTCCAGGCGAGGAGGGACGAGAACGCCTATGGTGGCGTCCCAGCGCTTTATCCATCCGCCAAAGACTTCAGCGGCCAGCATGATGTGGCCGTCCGGCCCGGTCCATGCAGCTATTACGTCAGGCCCTGGTATGTCACGGTCGGTAAGAAGTTGCCCGACCGTGGCACCTGTAGTGGCATCCCAGCAGCAGATTCCCCCTTCCTCATAGCAGTAGGCGGCGAGCAAAGTACGGCCATCTGGGGCGGTCGAGGCCGCTAGCGTGTCAACGCGGTGGCCGCAAGTCAGAGGCTCCCCCCACGGAGTCAACGTCAAGGCGTGCCAGCGCCGGATCACCCCATCGTTGCCAAGCGAGGCCAGCAGGGAATAGCCATCGGGAGTAGTCCATGCGGTCAGTGCCCCAATACCCCCGGTGTGACCGGTCAAGGGACGGCCAGCCGGAGCCCAAGTAACCGTGTTCCAGCGTCGGATTGTCCCGTCGCTGCCGCCGGAGGCGAGCATCATGTGGCCGTCCGGGCCGGTCCAGGCAACTAGTGCCTGAATATCAGTGCCGCTGGGAAGCGGCTTCCCGATCTCGATGCCGATGCTGGCGTCCCAGCGCCAGATCCTTCCGTCGCTGCCGCCGGAGGCGAGCATCATGTGGCCGTCCGGGCCGGTCCAGGCAACTAGTGCCTGAATATCAGTGCCGCTGGGAAGCGGTTTCCCGATCTGGGCGCCGGTGCTGGCCTTCCAGCGCTGAATCCCGTTAGTGCTGCCGCTTGCCAGTACCGTCTCGCCGTCCGGGCCGGTCCAAGACGCCAATGCTTTCACCCGCCCGACACCTCGCCGACGGATGCGGCCACCTATGAAGGAGACGTCAAGCTGGGTGCCCGCGGCGGCGTCCCAGCGCTGGATCGTGCCGTCGCTGCCACCCGAGGCCAGCAGGATGCGGCCGTCGGGACCGGTCCAGGCGACCAGCGCGCCGATACCAGCGGTGTGGCCGGTGTGGGCCTCCAGCGGTTCCCTGATCTGGGCGCCGGTGCTGGCGTCCCAGCGCTGGATCGTGCCGTCGCTGCCACCGGAGGCCAGTATCGTCTGGCCGTGCAGGCCGTCGTTCCAGACGGCCAATGCCCGAACGCTGCTTCGTTGGTATAGATGCTGGCCGATCTGTTTGTCAGCGGTGGCGTCCCAGCGCCAGATCGTCCCCTGGCTATCGCCCGCGGCCAGCATCATGTGACCGTTCGGGCCAGTCCAGGCGGCGAGCCCAGTGACCCACCGTCCAACGGCCAGGGACAGTGTATGTTCGATGCCTGTAGTGGCGTCCCAGCACCGGATCGTCCCGTCCTCGCCACCAGAGGCCAGCATGACCTGGCCATCCGGGCCGGTCCAGGTTACCAACGCTGTTACGAAGCCCGAGACAGCCAGCAAATTGTGCTCTCCCCCGAGCATGCGCCCCTGGATCGCCTCAGACATCGGACCCCCTCAGCCGACCTGGGCCTGCCCGGCCGAATCCTCTCCGCCGATCGCGACCGCAAGGCCCAGCCCGCGTACACGGGACGGGATCCTGTCCGGTCGCGGCCCTAGTGATCCACACCTGCTATTATTCCTGGCTGCGGCCCGCCAGATCAGCAGCAGTATCGGCACGAAGCCACGCTAAGCACCGGCGCGAGGTGACGGCCAGCGCAGCTGGGACCCCGTGGGGTCGGAAGTTCGCCATGGAGATGTCAAGGTTCTAGCGCTCAGAGCGCGAGGCAAGAACAGAAGGCAGCAGGTCGTCACTCACATCGCGAGGGCAGGCAGGCTGGAGGCTGACCACAGTCCTGACCACAACAGTCCCCGACAATCTGCCTTGTTCTCCGACCTTGCCTAGTGCGTACGGCCAGGTGAGCCACGGCATGCCGCAATCTGCCTGCTCTTTGCAAGCAGGGGGTCAGGGGTTCGAGTCCCCTTGGCTCAGACCCTTGGCTCAGACACCCTTGGCTCCACCTGTGAAACGATTCGGGCCAGATCCTGAAATCATCAGTTGACCACCAAGGTTGACCACGGTCCGGCCGCGGGGCCCAGACCCTCCCGGGATGCGCAGCCGGGCCGAGCGCACCAGCCTCGGGTCACGTCCGTGATCTTGGTGTAAGAGACGGCACCGTGAAGATCCTTTGCTGATGTTAAGCGCTAATCGCCTGAATGGCAGTCACCTCCTGGGGCGTGTCCGACGGCGGTGCGCCCTCGCCGGG
>Ga0306920_100003391_pt1 | contig 20189 bp, 21 predicted proteins | sample flu12Cox44000170_FD_204666 | JGI IMG/M metagenome (GOLD analysis project Ga0306920, IMG submission 204666) | Lab enrichment of tropical soil microbial communities from Luquillo Experimental Forest, Puerto Rico - flux4day.12C.oxic.44.000.170 (v2)... | ecosystem: Environmental > Terrestrial >... | reverse complement strand
CGTGTCGGCGACCAGATCGCCGAAGCGGTCCGCGCCCACCACAAGGTCTCCCGCGCGGAAGCCTGGCAACGGGCCGTTGATGGCATGAACGAAGTCGCCATCCCCGATGCCGCTCGCCGCGCCCGCGACTATCCTCACCAACTCTCCGGAGGCATGCGCCAACGCATCATGATCGCAATGGCGATCGTAAATCGCCCAAGACTTCTCATCGCCGACGAACTCACCACCGCCCTCGATGTCACCATTCAGGCCCAGATCCTCGATCTGCTCCGTGACCTCCGCGCCAAATTCAACCTTGCCATGCTCTTCATCTCGCACGATCTTGCGGTAGTCTCCGAGATCGCAGACCGTGGGGCCGTGATGTATGCCGGCAATCTCGTCGAACTTGCCTCGAGACACGATCTCTTCCGCGCCCCGGCTCATCCCTACACGCGTGGCCTGCTCGAAGCCGTCCCCACGCTCACCACCGATCGCTCGCAACCTCTGCGCACCATCGAAGGAACGGTTCCGTCGCTGCAAACTCGGTCTCCCGGCTGCCCCTTCGAACCCCGCTGTAGTTTGCGCATCCCCGACTGCGCTCGGGCGCTTCCTTCGCTCATCGAAGTGACTCCAGGCCATTGGGCTCGCTGCCCGGTTGCAAATGCGCACCCCACGGGGGCTCCCGGCGTATAATGCCCAATTCGCCGGATGGCTTTGTGCGCATTCTTCTTCTTAGCGATATTCACAGCAACCTCGACGCCTTGGAGGCCTCTCTCGCAGTTGCCAGGCCCTACGACTTAGTAGTGAACCTTGGCGACACGGTAGGCTACGGCGCTTGTCCGAACGAAGTCATCGACCGCGCCCGCGGTCTCGGCTCCCACTTCGTTCGCGGCAATCATGACAAAGCGGCCGCCGGATTGATGGACCTGAAAGACTTCAACCCGATCGCAGGCCTCGCCGCCCTCTGGACGCGTGACCAACTTCGCCCCGAAAACCTCGAATGGCTTCGCGACCTGCCGCAAGGTCCGATCCAACTTCCCGAGTTGCCCGACGTACAATTCGTCCACGGCTCGCCCATCGATGAAGATGAATATGTCGTAACCCTTCACGATGCGATCGCCCCTCTCAGCGCGCCCACTCCGCCACTCACCTTCTTCGGACACACTCACCTTCAAGGCGCGTTTTCCTTCAACACCCCAGCCGGCGACGCCTACCGCCCGCCGTACCGCACGGTGGGTCAAAGCGAGGTCTCCGAGTTTCCACTCCGCCGCGGCGTCCGCTACCTGATCAATCCGGGTTCGGTGGGCCAACCGCGGGACGGAGACTGGCGCGCAGGGTTCGCCATCTTCGACACCGATGCCTGGTCCGTGACGTTTCAGCGGACGCCCTACAACCTGAAAAGCTCGCAAGACCGCATCCTCGCCGCGAATCTCCCACAGCGACTGGCAACGCGCCTGGCTGCTGGCCGCTAGTCGAGGCTCAGCCTCGAACCCGCGCAATTTTTGAAGCTGGTCATTGTGGCTGAGGCTTGTCATTCCGAATTTTGATGATTGTGTCATTCCGATGCGCAGCGAGGAATCTGCTTTTTGCATGCGGTACGATTAACTCCGGTCGAGCAAGCCAAACCGATCACGCCGCCCTCCGCGCCCTCAGCGGCCGCTCTCCGCGCCTCCGCGATAAGCTTTCTCCAGTCCAATCAATTAAACTCTCCCCATGTCCCCGTCCGACCATCTCTTCCCGCGCCACTCCGACACTCCCGACGAATACATCCTCGCCCACGTCGACGGAGGCTCGCGCGGCAACCCCGGCCCCGCTGGCTACGGCGTCGTCATCACCGACCACCAACGCCAAAAAATCGCCGGGCTCAGCGAATACCTGGGCCACCAAACCAACAACTACGCCGAATACAGCGGACTCCTTGCCGCACTCGACTACGCCCTCCAGCACGGCCACAAAGCCCTCAAAGTCGTCGGCGACTCTGAGCTCCTCGTGAAGCAAATCCGCGGCGAGTACAAAGTCAAAAGCCCCGCCCTGCAGGACCTCTACCAGCGCGCCCGGCAAATGATTGCCAAGCTCGACTGGTTCTCCATCCAGCATGTTCTGAGAGAAAAAAATCACGAGGCAGACCGCCTCGCAAACCTGGCGATGGACAAAGGCATGGGCCGCCTCCGACCTGAAACGCAAATTGACAACAATCATGACCACGCAGCCCGCTCCACAGCCGCACCCCGCGCGCCTTCGACCCTAGCCGGCCAGGAATTCCGCGGCGTCGTCCGTGATGGCGTCATCATCCTCGACAACGCCACTCTCCCCGAAGGCACCCGCGTCCAAATCCGCGTCCGCGACTAATCCGGACCGGGCATTGGACCAATGGGCATCGGGCGTTGGATCGGACGCCACCTTCCAGCCAAAATTTCTTAGCCTAACGTGTCCATTCCGGAGCTTCTCATCCGACTTCTCTTAAGGAGCCGGAGAAGAGTCCCATGCCCACCTTCGTCAATTTTGCCGTTGAATTTTCAATGAGCCTGCTGGTCTTCACTTTGCTGGCTCGCTGGTACGCCGGGCCGTTCTTAAAGCAAGAGCCCTTCCCCAGTGCCCTCCTGTTGCTGCTCTCCCCCTTCTTATTCCGATATCTGGGCCTGGTCTCCCTTGTTCCTGGGGTCGTCGATCCCGTGGTAACGCAAAGCAAGTTCGCCTTCTATCAGGCGTATGGGGATTTCATAGCTTTCGTTCTGGCATTGATCGCTTTCACTCTTGTGAAAGCGAGGCGTCGCGAAGCGCTCGTTGCGGTGTGGGCCTTCAATGTCTTCGGCGCGTTCGATTTTCTGCACTCTGTGATCCGCGGCACAATCGCAGGCACTGGCGGCAGCCTCGGCGCTTTCTGGTATATCCCGGTCGTTTATGTTCCTTTTGGATTGGTTTTGCACTTCCTCATTTTTCTCCTGCTGATCCAAAAGTCGGGAGAATATGTGCCGGGAACGCAACCACGCTCGCGAGAGAGGGCGCAGTGAAAACGAATCTCCCACTCAAGCCGCGTGGCCGGAATGCCATTCTCACTCTTACCGCAATAGTCCTCACAGTTCTCGGAGGCGGCCTTTTCGCGGTGCCCCGCTTCATGGCTACGCTCTACGGAGCACCCGTCCGCGCCGATAGCACAAATGCCACGCGCACTGCGGGTGCGGCCATCCTGGCTCTCGGAGTGCCAGCCTGGCTCACTCGCCGGCGATCGAAACCTCACGTGCGATTGGAATTCCGGTGCTCTTCGTCTGGTTTGTCTTAAAAAGCGTGGTGGCTTACCTCGGAGTTATTCCACCGCGTCTTCGATCCGGTGATCGGTTCCACCGTTTTGTTCTTCGATGTGGTATTTGCGGCTGTATACGGCTATTACCTTCTGCGACCGGCTACTCCGCGGCCGACGTATGATCGTGAATGATCTTCCATCCCTCCGGGAAACGATGAAACACTAGCGTGAACAGCCCATGCGGCGTCTTCCCATCCGTCATGGTCAAATGCCAAGCCCCACGCACAAACGCTGAATCGGGCCCGAGCGGCTCAATCCGCAAATCATAAAAATCCAGCTTCCCCATTTCCTTACCCGCGCTCTGATACGTCTTCCGATATCGCTCCAGCGCTCCCTGCCACCCCGATGCAATATGCACCCCCGAGAAAAACGTCAGGTCGGGAGAATTCCAATACCCTTTCATGAATCCATCCAGATCTTTGTTGTTCCAGGCTTCCTGCTGCGTCTTCAAAACACTCTCGATTCCGCTTCGCGCCTGCGAACTGACAGCAGACTGCGCCGAAGCTGGGAGCGTTGTCATCCCTAACAAAACAGCTCCCGTCACCAAAGCTCGAACAAAAATCCCGCCCACTCTCATGTCACCCTCCAAGGCGCACCAGTGTCACATATCTGAGAAGCCGAGCCGCCCCAACCTTCCTGAGCCTTCGTGCCCTCAGTGGTTGAAGCCTTTGCTCCCCTCTGTGACTCTGTGTCTCTGTGGTCAACCAATCGCGCCCAAAAAACAAAAACAGCGGCGAAAGCCGCTGTCTCGGTATGCAATTCTGAAAATCGAATCTACGCCCGGCTCTTGTTCGCCGCCGCGGCCTTTACGCCCGCCGTTTCCCACGGGCGCTTCTTCCGGTCCGCCACCGGCTTATCGCGATCGACAATCCGATCGTACTGGTAAGCCTCGCTAGTCGTCCCGAGCGATTCGTTATACAAACTCGGAATCCCCAACGCCTCTTTCAGTTCCTCACTAAACGAATGCAGCGCCTTCAGATGGTCCGCGGTCGCCGCGATCTCCGTCTTCGACGTCTTCAGAAACTGCTGGTACCCCTTATTGACCAGCTTCGAAATCTCCGTCCCCACCAAATACCCGGGGTATGCAAAAACCTTCGTCCCGCCGTCCTCGTTCTTCTGGATCGCCGCCGAAACGTTGTACTTCTTCACAAATACGCGCCCCACCGTCCCTGGCGCCTCCAGCACGTCGAACCCGTGCTCGCGCAGCCAGTTCACCGCCTCTTCAAACGTACGCTCTTCCACCTTCGTTGCCATCTCTCCGACTTCCTTCCTTATTTATGCGGTTAGATGCAGAAATCTGCCGGGAGGTCTTTTCCCAAACTTGTCTGGATCGGTTCCGCCCCAAAAAGAATCTAACGCTTAGTTAAATATCTCGTTTCTTTGATTTCAGCACATTACTATAGTCATGGCAGTTTTCGCGAACCATGGCATCGACTTCGCCTAAACTCGGCAACATGCAGCGCCTGAAGCCACACTCGATCGCTCCGGCACCCTCGTCTCTCGGCGAAGGCCTGCTGGATCGTGTCGGCAACACTCCGCTGCTTCGCCTTGATCGCATCGCCGAGACCCATCCCGGACTCGAACTGCTCGGCAAAGCCGAGTGGTACAACCCAGGTGGCAGCGTGAAAGACCGCGCCGCCGCCAACATCATCGCGAATGCCGAGCGCACCGGAAGACTGACACCCGGCAAAATCCTGCTCGACTCCACCAGCGGCAACACCGGCATCGCTTATGCCATGATCGGCGCCGCCCGCGGGATCCCAGTCACACTCTGCATGCCCGAGAACGTTTCCCCGGAGCGCAAGCGCATCCTGCAAGCCTACGGCGCAAACATCCTCTACACCGATCCCGCCGACGGATCCGACGGCGCCATTCGCGTCGCGCGCGAACTCTACGCCAAGCACTCGGATCTTTATTTCTACGCCGACCAGTATTCCAACGACGCCAACTGGCAGGCACACTACCATGGCACGGCGAATGAGATCTGGCAACAAACCGAAGGACGTATCACGCACTTCGTGTCCATGCTCGGCACCAGCGGCACCTTCATGGGCACGTCGCGCCGCCTCAAAGAACTCAACCCGCACGTGCGCTGCATCTCGCTGCAACCCGACTCGCCCTTCCACGGCATCGAAGGCGCGAAGTACATGGCCACCGCGATTGTCCCGAAAATTTACGATCCCGCGCTAGCCGACGAAAATCTCGGCATCGCGACCGAAGACGCCTACAAGATGACCAAACGCCTGGCCCGCGAGGAAGGCTTGTTAGTGGGCATCTCGGCGGGGGCAGCAGTGGCGGGCAGCCTGCAGATCGCCGAAACGCTCAAGAAGAATCAGCCCGCCGTTATGGTCACGATCCTCTGCGATTCCGGCGACAAATATCTGAGCGAGCGCTTCTGGGTTGAAGCATAATGTCCGCCATGCATCAAAAAGCTCTCTGCAACTTGGCGGGTGTAGTAGCCGTAGTTATTCTTTCGACCTCCTCGCTCCGGTCTTCGCCGCACGCTGCTGACCTTACGGTCGCAACCGATCGCAAGCCCGCACCATCCTTCACCCTGAAAGATCAGAACGGCGAACCTCTGGTCCTGTCCAGCTACCGCGGCAAAGTGGTCCTTTTGAACTTCTGGGCGACCTGGTGTCACGGCTGTCAGACTGAGATTCCGTGGTTCGCCGAGTTCCAGAAGCAATACGGCGCCAGCGGTCTCGGGGTTGTGGGTCTCTCCATGGACGAAGATGGTTGGAAGTCCGTCACGCCCTACCTGCGAGAGAAAAAATTGAACTATGCGATTGGCATCGGGAACGACGCACTTGCCAAGCTGTACGGGCTCGATAACATGCCCTTGACCGTCTTGATCGACAAGGACGGGAAAATTGCGGAAACGCATTCCGGCGTTGTCGATCGTGCCGGAATCGAGCATGACATTCAGGCGCTTTTAAAGTAGTGCTCTCGAACTTCTAAACTCATCCAACTCAGCGTGCTGAAACTTTCACCCACCCACTACGCCGCCCTCCGCCAGCACGGCGAAGAAAGCTACCCGCACGAATGCTGCGGAATCCTCCTAGGCCGCATCGATGACGACGACACTCGGGTCGTCACCTCCACCGCTCGCGCCGGCAACACCCGCACCGACTCCCCGCAGAACCGCTACCACATCGACCCGAAAGAATTGATCCGCATCCAGCGCGAAGGCCGCAGCCGCAGCGAAGACATCATCGGCTTCTACCACTCCCACCCCGACCATCCCGCCCAGTGGTCGCAAACCGACTTAGCCGAAGCCCACTGGTTCGGCTGCTCCTACGTCATCACCAGCGTCGCCAAAGGCAAAGCCGACCTCACCAATTCCTTCGAACTCACCGGCTCCGACGAGAATGATAAGAAGCTGATAGGTGAAAAAATCGACATAGTTTAAGCGGCTCTTTCCAGCCGACGCTGAATCCCCTCCCTCGCCTGTGGCATCATCTACACATGCCCAAGGTCCACATCCCAACTCCACTTCGTCAATACGCCGGCAAGCAGTCCGCCGTTGACGTCAAGGCGACTTCCATCGCCGACGCCCTCTCCGACCTCGTCGCCCAACATCCCGAACTTCGCCGCCACCTCTACACCGAAGATGGCAAACTCCGCGCCTTCGTGAACGTCTACCTCAACGACGAAGACATCCGATACCTGCAGAAAGAAGACACGCTGGTCAGCGAGAGTGATACCATTTCCATAGTGCCCTCCATCGCAGGAGGCCGCTGATTATCAGCGTCGAATCATACTTGCTGCACGGACCGACATCCCGAATGTCCCCTCTCAGCGCCCGTCGCTGTTGTTGTCCGTCCTGGGTTTGTCGCCTGCTGCAATGTTGTCGGGCGACCCTGTAGGTTCTCTAGATCCTGAGCGAAGCGTTCGATACAGACGCATCCAAACTGCGATGCGATTACTACCGAGGTATTGAGGCACCATCGACGATCAGTAACGAAAAGGCTTTGTATCAGGGCATCGCTTTAGCCATGCCGTATCGCCGCAAATTGAAATCGCGCCTTTAGGCGCTGCCGAACAAACGAGGGTCCTGATGACCACCGCCATTGACACCAAGCCCGCTGCCGCAACTCTCACCAACGACGAGATCCTGCGCTACTCGCGTCACCTCATCATGCCCGAGGTCGGCATGGAAGGGCAGCAGAAGCTCAAGGCCGCGAAAGTCCTCTGCATCGGTGCTGGAGGCCTGGGCTCTCCGCTCGCGCTCTATCTCGCTGCCGCCGGCGTTGGCACGCTCGGCATCGTCGACTTCGACGTCGTGGACTTCACCAATCTCCAGCGCCAGATCATCCACTCCACCGCCGACGTGGGCCGCCCAAAGCTCGAGTCAGCCGCCGAAAAACTAAAAGCGATCAATCCCCTGATCCATCTGCGCACCTTCAACACCCGCCTCTCCAGTGAAAACGCTCTAGATCTCTTCCGTGAATTCGACATCGTCGCCGACGGCACCGACAACTTCCCCACGCGCTATCTTGTCAACGATGCCTGCGTTCTCACTGGCAAGCCGAATGTCTACGGCTCTATCTTTCGCTTCGAAGGCCAGGCCAGCGTATTCGCCACCAAAGAAGGTCCCTGCTACCGCTGCTTGTATCCCGAGCCGCCACCGCCCGGCCTCGTCCCGTCGTGCGCCGAAGGCGGCGTGCTCGGCATCCTTCCCGGCCTCGTCGGCGTGATGCAAGCCACCGAAGCGATCAAGCTGATCCTCGGCATCGGTGACCCATTGATCGGCCGACTGCTCCTGATCGACGCGCTGGGCATGAAGTTCCGCGAGCTCAAGCTCCGCAAGAATCCCGATTGCCCCGCCTGTGGCCGCAACCGCACCATCACCAGACTCATCGACTACAATGAATTCTGCGGAATTCGAGGAGAAGAAACACCCGTGTCCACTACAGGCATCCCGACCATCCAGGTCGAAGAACTCAAACGCCGTCTCGATGCCGGCGACAATCTTTTCGTGCTCGACGTGCGCGAGCCCCACGAGTATCAGATCTGTAACATCAATGGCTATCTGATCCCGCTCGGTGATCTCCCGAAGCGCGTTAGCGAACTCGACTCCAGCCGCGAAATCGTAGCCCACTGCCGGTCGGGCGTGCGCAGCGGCAAGGCCGTTGAATTCCTTCAGCAAACCGGCTTCAAAAAAGTCCACAACTTAGCGGGGGGAATCTTGGCCTGGGCCGATCGCATCGACCCCAAAATGCCAAAGTACTAAGTCTGCACTGTTACTACCGTGCTAAACTCTGCCTTGGATTGAATCAGGGGCCACTGCGCCCTGCGCTTTTCGAGCGTGGGCGCTAACCTTTGTCGTCGGCACCCGGCCGCATGCATCGCCGCTTGCACTCGGCTCATGTGACGAAAATCACTTGCATTCCGGGCGTCGCCGGAAATAATACAAGGGCTTCTTCCGCGCCACGGAGTCGCCCTAATGTCACCCGCTGTTCGTCTTCTCTGCCGAATTTCGATTCTTGCGCTCTTGATCCCTTACCTTCTTACCGTAGCGAGCGCGCAATCGCCCGCGCCCAACTCTGACCCAACCTATCAGCAGCTTCGCAATATTTCGCTAAGTGAATCCGTTAGCGTCAGTAACCTCATCCTCGTTCGAGACGCTGCCACCTTCCATCTCCACTCCGGCACCCTCTGTTTCCTTGCGCCGGTCCAAGGAAAAGTGACAGGTGCTGTGTTCGTCGGCGAAGGCAATCTGATCTTGGATCCGCCAACCTCCGTCGAACGCAACAATCTCCGCCTCCTCACGAAAGGCGACGAGTTCAGCGAAGTCTTCAGCCACCTCTTGCTGCGCTTTACGGACAATACCTACAATGAGATCAAAAGGAGTTCCAGCCCGGGTACTGGCGGCTGCGACCCCACCCCCTTGCAGGACGGCGAGAAGGCTCTCCGCAAGAAGATTAGCTACAACCTGGATGGCCGCATTCTGGCCGATGTACTCAGTCCCGAACCCGGCGGTCTTTTCGTCGCTTTCGTGCACGGCAAGCACTACAACGACAAAGAAATTCTCGCCATCGACCCCCACGGTGCTCCACCTCTCCTCATGCACGTGAATCCGGAAGAAGTGGAGTTAGTCACTTACGACGAGTCGAAATACGGCGTCTGGGCTGCCTTTCACTATGCGGACGAATACAAATCTGGAGTGGCGCGCGGCTCTCAGAACAACGCTGCCATTCATATCGATCATCAGGTCCTCGACATCACGATTGAGAAGAATGCGAATCTAATCGGCAAAGCGACGACCACGCTCACATCGCAATTAAACGGTCTTCGAGTTGTCGGCTTCAATCTTTTTGGATCCCTTCGCGTACAGAGCATCACCACCGTGAGCGGCCAACCCCTCAACTTCATTCAGGAGGACAAAAAGGACGACCCGACGCTTTTTGTAATTCTCCCTGCGCCTCTGGCGAGTGGTGACCAACTCACCCTCACCACCTCTTATAGTGGTAAGGATGCGATCTCGAACGAAGGCGGCGGCAATTACTATCCCAACGGTGCTGCCCGCATGAGCTGGTACCCCAACAACCCGAGCGGCTCGCTCGGACAATACTCCGACTATGAAATCACGTTCCATATCCCAAAGGGCATGAAAATGGCTGCCACTGGGATGCTGGTGAAGGAGACTACCGAAGGCGACCAGAATGTTAGCGTATGGAAAAGCGAAGTGCCTCTCACAGTCGCTGGCTTCAACTTTGGCAAGTTTAAGGGGCAAGACACAAAACTCGAGAAGCCGCCCTACCAGGTGGAGGCCTACGCGAACCAGGAAGTTCCGGATAACATCCGTTCCCTCCAGACCGCCGCGGAGGGGTCTCTGCCCGGTCAATACAGAGCACCCGTCGCTCTCGGCACCATGACGACCACAGGCCTGATCAAGAAAGCTCTCGCCGAGGGCGAACTCGCAATTGAGCTCTACTCCGACTACTTTGGCCCAACTCAATATCGTCGCCTGGCCATGACCCAGCAAACCGCCTTCGGCTACGGGCAATCGTGGCCCGATCTCGTTTGGCTTCCGATGACTTATTTCTACGACACCACGATTCGCCACCAGCTTGGCATGGACGATCCCCATGCTTACTTCAAAGTCGTCGCTCCCCACGAGGTCGCGCACCAATGGTGGGGTCACACCGTCGGCTTCAATTCCTACCGCGACCAGTGGATGAGTGAAGGTTTCGCAGATTTCTCAGCCTCCCTCTACCTGCAGGCCTTTTACACAAAAGAGCCGCAGCAATACACGCAGTTCTGGAACGACGAAAAGCAGCTTCTCCTGGAGCGCAACAAAGAAGGCTTTCGTGCGATCGATGCTGGGCCACTTACCATGGGCTACCGCATGAGTAACTCGCGCACCGGTTTCGATCTCACCCGCCGTCTCATCTATCCAAAAGGCGCTTTTGTCTTGCACATGATTCGCATGATGATGTGGGACCGCCGCACCGGCGACCACGACTTCAAAGAGTTGATGCAGGACTTCGTGAAGAGCTACTCAGGCAAGTCGGCCAGCACCGAAGATTTTCAGGCGATGGTCGAAAAGTACATGAACAACGACATGAAAGCCATCAGCGGCGGAAACAAGATGGATTGGTTCTTCAACGAATACGTCTACGGAACCGACCTGCCCACCTACAAGTTCGACTATTCCTTCGAGAATACTCCGGAAGGCGACGTCGTTCTCAGCTTTAAACTGGCCCAATCGAGCGTCGATGATCGGTTCAAGATGCTGGTCCCAATCTATCTCGAACTCGCTGATGGCCGCATCATCAACCTGGGCCGCGCTCGTGCAATTGGAACGAAACCCATCGAGGAGAAAGTTCCCATCCGTGGTCTCAAAGACAAGCCGCGCCGTGCCATGATCAATTACGCGAACGACGTCTTAGCGTCCGAAAAATAGACCGCGGCTTCTCTCGAAAAAGCAAAGGGAGCCCGCCAGGCTCCCTTTGTCTTTGTTGTGCACAACTTACTTGGTCGCTTCCGCTTTGGCAGCGTCTTCGCCGACTGCCAAAGCATACTTCTTGCCGCTTACCCGAATCTGGGTCAGCGACCGCGTTCCGTCGTCGTTCCTCTTAACAACGGTCGCATTCGCTGGCGACGCCTGGTCTAAGTCCACCAGGCGCGCCGGTACTTTTGCCACGACCGACTTACCCTTCAGGATGCTCATCTCCACGCTCGGCCCGGTTCCATCCCACTGAATGTTGTAGTCGCCCGGGGCCAGCTTGGTGCCGCTGATTTGCGTTGGTTCGGAAATCTGGATCGACGCTTTGTTCGCAGCGAACGCGCTCGTCGCCAGTGTTAACGCCACTCCCAGTAGCAAACTCTTCGACAGCTTCATATCCGTCTCCCTCTTCCTTCCGCCTGCGGCGGAGATTGTTCTGGGCGGCCTGGCTCCCTTCCATCCTGCGGCAAGCTTGCGCTTTTCCTCAGTTGGACTACAATCGCGTCGCGGGGTTGCAGCGAAAAGGGCCAGGCCGCTGGACCTTAACATCTGTCTCCGGGGACGTTTCTCCTGGGCCGCCAAACCGAGTCGAAGCGCTCCCCACCCCGTTGTTCTCCGCCGGTCTTTTCGCTTTACGTCTCCGGCGTCCTGACGTGATACGTGCGGTCGCGATTGAAAGTTCCCAACTCTTCAAATTCGCGATCACAGCTTTGGACGCGATGAAAAGCCGGTAGTTAGCACGCGAACGCACGTGCAAATCCGCCACACTCCTGAGTTGTCTTTGTTTAGAAGTATGAAAGAGACGTGAATCGAAAACTAAAAATATCGTGGCAAGATGTATTACGACCGTTAGCCTTCAGCGGAGGGCTGAGAGCTGTGGTCCAAACCACTAGACAGAAGCTACGCCCCAGCAGCAATCTTCAAAACCACTTTCCCAAAATTCTTTCTCTCGAGCAAAAGCTCATACGCTTCCGTTGCCTTCTGCATCGGCAACACATGTCCCACCACCGGAGTGAGCTTGCCTTCCGCCACCCAGGCAGAGAGTTGCTTCCATGCCTGCTGCATCAAGTCGCGCTTGCCTGACAAATAGGTGAGCCACAATCCCTGCACCATCGCTGCTTTCGCATAGAGTGCGCGCACATCCAATTGCGGGCCCTTGCCGGTCGCGGTTCCGTACTGAATCACCTTCCCCAAATCACGCAAGCATCGGATGCTCTTCGCAGTGTGCTCTCCACCCAGCATCTCGAATACTGCATCGACTCCTTCGCCCGCAGTCATCTCTTTAATCGCAGCCTCATAGTCTTGCTGCTTGTAGTTGATCGCGTGCTGCAGCCCCAGCTTCTTCACACGGGCCAATTTTTCTTCCGACGACGACGTCCCATACATCTCCGCGCCGAGAATCTTTCCAATTTGTACCGCTGCCGTTCCCACTCCTCCCGCGGCTGCATGAATCAAAACGCGAGTGGGTGCTTGCTTGCGAGAAATCCCGGTCATGGCATCGCCAAAAAATCCTGCCTCCCAATATGCGAAGTACGCCGTGAAGTAATTCACCGGAAACGCCGCCGCCTGTTCCGCACTCCATCCTTCAGGCACCGTCCACAACAATTCCGGTCGCGCCGCCGCCTTCTCTCCGAATGCGCCCCACTGCAGGTAGCCCATCACCCGCCGCCCCGTCGCTTCTTCGACGCCGGCAAACTCGCGTCCCGCCACAAACGGCGGCTGCGGTGTCCCCGGATAACCTCCGTGCGCGGTCATGATGTCGGCAAAGTTCAGCCCTCCGGCTTCGACCCGCACCGCCACCTGCCCGGCTTCCACCTTCGCTTCTGGCACATCCCGCACGGCCAGTACTTCCGGCCCACCCAAGCGTGTGATGAGAATAGCTTTCATGCTCAGCAGTTTATCAGCCGGACTCGGCCCAATTCCCGCCACACCAGAAGTGGTCCACTCTCCCTTCGTGCACCTTGGTGCCCTTCGTGGTTGATCCCTTGAAGCTGAGAGGTCCAGGCCACGAACCCAAAGGGCCCGCAACCGCCGACACCAACCAGCAACTGGACACTGGCCCCTGGCAACTGCCAACGGGCAACTGGGTATATACTTCCCCTGTTCTCGATAGTAGTTGCCGGCGGTGCAGCCTTGCCGTCGGAGCGGAGCGCCCGCTTATTACTTATTCATTGCTCCGCGTTACCAGTCGCTGATCCTTCGGTTCATTGGTCGAAAGGAGCAGCGCGGGACGGCCGCAGCCCTGCCGATGTTCCGGCTGCACGCCGCCCGAGGGAGGTCCCTTGCTGTGGACTTGGTACTCGTTCGTGTTTTATTTGTCTTAATTGTTGCGGTTGCCTGCTACCTCATCCAGCCCTTTGGCCTGTCCAAGCAATATGACGCGGGCCTCGGGCTCCTGATCGGCCTCGGCGTCATCCTATTCGAATGGCGTCTGCGCCTGGTCAGCCTCAAGCGTCTGATCGGCGCTGCCATCGGCAGCATTCTTGGCATCATGGGCGCCTACCTGTTCGCGCTCATCCTGAAGAGCGTCGTCACCGACGGCCCGACCCAGCGCTTCCTCGAGCTGATGGTCATGCTCCTGATGGCCTACGTCGGCCTCATCGTCGGCGCCAATAAAGGAGACCTGCTCAACCTCAACGCCCTCGGCGGCATCTTCGGCGGCGAGAAGCAGGGCAAGAAGTCCTACAAGATCCTCGACACCTCGGTCATCATCGACGGCCGCGTCGCCGACATCGCCGAGACCGGATTCCTCGACGGCATCATCGTCATCCCGCAATTCGTGCTGCGCGAGCTGCAACTGGTCGCCGACTCCGCCGACTCGCTCAAGCGCAATCGCGGCCGCCGCGGGCTCGACATCCTGCAGCGCCTCCAGAAAGTCGCCTCGCTCAACATCCAGATCGTCGAAGACGACTTCCCCGCCGTCCGCGAAGTCGATCTCAAACTGATCGAGCTCGCCAAGCTCTACGAAGGCAAAATCATCACCAACGACTTCAACCTGAACAAAGTCGCGCAGCTCCAGGGCGTCGAAGTCCTCAACATCAATGAGCTCGCCAACTCGCTCAAGCCCATCGTCCTCCCCGGCGAGACCATGCGCGTCTTCATCCTCAAAGAAGGCAAAGAGTACAACCAGGGCGTGGCGTACCTCGACGACGGCACCATGGTCGTGGTCGACAACGCCAGAAAAATGATCAGCAAGACCATCGACATCCAGGTCACGTCGGTCCTGCAGACCACGGCCGGAAAAATGATCTTCGGCAAATGGGACGAGCGCTCCGCCCCCGTCCGGACCGAACCCGTCCGCAGCTCTCCGCCGCCCTCGGCCCCGGCAGCTTCGGGCGTGACGTCGTCGGGGATCTCAACGTCGGGAGTGGCAAACGGTCCGTCAGTAACCAAGTCGCACCCAATCCTGGCTGACCGTCCGGTGGAGTAGGCAGGAAGCTCGTCCCAATGTTCCACGTGGAACATATCGTCATGACGGTAAGGGGCATACGATTCCGTCATGACAGCTAAGCCCAAGAAAGCAAAGCGGGGACACTCGTCTGGGGACGGGCTGGGGCATTCACCCATTTTCTGTCCCTGGCTGGGCCAGTCACGGAACGATTGGTGGCCTAAAGAACTTGAGATGCAGCGCGGAGGTAAAGGCTGTGATATCACTCAAGATCGAATGGAGGGGGTTGTCCGAAGTACAGAACGTGATACGCTGCTTTTCTTGATACGCGAGGTCCAAGCAGCTTGCAGCAATTAACGCGTCTCCGCTAGATAGCCTCCTTTTCTTCACGATCCCCGCGCATCGAAGCAAATCCCGCGCGCGGGTGAAGTCGCGAGTTGAAGTGGTGCGTACCTTCAATCTGCCCGACGCAATAACCCCGAAGAAACGCGATTCCAATCGATCAAACTTTTGGTGTGAAAATGACAATTGCCTGCAGCGTCGAGCGAGCGTGCTGGCCATCTCCACGATTGTCCAATCCGCGATATAGCAGAGGACCCGTTCGTCCGAGACAATGCGGCGAACCCCGCACGAATCTGCAGCGTTAAGATACCGATGCTGGAGGGCGGAAGTGTCGAAAAAATAGATTCGCACACTCACTTCTTTCGATGTTTCTTTAAGTCCTTGGCTGCTGTCTTGCCCGGGTAATACTGGCGCTCTTGCCGTGCACAATTTTCTTCGCGAGTTTTTTCCAGTCAGTTGATGGATCTTCGGCCAGAAGTTCATTTATCACAGCGACTAGCGTGCTGCACGAGACCGGGCTATATCGATGTCCGCCAACGAGTCGTCGATTTGACCCGACACCACAATCGCTCGAACCAGCGGTTGCACCTTCCGAATGCGAGCGAGCAGTTCTACTCCGTTGATTTCCGGAATTATGAAATCGAGCACGACCACAGTTCCCGACTCATTTTCTCTGGTGGGTGATGGGTATCCAGTGCGTGCCTTTCTGTGGCAGGACGGGGTGATGGAAGATTTGGGAACGTTGGGTGGTCCCAATGCGTTTGCGTCCTTCGTGAACGAGCGCGGGCAAGTGAGTGGGCAGTCTTACACCAGGTCGGTGCCAAATCTTGGAACCGGGATGCGCCAACCGCCGACCCATTCTTCTGGGAGGACGGAAGAATGGTCGATGTCGGCACGCTGGGAGGCACCTCGGACTTTCCCACCGCTTTCAACAATCGGGGCAAAATTGTCGGCGAATCGAACGGTGATAGCGAAGGGTGTGAGGATCGTGATGCAGGGACAAAGGAGGGCACATCTCAAAATAATCTGGTGTCGGCCACGCCCCAACCAACTGTGCGCACGCAGGGTAGACGGGTCAGGTAAGCGCGGCGAACGGGCTTCGCGAGCGGTTAGCCCATCGATATCCCGCTTTCGGCACAGAGTTGCCGCAGAACTGCTGGGAAATGTGGACGACGCTGCGCCTCCATGCACGCAAGCTATGTCCGAAGGAGAGAATCATGAAGGCTCAAGTATTCACTAGGTGATTGTCGTGACGGACGGTGCGCACGAGTCAGTCAAGCGACTGGAACAGAGGCCGTTGATGCAGCCTGCTCGTGCGCGTGATAACTCGAGCGCACCATCGGTCCTGACTCTACGTGATGGAAGCCGAAACGCAACGCCTGCTCTTTCATGTAGGCAAACTCATCGGGCGAGTAGAAGCGCGCGATCGGGAGATGATCTTTTGAGGGCCGCAAATACTGGCCGACCGTGAGAATGTCGACGCCTTGCGCGCCCAGGTCGCGGAAGGTTTCGATGAGCTCGTCCATGGCTTCGCCCAAGCCGACCATTACACCGCTCTTGGTCACCATTCCCGGAGACCACTTCTTGGCGTTCGCCAGCAGATCGAGCGTGCGTTGGTAACGCGCGCCCGAACGCACCGCGCGATAGAGACGCGGAACGGTTTCAGTGTTGTGATTGAGCACGTCAGGCTTGGCTTCGAGGACGATGCGTAGCGGCGCTTCGAGGCCCTGGAAATCCGGGATCAGCACTTCCACGCGGCAATCGGGAGTGAGCTCGCGAATCTGGCGGATGGTTTCGGCGAAGATCTTCGCGCCGCCGATGTTGTCGTCGTCGCGATTCACGCTGGTCACGACCGCATGCTTCAAGCCCAGCGTAGCAACGGCTTCGGCAACGCGCTGCGGCTCGTCCCAGTCGATCGCTTCAGGACGTCCTTTGGGAACCGCGCAGAAACCGCAACGGCGCGTGCAAATATCGCCCAATAACATAAACGTCGCCGTCTTGTGATTCCAGCACTCGCCAATGTTCGGGCACTGCGCCGACTCGCACACCGTATGCAATCCAAGCCCACGAGCGAGTTTCTTGAGCTCATGGAAATTCTCCCCGACGGGAGCCTTGGCGCGCAGCCAGGAAGGCTTAGGCTGTCGCGCAGGAGGCGCAAGTTCGATCTGGACGAGTTGTTCCGGGCTGGCCATCTACCTAGATTTTACAGGAGGGTGTGCGATTCGTCGAAGCACGGGCGGGATGAATGGAGCAGAGGCTGCTATACGAAACTGCCCCACTCAAGCCAAAAAGACGGCTTGAATGGGCCACCGGAGCTATTGGGCCTTCCTCAGCGGGACGCAGACCGAGTCGAACCAGCGGCTGATGTAGACCTGGGCGTGGCGCTCGCCGCAGAAGTGCCGGGCGGAGTCGCGGTCGGCGCCTTCGGTGCTCCATTTGTGGACGGACAGAGTGAGGTCGGCGCACTCGATGATGAACCAGTGCACTGGATTCTCGGTGGTGGTTCCACAGATCTCGCACTTGTATTCCCGTGTCGTCGTCATTCGTTAGGCTCCGGTCCTCGCGTTCGCGTACTCTACTCTCTCAGACATTCGCGCTTCGACGCAAACTGCAACAGGCCTTATTCGAAAGCGAATAGGTTTCGAATGAGCTCATAGCATTTTCATTTTTCGACGCACTTTGGTTATCTGCGAAGGTACCCGGATTCTGCTATCCTCCAGCAACAGCTTGCTCGACGAAGGATCGTGTTAGAGAGTCGAGATATGGGCGTGCTACTCATGCAAAAGAAAGACGCGGCCAGCGAAGCGTTACTGCTGGTGTTGCAGACCGCTAAAAACCGGCTCGAGTTTCTGACTCAGAACGACTGGATGCTGATCGTCGACCGGGCCAAAAGGTTTTACTTCAAAAAGGACGACGTTCTGATCCATCAGAACCGTTCGAACAAAGTTATTTATTTGTTGTGCAGCGGGAAGGTACACGTGCAGGCGACGCCCAAGGTTGTGATCGCGACCCTGGGAGCCGGAGAAATCTGCGGCGAGATGGCTTTCCTGGAAGCGGGTGTGGCGAGCGCATCGGTCGTCGCGGTTGAGGACGTCGAAGCGTACTCGATCGAATGGTCGGCGCTCAAAGATCTGTTTGAGCTGTTTCCGCATCTGGGTTCGCGTTTCTACCGCTCGCTGGCAGTGGGCTTGTCGCGGCGCCTGCGCGAACAGCTGCTCAGCCGCCCGGCTGCTACTCAATAGCACAGCGGATTGACCCCATTCTCGCCGCGCCGATACACTGAACTAGAGGCGCGAATCACCGCCCGCTTTCTCGCGAGCGCGTTTAAATCTCTATGAAAAAAGTCGTATGGTCCGGACTGATTTGGTTCCTCCTGGCGGTGTCGCTCTTTGCGGCGAATCTCGGTTGGCAAGCTGCGCGGATCGTGAGCGTGAGCCAGTCCACTGAGACGAAGTCCACAGTCTGGGTGGTGAACACGCCGGTGACCCAGGAAGAAACGGTGTATGTGATCACCGTGCACGTGCGCGACAAAATCGTGACCGGTTCCTTCACTCCTGGGCAAGCACAACCCGGGCCGCCTGGCGACTGGACAAAGGATCATCCTGTGCAAGCACAGATTGTGGGCGACTATGTCTACTTGCGTTCTTCGCCGACGGATGAAGTGCGTGCGCGAATCTCGAAGACCAAGCCTGCGCCGTCTGTTCGCCCGTGGACGCCGGAAGAAAGCGATGCTTTGAAGGCTTCGCTGGCGCCAACTCAAGAGCCGGATTCCATGGTGGGCTTTGATGTACCCACTGCCAAGGCGGCCGCGCCCGCTGCGCAGGCTCCGGCAGTCGTGCAAGCGCCCCCTCCACCTGCTGAGCCAACCACGGGCAGCGTGAGTGTCAGCTCAGTGCCGTTTCTGGCGGAAGTTTTTGTGGATGGAGAGAGCATGGGGTACACGCCCGCCAAGCTGCGACTTCCGCCCGGCAAGCACAGCTTCCGCTGCGAGAAGACAGGCTACAAGGCTTGGACGAAAGAAATCACGATTACCGTCGGGTCAGAGTTGAGTCTCGACGCGACTTTGCCGTTGGATAAGAAGTAACGCAGATTTTATGAGCAGACGCGCTTAGCCATCCATCCTACTTTTTCTCTCCTGACCACTTATCAAAACTGTCGAGTGCGTAGCGGAAGCCATCCGGCGCGACCCGAACGTCGCCTTGAAAGGGCTGATCAATCTCAGCGATTGCGACCAGCATAACCGACAGTAACAGCGTGATGGCGAACACCTGCACCAGATGCAGGCTGAAGTTCTCCACGCCAAACAGGCACGTCGACCCGACCGTGATGATGCCGCCAATAATCAGCACGGACCAAAGAATGCCCGGCAACTTCTGATGGCTTTCGAGGAGCCGGATGCGGCGATGTTCGGTCATGCTGCTAAGTTCGGTGATCGCGTGGTCGACCGCTGTATGTTGAGCGATGTTTTGCCCATCGATTGAGGGCAAGGCGCGCCAAAGCGCCCGCATGAGAGTGTGAGCATGTTCACTGGAGGCTTCATGCTCCATGGCCTGCCATTCATCCGAAATCATCACCTTGGAGTATTCCACCGCGAGTTGCTGAACCTTCGGCCCCTCCGCAGGCGGAAAACTCTCCGCAAAGCGGTAAATGTTCACGAGGCAATTCGCCTCCTGCTCGGCATTCACCTCGGCAGTCTGGAATTGGCTCCAAACGCCCGACAACATGAACGCAATGATGACGGCATAAGTTGTGCCGATCACGCCCAGGCTCGGCCCCACCATATCGTTGTGCGCCATGCGCAGTTGTGGCGGCCAGAATTTGTGCAGCAGGAGGAGCATAGACATCGCCAATGCGGTAGAACTCGCGACAATGACAAAGCCGCCTTCAATACTTTGTGCGAAGCCGTGCATGTGTCTCCTGAAACGGACGTGATCGCGATTCGTAGTTACAAGACCGAGTCGAGCGTTCCTATTCTCGGGGAACGAGGGACGATTTTACCCGACTTCGACGAGTCCGTAGGTATTTTGCCAGCGGGCGCGCATTTGGCGGACGGCCCGGTCAATCTCCTGGCGTGAGATTTCGGAGTTTGGTCCGGCCATGACTGAGGCTGCTTCCCGCTTGGCGACTTCGAGGATATCTCGATCGCGAATGAGGTTCGCGACCGAGAAGCTGGGCATGCCCGCCTGGCGGGTGCCAAAGAATTCTCCTGGCCCGCGCAGTTCGAGATC
>Ga0306920_100003390_pt1 | contig 20190 bp, 21 predicted proteins | sample flu12Cox44000170_FD_204666 | JGI IMG/M metagenome (GOLD analysis project Ga0306920, IMG submission 204666) | Lab enrichment of tropical soil microbial communities from Luquillo Experimental Forest, Puerto Rico - flux4day.12C.oxic.44.000.170 (v2)... | ecosystem: Environmental > Terrestrial >... | reverse complement strand
CAGCGCCCGGCCCTGGAGATCGTCAACGACGTGCTGCTCGATGGCATGAAGACGGTCGGCGACCTGTTCGGCTCCGGCCAGATGCAGCTGCCGTTCGTGCTGACCTCCGCGGAGGTCATGAAGCTGGCCGTTGGTTACCTCGAACCGCATATGGACCGGTCCGCCGAGTCGGGGAAGGGCAGCATCGTGCTCGCGACCGTTCGCGGCGACGTGCACGACATCGGCAAGAACCTGGTCGACATCATCCTGTCCAACAATGGCTACGACGTCGTCAACATCGGTATCAAGCAGCCGTTGTCCGCGATCGTGGACGCGGCAACCGAACATGGCGCGGACGTCATCGGCATGTCCGGCCTGCTGGTCAAGTCCACCGTGGTGATGCGGGACAACCTGGCCGAGCTGAACTCCCGCGGCCTGGCCCGCACCTGGCCCGTGCTGCTCGGCGGTGCCGCGCTCACCCGCGCCTACGTGGAGCAGGACCTGGCCGGCCTGTTCGACGGCGAGGTCCGCTACGCCAGGGACGCCTTCGAGGGGCTGCGGCTGATGGACGCGTTCATGGCCGTCAAGCGCGGCGACGCGGGCGCCCAGCTGCCCCCGCTGCGGGAGGCCCGGGTGAAATCGGGGGCGCGGCTGCGGCTCACCGAGCCCGCGGAGATGCCGGCCCGCTCCGATGTCGCGACCGACAACGACGTGCCGGTCCCGCCGTTCTACGGCGACCGGATCGTCAAGGGCGTCGCCCTGGCCGACTATGCGGCGTTCCTCGACGAGCGCGCCACGTTCCTTGGCCAGTGGGGGCTCAAGCCCGCCAGGGGCGGGTCCGGGCCCTCCTACGAGGAACTGGTGGAGACCGAGGGCCGCCCCCGGCTGCGGATGTGGCTGGACCGGATCCAGGCGGAGGGCCTGGTCGAGGCCGCTGTGGTCTATGGGTACTTCCGGGCCGTCAGCGAGGGAAATGACCTGATGGTGCTGGAGGAATCCGGTGCCGAGCTGGAGCGGTTCTCCTTCCCGCGGCAGCGCCACGACCGCCACCTGTGCCTGGCCGACTTCTTCCGGCCTGCCGCCTCGGGGGAGCCGGACGTGGTCGGCTTCCAGCTGGTCACCGTCGGGACGAAGCTCAGCGCGGCGGCCGCTGAGCTGTTCGCCAAGGATGCCTACCGGGACTACCTGGAGCTGCATGGGCTGTCCGTCCAGCTCACCGAGGCTCTGGCGGAGTACTGGCACGGCCGTGTGCGCGAGGAGCTGGGCCTGGCCCAGTTCGACCCGCCGGAGCTGGACGGCATACTCAAGGTCAGCTACCGCGGCTGCCGCTACTCGTTCGGCTATCCGGCCTGCCCTGACCTGGACGACCGGGCAAAGCTGGTCCGGCTGCTGCGCCCGGAGCGGATTGGTGTGGTGCTGTCCGAGGAGTTCCAGCTCGTCCCCGAGCAGTCCACCGACGCGCTGATCGCGCATCATCCTGAGGCGAGGTACTTCAGCGCTTGACATCCTCCCGGCCTGAAGGCCGGGGATTCCAGCTATAACGCCAGGGGCGCAAGTTGAGGTTCGCGGTTCACCGGCCGGGCAATCCCGAGGCCTCCCCGCGCGGTCACGGCGTGCCCCGCCGCGATGTTCTTCGCCGCGTTGACGTCAGCGTTGTCGGTGTATGCGCAGGCGACGCAGCGGAAGAGGGCTTGGCTCTCGCGGCTCTCCGGTGCGAGGTGCCCGCACGCCGAGCAGCGCTGGCTCGTGAACGCGGGGTTGACTTTTTCGACCCTGCCGGGGGCCTTGTCCTCCAGGCGGCGGGCCAGCAGGCCCCAGCTCGCCTTGGGGACCTTGACTTCGCCCCAGTGGCGGTTAAGCCTGCGCACGTCACGCTGGGTGAGATGGACGATCCGGAACCCCTCGTCACGACTGGCCTTGCGCCAGCGCGGACGGCGGTGCGTCCCGGCGAAGAAGTTCGCCATCGCCTGCCTGTGGTCGCGGACCGCCTGCTGCTGCACGATCACGCTGCCCGCAGCGAGCCACGGGTTGCCCGCCCGCGCCTCAGTGAGCTGTCGGCAGCGCTCGGCGAAGCCAGGCACCTTCCCGCGCCCCGGACGCCACCACGACTCCTGCTCGACGCACAGGTTCCACACATACCGGGCGTCAGCGCAGTGCCGCAGCAGGATCTCCTCTTGCCCGGCGGATAACTCAAGACGGTACCTGGACATACGAATATTCTAACGAAAATATTTGTTGAGGAGGAGTTATGTGCAGGCTTCCGCCTAACTTTGTGGGACGCCGGCTTCCTCCCCGGTCTGAAGGCCGGGGCATCCTCCGGAGATGCCGGTGACCGCGCCGCTCAGCAAGCCGGCCGATGTGTTCGCCGTCAGGGCCAAGTGCCCATGACAGAGGAACGGGGCCTTGGCCAATTGGGGGGTTCCGGGCCGTGGGGTCCGAGGGCTAGCTCCCGGGGAGGCAGAGTGTCCCCCCAGGCCAGGATTGGGGGGTCCGGGGGTCGGCTTGCCGCCCCAAGCCAGCACGCATCTGGGCTGCGTGCGGTCCTGTTCGACATGGACGGGCTGCTCGTGGACTCCGAGCCGCTCTGGTTCGTGATCGAGCGCGAGGTGGCCGAGCGGCTCGGCGCTCCGTGGGGCGAGGCTGACCAGGAGGCGCTGATCGGCGGCTCGCTCGAACGGACGGTCTCCTATCTGCTGGCCAAGGCCGACGGCGCGGCCACGGCGGACGAGGCGGCCGCGGCCGGGCGCGAGGACGTGGCGCGCTGGCTGGTGGACGGCATGGCTCAGCTGGTGCTGGACCGCGGGCTGCCCCTGCAGCCGGGGGCAGCCCGGCTGCTCGCCGGCCTAGAGGCGGCCGGCATGCCGTGTGCGCTGGTCACCGCGTCGTCGCGGGCGATCATGGACGCGGTGCTCAAGGTTACCGGGCTGAGCTTCGGTGTGACCGTATGCGGCGAGGACGTCCGCCGGCCCAAGCCAGACCCGGAGCCCTACCTGCTGGCGGCGGCCCGGCTCGGGGCGCCCCCGGCCCGGTGCGTGGTGCTCGAGGACTCGCCCACTGGTATCGCCGCAGCTCAGGCGGCGGGCTGCCCGGTGATCGCGGTGCCGAGCGTGCCGGTTCCCCCCGGGCCCGGGCTTATTACCGTGAAATCACTGGACGAGGTGGGATTTGACCTACTGGAACAGCTCGTGACAGGAAACTCTGAGCGTCGCGGCCATGCTGTGACGGAAGAATTGTAATTAGGTCACAATCGCAGAACGACCCCCGTTGACCTCTGGCGCTGCGGGTGCCGCCCGCGACATCCTCCCGGTAAAGGCAAAGCAAGGGGTCCTGTCATGACATGGGCAGGGCCAGCCGAGGATCAGCCGGGAGATACTGCCTAGCATGGCCGCACCACTGGAGATGACCCCGGAGTCTGCCGCACCGGAAGCAATTCTTGAGGGAGTCAGCGGGGAAGCGATCGAAGGCCGCTCGCTGGGCCGCATCGCGTGGATCCGGCTGAAACGCGACAAGCTCGCGATGGCAGGCGGCACGGTCATACTCCTGCTCGTCCTGGTCGCGATCATCGGCCCCTACTTCGTTCAGGACCCGAACCTCTACCACGCGAACCTGATCAATCCGACATTCAGCAGGCCGAACGGCCCGTTCGGCGGGATCAGCTTTGCCCACCCCCTCGGTGTCGAACCGCTGACCGGGCGTGACATGCTGGCGCGGATCGTGGTCGGCGCGCGCTACTCACTGATTATCGGGTTCATGGCCACCGCGCTAGCGGTGTTCATCGGCGTGGTGATGGGGGTCATCTCCGGCTACTTCGGCGGCTGGGTGGACTCGGTGATCGCGCGCGCCATGGACATCTTTCTCGCGTTCCCGCTCCTGGTGTTCGCGATCGCGCTGGTCGGCGTCATCCCCAGCTCCGCGTTCGGGCTCACCGGCAACACGCTGCGGGTGGCCCTGCTTGTCTTCGTCATCGGCTTCTTCGCCTGGCCCTACATGGGGCGCATCATCCGTGGCCAGACGCTGTCGCTGCGGGAGCGGGAGTTCGTGGACGCAGCGCGCAGCCTTGGTGCCCGCGGGCCCTACATTCTGGCCAAGGAACTGCTGCCCAACCTGGTCGGCCCGATCCTGGTCTACTCCACCCTGCTGATCCCGACCAACATCCTGTTCGAGGCAGCGCTGGATTTCCTCGGAGTCGGTCTGATCCCGCCCACGCCAAGCTGGGGGTACATGCTGTCCACCGCGGTGACGCAGGGCTTCTACGCGGTGGACCCGTGGTTCATGATCATCCCAGGCCTGGCCATCTTCATCACCATCATGTCCTTCAACCTCTTCGGCGACGGGCTGCGCGATGCGCTTGACCCGCGAAGCACATGAACAAGGAGGCGCTCACTCGATGAGTAGACGCAAGATAACGCTGCTTTCCGCCATCGGCGCGACGGCCGCGCTTGCCCTGGCCGCCTGCGGCGGCGGGGGTGGCACTAGCACTACCGGCGGAGGCGGCTCGTCGGGCGCGTCCGGCTTCAACGCCGCGGTCAACGGCGTCGTCAACCCGTCCAGTCACAAGGGCGGGACAATCATCTATGACAACAGCAGCGGCCCAGACTCCGCCGACGCGGGCAACACCTACTACGCGTTCAACCTGAACTTCACCAGGCTGTACGCGACCCCGCTGACCACATACAAGAGGTGCCCCGGCTACACCTGTGGCGCGACGGTCGTCCCCGGGCTGGCCACCGCGCTCGGTACCTCGAGTGACGGAAACAAGGTGTGGACCTACCACCTCAAGTCGGGCGTCAAGTTCGAGGACGGGACACCGGTCACCTCGTCGGATATCAAGTACGCGGTTGAGCGCACCTTCGACCGCACCGTGCTGCCCAACGGGCCGAGCTACTTCGCCTCGCTGCTGGGCGGGAACGCGGCCACGTACCCGGGGCCGTTCAAGGACCGGTCCAAGAACATCATGGGCCTGACCGCGATCACCACGCCGGACCCGTCCACGGTCGTGTTCCACCTCAAGCAGCCGTTCGCGGACTTCAACTACGTGGTGGCGTTCCCGCAGACGGCCCCGGTGCCGCCGAACAAGGACACCGGGACGAACTACCAGCTGCACCCGCAGTCCACCGGGCCGTACAAGTTCGCCAGCTACCAGGTGAACAAGTCGATGACGCTGGTGCCCAACCCGATGTGGAACCAGTCGTGGAACCCGAACGTCAAGCAGCTCGCCAGCAAGATCATCGTCAACCTGAACGTCAACGCCAACGACATCGACAACCGGCTGCTGGCCGGCGACATCCAGGTGGACCAGGCCGGCAGCGGCGTCCAGGCCGCGGCCCGGGCCAGGATCTTGTCGTCGAACACGCTCAAGCAGAACGCCGACAACCCGCTGGCCGGCTTCATGTGGTTCTACTACATCAACACCAAGGTGCCGCCGCTGAACAACATCCACTGCCGGATGGCGATCGAGTTCGCAGCGAACAAGACCAACCTGCAGACCGCCTACGGCGGCCCGGTCGGCGGCAACATCGCCTCCACGGCCATGCCGCCGACGGTCAAGGGCTACTCGAAGTTCGACCTCTACCACGCGTACAGCAAGCCCGGCGGGGACATTGTCGCGGCCAAGCAGCAGTTGCAGATGTGCGGCCACCCGAGCGGCTTCAACCTCAACATCGCCTTCCGCAGCGACCGGCCGCGTGAGGTTGCCTCGTCCTCCGCCTTGCAGGCATCGCTGGCGACGGTCGGGATCAAGGCCAACCTGAAGGGCTTCACGGCTGCGAACTACTACGGCAACTTCGCCGGCGTGCCCAACTACGTGCACAGTCACCAAATCGGGATGGCGGCGGGCGGCTGGGCTCCCGACTGGCCGAACGCGTACGGCTGGGGCTGGGCGCTGTTCGACGGCGGGTCCATCGTGCCCGCCGGGAACACCAACATCGCCGAGCTGAACGACCCGACCGTCAACAACCTGTTCGTCCAGCTGGAGCAGGCCACCACCCCGGCGGCCAGCCTCAGCATCTCCAAGCAGATCGACCTTGCGGTGATGAAGCAGGCGGTCTTCCTGCCTGGGGTCTACGTCAAGACCCTGCTGTACCGTCCCCCGTCCCTGACCAACGTGTCGTTCAACGCGTACTACGGGATGTACGACTACGGCGTGCTGGGGATGAAATAGCGGGAATAGGTAAGGCAGGCAACGGACAGAGAAAGTAGGTGATGGCGCTGGTGCCCGGTCGGCCGTCGGCGGGCCGGGAGACTGACCCGGCATCGTTGGGCGTGCCGGCCGGGCACCAGCGCCGCGCATAGTGATCGCGTTCATCATCCGGCGGCTGATCGCGGCCGTGTTCCTGCTGGTGATCGTCAGCATGGCCACCTACGCGATCTTCTTCTTGCTGCCAAAGCTCGGCGGTCAGACCGATTACGGGCTCGCCACCCAGTACGTGGGGCGTAACCCCACGCGATCCGCCGTGCTGCAGATGGAGCGGCAGCTAGGCCTGGACAAGCCGGTTTACCTGCAGTACTGGACTTATCTGAAAGCCATCGTGGTCGGCGAGCATTACGGGACCGGTACGGGCAGCGCGTACTGCCCGCCGCCGTGCTTCGGCTACTCGTTCAAGAACCAGCAGGCGGTCTGGCCGATGATGGTCAGCGACATCCCGGTGACAGCATCGCTGGCTTTCGGCGCGGCCATCCTCTGGCTGTTCTTCGGTATCACCATCGGGGTGATCTCGGCGCTGAGGCGGGGCACGCTCTTCGACCGCTTCTCGATGGGCCTGGCGCTGGCCGGCGTCTCACTGCCCATCTTCTTCACCGGGCTCATATCGCTGGAACTGTTCAGTTACAAGTGGCCGATCTTTCCGAACGTGCAGTTCGTGCCCCTTACGCAGAATCCGTTTCTGTGGGCGTGGAACCTGGTGCTGCCCTGGGTCACGCTTGCCTTCCTTTACGCCGCGCTGTACGCGCGCCTGACCCGCGCGGGCATGCTGGAAACGATGAGTGAGGATTTCATCCGGACGGCTCGTGCGAAGGGACTGCCGGAGCGGACCGTCATCGTCAAGCATGGGCTCCGGGCGGCCCTGACCCCGATCATCACGATCTTCGGGATGGACCTCGGCGCACTGCTCGGCGGTGCCATCCTGACCGAGTACACGTTCTCCCTGCACGGCCTGGGCCTGTTCACGATCGAAGCGATCGATAACCAGGACTTCCCGGAGATCATGGGCGTGGTCCTGCTGGCGGCGTTCTTCATCGTTATCGCTAATCTGGTGGTTGACATCCTCTACGCCGTGGTTGACCCAAGAGTGAGGTACTGATGGCCGTCCGCAGGGGGCTCCGCCGGCCGCGCGCCAAAGATGACGCCGGGCAGCGGGCTGCACCTGAGGTCAAGGAGACATCAGGGCCCAGGACCTCTGCCATGCTCGAGGTCGACAACCTGAAAATCCACTTCCCCACCGACGACGGCCTGGTCAAGGCGGTGGACGGCATCTCCTACTCCCTGGACCGGGGCAAGACGCTCGGCATCGTGGGCGAGTCGGGTTCGGGCAAGAGCGTCACCAGCCTCGGCATTATGGGGCTGCACAATCGCGACAAGACGAAGATCAGCGGCAGGATCTGGCTGGATGGGGAGGACCTCGTCGCCGCGTCGGCGGCGCGGGTGCGCGAACTGCGCGGCCTCAAGATGGCGATGATCTTCCAGGACCCGCTGTCTTCGCTGCATCCGTACTACACCGTGGGCGACCAGATCGCCGAGGCCTACCTGATTCACAACAAGGTGAGCAGGAAGGCGGCCAAGGAACACGCGGTCGACTTGCTGAACCGGGTCGGCATCCCCAACCCGCAGACCCGCGTCGACGACTACCCGCACCAGTTCTCCGGCGGCATGCGGCAGCGCGCGATGATCGCCATGGCGCTGAGCTGCAACCCGGAGTTGCTGATCGCCGACGAGCCGACCACCGCCCTGGACGTCACCGTGCAGGCGCAGATCCTCGACCTGATCTCCAGCCTGCAGCAGGAGTTCGGCTCCGCGGTCATCATCATCACCCACGACCTCGGCGTGGTGGCCGAGCTTGCCGACGACATCCTGGTCATGTACGCGGGCCGGATGTCCGAGTACGGCACCAGTGAGGACATCTTCGACCGGCCCGCCCACCCGTACGCATGGGGACTGCTCGGCTCGATGCCGCGCCTGGACCGGGCCCGCACCGAGCGGCTGAGCCCGATCCCCGGCACCCCGCCCAGCCTGATCCACGTGCCGGCCGGCTGCCCGTTCCATCCGCGTTGTGCCTATGCGGGCCTGACCGACGGCCGTTCCGCGAACGAGGTGCCGGAACTGAGGCCCGTCAGCCCCGGCCACCTGGCCGCCTGCCATCTGAGCATCGACGAGCGCCGCCGGATCTGGAGTGAACTGCTGGCCAAGCAGCTCACTCCGGCCAGCACCAACCCGGAGGGGGAGGACGCGTGACCGCGCCGCTCAGCACGCCCGCCGCGGCGCCCGCGGCGTCGGCCGACGCCCTGATGAAGGTGACCGGGCTGACCAAGCACTTCCCGGTCAACAGGGGGGTCGTTTTCAGGCACCGGGTCGGCCTGGTGCGCAGCGTGGACGATGTCACGTTCGACGTGGCCCAAGGCGAGACGCTTGGCATCGTCGGCGAGTCCGGCTGTGGCAAGACCACCACCGCGCGGATGCTGGTCCGGCTGATCGAGCCGACCGCCGGGCAGATCCTGTTCGACGGCCGCGACATCACCCACCTGCGCACGCGGACCATGCGGCCGCTGCGGCGCGATGTGCAGATGATCTTCCAGGACCCCTACTCGTCGCTGAACCCCAGGCACACGGTCGGCGCCATCGTGGGCGCGCCGTTCCGGCTGCAGAGGGTCAAGACCGAGAAGGGCACCAAGCGGAGCGTGCAGGACCTGCTTGAGCTCGTCGGCCTCAACCCCGAGCACTACAACCGCTACCCGCACGAGTTCTCCGGCGGCCAGCGTCAGCGGATCGGCATCGCCCGCACGCTCGCGCTGAGGCCCAGGCTCATCGTGGCGGACGAGCCCGTGTCCGCGCTGGATGTGTCCATCCAGGCCCAGGTCATCAACCTGCTCGCCGACCTGCAGTCCGAGCTGGGGCTGACCTACGTGATCATCGCCCACGACCTGTCGGTGATCCGGCACGTGGCCAACCGGGTCGCGGTCATGTACCTGGGCAACCTGGTGGAGCTGGCCAGCCGCAACGACCTGTACGAGCGGCCCATGCATCCGTACACGGTCGCGCTGCTGTCCGCGGTGCCGATGCCCGAGCCGAGCAAGCGCGGCGCCGAGGGGGAGCGCCGCGAGCGCATCCGCCTTGTCGGCGACGTGCCGAGCCCCCTCAACCCGCCTCCGGCCTGCCGGTTCCACACCCGGTGCTGGAAGGCGCAGGAGGTGTGCCGCACCGAACCGCCCCCGCTGCGGGAACTTGGGCCCGGTCACCAGGTCGCCTGCCACTTCCCGGAGAACATCACCGCGGAGTGAGGGCCGCCGGCCCACGGGGTTCCGGAGGCCCTTCCGGGCCAGCACCGTGGCCTGGGCATCGGCCGTCGTATGCGACGATGGAGAAGATGGCTCCGCTGAGGGGAGAAGGCAAATGTCCTTTAGCCAGATCCCGTGGTTCTTTCTTTGTGGCGGTCTGACCGCCCTCGGGCTGATCGGGAGCTGGTTTGCGCTGCGCCGCCGCGGCCCGCGCGCTGCGGCGCGCTGGCTCGCCTGGTCGCTGCTGCCGATCGCCCTCTATCTGCTCGGGATACTTCAGGTGCTGTGGCGCTTCGGCGTGGCGATCGGTGACTTCTTCAGTGGCCTGGTGTTCTCGCCCAAGGTGTGGTCGGGCGTGGTCCTCATCGGCATTGCGCTGGTGCTGTTCGTGGTCACCGGCGGGCTGCGCGGCCGGGCCAGGCGCAAGCAGGACAAGGCCGAGCCGGACAGCCAGCCCGCGGCCACCAGGGCGCTGGGTGCGGCGCCGCCCGCGGCCGCCTCGGCCGGGATGGCCAGCCGCCCAAAGGCGGCCCCGGTCCCGGCGAAGCGCAAGGGCGGGGCAGCGGACGACGACGACTTCGGCGAGGTCGCCGCGATCCTCAAGCGGCACGGCATCAGCTGAGGCCGGCGGTGTCGGGCCAGCATGCTCGCTGACCTTCGGTCAGCTTCGCCGCAGCCGGCCTCAGTGTGTTAGCCCGGGGGCCGAGCCCCCGGAACCCCGCGATTGGTGGTTGCGGTAGTTGGGTGGCTGCTGCCAGCCGCACCCGATTCAGCTTGCCGCGGCTTTGGCTGCGGCCTTCAGGTTCTGCTTGTAGGCGCGAACCGCGGCAAGCGACTGGGCATCGACGATGTCGGCCACCGAGCAGTGGCTGCGCCTCTCGCCGAAGTGACCGGCCGCCTCGCGCCAGCCCTTGGGCCGCACGCCGTACTGCTTACCGAGCAGCGCCAGGAAGATCTGGGCTTTGTCCGCGCCGAACCCGGGCAGCGCGCGCAGCCGCCCCAGCAGTGCCGCGCCGGTCTTCGCGCCCGCCCAGATCGCGGCCGGGTCGCCGCCGTAGTGGTCCACGATGTGCTGGCACAGCTGCTGCACCCGGCCGGCCATGGCCCGCGGGTAGCGGTGCAGGGCCGGCCGGGCGCTGAAGATCGCCGCCAGGGCGCCGGGGTCGAAGCCGGCCAGTTCCGCCGCCGTCGGCTCATGGCCGAGCCGACGCACCAGGTCGCGCGGGCTGGTGAACGCCTTCTCGATGGTCACCTGCTGATCGAGCAGCATGCCGATGAGCAGTGCGAGCGGGCTGGCCGACAGCAGTTCGTTGGCGTCGGCGTCGATCGGCAGTGACATCGGCATAGGTGCCTCCCCAGGTTCTGCTGACATCCTGGCCGGCCGTGGTTCCCGGCGCGACCGCGACCCCGGTGCCGGTGCGGAACTACTCTGGGATCGTCCGGCGTTTCACCAGTAGAGGCCGGGATGTGGTGGACTTGGGCGAGGCGGCTAGCGACCGCGGCCTTGGCCGTGAGGAGGCAATGTGTCGGGTCGGACGAAGATTGCGATCGGTGGCATCATCATCGGTCTCATCCTGCTGTTCATCAATCCGTGGATCGCGCTGGTGGTCATCGCCGCCGCCATAGCGGTCCCGGTTGCCGGATACCTCATGCTGGACCCGTCTCAGCGGCGGCGGCTGAAGGACATTCAGCAGCGCCGCAGGGAGATCCGCTGAGGCTCCGTAGCCCGGTGGTGTCAGCTCAAGTCAACAGCCCCGGATAGAGCAGCGCGAGCTGATGGGGTAAGCGGCGATAAGCCGTAGCTCGTCGTCGGTGAGCGGCTTGCCCGTGGCGGCCGCGCAGAGCTGGACCAGCTTGAACACCAGGTCCTCATGCGCGCCCGCGATCTCGATGCCCAGCCCGTCCCGTACGTGCCGGAATCCGGCCAGGCCGCCGTACTCACCGGTCAGCACCACCCGGCCGGGCCTGGTGTGCCAGTCGGCCGGGAACGGGCCAAGCGCGTCGTCGTCGTACAACTCGTAGTTGTGCCGGTCCTTCAGCGCGCCGTCGGCGTGGATGCCTGACTCGTGGGCGAAGGCATTGCGGCCGACGCCTGGCTGGTTGGCCGGCAGCGGCTGGCCGAAGACATAGCTGTACTCGTATGTGAGCCGGGGAGTGCTGCGGCGGCGGACCGGCGAGGACGGGCGGTCCAGCTTGTTCGATGCCGGTGAGGTCGAGGCGCTGGCACGGCGGGGCCGTCCCCGTCACCCGGGCGCGGGGGAGTTTGTTATCGAGTCGGCGCTGACCGAACTCACCAGCGACCGCGCCTGCTACCGCGGCCACGACATCACCGTCCTGGCGGCCCGGTACGAGCTTGAGGAGGCCGCCTGGCTGTTGTGGACCGGGGAAGCTGAGTGGCCGCGATCGCGGCCCTTGGCGGGCCAGCCAGGCCGCGCTGCGGGCAGGCAGGGCGGCGCAGGCGGCGCTGCCACCCGGCACCCTGCCGCTGGAGCGTTTCGGGGTGATCGTCCCGGCCCTGGCCGCCACCGATCCGCTGCGGCTCCAGCTGGATCCACCCGCCGTGATCGCGGCGGGCCAGGCGATCATGGCGGGCCTGGTGGACTGCCTGCCCGCGCCGGACGGCGGGTCTGGCGCGGACGGCGGCAGCCTGACCGGGCGGCTATGGGGGAAGCTGTGCCCTGCGCCGCCGGACGATGGGCTCAAGGGCGCCCTGCGCGCCGCGCTCGTGCTGCTGGCCGACCACGAGCTGGCCGCGTCCACGTTCGCCGCGCGGGTAGCCGCGTCCGTGCGCGCCGAACATCGACTTCGCGCTGGCGGTCCTGGCCAGCGTGGCCGGCATGGTTCCGGGGCGGCGGAGGCCGTGTTCGCGGTGGCCCGCACCGCGGGCTGGATCGGCCACGCACTGGAGGAGTACGCGCGGCACACACCGCTGCGGCCCCGGGCCCGCTACACCGGCCCGCGCTACCCGGCACCCGGTGGGAATCAGCAGGGCACGCCGCGCTTTGATGGAGGGTAGAGCGTCACAGCGAACAGGAGCCTGCCATGGCCGTGCGCCGTCTCAACCACGCCGTCCTCTACGTCCACGATCTGGCCAGCGCCGTCGATTTCTACACTGCGACGCTTGGCTTCGAGATCAGGGCCGAGATGGCCGGCCGTGCCGCCTTCCTGCGCGCCCCCGGCTCCGCCAACGACCATGACCTGGGCCTGTTCGCGCTCGACGAGGCCGGACCGATCCCCAGGGACGGCGCCGCGCGGGTGGGCCTGTACCACCTGGCGTGGGAGGTCGGCACGCTGGCCGACCTGGACGAGGTGCGGCGCCGCCTGGAGGAACGCGGTGCCCTGGTCGGTGCCAGCGACCACCGGGTTTCGAAGTCGCTGTACGCCAAGGACCCCAGCGGCATCGAGTTCGAGGTGATGTGGCGCGTGCCCGCCGAGGACTGGGAAGCGGAACTGGCCAGCGGCCCGATGATCGCCCCGCTGGACCTGGCGGCGGCGCAGGCCCGCTGGGGTGACCGGGTCACCGGCGCGGCGGCCGGCTCGGTCACCTGACGGCCCGCTCAGCGTTCGGCGGGGCGGTTGGCGACCGTCACGCTGCCCTTGTAGCTGTAGCCCCGCACGTGGACCACGGGGGCGTTCGGCGACAGCGGGCCGTCCTGGCCCTCGCTGCCCGTGGACACCCCGAGCCCGCCTGTCTCGACCCGCACGCCCGGCGGGACGAGGATGTCGATCCGCGACTTGTACGCGACCGCCGAGATCGTGGTGACGTGGGCGGTCAGCTCCGCCGCGCGCAGGTCCAGCACCCCGTCGCCCTTGTAGACCACGGTCGTGAAGTGCTCTGGGACCCGCCACCGGCCGGCCCGGTGCAGGCTGCTCTTGAACGTGACCGCGAACCGGCCGGGATGGCTGCCGGCCGGGGCCGGCAGCGCCGCCGGCGCGTCCGCGGGCAGGTCGGTCATCAACCGGGCCAGGTCCGAACGCGTCCGGGCGGTGAGCGCCGTCCGCATCCGCTCGTCGAACTCGGCGTCGTTGAGGCGGCCCTCGGCGAACGCGGCCTGGAGCCGGCCGGCCGCGGCGTCGCGCTCGGAATCGGACGCGCGGACGCTGTCGAGTTCGGATGCGCTGGCCCCACTGGCTACCTCGGACATGCTGCTCCCTCCGGCCGCGAAATTCGCGATATATCTTAACCGGTAGGCAGGCAGAAGCGCCACCATGGCCCGGGCGGCCCGGCCGCCGGGGCCTCCCGTGGCTAACTTGTGGTCTTGCCGTTGCGGAGCTTGCGCGTGGCGGCGCGCAGCGCCACCACGCGGGCCGTCTCCATCGTCACGCCAAGAAGAATCGCCCAGCCCAGGGCCTCACCGAAGTGCACCTGAGGGTCGTGGGGGTCGCTGGGCGGTTCCTTCCCGGTGATCTTCTTCCAGCCGACTGTGACGAGCTTGCGGGTGACCATGGCCGCGGTCAGGGCGGCGAAGGTGCCTACCGCCCTGCTGACGCCATCCCCGCGCTTGTCTGCCATGCCCGTCTTCCTCTCTGCGCTCCCGGCTCCGGCGGCTTTGGTGCGCGCTCGACGGTTGATCATCCCATGGTGGCGCCGCCCGCTCGCGCGGCGGCCCGTGCCCCGTTGATCGCGGCCACAAGTTCGGCCGGGTGACGTGTGCAGACCAGCCAGTAGGGAGCCGCCACCGCCGGGCGGGCCGTCTCGGTACGCAGCCGGAACCCGCGCATCCGCTGGTGTACCCGGGTCTCCGCACCCGGCGTGGCCACCTCGACGTACACCGCCCGCCGCAGGTACGGCCGCAGCATCAAAAAGGCGGCCGGATCCGCGCGCGGCCCGCGCAGCGACCGGGTCTGCGCCTCGTCCAGCGCGGTCACCTCGCCCACGGCGGCCAGCGGCAGGCAGGCCGGCCCGGCCCGCAGTTCTCCCGCGCTGACCTGCACCGTGGGCCGGCTCCACGACCAGAGCATGGCGGCGACCAGGCCGACAAGCACCACGTAGATGGCCACCGCGATCGGCCAGGCGAATCCCGCGACCACCTCGGTGGCCAGCAGGAGCATCGTCGCGAGCCCGATTAGCCACCAGGAGAACGGCACGCGAAGCCGTTCGTGGTAAACACGCATAGGCCCACGGTAGTTGGTTACATGGGGACATGATGGGGCGACAGAGGTGGCGCGGCTTGGCGGGCCGCGGTGCTGCTGCTGCGACGGCTCCGGATGACACGGCCTCTGCCGGTGAAGACGGCATCAGCCCGGTGGATCCGGAGCCAGAAGCGGCCGAGACGCCGCCCGGCCCGCAAGCCGGCCAGGCCAGCTCGGCAACGCAGCCCGCGCAGCCGCGAGTTCCGGGGTGGCTGGAGCGTGCCGCTGGCTGGGCGTGGCGGCTGCTGATACTCGGCGCGCTGATCTACGTCTTGTTCCGGCTGGTCAGCGCGCTGCGCCTGGTGGTGCTGCCGTGCGTGGCCGCGCTGCTGCTCACCGCGCTCCTGCAGCCGCTCACCCAGCGGCTGCGGCGGCTTGGCCTGCCCGCCCTCGCGGCGACCTGGTGCACCGTGCTCGCCGCTCTCGCGGTGCTGGCCGGGGTGGTCACGATCGCCGCCACCCGGACGTCGGCCGACTATCAGCGGCTGGCCACCGACCTCGGCAACACCACCAACGACCTGGAGCGGTGGCTGGCCGGTGCCCCGTTCCACCTGCACCGGGCGGGCCTGACGCAGCTATCCAACCGGATCCTCGCGTTCCTCAAGCAGCATCAGTCTGCGGTGGCCGGCACGGTGCTCTCCGGCGGGAGGATCTTCCTGGAAGTCCTGGCCGGCCTGGTGCTGACGTTGTTCGTCACGTTCTTCCTGCTCAAGGACGGCGAGCGGATCTGGGGGTGGCTGACGGACTTCCTGGGGCAAAATGCCCGGACGCGGGCCAGGGGCGCCGGCGCCGCGGCCTGGCTGACGCTGACCTGGTACGTCAGGGGCACGGTGGCGGTGGCGGCCATTCACGCCGTGGTGATCGGCTTTGCGCTGTGGGTGCTTGGCGTGCCACTGCTGGTCCCGCTGGTGATCCTGGTCTTCCTCGCCGCGTTCGTCCCGCTGGTGGGCATCCTCGTGGCAGGTACCATCGCCGTCGCCGTCACGCTGGGCACCCGGGGCTGGGTGGCGGCCCTGGTCCTGGTGGCGGTCTTCATCCTGGAGAACCAGCTCGAAAGCCATTTGCTGCAGCCGCTCGTGGTCGGCCGGATGGTCCGCTTCCACCCGCTGGCGATCATCCTGGTGCTGGCCGTCGGCGGGGTGGTGGGCGGCATCGCGGGCGCCGTGGTGGCCGTGCCGTTGGCGGCCGTGCTGTTCCGGGCCATTCCCTATCTGACCGGCCGGCGCACCGATGGTCCAGACGGGCCGGATCCGCCGGGAGCAGTGCCGCGGGCGGGGTAGGGTCACCTGCGTGACCGCGTACCGGCAAGCGACCGTCAGTCCCGCTGTGGACGCCGTTCCCGTCCTGATCAAACGTCTGGACCAGGGGCTGCCGTTGCCCGCCCGGGCGCATCCGGGCGACGCAGGGGTCGACCTGTGCACCGCGGTGGACGTGGTGCTGGCGCCGGGGGAACGGGCGCTGGTGCCCACCGGGATGGCGATCGCCCTGCCCGAGGGTTACGCGGCGTTCGTGCATCCCCGCTCGGGCCTGGCCGCCCGGCACGGCGTCACGATCGTCAATGCGCCCGGCACCGTGGACGCCGGGTACCGTGGCGAGATCAAGGTGACCCTGCTCAACACCGACCGGGCGGAGCCGGTACGGTTCGAACGCGGGGACCGGATCGCCCAGCTGGTCGTCCAGCCGGTGGCCTGCCCGCAGTTCCATGAGGTACAGACGCTGCCCGGCTCGGCCCGCGGAGATGGCGGGTTCGGCTCGACCGGAGGCCACGGCCAGGTGACGGAGGAACGGGGCCGTGAGCCATCGGGGGGTTCCAGGGGGGTCGCCCCCCCTGGCCAGCGAGGTCACGAAAGCACGGCGAGGCAGTAGGGAGCTTGAGTGTTGCGTCGGCGGCGCGGTCGCGACGAGGACCAGCCCGAGGCAGGGCTGGCCGATGAGGCCGCAGAAGAATCAGATGACTACATCGTGGCCGGCCCGTGGGACGTGAACGACGACGTGCCGCAGGCCGACCGGATCGACTTCGGCTGCTTGCAGGTGCCCGTCGCGGAAGGCTGCGAGGTTCAGGTCAGCATGGCCGACGACCAGCCCGCGTGGATCACCGTCGTGCGCGGTGAAAGCGGGCTGCAGTTGCAGGCCTTCGCCGCGCCCAAGACGGACGGCCTGTGGGCGGACGTCCGCCAGGAGATCGCCGCCGAGGTGGCGAAGGCCGGCGGCCAGAGCGAGGAGGCGGACGGGCCGTTCGGGGTGGAGGTGCACGCGCGGATCGCGCCGCCGGACCCGGTGCCGGGCGTGCCCGGCGGCCTGCACCCGGTCAGGTTCCTCGGCGTGGACGGCCCGCGCTGGTTCCTCCGCGGGGTGATCAGCGGCCCTGCCGCGCTGCGCCCTGAGGTCGCCGCGCCGCTGGAGCAGGTGTTCGCCGATGTCGTGGTGGTCCGCGGTGATCACCCGGTGCCGCCGCGGGACATGCTGGAAATACAGCTCCCCGCCGAGGCCCTCCAGGCACTCGCCGAGGAGGCCGAGGCGCAGGAGGAGAACAGGTGGGGCGGGCTGGACCCGTTCGAGCGCGGCCCGGAAATCACCGAGACCCGCTAGGGAGCTACAACCCCAGCTACGAACTCGGGCCGCGTGGTGGCGGCTCAGTGCCCGGCTAGCAGCCTGCCCAGTTCCTCCTCGACGTTCTCGCTGGCCACGAACAGCAGCTCGTCGCCGCCGGCCAGCGGGTCGTCCGCCTGGGGCACGATGACCCGGCCCGCTCGCAGGATCGCCACCAGCGCGGTGTCGGCGGGCCAGGAGATGTCGCCGATCCGGGATCCGGCCAGCGGCGCGTCGTCGGGCATGGTCAGCTCGACCAGGCTCGCCTCGCTCTGCCGGAACGTCATCAGCCGCACCAGGTCGCCGACGCTGACCGCCTCTTCCACCAGGGCCGAAAGCAGCCGTGGAGTGGACACCGCGACGTCCACCCCCCAGGACTCGTTGAACAGCCACTCGTTGTTGGGATGGTTGATCCGCGCGACCACCCGCGGCACCCCGTACTCGGTCTTGGCCAGCAGCGAGACGACGAGGTTCACCTTGTCGTCCCCGGTCGCGCAGATGACCACGTTGCACCGCTCCAGGCCGGCCTCGTCCAGCGAGGTGATCTCGCAGGCGTCGGCGAGCAGCCACTCGGCACGCGGCAGGCTGTCCACCTTGATCGACCGTGGGTTCTTGTCGATGAGCAGCACCTCGTGCCCGTTGTCGAGCAGTTCACGCGCGATGGAACGGCCAACCGCGCCAGCGCCTGCGATGGCGACTCGCATCACTGCGCACCTTTCTGCTGCGGCTTGCGGTCATGTCCTCTTTTCTCGTGCACGCGCCGGCTGGGGCCGTCACGCGTGCCGAGCGCCGCCTGAAGATCGTCCATGTCACGCTGCGCCGCTATCACATGCAGGACATCCCCCTCTTGCAGCACCATTCCCGGCCCGGGCAGCATCGCCTCGCCCAGCCGGGTAATGAAGGCCGCACGTGCCCCCGTCGACTCCTCCACCGCGTGCACCTTCTCGCCCACCCACGCGGGGTCGTAGGCCACCTCGGCGAGCACCACCTCCCCGGTGGGATCGCGCCAGAGTTCCTCGGCTCCCTCGGGGAGCAGCCGCCGCAGCATCTGGTCCGCCGTCCAGCGCACGGTGGCTACGGTCGGTATGCCGAGCCGCTGGTACACCTCGGCACGGCGGGGGTCGTAAATCCGGGCCGCGACCCGTTCCACGCCGAACGACTCGCGCGCCACCCGGGCGGAGATCACGTTGGAGTTGTCACCGCTGCTCACCGCGGCGAACGCGACGGCCTCCCGGATCCCAGCGGCTTCCAGGACGGTCTGGTCAAAGCCGATGCCGGTGATCTTCTTGCCCTTGAAGGAGGAGCGCAACTTCCGGAACGCCTCGGGGTCCTGGTCGATCACCGCGACCGAGTGGCCACGGTCTTCGAGGATGTGGGCGAGCGTGGAACCGACCCGCCCGCATCCCATGATCACGATGTGCACGGCCGCCTCCAGTCAATCCGCTGCCCGACACGGTAATCCCCCCGCTGGGCGCACATCACGCCAGGCCGGCATACTGGCTCCAACAGGCCAGCGAGATCCGGGGTCCTCGCCCGGGCCGGCGGGGCCAAGGCCCCCGCGACGGAGCCGCAGGGCCGCAGGCCAGCGAGGGGCTCCGGGGGGTCGTCCCGCCGGGCTAGGGGCCAAGGCCCCCGCGACGGAGTCGCAGGGGCCACAGGCCAGCGGGGGGGGGCCGGGGGGTCGTCCCCCCGGGCTAGCAGAGCCAGCAGGGAGGGTAATGGACGCGGGCGCCACTGTGGAAGTGCTGGACCTGGATGTCTCGAGGGTCGCGCACGGAGGCTGGTGCGTGGCCAGGGACGGCAACGGCCGGGTCGTGTTCGTCCGGCACGCGCTGCCGGGGGAACGGGTCCGGGCCAGGGTCACCGAGACCACGGCCTCGTTCGCCCGGGCGGAGGCGGTCGAGGTGCTGCGCGCTTCGCCGGACCGGGTGGCGCCCCGGTGCCCGCATGCTCACCCGGGCGGCTGCGGCGGCTGTGACTGGCAGCATGCGGACCTCGCGGCGCAGCGCCGGCTCAAGGCCGAGGTGGTTCGTGAGCAGCTCAGGCGCCTCGCGGGGCTGGACCGCGAGGTGACCGTCGAGCCGGTCGCCGGTGACGATGACGGGCTCGGCTGGCGGACCAGGGTCAGGTTCTCCGCCGGTCCCGGCGGCACCGCAGGGCTGCTGGCGCACCGCTCCCACGACGTGGTCGAGGTGGGCGACTGCCCGATCGCCCATCCGCTGGTGCGGGCGCGCGCCGTCACCGCGCGGGACTGGGCACCGGCCCGGTCGGTAGAGGTGGTGGTGTCCCCGGCGTCGGGGGAGCGGGCGGTGATCGTCGCCCCCGCGCCGCCTGGGGCGGGCGGTCTGAAGGCCCCGGGCAGGCCTGGGGCTCCGGGCGCTGCCGAGGCGGCGGGCGGCGGCCCCGGCGGTGATGCGGACACGGTGCTGGTGGCCGGGCGTGGCGGCCGGCTCACCACGCTGAGCGGCCGCGGCTCCCTGCGGCAGCACGCGGCCGGGCGGTCCTGGCGGGTCAGCGCCGGGGCGTTCTGGCAGGTGCACCCGGGGGCGGCGGATGCACTCAGCGCAGCGGTACTCGACGTGCTCCGGCCACGGCCGGGGGAGGTGGCGCTGGACCTGTTCTGCGGCGCCGGGCTGTTCGCCGGGGCGCTCGCCGCCGCGGTCGGGCCGGACGGCATGGTCGTCGCGGTGGACACCGACCGGGCGGCGGTCCGCGATGCGCGGCACAACCTGCGCGGCACCCCCTGGGCCCGGGTGCACGCGGCGGACGCGGCGGCGGCGCTGGCCCGGGGCGGCTGGCCGCCACCGGCGCTGGCCGTACTCGACCCGCCGCGGACCGGGGTGCCCCGCCAGGTCATCGAGCGGCTGCTGGCGCCCGGCGGTGGCGGGCCAGGGGCCGGCGGCAGGCCGGATGCGGGTGATGCGCCGCGCGCGAGCGGCGAACCCGGCGCGGCGGGCGCCGGGGACGGCAGCCTGCGTGCGGTGGCCTACGTGTCGTGCGACC
>Ga0306920_100003389_pt1 | contig 20193 bp, 19 predicted proteins | sample flu12Cox44000170_FD_204666 | JGI IMG/M metagenome (GOLD analysis project Ga0306920, IMG submission 204666) | Lab enrichment of tropical soil microbial communities from Luquillo Experimental Forest, Puerto Rico - flux4day.12C.oxic.44.000.170 (v2)... | ecosystem: Environmental > Terrestrial >... | reverse complement strand
TATCCAGATTAGCACTAAAGGTGTTTATGGTTAAATGGATATCTTCGTCCTCGACCATATCCGAGAGGCCGTCCGAGCACATCACGAAGACCTCGCCCTTGCTGACCGGCACCTCCTGGATCTCGACGTCCACCTGGGGCTCGACCCCGAGCGCCCGCGTGACGTAGTTCTTGTTCGCCGCCCGCTGTGCCTCCTCGGCCGAATAGAAGCCGCGGTCGACCAGCTCCTGCAGCAGCGAGTGATCCATGGTCACCTGCTCGAACTTGTCGCCGCGCTGGCGGTAGAGGCGCGAGTCGCCCACGTGGGCGATGGTGACCTTGTTGTCGAAGAACAGCGCCGCCACCACCGTCGTGCCCATGCCCTCGCATTGCGCCTGCGTGTGCGCGGTCTGGTAGATGATCTTGTTCGCGCGGTTGATGGCATCGCGCAGAATGATCTTCGGGCGCGAGAGCCCCGACTCGCTGTCGGCCACCGACAGGTCCTCGCGCTCCACGTGTTCGCGCACCAGATTGACAATCGTCTTCACGGCGATGCCACTTGCTACCTCACCGGCGTTGTAGCCACCCATGCCGTCGGCGAGCACGAGCAGGCCAATGTCCGGATCCACCGCAATCGTGTCCTCATTGTGTTCGCGGACCTTGCCCGTATCAGAGAGCCCGACGAAGCGCAGCTTGTTTCGCAAGCTCATGCCGCGCCCTGCACCGCCAGTGGCCCAAAAACTGTGATACGCGTCACTTTCCCGTCCCCGATCGAGCCGTCATACGCTAGCATCGCCGCCAGGCGGTCCGAATGGCTTTGTTCACAAAAGGCGCCTTTCGGCCCCCGCCGGCCCGCGAATCCTAGCCGAAAGTCGAACTGAAGGCGCACCGATGGCACGCGCAAGTCCCACGTTCGTGTGTGGCTCCTGCGGGGGCGAAACCCTGAAATGGCAGGGGCAGTGCCCGCTGTGCGGCGCGTGGAATTCGCTCGAGCAGAGAAGCGCCGCGAGCACGCGGCCCGCCTCCACCGCAAGTGCGGTGCCATTGAGCGCCGGGGTTGCGCTCGCCGCCGCCACGACCCGCGTGGCGAGCGGTGCGCAGGAGCTCGATCGGGTGCTCGGAGGCGGGATCGTGCCGGGCTCGGTGATCCTCCTGGGGGGCGATCCCGGCATCGGCAAGTCGACGCTGCTGCTGCAGGTGGCCGCCCTGGTGGCCCACTCACGCCCGGTCCTGTACGCGAGCGGGGAAGAGTCGGTGTCACAGGTGAGCCTGCGGGCGCAGCGGCTGTCGCTCGGCGCGGCGGGGGTTGCGGTGGTGGCCGAGACCGACCTCGCGGCCATCCTCGCGCTCGCCACCGAGCGGCGCGCGGAACTGTTGGTGATCGATTCCATACAGACGGTGCAGTCGTCCACCGCCGGCGCGCCGGCCGGTGCCGTGTCGCAGCTGCGCGAGTGCACCGCGGAGCTGGTGCGCTTCGCCAAGGCGAGCGGCACCGCCGTGATCATCGTCGGCCACGTGACCAAGGAGGGCACGATCGCAGGTCCCCGGCTCCTCGAGCACCTGGTGGACACGGTGTTGTACTTCGAGCACGAGGCCGGCAGCCGCTACCGCATCGTGCGCGCTACCAAGAACCGCTTCGGCGCGGTGAACGAGCTCGGCTTTTTCGCCATGACCTCGGGCGGGCTGCGCGAGGTGAAGAACCCGGCCGCCATCTTCCTGGCGCGCCCGAGCGAGCCCGCGCCCGGCAGCATCGTCACCGTGACGCGCGAGGGCGGCCGGCCACTGCTCATCGAGCTGCAGGCGCTGGTCGATCGGATGCGCTTTGGTGCGCCGCGCCGCATCGCGCAGGGGCTCGACGCCAATCGACTCGCGATGCTGCTCGCGGCCGGAAACCGCCACGCCGGGGTGTCGCTCCAGGAGCACGATGTCTTCGTGAACGTCGTGGGCGGCATCGAGATCGGCGAGACCTCTTCCGACCTCCCGGTGCTGATCGCACTCACCTCGAGCCTCAAAGGGCAGGCGCTGCCCGCGCAGCTCGTGGCCTTCGGGGAGATCGGGCTCACGGGCGAGGTGCGACCGGTCGCCTATGGCGATGAGCGGCTGCGCGAAGCGCAGGCGCAGGGGTTTCGTCTCGCGATCGTGCCGCAGGCGAATGCGCCGCGCACGGAGCCGGCAGGTTTGCGCGTGATCGCGGTGACACGCATCGCCGAGGCGCTGGAAGCCGCGCTGTCGCGCACGGCCTGACGCGTCAGGCGGCCTGCCCGAGCCCTGGAGCCCGCACGCGTACCGTGCGGATGGCATTGTCCCCGAGCTGCAGCACCTCGAACTCGTAGTTACCCACCCGCACCATCGTGCCCTTGTCGGGGATGGTCTCGAGGTGCTCGAGCAGCAGTCCATTCACCGTCTTAGGTCCCCCCGTCGGCAGCTGCCAGCCAAGCGCCCGGTTCAGCGCACGGATGGTGGCGCTGGCGTTGACGATGAACACGCCCGGTTGCTCGGGGTGTATGTCCTTGTGGGTCACGGTGGCGGGATCGGTGGTGAACTCGCCGACGATCTCTTCGAGGATGTCCTCGATCGTGATCAGCCCTTCGATCCCACCGTACTCGTTGACGACGAACGCGAAGCGACGGCGATTGCGCTGGAAGAAGCCGAGCTGCACGGAAAGCGGGGTGCCTTCGGGCACGAAATACGGCTCGCGCGCACGCGCCAGTTCGAGCAGCCGCTCGCGGGTGAGCGTGCCGCGCACCAGCTCATTCGCCACGCGCTTCATGTAGAGAACGCCGATCAGATTGTCGAGCTCGCCCTCGTAGACCGGCAGCCGGGTGTGCGGCGTCTGGCGCAACAGGTCGAGGATATCCTCCCAGTTATCGTTGACGTCGATGCTGACGATCTCCTGCCGGGGGACCATGACATCGTTAACCGTCATGCGTCCGAGATCGAGGATCGAGAGCAGCATCTGCCGGTGGCGGGCGGGAATGAGGGGGGCCGCCTCGCTCACCACCGTGCGCAGCTCCTCGGCACTCAATGTCTGCGCCGCCGCGACGGGCGTGCGCCCCAGACGGACGAGCCACAGGAAGCCGTTGGCGAGGGCGTTGGTCAGCCACAGCGCCGGTCGCGTGACGAGCACCAGCACGCGGTAGATGGGCGCGGCGTGCAGCGCTACCCCTTCGGGGTTTGCGGCGGCGTAGATCTTGGGCGAGAGCTCGCAGAACACGATGACGACGATGGTGAGCAGCACGACGGTGAGCGGCACCGCGAAGGGCTTGCCGGTGCGCTGCGCGAGGATCGTGGCGATGGCGGAGGCGAAGGTGCTCGCCGCGGCGAGAATCACCAGGTTCGCGCCCAGCCACTCGTCGGGCTTCTCCAGCAGTCCCTCGAGGATCTGCGCCGTGCCCGAGCCGTGCTGGGCGCGGTGGCGGATGCGGTAGCGATTGACCGACAGCATGGCCACCTCGGTCCCCGAGGAGAAGGCGACCACGAGAAGCAGCAGGAGCAGCGCCAGCAGTAGCGCGGGTGTCGTGGTGAGGTTCAAGGCGTTATTCCCCGATGGCCCGGTGTCCTAAGCATAGAAGCTCGCGGGCGCCGCGGGAAAACCGCGCCGGTCACCCTATAATCGCCGGCCATGTTCGATAACCTGACGGCGCGGCTCTCGCGCACCATCGAGAGCCTCCGCGGCCGCGGCCGCATTACCGAGGAGAACGTCGCGGAGACACTCCGCGAGACGCGCGTCGCGCTGCTGGAAGCGGACGTGGCGCTTCCGGTCGTCAAGGCCTTCATCGAGTCGGTCAAGGCGAAGGCGCTCGGGCAGGACGTGCTCTCGAGCCTCACCCCCGGGCAGGCGTTCATCGGCATCCTGCATCAGGAGCTGGTGCAGCTCATGGGCGGGGGCGGCGCGCAGTGGGCGCTGCGGGCGCAGCCGCCGGTCGTGGTGTTGCTGGCGGGCCTCCAGGGCGCGGGCAAGACGACCACGGCGGCGAAGCTCGCTCGCCGGCTCATCGAGCGCGACAGGAAGCGGGTGCTGCTCGCCAGCACCGATGTGCGTCGGCCGGCCGCCATGCTGCAGCTCGAGCGCCTCGCGGCGCAGGTGAATGCAGAGTACTTCCCGGCGGCGCAGGGATCCTCCCCGGCGCAGATCGCGCGCGCCGCGCTCGAGCGGGCGCGCAGCGGCGTCTTCGACGTGCTGATCGTCGACACGGCAGGGCGGCTGCACGTCGACGAGGAGCTCATGGCCGAGGTCCGCGACATCGACACCGTGGTCGGCGCCGCCGAGCGGCTCTTCGTCGTGGACGCCATGGCCGGGCAGGACGCGGTGAACGCGGCGCGCGCCTTCGGCAACGCCTTGGATCTCACCGGCATCATCCTCACCAAGGCGGATGGCGATGCCCGCGGCGGCGCGGCGCTCTCGGTGCGGGAGATTACCGGCAAGCCGATCGTGTTCATCGGCGTCGGCGAGAAGACCGAGGCGCTCGAGCCCTTCGATCCCGAGCGCATGGCCTCACGCATCCTCGGGATGGGGGATGTCGTGAGCCTGGTCGAGCAGGTGCACGCGAGGGTCGACCACGCCGAGGCGCAGCGCCTGGCGCAGAAGGTCGTCAAGGGCAAGGGCTTCGACATGAGCGACCTGAGAAGCCAGCTCGAGCAGCTGCAGAAGATGGGCGGTGTCGGGGCGCTGCTGGATAAGCTTCCCGGGACGGTGACCAAGAAGGGCGCGGTCTCGGCGGACCAGGGCGATCGCGAGCTGCGCCGGCAGATCGCCATCATCAACTCCATGACCCGGCGCGAGCGGCGCAACCCCTCCATCATCGACGGCTCGCGCCGCCGTCGCATCGCGGGAGGCTCGGGCGTCCAGGTGCAGGACGTCAACCGCCTGCTCAAGCAGTTCCAGGAGATGCAGCGCATGATGAAGAGCATGAAGGGCGGCCGGCTGCGAGCACTCATGGGAGCCCTCAAGGGCGGGGGGATGCCCCCGGGCTTCCCCGGTCGCTGACCGGGGTCCCCGGGAAATTGCGCATCTTATCGAGCGAAGCGCGTTCACCCGTCACGACAAGCGGAATTTCGCGGGGTGCTTCAAAAACTGGCGTCGGATTCGTGCGTTGCGTAGAATCCGCGCTCTTTTTTGGGCGGCCTTTTTGCGAAGGCCACCGCAGGACCTTGAGAGCGATACGACCATGGTAACCATTCGCCTGACGCGGCGCGGGGGGCGCAACCAGCCCTTCTATCACGTCGTCGTGACCGACAGCCGCAAGCGCCAGGGCGGCCCGAGCCTCGAGCACGTGGGCTTTTTCAATCCGATCGCCCGTCGCGGGGAGCAGAAGCTCAAGCTCGATCTGCCGCGCATCGACTACTGGGTGGGGCAGGGCGCGCAGCCCTCCGACCGTGTGCGCCACCTCGTGGCGTCCTACCGGAAGCAGGCGACGGCCTGAAGCGCGCCGCCGCCAGGCGGCGCCGCGGGCGTCTCGAGGGGCGGCCGTGGACTGGATCGAGCTCGGGCGTATCAGGGCACCCTTCGGGATCAAGGGGTGGCTTCACGTCGAGTCGCATACCGATCCGCCGGAGCGGCTGCTCGGATACCGGGAGTGGGCCTTGAGGCTCGCGAGCGGTGAGCGTCTCACGCGGAAGGTGGCGGAGGGGCGTCGGCATGCCGCGGGGCTGGTGGCGCACCTGGAGGGGGTGGATGACCGCGGCGAGGCTGCGACGCTCAACGGCGCGGTGATCGAGGTCGAGCGTACGGCGCTCCCGCCGCTCGCGGAGCGCGAGTACTACCGTGCCGACCTCGTGGGTCTGCGGGTTCGCAACCTCGAAGGCGCGGAGCTCGGCACCGTCAGCCACTTTGTGGATGCTCCGGCGGGCGTGGTGATGGTGACGCGGGAGGAGAGTGGGCGCGAGCACTGGGTGCCCGCCGCACCGCCCCACCTGCAGCGGGTCGATGTTGCGACGGGCGAGATTCTGGTGGACTGGCCGGCGGAGCTGAAATAGAGGCTCCATGAAGATCGAGGTGGTGACACTGTTCCCGCGCATGATCGCGGGGACACTCGAGTTCGGCGTCGTGGGGCGCGCCATGGCCCGTGGGCTGATCGGCGTCGGCACCGAGGACCCGCGCGCGCACACGAGCGATGTGCACCGCACGGTCGATGATCGGCCCTATGGCGGCGGCCCGGGCATGGTGATGAAACCCGAGCCGCTCCTCGCGGCGATTCGCGCCGCACACGCGCGGCTGCCGCCGGGGAGCCCCCGCGTGTACCTGTCGGCCCAGGGCGAACCCTTTGGCCAGGCGCTGGCGCAGGAGCTCGCGCGGCTGCCGGGAATGGTGCTGATCGCCGGGCGGTACGAGGGTGTCGATGAGCGTGTCATCGAGCTTGGCACCGACCGTGAGGTGTCGGTCGGCGACTATGTGCTCTCGGGCGGTGAGCTGCCGGCGCTCACGGTGATCGACGCGGTTGCGCGGCTGCTGCCGGGAGTGCTCGGCGATGAGCGCTCGAGTGTCGAGGAGTCCTTCGCGCAGGGACTACTCGACTGGCCGCACTACACCCGCCCCGAGGTGTTCGAGGGCGCAGCGGTGCCGTCGGTGCTATTGTCAGGCGATCACGCGGACATTCGCCACTGGCGCCTCAAGCAGGCGTTGGCGCGAACGGCGCAGCGCCGGCCCGATCTGCTGCGGAGCGCGCAGCTGTCGGTCGAGGCGCAGCGCCTGCTGAGTGAGATTCAGGATCGAGGTGAACGAACATGAGCAAGATCATCCAGGAAATCGAAAAACAGCGCATGACCCGCGCCGTCCCGGAATTCAAGCCGGGCGACACCGTGGTCGTGCAGGTGAAGGTGGTGGAGGGCGACCGCGAGCGCGTACAGGCGTACGAGGGCGTCGTCATCGCCAGGAGCAACCGCGGTCTGAACTCCTCTTTCACGGTGCGCAAGATCTCCCATGGCGAGGGCGTCGAGCGCGTCTTCCAGACCTATAGTCCCGCGATCAGCGACATCACCGTCAAGCGCCGCGGCAGCGTGCGTCGCGCTAAGCTCTACTACCTGCGCGACCTGTCCGGCAAGGCGGCGAGGATCGAGGAAAAAATCTGAGGCGCCGCCCGGCGCCTTCGCGCTGTTTCCGGCGCAGGAGTAGAACATGACGCTCCGCTCGTTCCTTTCCGGCCTGTGGCGCGGGCTGGATGCCCTGCGCAAGGCGCTGCACCTGATCCTGCTGCTGGTGATCTTCGGGGTGCTGCTCGGGATCCTGCGCGGCAGCGTGCCGCGCATCCCCGCCAAAGCCGCGCTGCTCGTCGCCCCCGAAGGGCAGCTCGTCGAGCAGCTCTCCGGAGACCCGCTCGAGCGCGCGCTGCAGCAGACGCGCGGCGAAACGCATCGCGAGACACTCCTCTGGGACCTTACCGACTCGATTCGCGCCGCGGCCAATGACCCGCGCATCGCGGCCGTCGCACTCGACCTCGAGAAGTTCGAGGGCGGCACGCAGCCAACGCTGGAGGAGTTCGCCGCCGCGTTACGCGAATTCCACGCCAGCGGCAAGAAGGTGATCGCCTACGGCACCGAGTTGACGCAGGAGCGCTATTACCTCGCCGCGCAGGCCGATGAGGTGCTGCTCGATCCGATGGGCTTCGTGCTGATCGACGGTTACGACCGCTACCGCCACTATCTCAAGGACGTGCTCGACAAGCTCGGCGTGGAGATCAACGTGTTCCGGGTCGGCTCTTTCAAGAGCGCGGTAGAGACCTTCACCCGGATGAACATGTCGCCCGAGGATCGCGAGGAGAGCCGCGGCTATCTCAATGCCCTCTGGAGCAGCTACCAGGGGGCGGTCACGCGTGCGCGCAAGCTTCCCTCCGACGCGCTCGAGAAGTACGTCGACTCGCTCTCGAAGACGGTGCCGGCCGCCGGCGGGGACGCGGCGCGCGTGGCGTTGCAGGCTAGCCTCGTGAGCAGCCTGAAGACCCGCATCGAGTTCGAGCAGCGCCTGATCGGGCTCGTGGGCAAGGATGACGACACCAGCTCCTTCAAGGCGGTCGCGGTCGATGACTACGTGCGCTACGCCCACGCCCAGAAGAAGCTGAAGGCCGGCGGCAAGCCGCGCGTCGGGGTGATCGTGGCCGAGGGCGACATCCTCGATGGCGATCAGCCGCCCGGGAGCATCGGCGGCGACACCATCGCCCGGCTCATCCGCCAGGCGCGCACCGACAAGGACATCAAGGCGCTCGTGCTGCGGGTCGACAGCCCCGGTGGCAGCGTCCTCGCCTCCGAGCAGATCTACCGCGAGCTCGTCGCGCTGCGCGGCGCCGGCAAGCCCGTGGTGGTGTCGATGAGCGGCTACGCGGCTTCGGGGGGTTATTACATCTCGGCGCCGGCGGATGAGATCTGGGCGAGCCCGGCCACCATCACGGGTTCCATCGGCATCTTCGCGATCATTCCGACCATCGAGCGGACGCTCGGCAAGGTCGGGGTGGGTGTCGATGGGGTCGGCACGACTTCGCTCTCGGGACAGCTGCGCCTCGACCGCCCCTTGGGGGATGAAGCGCGCACGCTCCTGCAATCGACGGTGTCACGCGGCTACGACGAGTTCCTCGAGCGCGTCGCCAGCGGGCGAAAGAAATCCCGCGACCAGGTGGATGCCATCGCGCAGGGACGGGTGTGGGCCGGCACCGATGCGCGGCGCCTGGGCCTCGTCGATCAGCTCGGCTCCTTCAACGATGCCGCGCGGGCCGCGGCCCGCCGCGCCAAGGTGACGGACTACGCGCTGGAATTCATCGAGCCCGAGCTCACCTGGGCGCAGGCGCTCGCCATGCAGCTCAGGTCGAGCCTCGCGGCGCTCTTCCTACACGCAAGTCCCACCGAGACCGCGCTCGCGCAGCTCGCGCAGCGGCTCGACCCGGTGACCCGCGAAGCGCAGCGCCTCGCGCAGTTCACCGTGCCGAACCGCCTGTACGCCTACTGCTTCTGCGAAGTCCGCTAGTCTGCGAAGTCCGGCGGGCCCGCGGGCGCCGCGGCGGCGCGGCTCAGAAGGCCAGCCAGGTGTACAGGAAGAAGCTGTTGTTGTCGCTCGCCGAGCGGCCGAAGCCGTCGTAGTTCGACCTGCCGCCATTGAAGCGCCAGTAGCCGGTGTACTGCATTCCCATCCGCAGGTTGACCCAGGGACTCGCGAACGATCCGACCTTGCCAAACGGCACCCACTCGAGCCGCGCCGTGTAACCACCGGTCGTCGGTGCGCCGGAGGCGCTGCCGGTGACCGGACCGGGCGTGAACATCAAGTGGTTCGCCGAGCCGTTGGTGTTGAACACTGCGACGGTAGTCGCCCAGGTCTGGTTGATGATGTAGCTCACGTCCATCTGGAACGTATCGAGGCTGTTGGAGGTGGCAGCGGACGCGCCGATCGCGTAGCTGGCATCCAGGGAACGCTTCTCGTGGATCCACGACGCGTGCGCGTCGAACGCCTGCGGTGTCCCGATGTTGAACTGGTAGCTGGCATCGAGCCCGAAATCGGTCGAGCGGTTGGTCTCGGAGGTGGTGGGGAGAAAGGGCTCCTGCTTGGCGCTGAAGGCCACGAGCCCGACTGCGAGATAGTGCGGCCCCGACTGTTGGTGCCAGGTGAGACGGCCATAAGGCGCTGCGCCGACGATATGCGGGCTCGCACCCGCGTCGCCGAGATTGGCGAGCCACTTGGGACTCACTCCTTTGTAGAAACCCAGCTCCACGTACCAGCGGCTGTCGATCATCGAGTAGAGGCTGCCCCCGAGCACGGTGTTGCCGAACGCCTGATCGAGGACCGGCGCGGTGTTCGGGAACGGCACGAGCTCTGACCCGATGTAGGGGAAGCCCCAGACGGGCGTCGAGTTCCACAGGTCCTGCGCGGTGGGATTGTTGTTCACATCGATCCCGAGAACGGTGCTGTGGCCCGCGAGGTCCACGGTGCGCGCGTAACGCACATCGAGCGTGTCCCAGGCTTTGGCATCGAATATGTGATCGTAGGTGGCCTTGACGAACGCTCCCAGGTGGTCGGTGATTCCGCCGGCGAAATAGACGCTGACGGTCTGCAGCGCGAGGTTCTCCTTGTCGGAGTAGGGCGGCGGCGTGGGTGCTCCCTTGCTCAGGTTTGTGTAGCCGGCGATCGCCGTCGCGGCGAGCGGGATGTTCAGTCCGCCATCCTGCTTTCTGAAGGTGTAGCCATTGAGCTTGAATTGCCGGCCGTACTCGGTGAGTTGCGGGCCGAAGGCCATGACGTGGCACTGCGCGCAGGGCAGACCCGTCTGGCTCGCAAAACTCGGAACCGCCGAGGCGACGCGCGGCACTCCCATCAACACGCCGAGGAGCGCAACGACAAAGATCGAGACTGCCGCGCCTTCGCGGCCTTTGCGTCTGCACAGAGTTGACTGCAACACCATCCCGGAGCCCTCGCTGATCCACGGCACGTTCCGCTCAAAAACGTAGGTGGTCCCGGAATTCCGCGCGGTTCACCCTCCCCCCGGGGTGCGCCGCACTCAGCCGTAAGCTGGAGATCGTGCCTGAACCGTAACTGCTCCCGCCGACACTAACCAACACCGGTGGGTGATTCTAGTCTCGCCCCGCGCGGCGCAGCTACAGTGTCGACCAGTCCAGGATCACCTTGCCGGACTTCCCCGACCCCATGGTCTCGAAGCCCTTCAGGTACTCCTGTACGGGAAAGTGGTGGGTGATGATGGGCTCGAGCTTGAGCCCGCTCTGCAGCATGCTCGCCATCTTGTACCAGGTCTCGAACATCTCGCGGCCGTAGATCCCCTTCAGGGTGAGACCCTTGAAGATCACCTGGTTCCAGTCGATGGCCATGTCGCCCGGCGGAATGCCGAGGATCGCGATCGAGCCGCCGTGGTGCATGGTGCGCAGCATCTCGCGAAAGGCCGCGGCGTTGCCCGACATCTCGAGTCCCACGTCGAACCCTTCCTGCATGCCGAGCTCCTTCATGGTCTGGTCGAGTGACTCGCGCTCGACGTTGATGGCGCGCGTCGCGCCCATGCGGCGCGCGAGGTCGAGACGATAGTCGTTGATGTCGGTGATGACGATGTGCCGCGCGCCCGTGAAGCGGGCCACGGCGGTCGCCATGATGCCGATCGGACCTGCGCCCGTGATGAGCACGTCCTCGCCGACCATATTGAAGGCGAGCGCGGTGTGCGTGGCGTTGCCGAAGGGATCGAGAATGGCGGCGATGTCGTCGGTGACCGAGTCCGGGAGCTTGAAGGCGTTGTAAGCCGGGATCGCCAGGTACTCGGCGAACGCCCCCGGCCGGTTGACGCCGACGCCGACCGTGTTGCGGCACAGGTGTCGCCGGCCGGCGCGGCAGTTGCGGCAGTAGCCGCAGGTGATGTGTCCTTCGCCCGAGACGCGATCGCCCTTCTTGAGGCCCTTCACCTCGGACCCCATCTCGACGATGCGCCCGCAGTACTCGTGGCCCACCGCCATCGGCACCGGGATGGTCTTCTGCGCCCACGCGTCCCAGTTGTAGATGTGCATGTCGGTGCCGCAGATCGCGGTCTTGGCGATCTCGATGAGTACGTCGTTGGGGCCGACTTTCGGCTCCGGGATCTCTTCCAGCCAGATGCCGGGCTTCGCCTCCTGCTTGACCAGTGCTTTCATTGCGTTCTCTTTGTTGGGGTGGACCCGCGAGCTTTACAGGCTCGCCGGATGCACTCAGCGAAGGACGCCGACCTCACGGCCGACGGCTTTGAAGGCTTCGAGCGCCTGCACGAGCTGCTCGCGTGTCAGGGCGGCGGACATCTGCGTACGGATGCGCGCCTGACCCTTCGGCACCACCGGATACGAGAAGCCGATGACGTACACCCCGCGTGCCAGCAGCGCATCCGCCATACGTGCGGCGAGCGCCGCATCGCCCAGCATCACCGGAATGATCGGATGTTCCCCGGGCTTGAGGTCGAAGCCGGCGGCGGCGAGCCCGGCGCGGAAGAAGCGCGTATTCTCGAAGAGCTGCGCGCGCAGCTCCGGGGTGCGCTCGAGGAGATCGAGCACCGCGAGAGATGCCGCCGCCACGACCGGCGGAATGCTGTTCGAGAACAGATACGGTCGCGAGCGCTGCCGCAGCCACTCGATGACCTCGCGCCGGGCGGCCACGAAGCCACCGCTCCCACCGCCCAGGGCCTTGCCGAGGGTGCTGGTGATGATGTCGACCCGCGGCGCGACCCCACAGTGCTCAGGGGTGCCGCGCCCCGTTGGCCCCATGAAGCCGGTGGCGTGCGAGTCATCGACCATCACCAGCGCGTCGTAGCGCTCGGCGAGATCGCAGATCTCGCGGAGCTTCGCGATGAACCCGTCCATCGAGAACACGCCGTCGGTGGCGATGAGCCGTGTGCGCGCCCCCGCCGCCTGTTTCAGGCACTGCTCGAGCTCCGCCATGTCGCTGTTGGCGTAGCGGTAGCGCTGCGCCTTGCAGAGGCGGATGCCGTCGATGATGCTCGCATGGTTGAGGGCATCGGAGATCACGGCATCGCGCTCATCGAGGAGCGTCTCGAAGAGTCCGCCGTTGGCATCGAAGCAGGAGGAGTACAGGATCACATCCTCGGTGCCGAAGTATCGCGCGAGGCGCGCTTCGAGGGTCTTATGGATCTGCTGCGTGCCACAGATGAAGCGCACCGAGGCCATGCCGTAACCGAGCTCCTCGAGCGCGCGCGCCGCGGCGGCACGTACCGTCGGGTGGTTCGCTAGCCCAAGGTAGTTGTTGGCACAGAGGTTGATGACATCGCGATCGCCGGCATGCACCACCGCACCCTGCGGGCCGGCGAGCACCCGCTCGCTCTTGTAGAGTCCCTGATCGCGCAAGCTGGCGAGGTCGCCCCTGAGGCGCTCGAGAAGGGCTTGATTCATAAGCCGGGATTATACCAAGGGCTCTCCAGCCCCCGCCGGCCGCCCGTCCGGCGTTGACTCAACACGGGAAGCCGCCCGGGCCCTGCGGCCGGTCGCTTTTGAGCCGCCGGAGGTCGCCGCAAAGCATGTCGGCGGCGCCCGCGCGTTGCAGACTGCGTGGGCGCCCCCATTTACCCACTGCATTGGGCGCCGGCGCGGTACCGGGTTGACTCATGAGCTTAAGCGTCTTCGACATCTTCAAAGTGGGCATCGGTCCTTCGAGCTCACACACTATGGGCCCGATGCGCGCGGCACATGACTTCGCCGCGAGCCTCGAGCGCGAGGGTCTCCTTGCGGCGACCGAGGAGATCGCGGTGCGCCTCTATGGCTCGCTCGCGCTTACCGGTGTGGGCCATGGCACCGATCGTGCCATCCTCGTCGGCCTCGAGGGGGCGGACCCCGAGACCGTGGATCCCAATCACATCGAGACGACGATGCGGCGCATCCGCGAAAGCGGCCGCTTGAGGCTCCTCGGCAAGCACGAGATCGCCTTCGATGAGCCGATGCAGCTCCTGTTCATGCAGCACGAGCGGCTGCCACGGCACTCCAACGGCATGCGCTTCACGGCGCTCGGCGCGGGTCAGCGCGTGCTGCGCGAGACGGACTACTATTCGATCGGGGGCGGCTTCATCGTGCGGGGGAACGAGGCGGAGGCGGCCGGGACGCACGAGCACGCCGCGCCGCCATACCCCTTCAGCTCGGGCGACGAGCTGCTCGCGCTCTGCCGCGAGCATGGCCTCGAGATCTTCGAGCTGGTGCTCGCCAACGAGCGCACCTGGGCGAGCGAGGCCGAGGTGCGCGCGAAGCTCATGCACGTGTGGCAGGTGATGCAGGCCTGCGTCGAGCGCGGCTTTCACCAGAGCGGAGTGCTGCCCGGCGTGCTGAAAGTGCGCCGGCGCGCACCGCGTCTCTACCGCATGCTCACCGAGTGCGCGAGCGTGAAGCCGCTCGATGTCGTGGACTGGATCAATGCCTACGCACTCGCGGTGAACGAGGAGAATGCCGCCGGCGGGCGCGTGGTGACCGCACCGACCAACGGCGCGGCCGGCATCGTGCCGGCAGTGCTGCACTACTACCGGCGCTTCGAGGAGGGCGCGAACGACGCCGGAGTCATCCGCTTCTTACTGGTGGCGGCCGCGATGGGCATGCTCTACAAACGCAACGCCTCCATTTCGGGCGCCGAGATGGGCTGCCAGGGCGAGGTGGGCGTCGCCTGCTCGATGGCCGCCGCCGGGCTCGTCGCGGCGCTCCAGGGCACCAACGAGCAGGTCGAGAACGCCGCCGAGATCGGCATGGAGCACAACCTCGGACTCACCTGCGACCCGGTGGCGGGACTGGTGCAGATCCCCTGCATCGAGCGCAACGCCATGGGCGCAGTCAAGGCCGTGAATGCCGCGCGGCTCGCCATGCGTGGCGATGGCTCGCACAAAGTGTCGCTCGATCAGGTGATCGCCACCATGCGCCAGACGGGCGCCGACATGTCCACGATCTACAAGGAGACTTCGCAGGGAGGTCTGGCGGTTAACGTGCCGGAGTGCTGAACCGCGCCCCGCAAAATCACGCTCGCCGCGCTCGAGTGACTCAGCCGAAGAGTCCGAAGAACCCGCGCGACGGGGGCGCCTCGCGCACGACGTCCTTTACCGGCGCGACTCCGATCGCCGTCCAGTGGGGTGTCTCGAAGGCGATCGAGCAGAGCGCCGCGGTGGCCAGTCCGCTCGCTTCCGCCTCGGGTACCAGCTGCTGCACCAACTCCGAGACGCCGGGGTTGTGAGCGACCACCAGCAGATGCCTGACGCGCGGGCCGGTCGCCTGCACCGCCTTCAGGAGGTCCGCGGCACTCGCGAGATACAGCGCTTCCTCGGACAGCACCAGCCGCTCCGGTAGCGAGAGCTGGCGGGCCACGATCTCGCCGGTCTGCCGCGTGCGGCGCGCGGGGCTCACCAGCAGCAGGTCGGGAACGAGCTCGAGCTCGAGGAGGCGCTTCGCCATCGCCTCGGCTGCCGCGTTGCCGCGGCGATTCAGCGGGCGCTCGAGGTCCGAGAGTTTCGCATCCTGCCAACGGGCATCGGCGTGGCGCATCAGCGTGAGCCGCTTCACGGGTTCCTCAATTCATTCGGGCGGCCCCTCGACGAGGAGCCGGCCCTCCTGCTCGCGCACGCGGTAGGTGCGCAGTGGCTCGTAGGCGGGCGGAGTGAGCGCTTCGCCGGTGCGCAGGCAGAAGTGCGAGAAATGGCGCGGGCAGATGATCTGGCAGTCCTCCACCTCGGCGCCCTCGAGCGACTCACCATCGTGCGTGCAGCGGTCTTCGACCGCGTACAGCTCGGCGCCGCAGCGCACGATCACCAGGTGCTCACCGTCCAGTGTAACGGCGAGTGGCGCCATCTCGCTGATGGCGTCGGCGGCACCCACGTCGATCCACCGGGGACTCATATCAAGGCCGCGCCGTGCGCTCAGAACATCCCGGTCTGCAGCCGCGCCGCTTCCGACATCATGCTTTGATTCCACGGCGGGTCGAAGGTGAGTGTGACGCGTGCTTCGCGCACGGTAGGAATGCGTCCGATCTTGTCACGCACGTCGTCCACCAGGATATCCCCCATGCCGCACCCGGGCGCGGTCAGCGTAATCGTGACGTCCACGGTCCGTGTGCCGTCCTCGTTCTGGGTGACCGCGCAATCGTAGACCAGCCCTAGATCGACGATGTTGATGGGGATCTCAGGATCGTAGCAGGTACGCATGTGCTCCCAGGCGAGATGCTTTACGTCATCTTCGCTGGCGTTCGGTGGGAGCTGCGGCGCCTTGACCGGCTCCTGGCCGATGGCGTCGGCATCCTCGCCCGCGACGCGAAAGAGGTTCCCTTCGAGATACACGGTGAAGCTGCCGCCGAGCGCCTGCGTTATGTAGCCGGCCTGACCGGGCTTGAGCTTCACCTCCTGGCCGGCGGGGACGATCACGGCGCGCACCTCGCGGCTCACGACGAAGGGCTCGTTCTCGTGTCTGCGCACGGTCGCTACTCGGTCGACACCGTAGCCGCCTGCTCCGAAGCGAGCGCGGCGTTGAGGGTGTGCCAGCAGAGGCTCGCGCACTTGACGCGCGCCGGGAACTCGCGCACTCCCGAGAGCGCCGCCAGCTTGCCGAGCGAGGGGTCGGGTGCGCCATCGGGCTGCGTGAGCAGCGCGTGCATCTTGTCGAAGAGCTGCCGGGCGCTCGCGCGATCCCTGCCCTTGACGGCTTCGGTCATGAGGGAGGCCGAGGCCGTGGAGATGGCGCAGCCGCGGCCCTCGAAACGGATGTCCTCGATGCGCTCGCCGTTCAAGCGCACCGTGAGGATGAGCCGGTCGCCGCACAGGGGGTTGTTGCCTTCCGCCTGGTGATTGGCTCCCTCGAGCGGGCCGAAATTGCGCGGGTGCCGGTTGTGATCGAGGATCACGTCGCGGTAGAGCTCCTTCAGGTCCATCAGGCGAACACCCCGCGTGCGCGCCGCAGCGCACTCACCAGCGCCTTCACATCCTCCTCGGTGTTGTAGCAGCCGAAGGAGGCGCGCGCCGTGGCCGGGAGACCAAAGAAGGTCATCACCGGCATGGCGCAGTGATGGCCGGTCCGCACCGCCACCCCTTCCGCATCGAGGATGGTGCCGAGATCGTGCGCATGCACGCCCTTCATGGTGAAGGAGAGCACCGCGGCCTTGTGCGCCGCGGTGCCGATGAGCTCGATGTCCGGCAGCCGCGCGAGCTCGGCGGTCGCGAGCTCGAGCAGCCGCTGCTCGTGCGCGGCCACGGCGTCGATGCCGAGCCGCTCGAGGTAATCCATGGCGGCGGCCAGCCCGACGGCGCCCGAGATGTTGGGCGTGCCGGCCTCGAACTTGGCGGGCAGCTCGTTGTAGGTGGTCTTCTCGAAGGAGACCGTCAGGATCATGTCACCGCCGCCCTGCCAGGGCGGCATGGCGGCGAGCAGCTCCTGACGGCCGTACAACACGCCGATCCCGGTGGGCGCATACATCTTGTGCCCCGAGAACGTGTAGAAGTCCGCGCCGAGCGCGCGGACGTCGACGTGCGCGTGCGGCACCGCCTGCGCACCGTCGATCAGTACCACGGCGCCGTGCGCGTGCGCGGCCTCGACCATGCGCTTTACCGGCAGCACCGTGCCGAGCGCGTTGGAGACGTGCGCGAATGCGACGAGCCGGGTGCGCGGCCCGAGCCGGCTCAGGAACTCATCGAACGGCACCTCACCCCGACGGTTGATCGGCGCGACGCGTAAGCTGGCACCGGTCTGCTCGCACACCATCTGCCAGGGGACGATGTTGGCGTGATGCTCGAGGCCGGTGATCAGGATCTCATCGCCCGCTCTGAAGCGCGGGCGCGCGTAGGCCTGAGCGACGAGATTGATGCCCTCGGTGGTGCCGCGGACGAAGATGATCTCCTTCACGGACGCCGCGTTGATGAAGCGCCGCACCCGCTCGCGCGCACCTTCGAAGGCCGCGGTCGCCGCCTGGCTGAGCGCGTGCACGCCGCGGTGCACGTTGGCGTGCGAGTGCGTTTCATATTCCTGCACGGCGCGCAGTACCGGGAGTGCTCGCTGCGAGGAGGCGGCGCTGTCCAGATACACCAGCGGGTAACCGTGCACCTTCGTGGCGAGGATCGGAAAATCGCGGCGCACCGCCTCGACATCGAGCGGCGGCGTCGCCTTGAGGGACAGGTTGGCGGCCATTACAGGAGCTCCCGCAGCGCCTCATCGCGCAGCTGACCAGCGAGGCGTTCCTCGATCTGCCGCCGCAGCGGCCGCAACGTGATCTGCGCGATCACGTCCTCGAGGAAGGCCCATTTGAGGAGGCGCTGGGCGGTCTCGCGCTCCAGGCCCCGCGACAAGAGATAAAAGAGCATGTTCTCATCGAGCTTGCCGGCGGTGGCGCCGTGGCTGCAGCGCACATCGTCGGTGTAGATCTCGAGCTGTGGGCGCACATCGATCTCGGCCTCGGGTCCGGCGAGGAGGCCGCGCAATGACTGACGCGAATCGGTGCCGCGTGCGCCACGGGCCACGATGATCTTGCCGTTGCAGGCGACGCGCGAGCGCCCGGCGGCGATGCCGCGGAAGGTCTGCACCGTGCGCGCATTCGCCGCCGCGTGCTCGACCACCGCGTAGGCGTCCTGCACCTGCTGGCGGTCGCCGAGGGCCGCGATCGCGAGCGCGAGATCGGCGCGCTCGCCCGCGAGGCGCATGGCGAGCGTCGTGCGTGCCGACTGCGCCCCGGTGCTGATGCCGTGCAGGCGGTAGGCCGCATCCCCGGCGAGCTCCGCCGACAGCGTGTCGAACGAGGTGCTGCGGGAGTTGAGCTCCTGCAGGCGGTAGTGCTCGAGCCGCGCGCCGCGCCCGAGCGTGACGTGCGCGGCGCTCGCCACGAAGCTCGCCTCGGCGCCCGCGCTCAGGTGTCTTTCGATGAGGGTGAGCTGTGCGCCCGGCGCAAGCCGCACCTCGACACGTGGATAGGAGGCGTGGGCCTGCGCCTCGGCGCTCGCCACGAACAGCGCCTCGAGCTGCAGTGGTGCGGCGCTGGCCGTCCGGACCTCGATCGCGAGGCCATCGGTGGCGAACGCCTGATTGAGCAGCGCGAAGCGCTCATCGGCCGCTACCGCGTCTGGTGCGCGATCGGCTTCAGCGCGCGGCTCATCGGCTGGCTGCGACAGCAGCGTCACCGCGCCGCCGCCGGCTTCAAGCGCCGCCGAATGCGCCGGCGCAAAGCGGCCCTCGATGAACACGAAACGCGCGATGCCGGGAAGCGGCGGGGGCAGGTCAGCCCCGGTCGGCAAAGCCGGCATGAGCGGGGCCGGCAGGAACCGCACCCGCTCGAGGGAGCGCAGGTTGGCGTACTTCCAGTTCTCATCGCGCGAGCTCGGGAGTCCGGCCCTCTCGAGCGCGCTGATCGCGGCGGCGCGACGCTGCGCGGCGCGACCGGCAGCCGGCTGCTCGCGCGCCGTGCTCGCGAAGTCATCCAGGATGCGTGCGGTGAGGGCCGTCACGTCAGCCTCAGGCGGCTTCCCCGCCGATGAACTCGTAGCCCCGCCGCTCGAGCTCGAGCGCCAGCGTGCGGTCGCCGCTGCGCGCGATGCGCCCGCGCACCAGCACGTGCACGAAGTCTGGCACGACGTACTCGAGTAACCGCTGGTAGTGCGTCACCAGCACGCACGAGCGGTCCGGGGCGCGCTGCGAGTTGACACCGGCCGCCACCACCTTGAGCGCGTCGATGTCGAGGCCCGAGTCGGTCTCATCGAGGATCGCGAGGCGCGGCTCGAGCACCAGCATCTGCAGAATCTCGTTGCGCTTCTTCTCACCGCCCGAGAAGCCCTCATTCACGCCGCGCGAGAGAAAGCTGTCCTCCATGTGCATGAGCTTCATCTTGTCGCGCACCAACGCGAGGAAGTCGAATGCATCGACCTCGGGCAGTCCCTGCAGCTTGCGCACGGCGTTGACGGCGGCCTTGAGGAGATACACGTTGTTGACGCCCGGGATCTCCACCGGGTACTGGAAGCCGAGGAAGAGGCCCTGCCGCGCGCGCTCCTCGGGCGCGAGTGCGAGCAGGTCCTGGCCGAGGTAGTGCACGCTGCCGGAGGTGACCGTGTAGCCCGGGCGCCCGGCGAGCACATAGGCGAGGGTGCTCTTGCCCGAGCCGTTCGGCCCCATGATGGCGTGCACCTCGCCCGCCCCGACCTCGAGGTTCAAGCCATCGAGGATCTTCTTGCCGTCGACGGTGACCGAGAGATTCCTGATGCTCAGCATTGAACTCACGTGTGGTATCCCCGCGGTCAGCCCACCGCGCCTTCGAGGCTGACCGCCAGCAGCTTCGACGCCTCGACGGCGAACTCCATCGGCAGCTCCTTGAACACCGACTTGCAGAAGCCGCTCACGATCATGTTGACCGCATCCTCCTCGGCGATGCCGCGCGACAGCAGGTAGAACAGCTGGTCGTCGCTGATCCTGGAGGTGCTCGCCTCGTGCTCGACGGTGGCCGACGGATTCTTCACCTCGACGTACGGGAAGGTGTGCGCGCCGCACCTGCCGCCCATCAGCAGCGAGTCGCACTGCGTGAAATTGCGCGCGCCCTGCGCGCTCGGCAGCATCTTCACCAGCCCGCGATAGGTGTTCTGGCCCGCTCCGGCCGAGATCCCCTTGGAGATGATGGTGCTGCGCGTATCGCGGCCGATGTGGATCATCTTGGTGCCGGTGTCGGCCTGCTGGTGATTGTTGACGGTCGCCACCGAGTAGAACTCGCCGATCGAGCCCTCGCCGCGCAGCACGCAGCTCGGATACTTCCAGGTGATGGCGGAGCCGGTTTCCACCTGCG
>Ga0306920_100003388_pt1 | contig 20195 bp, 15 predicted proteins | sample flu12Cox44000170_FD_204666 | JGI IMG/M metagenome (GOLD analysis project Ga0306920, IMG submission 204666) | Lab enrichment of tropical soil microbial communities from Luquillo Experimental Forest, Puerto Rico - flux4day.12C.oxic.44.000.170 (v2)... | ecosystem: Environmental > Terrestrial >... | reverse complement strand
TGATCACCAGCCTGGCGCTGCTGCTGATCATCGTGGTCGGCTCGTTCTCCGCCTCGGGGATCACGTTCATCAAGCTGCTGGGGGTCGGGATGATCGTCGCGCTGATCATCGACGCGTCGGTCGTGCGGGTACTGCTGGTGCCCGCGGTGATGCGGCTGCTCGGCCCGGCCAACTGGTGGGCGCCGAGGCCGCTGCGCCGCCTGTACGCCCGGTACGGCATCCGCGAGACCGAGGCCCCGGCCCCGGCTCCCGAGCCGGCGGTGTCGCAACCGGCGAGGGCCTGAGCCGGCCTGATCATCTAGCGCGGACGATAGTCAGTCGCATCGACTGACTATCGTCCGCGCAGCTCGATCATGGTGGTGGGGACGGTTAGCCGGCGGTGACCGCGAGCGCGAACGGGAGCACGGCGGGGGCGCCGGCCTCGCGGACGAGCTTGGCCGCGACGGTCATGGTCCAGCCGGACTCGACCCGGTCATCGACCAGCAGCACCGGGCCGCCGAGCCGGGCGACCGCCTCGGCGACCGGCTCCGGGACCGTGAGCTCGCGCCAGACGGCGGCCAGCCGCTGGGCGCTGTTGTACTGCCGCCCCGCGGGCCGGTCCAGCCGGGTACCGGGCAAGTAGCCGAGCCCGCCCAGGTTCGGGATCCGGCCGATCTCGGCGATGCGTGCCGCGAGGCCGCCGATCAGCGCCGGCCGGGTCCGGGAGGGCAGCATGACCACGCCCGCGGGCCGCTGCGCCCAGTCCCACGCGGCCAGCACCTTGACCACCGCCGCGACGAAATCGTCGGGGACCGGGGCGTCGGGACCAGGGGGGTCGGGCAGCAGCGCGCGCAGCCGCGGGCCCCAGCCCAGGTCGGTCAGCCGGCCGAGGGCCCGCCCGGGCTCGGCGGATACCTCTGGGCCGATCTTGCCGGACACGCCCAGCGCGGCCAGGCCGGTCGGCCACATCCGCCGCGGCGTGATCTCCACCCCGGGCCGCAGCAGCCGGTCGCCGGCCGCCGCCACCGCCGCCACCGCCGCCTGCGCCACCTGCTGCGGCCAGTACCGCCCGGTGCAATTGTCGCACCGGCCGCACGGCGCGGCCTGCGGGTCGTCGAGCTCACGGCGCAGGTACTCCATCCGGCAGCCAGCGGTGGTGATATAGCCGAGTATGGCCTGCTGCTCGCGGGCCCGCTCCGCCGCCACCCGGGCGTACCGGTCGGCGTCGTAGGCCCAGTCGGCGCCGGTGGCCGCCCAGCCGCCGCTGACCCGGCGCACCGCCCCGTCGGTGTCGAGCACCTTGAGCATCATCTCCAGCCGCCCGCGGGACACGTCCACCCGGGTTTCCAGCGCCGCGGTGGACAGCGGCCGGCCCGCCTCGGCGAGCGCCGCGAGCGCGGTCCGGACCACGGGCTCGGGCGGGAACGCCAGCGAGCCGAAGTAGGCCCAGATGGCGGCGTCCTCGGAGCCGGGCAGCAGGATCACGTCGGCCCGCTCGGTGGCCCGGCCGGCCCGGCCGATCTGCTGGTAGTAGGCGACCGGCGACGGCGGCGCCCCGAGATGCACGATGAAGCCCAGATCCGGCTTGTCGAACCCCATGCCGAGGGCGCTGGTCGCCACCAGCGCCTTGACCTGGTTGGCGAGCAGGGAGTCCTCAGCCGCGGTCCGTTGCGAATGGTCGTCCTGGCCGGTGTAGGCGAGCACGTCGTGCCCGCGCTCGCGCAGGAACGAGGCGGTCTCGTGCGCGGCCGCGACCGTCAGGGTGTAGATGATGCCGGAGCCGTCCAGCTCGCCCAGGTGCTCGGCCAGCCAGGCCAGGCACTGCTGCGCGGCGGGCAACCGCACCACCGCCAGGTGCAGGCTGGCCCGGTCCAGGGAGCCGCGCAGCACGAGGGTCTGCGCGCCGAGCTGCTGGGCCACGTCCCGGGTGACCCGCGCGTTCGCCGTGGCCGTGGTTGCGAGCACCGGGACGCCGGGCGGCAGGTCCCCGAGCAGCGAGCGCAGCCTGCGGTAGTCGGGGCGGAAGTCGTGGCCCCAGTCAGAGATGCAGTGCGCCTCGTCCACCACCAGCATCCCGGCCGCGGCGATCAGCTTGGGCAGCACCAGGTCCCGGAAGCCAGGGTTGTTCAGCCGCTCCGGGCTGACCAGGAGCACGTCCACCTCGCCCGCCGCGACCTCGGCGTAGACCTGATCCCACTCGTCGGTGTTGGCCGAGTTCACGGTGCGGGCCCGGATGCCGGCCCGGGCCGCCGCGGCGATCTGGTTGCGCATCAGCGCGAGCAGCGGAGACACGATGACCGACGGGCCGCAGCCCCGGGCCCGCAGCAGCGCGGTCGCGGTGAAGTAGACCGCGGACTTGCCCCAGCCGGTCCGCTGCACCACCAGGGCCCGCCGCCGTTCGGTGACCAGGGCGCGGACCGCCGTCCACTGGTCCTCCCGGAGAACGGCGCCCGGCCCGGCGAGCGCCCGCAGGCAGCGTTCCGCCTCGTCACGGAGCGCCTCGTCACGGAGCGCGGCGTCGGGCAGTGCCGCGTCGGACAATGCTGCGTCGGACACTGCGGGGTCGTCGGTCACGGGTTCCTTCGTACCAGTAGCCGCCGACGGTCGGTGGCGGCGGGCATGATTCGTCGTGTGGCGCACGGCGCAGGCTTCGATGAGCGCGCGGTCCGGGCCTTTCGCCCCGACCCGGGCCGCCCGGCCGATCTGGACCGGTGGCCGGCCACGGTGCCCGGCGCCCGCCTCCTGGAGCTGGGCGAGTGGGGCATGCGCGCGGTCGGCTGGGACGAGCTGGACATCGTCGGCCACTGGCGCCGGTTCCTCCGGGAGCCGGACTCCTACTTCAGGCACTGGCTGGACGGCTAGCGCCGCGAAGCCGCCACGCCGCGCCCCGGAACGCGAGAGGATACCGCGCGGGGGCGGGACCGCTCAGGCCCAGGACGGACAACTCTGTGATGGACGAGTCATCCTCGCCGCCCGTGCTCATCGGCGACGCCGAGCTGATCGGCGCGACCGCGTCCGGGGGCGCAGCCGCCTACGCCACGCTCCGTGAGCGGCACGAGGCCGCGGCGCGGACCCTGGCCCGCCAGCTCGTGACGGATTCCGCCGAAGCCGACGAGGTGGTCTCAGAGACGTTCACCCGGCTGCACGACGTGATCCGCGGCGGCGGCGGGCCCGGGGCGGCGGTGCGTCCGTACTTGCTCACCGCCGTCCGCCGGGTGGCCGGCGAGCGGTCCGGCGGCCAGCCCGGGGAGACCCCGGCCGGCGCGGCCGGGAGCCCGGGCCTGGGGGAGCCGCTGCTCGACGACCCGGCCGCCGAAGCGGGGAGCGAGCCGCTGGCCCGCGCGTTCGGCTCGCTTCCCGAGCGGTGGCGCGCGGTGCTGTGGCATACCGAGATCGAGCAAGCGGACCCCGGCCAGGCCGCCGCGTGCCTCGGCGTCACCGCGGACGGCCTGGCCGAACTCAGCGAGCAGGCGCGCGGGGGCCTGTCCCGGGCCTACCTGAAGCTGTACCTGGCCGGGGTCGCCCGCGACGAGTGCCGGTCCGCCGCGGGCAAGCTCGACCTGCACCTGAGCGGCGTCGCGCGCGGCCACCACGAGGGCAAGGTGCAGCGCCACCTGCGCTACTGCCGGGCCTGCCGGGCCGTCGCGGTCGAGCTGGCGGGCCTGGGCCGCTCGATGCGCCATGCGGTGGCCCCGGTCTACCTCGGCCCGGCGACGGCGGCCTACCTGGCCGCCGCCAAGGCCGCGCCCGCCCGCCGGCCCGGCGCTCCGGCCGGCGCCTCAGCCGGGACCTCGGTCAGCACCCGGGGGGCCAGCCGGATGCGCCAGGCCGCGCGGCGGCCGCGGACCGCCCTCGTGGCCGGCGTCGTGCTGCTGGCGGCCTTCGCGGTCACCGGGCTCACGCTGACCCTGGCGGCGAGCACTGCCCCGCCAGACCACGCGCGGCACCCGGACGCCGCGGCCGTCGCGCCGCCCCGCCCGGCCGCCACGATGCCGCTCCCGTTCCCGTCGCCGCCTCCCGCGCGCTCCCAGCCCGCGGCGCCCGCCGGGACCGTCACGCCGACCGTCCCGCCCAGCCCTTCGCCGCCGGACCCGGACGCGGCGGCGTCACCCTCGCCCTCTCGGTTCTTCGACCATCACCGGCACCGGCATCATCACCGCGAGCCGGACCAGCCCAGCGCGCCCTAGCGGGACTAGCGGGCGGGCGGGCGCAGGCGCAGGCCGGCCATTCCGCCATCGACCGCGAGCGCCGTGCCGGTGACCGCGCCCGCCAGCGGGCTCGCCAGGTAGGCGATCGCCGCGGCGACCTCGTCGGCCGACACCAGCCGCCCCGTCGGCTGGCGGGCCGTCAGCGCCGCGCGCTCGGCGTCCGGATCGGGCGCGGCCTGCAGCAGCCGGGCCACCCACGGGGTGTCCACGGTGCCCGGGGTGACGCAGTTGACCCTGATGTGCTCGCGGACGTGGTCGGCGGCCATGGCCAGGGTCAGCGCGTAGATGGCGCCCTTGCTCGCCGAGTACAGGGCGCGCTGCGGCAGGCCCGCGACGCCCACGATCGAGCAGGTGTTGACGATGGCGGCCCCGCCGCGGCGGGCCACGCCCGCCCGCAGGGCGGGCAGGGCGGCCCGCGTGGTGCGGACCACGCCGAGCACGTTCACGTCCAGGACGTGCCGCCACTCGTCGTCGTCGTTGTCCTCGACGGTGCCGGCCGCCCCGATGCCCGCGTTGTTGACCAGGATGTCCAGGCCGCCGAGGGCCTCGACCGCGGCGGTGACCGCCGAGCGGACCGCGGCGTCGTCGGTGACGTCGGCGATCACCGGCTGCAGGCTCCCGTCCTCGGCGACGCCGCCGGGGATCTCGCGGTCGAGGATCGCCACCCGCGCGCCCCGTGCTGCCATCAGACGCGCCGTGGCCAGCCCGATCCCGGCGGCCCCGCCGGTGACGAGGGCGGCCAGCCCGCCGAGTTCCTGCGGGTAGGGCGTGGACATGCGGCATGCCTCCGATCGCGGTGGGTGCGGCGGACGTCTGCGGCGGACATTACCGGGTGGCAGAATCGCGGGCGAAGGCAGGCGAGGCGGGAGGAGGCCGGCGGTGTCATTTCAGGGCTGGCCAGCGGAGGCGCTGGACTTCTACGAGGGCCTGGAGGCGGATAACTCCAAGGCGTACTGGACCGCGCACAAGGCGGTCTACGAACAGAAGGTGCGGGGGCCGATGGCCGAGCTCGTGGAGGAGCTCGCGCCCGAGTTCGGCGAGTACAAGATCTTCCGGCCGTACCGCGACATCAGGTTCAGCAAGGACAAGTCGCCGTATCAGACCCACATCGGCGCGGTCGTCGGCGACGGCTACATCCAGCTGTCCGCGAACGGCCTGGCCGCGGGCAGCGGGATGCACCACATGGCCCCGGACCAGCTGAACCGGTACCGGCAGGCGGTGGCCGACGACAAGACCGGCGAGGAGCTCGATCGCATCATCTCCGCCATCGAGCGGCAGGAGATCGCCGTGCACGGCCGGGACACGCTCAAGACCGCCCCCCGCGGCTACCCCGCCGACCACCCGCGCGCCGGGCTGCTGCGCTACAAGGGCGTGGTGACGTGGAGGGAATGGCCGGTCGAACCGTGGCTCGGGACGGCCGCGGCCCGGCAGCACGTGGCCGGGTTCCTGGCGGCCAGCCAGCCGCTCTGCGCCTGGCTGAACGCGAACGTGGGAGAGTCTGCGGCCGAGCCGGCCCGCCGGTAGCCTGCCTCAGGGCCGGCCGCACTCCGGGCACAAGCCGAACAGCTCCACGGTGTGCCCCACGTCGGTGAAGCCAGCCTCGGCCGCCACCTGCTCAGCCCACCGCTCGACCGCGCGCCCCTCCACCTCGACGCTCTTACCGCAGTTGCGGCAGGTCAGGTGGTGGTGATGAGCGTCGCTGCGGCACTTGCGGTACAGCGTCTCGCCGCTGGAATCGCGGATGGCGTCGACCCGGCCGTCCTCGGTGAGCACCTGCAGGTGCCGGTAGACGGTGGTGAGCCCGACGTGCTCGCCGCGGCTGCGCAACTCGGCGTGGATCTGCTGGGCACTGAGGAACCCGGGCAGCCCGTCCAGCACTGCGGCAACCGCCCCGGCTTGCCGCGTTCCCCGGACCCGGGTGCCGCGGCCGAGCGGCGCGCTGGCCGGCCGGGAAGTGGTCACACACGCACGTTAGCAGCCTTCCGGGGCAAGATAGTCACCATGGCCGACCGGCTGCGCGACGCGACGAGCCCGTACCTGCTCCAGCATGCGGGCAACCCGGTGGACTGGTGGCCGTGGGGGGATGAGGCGTTCGCCGCGGCCCGGGAGCGTGACGTCCCGGTGCTGCTGTCCGTCGGCTACTCCGCCTGCCATTGGTGCCACGTGATGGCGCACGAGTCGTTCGAGGACCAGCAGACCGCGGCGCTGATGAACGAGCACCTGGTATCGATCAAGGTGGACCGGGAGGAGCGGCCGGACGTGGACGCGGTCTACATGGTCGCGACCCAGGCCATGACCGGGCAGGGCGGCTGGCCGATGACCGTGTTCATGACCCCCGACCGGGAGCCGTTCTTCTGCGGTACCTACTTCCCGCGCGCGCAGTTCCAGCGGCTGGTCATCGGGGTGGCCGACGCCTGGCGCCAGGACCAGGGCGCCGTCATCGGCCAGGCGAAGCGGATCGCGTCGGCCCTCGCCGAGCAGATGTCGGCCGAGGCCCCGGGCGGCGCGCCCGACCAGGCGGAGCTGGCCACGGCGGGCGAAGCGGCGGTCCGCGGGCTGCAGGCCGACTACGACGCCCGGTATGGCGGGTTCGGCGGTGCCCCCAAGTTCCCGCCGTCGATGGTGCTCGAGTTCCTGCTCCGCCGTTACGAGCGGGACCCGGAGGGATCCGGAGCCGCAGCGCTGCGCATGGCCGAAGGCACCATGGAGGCCATGGCCCGCGGCGGCATGTACGACCAGCTAGCCGGGGGATTCGCGCGCTACTCGGTGGACGCCGAATGGGTGGTGCCGCACTTCGAGAAGATGCTGTACGACAACGCGCTGCTGGCCCGGGTCTACGCGCACTGGTGGCGCCGCACCGGCTCCCCGCTGGCCCGCCGGGTCGCCGCCGACACCTGCGCCTGGATGATCGCCGAGCTGCGCACCGCCGAGGGCGGCTTCGCCGCGGCCCTGGACGCCGACAGCGACGGCGAGGAGGGCAAGTTCTACGTCTGGACCCCGGCCCAGCTCCGCGAGGTGCTCGGGGCCGCTGACGGGACGTACGCGGCCGAGGTGTTCGGCGTGACCGAGGCGGGCACTTTCGAGCGCGGCGCCTCGGTGCTCCAGCTGCGCCGCGACCCGGCGGATCCCGATCGCCTCGCCGAGATCCAGGCCGCGCTGCTGGCGGCGCGGGAGCGGCGGGTCCGCCCGGCCCGGGATGACAAGGTCGTCGCGGCCTGGAACGGCCTGGCCATCGCGGCCCTGGCCGAGACGGGCATGCTGCTGCAGCGGCCGGAGTTCATCACCGCCGCGGTCAGCGCGGCCGACCTGCTGGCCGGGGTTCATCTCGCCGCCGGCCGGCTGTGGCGGACCTCGCGGGACGGGCACCGCGGCGACAGCGGGGGCGTGCTGGACGATTACGCCTGCGTGGCCGAGGGATACCTGGCCCTGTCCGGCGTGACCGGGCAGGGGCGCTGGGTGGCCGTGGCCGGAGAGCTGCTCGAGACCGCGCTGGCCAGGTTCGGCGATGCCCGCGGGGGCTTCTACGACACCGCTGACGACGGCGAGCCGCTGATCTACCGGCCCGCCGACCCGGCCGACGGGCCCAGCCCGTCGGGCACGTTCGCGGTCGCCGGGGCGCTGCTCAGCTACTCGGCCCTGACCGGCTCCGCCCGGCACCGGGCCGCCGCCGTGGCGGCGCTCGGGCCGCTGCCGGGGCTCGCCACGCGCTACCCGCGCGCCGCCGGATGGGGCCTCGCGGTGGCGGAGGCGATGGCCTCCGGCCCGGCCGAGATCGCGGTCATCGGCCCGCCCGGCGACGACCGGACCACGGCGCTGCACCGGACGGCGCTGCTCGCCGCGCCGCCCGGCGCGGTCATCGCGCTCGGATCCGGGGACGATAACGGGTACGGCGCGGTGCCGCTGCTGGCCGGCCGCGAGCTGGTCGGCGGCGCTCCGGCCGCCTACGTTTGCCGGGAATTTGCCTGCCGGATGCCGGTCACCGATCCGGAGCGGCTCCGGGCCGAGCTGGGCTCGGACGGTCCCGCCGATCCCCTGGCGTGATGGCCGCGGTCGCCGCCGGACGCCGGCGTAGACATCAGGTACGGCTTTGATGCATGGTGTTGTAGGGCACAATGGCTTCACGGCCTAGTGCCCTGAACGAAACGCCCCGCGCCAGCCGTGACAGTGTTGACGAACCGACCAAGGGAGCCGTAGTGCACTTGCGCGGATCGCGTCGCATGCTGGTCACGCTGGGGGCGGGGCTGGCGCTGCTGACCGCAGCGGCCGCGGGAAACGCCGCGCCCGCGCTCGCCGCCGCCCGGACCGGGCTGGCCGCCGCCGGGTGGCACAGCAGCACCACGGCCAGCGCCGCGGATGCGGTTCTCCCCGGGCCTTCGCGTTCCGGCGCTCAGCCGGTGGTCTCGCACTTCGCTGATTCCTCGTCGCTGGTCATCGCGCCGCTGCGCCGGCTGCTGCAGGCCGACCTGTTCGTCGTGGCGCCCACCACGCTCAGCCCCGCGGTGGCCGCGGCGGTGCGCCGGCTGCCCGGGGTGGCCGCCGTCCAGCCGCTCGACGCGGCCCGGATCCAGATGGACGGCAAGCTGACCGCGACGCTCGGAGTGGACCCGTCCGCGTTCCGCGCGTTCGCGGCCAAGCCGACGGCCGAGTCGACCGGCCTATGGCGGAACGTGGCCGCGGGCGGCGTGGCGATCTCGTACACCATGGGCAAGCTGGACAAGCTGCCGCTCGGCCGTGACGTCCTGGTCAACGGCCGCCGCGCCGAGAAACTGCCCCTGGCCGGCCTGGGCACCGTCGGGATCGGCGGAGTCGACGCCGTGGTCTCCGACGCCGTCGCGCGCTCGCTGGGCATGCCCGCCGGCAACGCGATCGTGATCAGCGCCCCGCACGCCGTGCTGAGCACGCTGATGTCGCAGATCCGGAAGGTGCTGCCGCGCGGCGCGGCCATCGCGCCGCTGGTGGCCCAGAGCGCGCCCTCGGCCCCGGCCGGGACCGGCTCTCCGGCCACCACCACCTGGGCGGGCGCCGGGACCAGCGCCGCCGACGGCCCTGCCCTGAGCCGCGCGCAGGTGATCGCGTTCCTGACCGCCGCCGAGAGCAGGCTGGGGCTGCCGTACGTGTGGGGCGGCAACGGCCCGACCCAGTTCGACTGCTCCGGGCTGGTGCAGTGGTCGCTGGCCCAGGCGGGCGTGGTCATGCCCCGGGTCGCCGCGGCCCAGGCGCAGACCGGGCCGGCGGTCTCGCTCAGCCAGCTGGCCCCTGGCGACCTGCTCTTCTACCACACCGACCCGACGGCTCCCGGCTACATCTCGCACGTGGCCATCTACCTCGGCGACGGGAAGATGCTCCAGGCCCCGCAGCCCGGCCAGGACGTCGAGGTGGTCCCGGCGGACTTCGGCTCCGAGTTCGCCGGCGCGATCCAGGTGGACCCGAGGGTGGCGGCGGCCGTCGCCGGCAACCCGGCCGGCTGACCCTGCCCGCCTGACCGGGGCATTCTCATACCCGGGTATGACACTCCCTAGCGGGACGACTGGGCGGCCCCAGCCTCCCTGCCCTGGGCGGCGTGAATCGGAGGAAGCCGGTCGCCCGTGCCCGGCACCGATGAGGCCATCCGCCGGGAACCCGTTGCGCGCGTGATCATGGTCGTGTAATCATCATTACATGAGTACGGCGAACGAGGGTTCCCCGGCCACGGCGGGCGAGAAACTGCGCAGGTGGTTCAGGGGCCGCGTGCCGGCCGACTGGTTCACCGGGGAGCCGGAGGTCACGCTCGACCGCGAGGAGATTACCGTCATCGGACCGCTCGCGGCGCCGGAGGCCGAGGCCGACGCCACCGACGCTGAGCGCGCCGAGGCGGCCGAGGGCCGCAGCCGCAGGTTCCGCGAGGAGACGCGCCAGCAGCGGATCGAGATCGCCCGCGAGGCGGAGCACCGGTTCGGCCGCAAGGTCTCCTGGGGCGTGATCTGCAATGACAAGAAAGTGATGTTCACCACATTTTCTGTGCCGGTGATGACCAGGCTGCGCCAGCCGGAACGGCTCGTTCTCGACACCCTGGTCGACGCCGGCGTCGCGCGCAGCCGCAGTGATGCGCTGGCCTGGTGCGTGCGCCTGGTGGGGAAGCACGAGGACACCTGGCTCGCGGACCTCAAGGACGCGCTGCGCCACGTTGAGCAGGTGCGGGCCGAGGGCCCGCGGTCCTGAACGTTCAGTGCTTGCTGGAGCGCGCGCGTCGGCCAGCCGCCGCGCGGCCGCTCAGTGCCGGCCGGAGCGCGGGCGTCGGCCAGCCGGTCAGTCCGCGTCGTCGAGAGCGGCCGCGACGCGGTGGTGCGCCTGCCAGATCTCCTCGGGCAGGTCGGCGAACTGCGCCAGGTGCTCACTGCGGTACTTCATTTCCTGCTTCCACCGCGGCGTGTCGATGGTCAGGATCGTCTCGAGGTCGCGCGGCGCGATCGCGACCCCGTCGAGGTCTAGCTCGTCCTTCACCGGGACAATGCCGACCGGGGTCTGCCCGCCCCGGACCTCGCCTTCGGCCAGGCGCAGCAGCCAGAGCAGCGGGCGCAGGTTGTCGCGGTAGCCGGGCCACAAGTAGTGCCCGTCCTCCGGGTCGCGCTGGAACCAGTTGACGTGCGCGAAGATCGGCTGGCTCGTCGCCGCGCCGATGAGCTTCAGCCAGTGCGCCGCGTACGCGCCCTCGGGATAGGACATGAACGGGCGCATGGACATCGGGTCGTAGCGCAGCAGACCGTCGACGCCCTCGGCGGCGAACGTCGCCTCGGCGCCCAGCGTCAGGCCGTCGTAGACGCCCTCGGCGAGTTCGGTGATCGCCCGGATGAGCGGTTCGCGGTCGCTCGCGCGGCCGCCGAAGATGATCGCGTCGATCGGCACGCCCTTCGGGTCGTCGAAATCCGGCGCGATGTTCGGCACGTTCGCCAGTGTCGTGGTGAACCGGCTGTTCGGGTGCGCCCACGGCGCGTCGGCGTCCTCGGGCGGCCGCTCGGAGATGAGCGTGCCGGTCCAGTCCCGCCAGCCGGTCACGTCGGCGGGCGGCTCGGGCGTGCGGCCCTCCCACCACACCTCCTGGGTGTCGTCGTTGTAGGCGACGTTGGTGAACAGCGTGCCGGTGCCCGGGGCCACCGACGCGAGCGCGATCGGATTGGTGGTCTCGTTGGTGTCCTTGGCCACGCCGAACACGCCGAACTCGGGGTTGATCGCGTAGATCTTGCCGTCGTCGGGATCGACGCGCAGCCACGCGATGTCGTCGCCATAGAAGTAGACCTGGTAGCGGTCGCCGAGGGCGTCAGGGGCGAGCATCATCGCCAGGTTGGTCTTGCCCGATGCGCTCGGGAAGCCGCCGCAGATGTGGTACTGCTTGCCGGTCTGCTTGTCGGCGATGCCGATGAGCATGAACTGCTCGGCCAGGAACTCGCCCGACTTCCAGCCGTCGTAGGCGGCCTGCCGCAGCCCGTGCGCGATCTTGCCGAGCAGCGCGTTGCCGCCGTACGACGAGCCGAAGTGCAGGATCGTCCGCTCGTCGGCGAACGTGACGAAGTAGCGCTGGTCGCCGGGCGTGCCCTGGCCGAGCTTCTCCAGGTCGCCGGTGACGTGCACCGCGCGCACGAAGCTGCTGGGATCGGCGAGGTTGTCGATGTAACGCACCCCCACGCGCGCCATGCGGATCATGTGCAGCGCGACGGTACGGGAGTCGGTGAGCTCCACGCCCGCGGCATACCGCTCCAGCGGCGAGCCGGCCGGTGCCATCAGGTACGGCACGACGTACATGGTCTGGCCGGCGGACGCGCCGCGCATCAGCTCCTCCAGCAGCGGGCGCATCTCGGCGGCCGGGCGCCAGTTGTTGTAGACGCCCTGGTCGGCCGGATCGCTAGTCGCGACGATCGTGCGCTCCTCGGAGCGCGCGGTGTCCTTGACATAGCTGCGCGAGTAGTACAGTCCCTCGCCCGCGGGCAGGATCTCTCCCGCGGCGAGCGCCTCACCGATCAGCCGCGCGTCGTCGGACGCGCTGACGACCTCGACTCGCTCGGCCCCGGTGAGCTCGGCCCAGTACCGCACGTAGTCGCGGACGTGAACGTTTCTCAGCCCCGCCCTGTCCAGCGCCGCGTTCACGTCGACCATCAACCCGTCCCCTTACCTGCTTGGCGAGTTTTTCCACACTTGTATGGCGCAAGGATAGGCAGTGCCGGGAGGACGTCCGATGCCGGTACCGCCATACCGGCCCTCGGGATGTCTTCGCGGACTCAGGATTTTAACGTTTACGTTATCGGATAACTACGATGCGTTGACCAGATAGGTGCTCGCGGCGTCGGCTCGCGGCTCACCCGCCGCGCGGTCATTGAGGCGCGCAGGACTGACGGGATTGGTCGGCGAGCCGTCCTCGCCTCGGCGGAACTGGTGACATTCTTGGGTACGGTGCTTTAGGGGACGGCCATCCAGGCGGCGGCGAAGAAGGGTGCGGGGATGAGAGTTCGCGGTCTCGCCTACCGGCTCTACGAACACAGACTCGAAGCATCACTATCGCCGCAGGCCATCCCTAGGCACGTGGGGGTGATGTGCGACGGCAACCGCCGCTGGGCGCGCTCGGCGGGCCTGACCGACGTCAGCAGCGGTCATCAGGCGGGCGCCGACAAGATCTTCGAGGTGCTGCAGTGGTGCCGCCAGGCCGGCGTCGAGGTGGTCACCCTCTGGCTGCTGTCCACCGACAACCTGGCCCGCCCGGCGACCGAGCTTGAGCCGCTGTTGCGGATCATCGAGGACACCGTCCGCGAGCTCGCCGCGCAGAAGTGGCACGTGAACCCGATGGGCGCGCTGGACCTGCTGCCCGCCGACACCGCGCGGGTGCTCAAGGACGCGGCGGAGGCCACGGCCGGGCAGGACGGGCTGCTGGTCAACGTCGCGGTCGGCTACGGGGGACGGCGGGAGATCGCCGACGCGGTCCGCTCGCTGCTGCAGGACCACGCCACCCGCGGCACGACGATCGAGGAACTCGCCGAGATCCTCGACGTCGAGCACATCGCCGAGCACCTCTACACGGCCGGGCAGCCCGATCCCGACCTGGTCATCCGGACCTCGGGCGAGCAGCGGCTCGGCGGGTTCCTGCTCTGGCAGAGCGCCCACTCCGAGTTCTACTTCTGCGACGCCTACTGGCCCGCCTTCCGTCGCGTCGACTTCCTCCGCGCGCTCCGCTCCTACGCCGCGCGTCAGCGCCGGTTCGGCGTCTAGGCTGACGACCTTTACCGCGATCCCGCCGATGCCCGGGTGGTTGTACCCGTCGTGCCCGTACTGATCGCGGGAAATGATGAAGATGATCATGGTTCGGGTGGTCCGGGCGGCTATGCGCCGATCCACTAGCACGCCGATGGTCGGCCGGATGTCGGACGCGTTAACAGGCTGCGGCGGTACTTCCGGGAAACGGCGTACCGAGGGTACCGTCTGAGGTGACGGGCGGTGCGGTGCCGCCCGGCGGGAAGGCCCTCGAGATCCTCGAGCTTCGCGTCCTGGCACGCAGGCGAGATGAGCGAAGGGCCGGCGCCCGGCCTTTCGCTGGCCGGTCCCGGTCCAGCCCACACATCTGTGTCCAAACGCGGCGCACCGGCGCCCAGGGGAGAGCGAGTGGCCACTTCCTCAGCACGTCGCACCTACGTCCTCGACACCAGTGTCCTGCTCGCCGACCCGGCGGCCATCGGCAGATTCGCCGAGCACCGGGTGGTGCTGCCGGTGGTGGTCATCACTGAGCTTGAAGCCAAGCGGCACCATCCCGAGCTTGGCTTCTTCGCCCGGCAGGCGCTGCGTTACCTGGACGATCTGCGGGTCGAGTACGGAAGGCTGGACGCCGACCTCCCGGTCGGCGACGAAGGCGGCACGATCCGCGTCGAGCTCAACCACGCCGACCCGTCGGTGCTGCCCGCCGGGTTCCGCCTCGGTGACAACGACACCAGGATCCTGTCCGTGGCGCGCAGCCTGGCCGCGGAGGGCGACAACGTCGTCCTGGTCAGCAAGGACCTGCCGCTGCGGGTGAAGGCCGCCGCGATCGGCTTGACCGCCCAGGAGTACCGCGCCGAGCTCCCCGCCGACTCGGGCTGGACCGGCATGCGCGAGCTGGACGTCACCGCCCCGGAGATCGACGAGCTGTACCAGCAGGGGGAGATCGACTGCGCGGCGGCCCGGGACCTGCCCTGCCACACCGGCCTGGTGCTGGTGTCCGGGGCCTCCGGGGCGGGCAGCGCCCTGGGCCGGGTGCAGCCGGACAAGTCGGTGCGGCTGGTCCGCGGCGACCGGGAGGTATTCGGGCTGCGCGGCCGCAGCGCCGAGCAGCGGGTGGCGCTCGACCTGCTGCTCGACCCGGACGTGGGGATCGTGTCGCTGGGCGGGCGGGCCGGGACCGGGAAGTCGGCGCTGGCGCTCTGCGCGGGCCTGGAGGCCGTGATGGAGCGCCGCCAGCACCGCAAGCTCGTGGTGTTCCGCCCGCTGTACGCGGTGGGCGGCCAGGAGCTCGGCTACCTGCCCGGCTCCGAGGCCGACAAGATGAACCCGTGGTCGCAGGCGGTCTACGACACCTTGTCCGCCGTGACGTCCCAGGATGTGATCGATGAGGTGCTGGCCAGGGACATGCTCGAGGTGCTGCCGCTGACCCACATCCGGGGCCGGTCGCTGCACGACTCGTTCGTGATCGTGGATGAGGCCCAGTCCCTGGAACGCGGTGTGCTGCTCACCGTGCTGACCAGGATCGGCGGCGGGTCACGGGTCGTGCTCACCCACGACATCGCGCAGCGCGACAACTTGCGGGTCGGCCGGCACGATGGCGTGGTGGCGGTCATCGAGAAGCTCAAGGGCCATCCGCTGTTCGCGCACATCACGCTGGTCCGCTCGGAGCGGTCCCCGATCGCGGCGCTGGTCACCGAGATGCTGGAGGACGCCGTTCTCTGAGCCGGAGCAGCGCCTCGGCCACCTCAAGGTCCCCCGGGTAAGTGATCTTGATGTTGCGCTCGCTCCCCGCCACCAGGCGGACCGGGACGCCGGGCAGGTAGCGGTGCACGATGCCGCAGTCGTCGGTGGCCGGGCGCTGGGCGAAGCCGGGGTCGGCGTCGGCCAGCTCATAGGCCTGCCTGATCACCGAGAGCCGGAAGCCCTGCGGCGTCTGGCAGCGCGCCAGCGCATCGCGTCGCGGCATGCCCGTCACCACGCCGTCGCTGACCTCGACGATGGTGTCGGATGACGGGACGGCGACCCCGATGGCCCGGTCCGCGGCCAGCGCGCCGACGCAGTCGGCGATGATCCGCTGGTCCACCAGCGGCCGGGCCGCGTCGTGGAACAGCACGTCGCACTCGGCCTCGCCGAGCGCGGCGATGGCGCAGCGCGTCGAGTCCGTCCGCGTGGCCCCGCCCTCGATGACCGCGGTCACCTTGCGATAGCCGCCCGCGGCCGTGAACCGCTCCCTGGCCTGGCCGGCGAGGCCCGCGGGCATCACGACCATGATCGTGTCCACGCCCGGGGCTCGCTCGAAGGCCGTGACCGAGTGCTCGACCAGCGTCCGGCCGGCCAGCACGTGCAGCTGCTTGGGCCTGTCACCGCCGAACCGCTGACCGGTCCCGCCGGCCAGCACGACCGCCACCGTCCGCATGAGGGGACACTACCCGCCGGCGGCCACGGCCGGCGCGGCCCAGGTGCTAGGCCTGCCTCCCACGCTGCCGGGGTAGACCTAGGTACGTTAGGTCGCGGGCCTCTCCTTCATCGATCTCCGCTGACCGGACGCGGGCGATTCGCGGGGGAGGATCAAAGGCACGCTGAGCGGGCTCGGGCAGAACGGGAGCCGGATGGGCCGGATGATCGCGGCCGGGCCGGGTGCTCGGCTCACGGGAGCGCGGGCATGACCGTGCCCGAGGCGCTCGACAGCCTGCCCCGCCGCCTGACCGGCTGGGCGGTAGACCGGTACCTGGCCCCCATCTCGGTGAGCGGCATCTCGCTGGCCCTCGGCCTGTGCGCCGCGGTCTGGTTCAGCGCCGGCACCAGGTCGGCCAGCGTCAGCGGAGCGCTCGCGCTGTGCGGCAGCTACCTGGCCTTGCGCGCCGCCCGGGGCCTGGCCGGCCTGGACGCCGGGTCCGTGGCCGCCGGGACGCCGGCCGCCGGGGCCATGACGCGCCCGGCCAGCGCGGGCGCAAGCTCGCTGGCGGAGTTGTGCGGGACCGCGTCGGAGCTTGCCGTCTACGCCGGCCTCGCGGTGGGCGGCTACGAGGCGCACTCGCCCGGCACCTGGCAGCTGGCCGTCGTGGCCGCGGCCGTGCTGGCGGTGCGCCGGATCCTGGTCGCGTGCAGCCGTCCGGCCCTGCGCGGTGACCACCCCGTGGTCCGCGCGCTCCGCGTGCTCCTGTCCTGCCCGCCCGGAGGGCGGATCGCGCTGATCGCCGTGACCGCGCCGGTCTGGGGCGCCCGGGTGACGCTGCTGGCGCTGGTGGAGTGGGGGATCGTGGCCACCTGCTACGCGCTCGCCGGGCGCGGGCCGTATCGCGTCGTCCCGGCCGGAGCGCAAGGTCCCCAGCCGTCGGCTCCGGTGACGGGCGGGCCGGTGCCCTCCGCGACGGCGGACCCGGATGGCGCGCCAGTGCCAGCCGGGACAGTGCCGGCCGCGCCGCCGCCCACGGTGCTGAGCGGGATCACGTTCACCGTGCCCGCCGGGCCGCGGGAACCGGAGGTCAAGGCCGTGGCGGATCCGCAGGCCCTGGCGACGCTGATGGCGTGCCGGGATGACGGGTCGCTGGCGGTCCGGCTCAGCCAGCTGGTCAGGGGGGAGTTCGTGCCGCTGCCGCCCGCAGTGGCCGGGCTGGCCGCCACCTGCGCCCTCGCCTGGCTCGGCATGCGGAACCTTCCGGGGATCCTGCTGCTGACCCCGCTGGTCGTGATGCTGCTCGCGGGATTCGGGGCTACCCACCCGCACGACGGGCGCCTGGACTGGGTGACGCCGGCCGTGCTGCTGGCGGGTCAGCTGGTGTACCTGGCCACAGTGGGCTTCTCGTTCCGGATCCCCGCCCCGGTGACGTTCGGGGTGTGCGCGCTGACCGCGCTGCGTTACGTCGAGCTCGCGACCCGCGCCACCCCGCCCACCTGGCACCCCCCCGACACCCGGCTCGGCTGGGAGGGGCGGATGCTCGTGGCCGGCCTCGGCCCCATGTTCGGGATCGCGATCGTCGGGTACCTGGTGCTGGCCGCCTACCTGGTGGCGCTCGTCTGCCGGGGAGCCGCGGCCAGCTATCTCGCGGCGCGGAACGCGCCAAGCCAGTAACGCGTGCCCCGCCTGCCCCATGCGTTCGTAAACGCTTCTGGGCTGGCCCCCAGCGCACGCTAAGCTTTGCCGGAGTGGAGGATTGTCTACGATCATGCTTTCGCTGAGGGCAGCGCCGCCGCAGAACGCGCCGGGTGACCGGGGCGGGTGGCTGCCGCCTGTCAGCGTTCCCCGCTACTGGGCGGCCGCGGCGTTCGCCGTCTGCGCCGCCTTCGCGGGCGGCGTGGCGCTGTTCAGCACGAATGACCTGCACCGGCTATGGGGACTGATCGCCGCCGGCGCCTACATCGCGGCGGGGATGGCGGTGCTCGCCTGGCGGTCGCGGGGGATCGACCTCGCCCTGCTGCTGAGCGTGGCCGGAGCGCTGGTCACGCCGCTGTTCCTGAACGCGGCCGACGGGCAGAAGCAGCCCGAGGTGTCGGTGATCGCCCGGTCGGCCGGGCAGCTGGTGCACGACCACTCGCCGTATCAGAGCGTGGCCTCGCTCGCCACGACTCATGACCCGAACGCCTACAACCCCTACCTGCCCGTTATGGCGCTTTTCGGCATTCCGCGAGCCCTGTTCGGCTCCCATGTGATCACCGATCCCCGGGTCTGGTTCGGCCTCGCCTTCCTGCTCATCTTCTGGCTGGCCCTGAGGGCGGCCGGAGCCCGGCACGCCATTCGCTGGACGGTGTTCATCGCGGCGTCGCCGGTGATCGCGTTCGAGCTCGCCGTGGGCGGCACCGACGTGCCCATCCTGGCGCTGATGTGCCTGGGCTTTGCCCTGCTCTGGCGGCGCCCCCGGTTCGTCCTCGCCGGGATCGCGCTCGGTCTGGCCTCGGCGGCCAAGGCGACGGCCTGGCCGGCCGTGATCGTCGCGGCGGTGCTGATCGGAAACCGCGATGGCAAGCGGCCGCTGCTGGTCTTCCTCTACTCCACCCTGGCCGCGTGCCTGGCGGTCGTCGGCCCGGTCGCGCTGCTGTGGCCGAGCGCCCTGCTGGACAACACGATCCTGTTCCCGCTGGGCCTGGCCGACATCAGGTCGGCCGCGGCCAGCCCGCTGCCCGGGCACGTGCTCGCCGATACCGGGCACCTGGGGCACCTGATCGCCGTGGGGCTTCTGGTGCTGGCCGGCGCCGCGATCGCCGCGTCGCTGGTGATCCGCCCGCCGAAGACCGTTCCGGCCGCCGTCTGGCGGCTCATCATTGGCCTGACGCTGATGTTCCTGCTGGCACCGGCCACGCGGTACGGCTACTTCATCTACCCCGCGTCGCTGCTGCTATGGCTGGAGGTATCGCAGCTCGGGCTGCGGCAGTCCCCGGCGCAGGAGGCGGCGTTGGCGGACGGCGAGGCGCTGGGGCATCAGGTTGCCTCGGCGGCTGGCCCGGCTTAGCGCCCGGCGGGCCGGGACTCGGCCAGGTCCGCCATCTCCGCTTGCCAGCCGGCGTACCAGGCGGCAAACCAGGATTGGTGTGCGGCCAGCGGGACGATGTACGTCACGGTCTGCGCATAGTAGGCCCGTTGCTGGTCGGGAGGCAGGTTGCGCAGGGTCTGCACGTTGCTCGCCCGGTCGGCGAGCTTGACCAGGATGGCGTCGGGCGGCGCGTCGCGGAGCCGTCGCAGGTAGTGCTCCTTGACCGCGGCGGCGTCCTCGCCCGGGCCTGGATCGGGGATCGTGACCCAACCGACGAGTTCGGCCACCCGCGGCCCGAACGCGGCGCGCAGGTCGGCCGGCGTGCACGGTGTGTCCTCGACGACGTCGTGCAGCACCGCGGCCACGAGCACGTCGCGGCGGGTCACCCCCGCCCCCTCGACCAGGATCTGCAGCGCCTCGAGCAGGTGCTCCAGGTAGGGCGCCCCGGTCTTGCGCCGCTGGTCGCCGTGGTACGCGGCGGCGAAACTCACCGCCGTGGCCAGCTCGGCGACCACCTCGGCGGGCAGCCGCCGACGCAGGCCGGGCTCGGCGTCGGCCCAGGCGTGCCAGGCGGTGAAGGTTTCCATCCCGGTGCTGCCCGCCATCCGGACCGGCGGTCAGCCGGACGGGCTGTTCGGGCCGACGAACGCCGACTGGTTGCTGCAGATGTTGGTGTTCGCGGTGATGCCGCTGTCGGCCTGGCTGAGGCTGGCCACCGACGGGCCGGACGAGGACGGCGACGGCGTGGGCGTGGCGCTGACCGAGGTGAAGCTGGAGCCGACGATCAGGGTGATGGTGCCCGGGGTCAGCGTCGCGTCCTGTTTCACCTGCACGCTGCTGAGCCGTGACTTCAGCGTGTTGACCGCGGGCAGGTCGGAGGCGGCCGCGTACTCGATCACCGAGTCGGTGTAGCTGAAGTTGCTGGCGTCGCCGGTGCCCACGACGTCGAAACCGAGGTTGGTCAGCTCGCCGCCGGCCTGGCTGGCGATACCGCTGACCCCCGACCCGTTCGCCACCTGGACCTTGACCTGCGAGGGGGCCGTCGTCTCGACTGCCGGGGGAACCGCCGCCTTCTTGTGCCTGCCCTTGCCCTTGGCCGCCTTGGCCAGGGTCGAGTCGTGCGCGATCGCGGTGAAGAGCTGGTCGGCCTGCGGCTGCTCGAACACCACGTCGTTGATATTCGCCGGGTAGGGGACGTTGGGCGCGGTGACGAACCGGATCGACTTGGAGGTCACGCCGCGCAGGCTGTCGGCGATCTGCAGCATCGCGTTCTGGTCCAGGCCGGTGTCCGTGGTCATCGCGTCGGTCGCGTCGCCGACGACCCTGA
>Ga0306920_100003387_pt1 | contig 20197 bp, 23 predicted proteins | sample flu12Cox44000170_FD_204666 | JGI IMG/M metagenome (GOLD analysis project Ga0306920, IMG submission 204666) | Lab enrichment of tropical soil microbial communities from Luquillo Experimental Forest, Puerto Rico - flux4day.12C.oxic.44.000.170 (v2)... | ecosystem: Environmental > Terrestrial >... | reverse complement strand
ACCTCAGCGCTCCCTCGACAATGCTTTCGCAACCCCTGGCGCGGGCAAATTTTTGCGCCTTGCAGCCCGATGTTGGGCTGCATCCAGGCGCGCGCGCTAAGCCGCTCAGAGCGGGCGGCCATGGGCGCGCCCGGCTTGCATCAGAAGCGCGCAAGCAATTGGCCGTAGCCATAAATCTTGTCGGTGATCCCATTCGTTCTGAGCGCATGCCAATAGGTGGTTGCATTGATCTGGAGGACCGGTTTGTCCAGCCACCGCTCCGCTTCATCGGCGAGCTTGGCAAAAGGCAGATTGGCGCCAAACGCGACAAGCGCCTCCACGTCATTGCCATCGATCGACTTCACGGCGTTGATCATGTCCCTTGCGGTCAGCACCGAGTAGGACGCGGGGCTTTTTCCGCGCATGTGGCAGAAGCGAACGATCTCGTAGCCGTGTGCACCCAACACACCTTGCAGTCGTGGTTCGATGCAGGGGTAGTAAGGCTCCATCACGGCTATGTTGCGCACAACGCCGTGGGCCTTGAGCCCGGCGACAACGGCGTCGGACGATATTGTCACGGGCACATCCCATCCCGCCACCTTGCGCACCCGCCTCTTTAGCTCCTCGCCCCACTCGACATTGCCGCCCCAAACCGACAGGGCCGAGATGCCCAGAATGAACGCGTTGGGCTTGGCGTCCATCACGCGGTCGACGGCATCCTCCAGCGCAGCGTTGATGTCCTCAATCTGCTTTGCGAAATCAGCGTCAGAGCCCACCGGGTTATCGGCGATCACCATGCGGGCGATGTGGTTGGTGACGCCCTCGGGTCGCATGTCGTCGTATTCGGGCTGCACCACGGTGTTGGTGGAAGGGGTCGTTACGCCGAACGCCATTCGCCAAGCCAGATAGTCACGCATGAGGTCTCACCCAGTTGGGAGGGCGGAGCAACAGGCCTCCCTCCACGCACGGATCCTGAAAACTTGCGGGCGCATCGCCCGCCCTCTTTGGCCGATTGGACGAAGAGGCCGGCGATGGCTTCGCTGATCAAGGCGCGTCAGCGCATGGCATAAACCGAGCTGGCCGGTAGCGGTAATGTCGGGTCCTTGGTGCGGATATTGCTGGGCCAGACAACGGAGATGTGCTCGCCCGCATTCTGCATGACAACCGGCGTCGAGCGCTCGTTCTGGCCGGCCATCGGCGTCCCGGGCGGATAAAACTTCACGCCGTAGCCCTGAATGGTGCCGCCGGGCGGAATGTCGACATCGAGTGCAGCCTTGCGCACCGCTTCTGGATCGAAGCCGCCATACTTCTCCTTGGCCACGGGGAGGACGTTGTTGAGCAGGAGCCAGGTCTGGTTGAAGCCCATGGAACAATGGGGCGGCACGTCGGTTGCGCCGGTCTTGGCCTTGTAGCGCTCGACCATGGTCGTGATGAGGTCGCCGAGACCAGGAGCAAGCGTTTTGGGGTCGAGAAGCTGGGCCGGCACCGGATCGATGTTACAGAAGTTGTCGATGTCGCCGCCGAAGGTGGAGCGCAGCTTGTCGAGCTGGCTGTAGCCGGCGCCGTTGCCGACCAGCATCTTGAAGCGCAATCCCCCCTCGCGCGCCTGGCGCAATAACAGCGTGATATCCGGATTGTACCCGGCGTGGGAAATGACGTCTGCGCCGGCGCGCTTCAGCTTGGTCACGAGCGAAGAGAGATCCGGGGCGGTTGCCGAGTAGCCTTCCCGCAGCACGATTTGCAGGCCCTGTTCCTTCGCGAACTGCTCGGTGGCCTGGGCGACCCCGACACCGTAGGGTCCGTCCTCGTGAATGATTGCAACCTTTACCTCCTTGGGCTCGACACCCAACTTGGCCTTGGCGTTCTCGGCAAGGAAGCTCGCAAATGCCTGACCATATTGATCCGAGTGTATCTGTGCTCGGAAGACGTATGTCAGGTTCTTGTTTTTGAAGACCGCGGTCGCAATGGCGGTGGTAATCCAGAGGATCTTCTTATGTGCCTCCATCTTGGCCGCAAGCGGCACCGCGTGAGCGCTCGCATAGACGCCATTGACGATGTCAACGTTTTCCTGGCTTAGGAGCCGTTCAACCTCGTTGATGGCAACGTCGGCCTTGCTCTGGGAGTCGGCATTTACCGGCTCGACCTTGTACTTGCCGGCAACGCCGCCTTTTTCATTGACGAGGTCGATGGCGATTTGTGCGCCAATCGAGCATGCAATCGAGCCACCTGCCGCGAACGGGCCGGTCAGATCGTAGATCACACCGATTCGGATCGCTTGCGGCTCAGTCACGCCGACTTTGGGGCTTACGCTCAGCGCCGCAGCGGTCGCCACAGATTTTTTCAGGAACGACCTCCGCGATTGCGTCATTGTCTTCCTCCCTGTCTTCCTCCCTGCACGGGACCAAGCTCCCGCTCGTTGCCAGGCGACAGTAATCGAGGCCGGTGCGGAGTCAACGTGGCGCTATGCGCCAGAAATTGGCTTCTGCCTGTTGCCCGACGCATTGGCGATCACAATGGGGTGGCAATGGTTGGCGGGCCGCGGCGCGGGGCATAACCGATTGTCCGTGCTCCGCCGCCGCAGGATTGACGTTTTTGCGGCGTGGATGGGCTGCAGGCGGCCTGCGTGCGTTGTTGAGGCTCCTTATCACAATGACAAAATCCGCGTTGCGCGCAGCACCGGCTCAATCTAAGCCGCAAACAGCGAATATATGGCATTGCCTGCGCGCGTTTCATTCCTGCCCGACGTTCGACATGCCGGAGCCGGCGCCTCGGTGTGCTGCGATCTCGCATCAGCACCTCACTCAGGTCACCGCAAATACCGATGAGGCTCGGAAATTGCCGCTGTTTGCTGCCGCGCAAACCTCCCGATGCAGCAACGGTTCATGGCGCACCGCGTAACCCTGTGGACGTTGATGTCAAACTTTCCAGGAGACTCTTCATGCCCCGCGCCAGCACTATTGCCATCGCCATGGTCACCCTCATGATCGCCTCTAACACCGCAGACGCCGCGCGCATTTGCCAGGAAGCAAGGCATGCCGACGAACGGACGATATGCCGAACGCCGGGCATGGTGCACGTGGATCGCAACATGAACCGGGAGTATCAGCAGCTCATGTCTGAGCTCGGCTTCTTCGGCCGGGCGAGGTTGCGGGCGCGTCAGCGTGAATGGCTGGCCGAGCGGCGCGCCTGCGGCAACAACCCGACGTGCGTGCGCTTGGCATACCGGGAGCGCATGCACACGTTCCACTCGATTGCGAGACGCAGAGGCATCGAACTCGACGAGTAGCGCCTTTGGCTTGCGGACCCGGACATGGGGCCAGCACCAAAGCCCCCCTTGTTCTGACCCCTCACCTGCTGGCGGCGTTCGCAATAGTGTCAGCAAGCTCCGTGAGGCAGACGCCGCGGCCGCTGCGGTTCACGCGGCCGCGGCGCGCTGGGCGCGCCGTGGCAGGACCCGCGCGCGTAACCAGTTCCCGAGCTCGGCAGAGCGCAGGCGGGGGTCGAGCACCTGCTTATCGAGTCCCAGGAGCCAGGCGATGTCACGGCGATCGGGGTTGGACTCGAGCATGCGCAAGTTGGCAATGACGGAACCCAAGCTCTCGACCGATTGCGCAAAGCCTTCCTCGACCAGCCGCTGTTGGCGCGCTTCGATGATTGCAGCTGTGGTCGCAAAGGTATGCTCGGGATGATATTGAACGCCGACGAAGTTGCTGGTCCCGAGGTGGATCTCGGCCGCCTGAATCTCGCTCACGCTGTTTGAGGCCAGCACATCGGCGTTCGGGGGAAGCGTCGCGATGTCATCTTGATGCGAACAAAGCGCATCGAACGCCTTGGGCCTTCCCGAGAACAGGAAGTGCCCGGAGCCCGCTTCGGTGGGAGCGATGTTCCGGGCAATGCCGATTTCTCGGCCTTCCGGGTTGAGCCGCACCACGCCGCCGAGTGCCGCGGTCATGAGCTGCAGGCCCCAGCAGCTGCCGTACATGGGCACCCCACTTTGGAAGGCGTCGCGCGCAAGTTCAATCTGCCGCGTAACTTCTGGTCTTGTCTTGTAAACGCTGAACGGGGAGCCCGTAATGACGATTCCATCGAAATCGGCGAGTGCCACGCCGTCAGGGAGGTGCTCGCCATCGGCGACGTTGAGCGCAAAGAGTTCCAGTGCGGTCTCGTGCAGGGATAGCGCGCGCTCGAACATCTCCGCATTGCTTGGACCGCCGTGAGAGGCGATCACCCGCTGGGACTGCGCGGGAGCACCATCGAACATCAGGATGCGCGCCATTGCGTTCCCTCATTCGCAACTGCCGAAGCGGACCACCATATCCATTGCTCTCATTTGCGCAACCTCTTCCGGCGGTGACGCTGGGGCGCGGCGCCGGCGCCCAGCTTGAATGGTCCGTCGTTTCTATGTTGCGCGGATCGCTGCCTTGACCTTTTCCGGCGTGTAGGGAATCGAGCGCAATCGGACGCCTGTTGCATCGAACACCGCATTGGCGATTGCCGACGGGACCACGGCCGCGGCGGGTTCTCCCGCCCCCCATGGGGGCATGGTCGGGCGATCGATCAAATCGATGACGACCTCGGGCACCTGCGGGAAGGTCAGGATCGGATAGCTTTGCCAGTCGAGGCTCGTCACTGCCGAGCGGTCGAACTTAAGCTCCTCGATCAGGGTACGGCTAATTGTTTGGATGACGCTGCCCTCAATTTGATTCTTGAGCCCATCAGGATTGATGATCTGTCCGCAGTCGTGCGCCACATAGAACCGCGGAATGCTGATCACGCCGGTTGCGCGATCAACCTCAACCTCGGCTACTGCGCCGACGTAGGTGCGGTAGAGCTCGTACTTCACATAGCTCGCTCCGCGACCCCTGACGACGTCGCCGGTCAAGACCCTTTGCGGCGATGGGCGCTTTTCCCACTTGCAGAGCTTCGCCAGGCGGTCGAGCACCTCAATGCCGCGTTTGTCGGCAGCGTCGATGTATTTTAGGCGGAAATCGATAGGATCGGCGCCGGCCGCCGCCGCCAGCTCATCCACGAAGCACTCGTTGGCATATGTGTTCTGCATCCGCCCCGGCGTGCGAATCCAGGACGGCCGGAACGGAGTGGTCTCCAGGCGCTGGCAGACGGTCTTGATGTTGGGGAATTTGTAGGGAATTGCCGAGTTCTGAAAGATATTGCCCGGAGCCAGATCAGGTTTCTGCGGCAGGCCAGCGAGCTTGGCCCCAACCAGCGGAATGAGCCAACTTCCCGCGGTTGCCTGCGGAATGAAGAACTCCGATTGCCAGGCTGAGACGTTGCCAGCATCATCGAGCGCCCCTCGCACATCAACGAGTGTCGGCGGTCCTTTCGGGTCCCAGCCGTGCTCGTCCTGTCGCGACCACTGTACGCGCACCGGTTTGCCCGTCAGCTTGGCAAGCAAGGCCGCATCGCCGGCTGCATCTTCGTGACCGTTGCGGCCATAGCAGCCCGAGCCCTCCAGGTAAATGCAGCGGATGTCAGCCAACAGCATGGAGAACATTTCCGCCAGCTGCTTGCGCAGATCGTGCGTCGCTTGCGATGCGGACCACGAGGTCAGTTTGCCATCCTTGAACTCGGCTACAGCGCACGATGGCCCGATCGAGCCGTGCGTGTGGATGGCGAATTCGTAGGTGGCCTTGAGCGTGTTGACGCCTTCCTTGGCCATGGCCTCGGCCGTGTTGCCAACGGTGCTGGTCACCTCCTCCTTTGCGATCTTGGTGCCGCGCACGTACTCGTAGAGTTTGGCCTGCTCTGGCAGGCCTTCCCATTTCGACCAAGTCGCCTTGAGCTGGCGTGCTGCCTTGATCGCTGCCCACTCATTCTCAGCCACCACGGCCAGGAAATCGTTCTGGCGAACAACCTTGGCCGTCCGAATGTTGGTAATCGAGCCCTCATCGACGCTTTGCAGCGTCGCCCCCACGGCGGGTGGACGCACCACGCGCCCGTGCAGCATGCCGGGCACGCGAAAATCCTGCATGTAGGTGAACGTGCCGGTCACCTTGGCCGGGATATCAAGGCGCGGCACCGACTGGCCGACGACCTTGAAGTCCTTGGGGTCTTTGGTCGACACGGGCTCTTTGGGATCGAGCTTGATGGAGAACCTCTTTCCCCCGATCAGCTCTGGGTAGGTAAGGCGCTTGCCGCCACCGCTGATGGCGCCGTCGGCGGCCTTGAGGTCTTCCTTATTGATGGCGAGTTGCCGGGCGGCCTCGTCAAAGAGCGCGTGCTTGGCTGCTGCGCATGCCTGGCGAATTTGCATGCCGCCGATTTGGATGGTGATGCTGCCCCAGGTCTTGCCCTGGTCGGGCGTCAGCAGAGTGTCGCCTTGCACGAGGTCAACCCGGCCTAGCGGCAGGTCGAGCTCATCGGCCGCAATCTGCCGCAAGGCGGTCGCGACGCCGGTGCCGAGATCGACCTTCCCGGAGTAGATTGTGCACGTGCCCTTGGCGTCGATTGCGAGAAAGGAATCGACCTCCGTGAGCGCCAGCGGCTTGGTGCCCACCGCTGCCGGTGCAGCCGCTTCACTGGCTGGTGAAACCAGCGAAAAGCTGACGAAAAGCGCACCGCTACCCGTGATGACGTTGCGGCGCGACGGTCGGAATTGCCGGTTCATGTCCAGCCCCTCAGGTATTGGCGGCGCGCAGGACGGCTCTGACGATGCGAACGTGAGTGCCGCACCGACAAAGGTTGTTGGCCAGCGCTTGTTTGACCTGAGCCGCGGTTGGCCGCTTGTTTGCCACCAGAAATGCGGCAGATTCCATGATCATCCCATTGATGCAGTACCCACACTGTGCTGCCTGTTCTTCGATGAAAGCCTTCTGCAGGGGGTGCAGCCTTTGCGGAGTGCCAAGTCCTTCGAGCGTGACTACCCTCTGCGCTGTCTCAATCGAGGACAACGGGAGGGCGCAGCTGCGCACGGCCTTGCCGTCGACATGCACCGTGCAGGCACCGCATTGGGCGAGACCGCAGCCGAAGCGTGGCCCTCTTAGCGCTAGATTGTCGCGCAGGGCGTAAAGCAACGGCATCTCCGGGTCGTCAATCGTGATCGACACGCGCTTGCCGTTCACATTGAGGGATCTGGTGGCCATCCGGTTCCTCCCTAATGGTACAGCTTAGGCCGAGCTTGTCTGATGTCTGACGGCATCAGCTTACGCCTGTGGTGCAGGCAGCCCAAGCCCGTGAGCCCAAGCCCTGTGGGCTGATGAGGAAAGAGGCCAGGGGAGATGCCAAGAAAGTTACCGGGGAAGATGCCAAGAAAGTTAGAAGATGCTGTGCGCCTACGCACAATCCGGAAACCGACATGTTGGCTCTTGGACTGCCAACCAACCGCCTCCCAGTTGAAGCAGACGCGCCCGCTTGGCGAGGAGCCGCAAGTGATGCGTGTGGGGCGCGCGATCGGCGTGCCAGCCAAGGCCAATGGAGGCCACGTAAGGCAGGTCGCCTGCCCCCAGCGCCAGCGATGCAACCCATTGGAGGTCAGGAGCGCGCGCATGCGCCGCGCCGCCTTCATCCCAATGTCGCTCGCGGCGCCGCCAACGCAGATCGCGCTCGGAGACCAGCGGGAGGCAAAGCCGATCTCCGAGCGCTCAAGATGTGGGCCGGTTCCTTGGACTGTGCGCCCTATTGGCCGCACCATCGTTCCGGCCCACACCCGTGGTTATTTCTTCGGTGCCTCGCTGGCTTTGGCCGGAGCGGCGGCAACACAGGCGCCCTTGCCGTCTTTGCCGCCCTTCTCGTCCCATTTCATCTTGGCCTTCTCACAGTCGGTCTTGTTGGCAGGCGTGGTGGCCTGTTGCGCGAACGCCATCGGCGCTAGCGCAAGTACCGCGATCACTGCCGTGATGGGGAGTAGCTTCATGTCAGATCTCCATGGTTTGCCGCGTTCGAACCGCGGGTGATGCACATTGGTGCACGCGAGCATGGTGCAATTTGAGCGCGGCGCTGAACGGCAACAAACGGATACATTCATGCAGCGTTCACCCTCACTCGTGGTTGCCATTGTTTGCCGTGCGCGCCTCCACTTGCGACGGTGATCGCCAAGATTTTTGAAACGCGCGGTCTTTATAAATCGTGATAAACCCAACGCGGATGGCGCTGGCGAGAAGCGCTGGGAGCGTTTATGCGAAGAGCCAGCCTGCGCAAATAAAACCGACAGCAAAGGCGTTAGCCCTGAGCAGTCCGCGGCGCATTCAATTTGAGTTCATTTGCCGTATCGCATTTGGAATTGGATTGAGTGCGCTTGCGGAGGTGAGGCCGGCAAATCCAAACTCGGGATGCGCCTCTACCGGTCGTTCCTGCGCGCCTTGCAACAAACCGGGAAATCTCCTCTGCGCTTATTTGGCTGCAAAAGTGGGTGCCGGCGTCTGCGGGCGCCGTCTCCGGATAAAACCCACAGTTAAGATTGTGCGAACCGAATTCAATCGGCTCGCCGAAGGCGTTGCGGCATTCGCTCGCCATGCGTGCGCGCACAACAATGATTTCGCTAACGTCGCTAATTTCGCTAATGTCGCTAATGATATCGCTGAGTAGGCCCCAAGGCCGGCAGGGCGCCCGGTCCCTTGACTTCGGGCATCACCCTGATGCCCGAAATGGTCTCACAGCGGCCGGTGGAAGGCCCAGGCACCATAGCCGACGACGCTGCGTCGGTCGCCTGCGGTGTCTCCAGAATTGCATAGCGCGAGCCGCGTGACTTTGAGCCCACGTCGCACGGCTTCCCTCAGAGCACCGCGAATGGCGAGATGGCCACAGGCATCGGCTGGCCCGAGTGCCGCTTCGTCAAGGGCTTCGATCGCCGCCGCCGTCCGCTCATCATGCCCGCGCGCGGCATGATAGCTTTCGAAATGGGACAGGTCGCTGCTGATGACCAGGAGCGTATCATCGGTCCAAATGCGGGCGATGACTGCGGCGACGGCCGCTGCCGTCGTGGACCCACAGAGCAGCGGTACGATCGACAGATTGGCAAAGATCGACTGCAGGAACGGCAGTTCCACCTCGATCGCATGATCGGGCGCGTGCGGTTCGTCGTTGAGCGCAACGAGCGTCTCTTCGTTGAGCGCTTCGACTGTCGCAAGATCGACTGGCACCTCGCCAAGCGGGGTCGCAAATGCCGCATGCGTCGGCGCGGCAATTCCGAGAAACGGCACAAAGTGCGCCGGGCCGATGACGATTGCGCGCTCGATTTGGCCATGCAGACGGCGCAGGTTGGCGAACGCCCGCGCTGCCACCGCCCCCGAGTAAGCGTAGCCCGCATGCGGTGCAATGACGCCGCAGGGGTAAAGTCCCTCTTGGGCCTTGGCGGCCGAGAGCAGGTCGCCAACGGTTTGGCTTAGCGTTTGTGCCGATCGGGGATAGAATGTGCCGGCTACTGCCGGTGCCCGCGGGCTGGCGCAAGGCGAAAGCATGGCGTGATCTCCCTAATGCGCCTCGGCAGAAGCCAAGGCTTTGCCGCGCCAAACGCACGTAGAATTCTATGATCGGAACCGAACGTTTGGAAGGCGTTGCTGCCCGCCACTGGCATGGGCTCGAGGATGGGCGCATTCAGTGTGATGTGTGCCCCCGCTACTGCAAACTCAACGAAGGCCAGCGTGGCCTTTGCTTTGTGCGCGGGCGCCAAGACGATCGGATCGTGCTTACCACCTACGGTCGATCCTCGGGATTTTGTGTCGACCCGATCGAGAAGAAGCCCCTCAACCATTATCTGCCGGGAACGCCCATATTGTCCTTCGGCACCGCGGGCTGCAATCTGACGTGCAAGTTCTGCCAGAACTGGGATATCTCCAAGGCACGTGAACTAGACCGGCTTCAGGATGCGGCCGCCCCGGAAGACATCGTGCGCGCGGCCGTTGCTACCGGTTCACGCTCTATCGCCTACACCTACAACGATCCGGTCATCTTCCTCGAATACGCCGTTGATGTCGCAAAGGCGGCGCGCGAGCGCGGCATCAAGAATGTGGCGGTTACGGCTGGCTACATCGCCGCGAAGGCCCGGGAAGAGCTTTACGCCTGGATGGACGCCACCAATGTCGACCTCAAAGCGTTCAGCGAGGAGTTCTACAAGCGGCTGTGCAGTGGCCGACTAGGCGCGGTCCTTGAGACGCTCGAGTATCTCAAGCGGGAGACCAAGGTGTGGCTCGAGATCACGACGCTGCTGATCCCAGGTCACAATGATGGCGCCGAGGAGGTCAAAAAGTTGAGCGAATGGGTCATGACGAAGCTCGGACCGGATGTACCTTTGCACTTCACCGCCTTCCACCCCGACTACAAGATGACAAATCTGCCGCATACGCGGCGGGGCACGCTGACGATGGCCCGTGACATTGCCCGCCAAGTGGGTCTCCATTTCGTTTACACCGGGAATGTCCATGATGAGACGGGCCAGAGCACCTACTGCCCGGGCTGTGGCGAGCGCCTGATCGGCCGCGACTGGTATGAAATCACCGCCTGGCGGCTGACCGGCGCGGGCCGTTGCGGAAGCTGCGGCATGGCGATCCCTGGCCTGTTCGAAGCCAGGGCAGGCCGGTGGGGGCAGCGGCGCCTGTCCATCCGGATCCGTGACCAATCACGCGAAAATCCCCCCGCTGCCCCCTGAGCCAAGTCTCTTTTCGCTTACGCCGCCACGCTGTCGGGTTTGGCGCAGGCGATTGACGCAAACGTCCCAGGTGCTCTGGCTTACCCGCAGCGGACGGCGGCCCCGCTCAATGGCCGCACCGATTGCGCTTTGATTGGCACAAGCGACCGCCGCCGATTTGTGCAACTGCGAAGCTATGACAAGACAATCGATGCGGAGGGGACTACGCTCATGCCCAACGAGCGAGGCGGGTCGGGGATGCTGGTTCCGGGGAGAACCATCATGATTGCGCTCGAGGATTGCATTGCCCTGTGCGGACTGACGAGAGATGAGGTGCTCGCGCTCGCTGAGCATGAGCAAATTCCCGACATTGCTGCGGCTGCACTCGGCCATTACCTGCTCAACCAACCGGCCGGCTGCAGGGCGATCCACGAGATGATCGCCGAGGATATACGCTGGGCGCGCGAGCGCGGCGACATACACCACGCCGAGGCGCTTTCGGTCACACTGCAGCATTTCATCGGCGCACATCCGCAGATCGATTACCAGCCGCGCGCGCGTTGAGCCTCGCTCAATGGTCGCACCGCCGCCAGTCGCTGTGTCGGCCCCGAGGCGCAAGCGCCCGCTGTTGCGCTGTTCATCATGGACATTCGGCGCGGGGAATCCGTCGGCATACGCGAGGACAAGCGCGCAGATTGGGAGCAACGGAGAATGGCAAGGTCGTCGTTGATCACCTGGCTGGAGATGAGGTCATTTCTGCCGCTCTTTCGGACGAGGGGCCTTGCCCTTGAGACCCGCACCGACCATATGCGCGAGCGATATCCCTAGCGCACAAGGAGGGTGACGCATGGATGCCACCAAGATCCAGGACTACGCGCGGCAGCTCTTGGAGGCGCACGGTCCCAAGGCGATTGCCGAGGCCGCTCAAAAGGCTGCCGCTTGCGAACGGGCTGGCGACAAGCAACAGGCGCAGACCTGGCGACGCGTTGAAGCGGCTCTCCTGCTGATGCACGGGCCGCGCCAAAGCTGACGCGACATCCAAACCCCGCGTTCCCGAGCGTGCAAGCACCGCCGCCAACTGGACGGTGGTGCTAGCCACCAGTGCGGCGCCTACGCAGGGGTGCGTTGCAAACGCCAATCGACAAGAAATTAGCAGTTGGCGAGCTATCCGTTGATCGTTCGATCGGGCGCGCCGCGCGCCTTGGTGAGCGGGCGGGAGCGCGAGTGCGTCACGGTCAATATTCTCGATCCGATCGCCGGCCGTGGTCAGTGTGCAAGAGGCGCGATCACAAATAACCTCTTGCTCGGATCCAAGATGCTCTTTCTTGAAGTGGGCGAGCCGCGGGACGAGGCCGGCTGACACCCGCGCTCATGGGGGTGATCGGCGATCCCTTATGCCTCGCCAAGGTAAGCTGCCGAGCTATGCCCGCCCTTAACCGGCCACCGCACCGGTCGGGGACGGCCATCAGAGAATGGGGTAGGATGGGTGCTGGCATTCTTAGTTGTGGAGCGGTGCCGTGGCCGAGCCCAAGAATCCCGCAATGCCGAAGTTGCGTGAGTGGCCCCTATTTCGCCGTCCTGCAGGCAAACGCCAACACAGCGGCGATGCGCATGACGGGCGGGCACCGCCACGCATATCGGAGCTGATCATGGCGCACGTTCCGGGCACGCCGGCAGAGAAGCTCCGATGGCTGCAAGAGCAGAAGGCGGCTTCAAAGCTCGACGGGGATGATCCGGAAGAGATCATGCAAGCGGAGGCACTCCTGCTGATGCTCATTCGGATCGCGGACTCCCAGGGGCGCAAAGCGGAGCGCCATCTCGACGAGCTTCTTGACGAGGGGTTGAGGGAGACATTCCCCGCGAGCGATCCGGTATCGGTCGGGCACTTCACGAGCACCGAGCCGCCAAGTCGTCCGATCGACAGGACGGTGGCGGACTTGAGCACGGCGCGCGAAACCAAGCGCCGAGCGGCGCAGCGGCCGCGCATGCGGCGATATGGGTGAGTGTACGTCGGTCAGGGAGGTTGCACGTGTTGATCGGCCATGGGCGCGAAGTACTGCGACGACTGTCTAACGATATGACCATCGAGCACTTAAAGGAGATGGAGGACCTCGACCTGCAGCGATTGACCGAGCAGCTGTGGCGTTGGCACGACGAGGCGTTGCGCGAGCTGCTGAAGCGCGGACACGTGGTGCCGCGGCAGCAGGCCTAGAGCGGCATGTTGCGCAGATCATGGTGCTCGCCCCGTCGCTCAAGGAGTGACAGTCCGATAGGCACTCCTGTCGAGGAGACGGGGTGGCAGGAATTGCAACGCGCGCACGATGCCGCGCCTCATTAGCGTGCTGGCGGTTGCGATGCCACCTGGCAGGCGCGGAAAGATCAACCCTAATGCGGGGAGCTGGGAGAACTTGCCACGCGCGCACGGCCACCGCTTCGATTATGGCATATTTGCGGGCAAAGCCGCGATCTCCACAAACAATTACGTGATCGAATACACGAACATCCTGCGCGTTGTGGCAGGGGATGGACGTTGGCCTCTTCACCCTCTGTTGCGCTCAGGTTCGCATCGGGTGAAGCGCAGGCAGTGAAGAGCGCAGTCAAAATCAGCGGGAGGGAAGCGGGAGCGTGAAGCAGCAGGCGTGAAGCACCACGATGAGACTGTGGGCGCGCGGTCGGATGTTAGCTGTTGGCAATGCACACGCGTCTGAAGCAGGCGAGCCAAGCATGTGGGTGCCGACGAAATCTGTTGGAACGCCGCGGCGATAGGCGTCGTTGGGTTGTCTTGGGGGGAGAGAAATGAAACCGCGCGCTCCGGTCCAGCCCGTGGGCCGCACGCTATGGCGACGCGTTGGCGCAAGGATTCGCGCTCGCCGAACCCATTTCGGCTTTACCAACCAGCGGCTCGCAGATGCGCTGGGCATCGATCTGCGCACCTATGACGCGTACGAGGCTGGAGTAGAGCAGGCTCCAGCGTGGGTGCTGACTGAACTCGCCGAGCTCCTCGCCGTGTCGATGCTCTGGTTTTTTCAAGATGTCACCTTCGAGAAGGAGAGGACGCAAACGGCCGTGCCAGCCGCCGAGTCCGGGGCCGATGGCGTTTACTGCGTAGCAACATTGGAAGAGCGCATGAGTTTTCTTGCCGATTCCTTTTGCCAGCTTGATCTGGAAGGCCAGCAACACCTGATTGCCATTGTCGGTGCGCTCACCCGAAGCCGTGGCAAATGCACGACGGACTAACCGCCAAACCGAACCCTCGGTTGACCTGAGGTGCTCGGGCTTCGAAGGCTCAAGACCCTCACCTCATCTCTAGCTCGCAGTATTCGTCCGCAAGATCGTAGTAGGCCGTCATGGTCTCTATGGGCTGGTCGTCCGTATTGAATGCAATCCGCTCGAGACACAGCACGACCCTATTGCTCGCCAGCGAAAGTGCCCTCGCGGCCGCAGAGGGCGCCGGTACCGCCCTGATCTTGCCCTCGGCCCGAGCCACCAACATCCCGGCATTCTGCGCGAGCTCTTCGAGGTCATCGGGAAGCGTCGCGGATGAAGAAAGGTTGGGGAAGCGCTGTTCCGGGAGGCAGACCAACTCGTAGCCAAAGGGGCGTTGCCCCTCGAGGCGCAATCGCTCGAAGCGGATCACTTGCTCGCCGGCATCCAGCTTTAAAGCAGCTCGCTCCCACGCATTAGGCGCTCCAAGCTTTGCCTTTCCCATGCTGATGCGGCCGCGCAGAGGCGCTCCATTTCTGGCTCTCAGCGGATTGAAGCGCTCAAGCACTCGCCCCGTTTGTCGGCTGCGAACGAACGTTCCCCGCCCGGGCTCGCGCACGATGAGCTGTTCGGCTTCGAGAACTCCAAGAGCCTTTCGCAACGTGCCGAGGCTCACGCGCAGTTCCCGGTGAAGATCCATCTCGCTCGGAAGAAGCCCGCCGGGCCTGAGTTGACCGGATCTTATGCGCTCGAGCACCGCGTCGCGAACTTGCAGGTAGAGAGGTCTCACCTGAAACTTCGCTTCGTCATTCACAGCCAGGTTCCCGCATCCTGATGGTGATGTGATGCTAGCTAGAGTGTGGCTTACGTCCTGTGCGAATGTGGCGTCGCCAGACTTATCCACACAAAAAGATGTGAGGGATGCTCTATTGACGTGCGCACGTCATCCCGGATAGGTCCGCAACGCGGGGGCTGGCCTTTTCGGCCGGCGGAGGGCGCCTGGGACGCCAGGCACCTGCCTGTTGCATGCCATGCCCAGCGGGGGCTGGCTCACTCAAACCCGGCTCACTCAACCAGAGGGCACATTGGCATGTCAGATTTATACAAGGTGCTTGGGGTAGCTCGCACTGCAACGGATGAGCAGATCAAAAGGGCGTTCCGGAAGCTGGCCAAGGCATGCCACCCGGATCTGTATGATGGCGACGCGCGCGCGGAGCGCCGCTTCAAAGAGGTTCGATCAGCCTACGAAGTACTTAACGACCGCGAGCGCCGGGCTAGCTACGATGCGGCTTGTGCCCAAGCGCGCAGGCTCGCGCTCGGTCGCCTGAAACGGGCAGCTGCAACCATGGCCGCCTCCTTTGTCCTCACGCTGGGCTCCGGTTCGCTGGTCGGCATCTGGCTCGTCAGACACACGCTTCTTTGACAGACGCGTCTCTTGGCCCCTCGGCGGGGCATGACGCATTGGGGCGTGTTGAGGCGAGCCTGAACCGTCGAGCTGAGCGATGCGAGCGGTCGGCAGCAGCGCCGTCTTCCAGCAGCGAAGCACCGCGCGCAATCTAAAAGCGGCCCTGTCGCGTGCTGACGCCGAGGGGAGGATGCACGCGATGCGGCGGCGGTGCACGCGTGCCTGGACCAGCATGATTTCTCATTGGCTATTCTTGATTGGAGAGGCGAGGGACAAGTGGCACCTTTTTGATTGCGCGTCCCTCGCGCACACCAAGCCAGCCGTTGCGTGCCTCCGTGCCTACGCCGTGTGCAGATGGCAGGGGCGATCCGAGTTTTCGCTTGCAAATGCACCCTGTCAGGTGACGCGCATCGGTTGCACGTTCAATCCGGGCGACGCAGCCCGAGCGTCCGACGCGCCGCGCCGCGTGCGCGCCGTCGCTTTAGACTAAAATTTTGCGGCTCGGCGCCGGCAACTGCCCTCATTCGGCCCCGGCCAAAGTGGAAAACTCATTTGTAAGTAAGTGATTCGACGTGAAAGGGAACAATCGAACAATCACGGAGCCTCGCATGTCCGATATAATTAATCTCGTCGAGGAAGTGCGCGCGAAGCTCAGCAAGATTACCGATGCTGAGGCGAAACTCGTGTGGGCGCTGAGAGATGCCCTGAGCCGCGTCGATGAAAAACTGTTGCAGGATGTGCGCATGATCACCACCGAACACGAAGTTCGTCGCGGCTATAGCCTGCATGAGCTGCAGCGCCTGTCCTCGCGGATCGGTACTTTTCCCACCTCCCTGAGGGTGCCAATGGATGACGCCATCCCGCCGGCAAGACCAATCGCGGCTGCCCATGGCATGGCTGTCGCCAACGGTTTCCGCCGCGGCGATTGGCGTCAGGCGACAAGCAATATCAATGACGAGCTCGATGGGGTCTTCGAGGAGCTTGTCAGCGCGTCGGGCTGACCGCGCGATAACCGTGGGTTGCTTCTTGAGTGTCGGGAGCTCCTCAGTCGGCAATCGGCTTTGGCTCGCTCACTGCCTGGCAGGCAACGCCCGTGGTCTGGGTAGAGGGGCCTGCGCGCAACGGCATCGGGCGGCGTCGCTGTCGATGTCGAGGACCCTTGCGAGCGAGATGGGTGGGCCCTCAACCCGAAATCCCGACCGGCCGCTCAAGCCGAAGCAATGCGGTGCCCAACGCAACATGAGAGACCCCGAGAGCGCACCATTGCCAGGAAATGCCGCGCGAGTGTCGAAAAGCCGGTGATTGGCCGTTTCCGCCCCTTCCACCCGAACCCGCAATTGCGAGCGCGTGGCCGAGCTTGCTGATGGTTTTGACGATGCTTGCGCACGATCGCCGCCGGAAGCAACCAAGGCTCGCACAGAGCACCGGCCGATCTTGATTTTGTCGGAACGGGAACCTGCCGCTGACGGAAAATTCGCCTCACGTGCGCGGTTCATCGCGCATTCATCACGCCAATCTTAGCGTCACCCGTGAGCGTGAAATGGGAGGCAACCATGCATCGTTGGGCCATTGTCGCTTCAATCGCGCTCGGCACAAGCGGGCAGGCGGGCGCGCAGACGCTGGGCTACTACGGTCCGCCCGACCGCTTCTATGTGGCGCCGCCGGCATACTATCTGCCGCCGCCTTTCGCTTTTGCTCCACCTTGGTATTTCGCGCCGCCCCCCAGCCAGTACTACCCGCGTGCGGCTTATGTGCCACCTCACATGGGGTACGATCCGCTCCTAGAGGCTCCTCCTCCCCGGCCGCGCAGCTGCGGGCGCTACCGGTATTGGAACGGCGAGTACTGTGCCGATGCGCGATACGAACGCCCCTATGTCGGACCCAAGTGGTGAAGTCGGGGCACCAACACCGCGCGCGGGCAGATCGACCGCTTCCGGTGCGCGACCAGTGTTGACTGCGCTGACACGCATTGGCTTGCAACGCTGAAGGGGCTCAATCCGGCAACGCGCAAAATGGCATCTGCCACCGTGGTGCCGGACCTGCCCCTTGGTGGATCACCCCGCACCGGCCCGGCGCGACGGTTCTCAAAGTTGCGGGCCTCGCGCATCATCCTTGCGGCCGGTTCTTGGCCTGTTCCATGGCGATTTGATTGATGTGCGACAGGGCCTTGGCGCCTGAGGCGCCCTCGATGGCCTTGACGGCGATGTCCTGCACCTGCTGCTTGGCTTCTGCGAGTTGCCGCTCGAGCGCGGCAATGTGCGTAGCATTGTGCGTGAGAGCCTCCTCCAGCGTCTTGGCACGCAAGTCTGCCAGGCTCTTTTCCGCCGCCGCATCCTTCCTGGTGAGCACCATCTGGTGCTCAAGCCGCGCCTCCACCTCCTTGCGCGCCAGCAAGGTGGAGGCTTCGATCTCCTTTTGCAGACGGGCGGGAAACGCCTCAACTTCCTTCCTTAGCCGCGCCAGCTCTTCCTCCCGTTCCTTCAGCGCCGCCTCGCGCGTTTGCCAAGCCTTTTCTAAGGCTTCCTGGTGTTCGCGGTTCTTCTTGTCCCGCGCGCGGACGTCTTCCTCGTACTTGTCCTGCGCCTTTTTGCGCTCCAGGTTTTTCCGATACTCGTAGTCCTCAATCTCGCGTTGGCGCTGCTTTCTCAGACCTTCCTCCTGTTCCTTACGTTCACGTTCGAGCCGCGCAGTCTCCTCCTCCCATGCCTGGCGCTGTGCCCCCATCTCCGACTCAAGACGCTCCTTCTCTTGGGCATATTCCTCAACCATATGATCGAGGGCGGTCGCCGCCACGTCGATCTTATGGAGGCGCTCCAGCTCTCCGCGCTCCAATGCCACGCCCTCTCGCACGGTGGCCAGCAAGCGTACCTCCTCCGTCAGCTTCTCGGAGATCTGCGCCAGCGCGCGCGAAACCTCCAGTCCCAATCCTGAGATGCGCTGGACGACAGCTTCCACGCCGACGCCCTCGACCTCCTGCCGGACGTGTTCTTCGCGCAGGCGAATGACCTCGGCGGCCTTGGCCCCACCAGCCTGCTGTTCTTCTTCAACTTCGCGTTGAATGCCAGCGAATTCCCGCTCTGTATCTTCCTTGCTGCGCCTTGGCCGGGCGGCGCGCTTCTTCGTCTCCTTGGCTGCCATGTTGGTATCTGCGCTCCCGTGACTATAAGTGATCGATCTCACACGTTGCATAATCAACCTGGATGCAAGCGTACGGGAAGATTACTACTTGATTTATTGGGCTGCCACTCGAGCCAAGCGATACCGCCCGGCCGCGCCAATTTTGCCCGGACGCTTAAGATGTCGAAGCTCTCTCAGGGCCACCTGCTGGTTTGCCCCTTAAGCAATATCGCTCTCGGCCGGCGCTGACTTATTGGGCTTTGCGGCGTGACGCCTCGCCCACCATCGGGGTCATGGCAGGGTGGAATTGAGCGCGACGGCGCCGTTCTACGGCGCCGTCCCGGAGACCGCTGCCGTTCCCGCGATCAAGGTCCCGCTGCCGATCCATTATGCGGAGAACGACGAACGTATCGATGCGATGGCCGGCCTACGAGAGCGCCCTAAGACTGTGCGGCATTTCCTATGTGATGCACAGCTATCCGGGCACGCAGCACGGCTTCACAACAACTCGACGCCCCGCTACCAGGACGCAGCCAAGCTGGCTTGGGAGCGAACGAAGCTTCTTGCGGAAGCATCTCGCCTGAGCCGCAGCAGGGTTCGGAATGCGCCGGCGCGCGGGCTTTGAGAGAAGAGGCACCAGCGCTCCGTCCTTCTCCCCAATCGGTTCCCAATTGAACGAGCTCAGTGGGGGCTGGCCCAACCAATCCCGCACGGCCTTCGCTCGCCATCCCGCCCTACAGCGAGCGAAGCGCGAATCGGGGTAAGCAGTCCCGCATGCTTGCCTTCGATCCTGTCTTGGCTGCGGGTGTTGTGCTTGCCACCGCGGCGACGGACGCCGTCTACGTGACGTTCACGTCCGCGGTCGTGGCGCGTCGCCGCGTCCCCGCCGCCACTTGGAGCAGTCTCTGGTACCTATTGTCGTCCTTTGCGGTGATCTCTTACACCAGCAACTGGATTTACGTCGCCTTCGCGGCTGCCGGTTCGTGGATTGGCGCCTATGCCACCATGACGTTCCTTCACGGTGTGGATTTGCGGAGGTAGCTTTCCTTTTACCTTCAGAGCCTTGGTCATGGGCGCTATGGTAGCCCGGGGGGTAGAACCGGTGCTCAAGGCCTTCGAGCGCCTCATAGCGGCCGGCAAGCCCAACAAGGTCGCCAGCATCGCGGCTGCCCGCAAACTGTTGATTATCCTCAGCGCGATCGGGCATGAGGGCACCCCTGAACGGGACTGTGGAGGGTCTCGTGCCATCCACTCGGAGCCGCAGCTCGGTCGCTCTCGCCCCCAGAAGCGACCGGGCGGAGGCGTAGACAGGATGCGGTTCATCCTCTTGGTGAGCAGTGTGGGAGCTTTGGGAGCGTGCAAAAGCGCTTGCCGTCAAAGACAGTCGCTTACTTTGTAATGCCGCGACGACGGATCACGCCGCGCCATTTCGGGGTTCTACGCGTGCTCGCGGCGAGGAATGACGGTGTGCTGCAAATGTATATTTCGTGCGGCGCCTCAAACTGCTCGGCGGCTCGCCGCGTAAGGCCAAGGAGCAAACCAGGCCAGTATAATCCGGGATCGAACGTTGCCTCTGGGTGCAATAGGATGCCGCTTCAAGGCTATGGCAACGGCCTGCTATGGCTTTTTGGCTGCGCCACCTCCTTGCGCAAATCGAGATGACCCTTAGAGCTCAGGGAACCCGCATGCAAGCCAGCATTTCCACTCCGATACGGCAAACATTCGCTGTCTCGTTATCTCACTCTGCCCACTAGGAGGCTGCGCGTGATTGCAGTTGGCTCAGAGCTCAGAAGCGACGAAGTAGATTTTCTCCAGCAACGCCTTGGACGCCTGCATGCCCTGCAACGCCTCGGCGTGGAGAGGGATCACGAAGCCCAAGTCTTCGGGCAGGGTCTCAATTTCTTTCACATCGA
>Ga0306920_100003386_pt1 | contig 20198 bp, 16 predicted proteins | sample flu12Cox44000170_FD_204666 | JGI IMG/M metagenome (GOLD analysis project Ga0306920, IMG submission 204666) | Lab enrichment of tropical soil microbial communities from Luquillo Experimental Forest, Puerto Rico - flux4day.12C.oxic.44.000.170 (v2)... | ecosystem: Environmental > Terrestrial >... | reverse complement strand
GGGCGCGTGCTGAACGTTTCTGCGATCGGCAAGACCGTGCGCGAGGCGCAGGCTCGCGCCTATCAAGCCGTGTCCCACATACGCTGGCCGGAAGGATTTTACCGCCACGACATCGGCTGGCGGGCGATCGAACGGGAAAGGCGCGCATAATGGCCGACTTCGCCGATCTCTATCCCGGCTTCGCCTCGCGCTGGATCGAGACTTCGGCTGGAAAAATCTTTGCCCGGGTAAACGGCGCCGGTCGACCGCCGCTTCTGCTTCTTCACGGGCATCCGCAGAGCAACGTCATGTGGCATCGCGTAGCGCCTGCGCTTGCCGAACGTTTCACGCTGGTGATCGCCGATCTGCCCGGTTACGGCTGGTCGGCCGTGCCGCCGGCGCAAGCCGACCATTCGCCCTACACCAAGCGTGCAATGGCAAAGGCGATGGTAGAGGCGATGGAGGCGCTCGGCTTCGTTCGTTTTCGCCTTGCCGGGCACGACCGCGGCGGGCGCGTCGGCTACCGCCTCGCGCTCGATCATCCCGGGCGCCTCGAGCGGCTCGCGGTGCTCGACATCGTGACGACCTGGGACATGTGGCACCGCATCGATGCCCGGCTCGCTTCGCGCGCCTGGCACTGGACCTTCCTGGCGCTGCCCGAACCCTTTCCCGAAACATTGATCGGCAGCGATCCGAAGTTCTTTTTCGATTCGCGCGCCGCCGCCGCCGCGCAAGCGAAAAACGTCGCCATTTTCGATCCGCGCGCCTTGGCGCACTATCACGCCGCCTATGAGAACCCGGATCGCATCCACGCTATGTGTGAAGACTACCGCGCGGGCCGCACGAGCGACCTCGAACATGACGAAGCCGACCGAATTGCCGGAAACAAGATCGGCCGTCCTGTATTGGCGTTATGGGGCACCAGCGGGCTTACCGCCAATGCCGGGATCGACACGCTGGCCTGCTGGCAAGATTGGGCCCCGGATCTGCGCGGCTTGGCGATCGAGAGTGGCCACTATTTGCCTGAAGAAAATCCTCCGGCCACCGCGAAAGCCTTGCTGGACTTCTTCGGCGCCAACGCATGACCGCGAGCGATCGACAAGGTGCCTTTTCCGGTACAGGCGAGGTCGCCGAACGGCTGCGCTTCGACACCGCGCGGCTTGAAAGTTACCTTTCCCGGCGGCTGCCGGGCTTTGCCGGACCGATCGCCGTAAGCCAGTTCAAGGGCGGTCAATCCAATCCGACCTATCTCATCGACACGCGGCGCCGCAGTTACGTGCTGCGCAGGAAGCCGCCCGGCAAGCTTTTGCCTTCCGCGCATGCGGTCGATCGCGAATATAGGGTGATCGGCACGCTTCATGCTCAGCGATTTCCAGTCGCAGAGCCACTTTTGTATTGCGCCGACGAGGACATCGTCGGCACGTCGTTCTTTGTCATGGCATTCGTCGAGGGCCGGGTTTTCTGGGAGCCCCAGATGCCGCAATCGCATCCAGGCGAGCGCGCCCAGGTCTATGACGCGATGAACGCCACGCTCGCGCGCCTTCACGCATTCGATCCGGCGGCGATCGGGCTTGGCGACTATGGCCGCGGCGAGAACTATGTAGCGCGGCAGGTCGAGCGCTGGTCGAAGCAATATCGCGCATCGCAGACCGAAACGATCGAGGATATGGAATGCCTGATCGCCTGGCTCCCTGCGCACGTGCCGCCTGCACGGGCGCCACGGCTGGTGCATGGCGATTACCGCCTCGACAACATGATTATCGCCGCCAGCTCGCCCGCGATTCTTGCCGTGCTCGATTGGGAGCTCTCCACGCTCGGCGATCCGCTGGCGGACTTCTCCTATCATTTGATGCAATGGCACATGCCGCATTCGGATGCCGGTACCGGTTCGCTGCTCGGCTTCGACCTTGCCGCGCTCGGCATTCCATCGCACGACGCCTATGTCGACGCCTATGTCGCGCGCTCCGGCCTCGATCCCAGGCCGCATTTGCCGGTCTATTTCGCCTATAATTTTTTTCGGCTCGCCGCGATCATGCAGGGCATCGCCGGCAGGGTCCGCGACGGCACGGCGACCAGCGCCTTTGCGGCGACCAAGGCAACCCTGGTGCGGCCGCTGGCGGCGAAAGCCTTCGAATTCGCGCGTCAGGCCGGGACATGAAGACTTTTGCGCTCGCGCTTGGCAGCGGCGGCGCGCGTGGCTTGGCGCATATCGCGGTGGTCGAGGCGTTCGACGAGATGGGCGTCAAGCCTGCCGCGATCGCCGGCACCTCGCTCGGCGCGCTGATCGGCGCGGGCTATGCCGCCGGCCTGCGCGGCAAGGACATCCGCCACCATGTTATCCGCTTCGCGCACGATCGGCGCGAAACCATGCGCCGGCTGCTGCAGGTGCGCGCGGGCAAGCTGACTGATTTGTTGTCTGGAGATTTCAGCCAGGCGGCGCAGATGGATGCCGAGAAATTCTGCGTGCAATTTTTGCCGGACGCCATTCCCGAGGAATTTTCATCGCTGAGCATTCCGCTCACGGTGATGACGACAGACCTGCATCGTCGGGAAGAAATGGCATTTTCGTCGGGACCGTTACGTCCGGCCCTTGCCGCGTCGATCGCATTTCCCGGATTGTTTCGGCCGGTGAGCTGGCAAGGCCGCATCCTGGTTGACGGCGGCGCCACCAATCCCTTGCCGTTCGATCGACTCTCCGGCCGTGCTGACGTCGTCGTCGCCGTCGATGTATTCGGCTCCCCGGTCGCCGATCGAAAGGATATACCCGGCGCCTGGGAGAGCGTTTTCACCACCATTTTGATCATGGGTTCGACGATCGTTGCCGCCAAACACAAGCACGCCGCGCCCGATCTCGTCATCCGCCCCAATGTTGCGATCTTTCGCACGCTCGACTTCTACCAGGCGAGCGCGATCATTCGCTCCGCCGAACTAATGAAGACCGAAATCCGCGAGAAACTTGGCAAACTCATCAAGGCCTGACCCAAGAGCCCCGCCTCGGATTTCGGAATGGATCCTGCACAAACAACGAGCTGAAGGATAGCGTCGACAAAAGTCCGATTTCGCCTTAGCGGCGCTCCTTGAAAAATTTCTTGAGCAAATCGCCCGCCGCCGCCTCCGCCAATCCACCATAAACTTCCGGCCGGTGGTGGCAGCTCGGCGAAGCGAAAAACCTCACACCATTGTCCACCGCGCCGCTCTTGGGATCGGCGGCGCCGTAATAGAGCCGGCGAATACGAGCGAATGACACCGCTCCCGCGCACATCGCGCACGGCTCGAGCGTCACGTAGAGATCGCAATCCTCGAGCCGCTCGGAGCCAAGGAGGTGCGCGGCGTGCCGGATGGCGACCAGTTCGGCATGTGCGGTCGGATCGTGCTCAGCCAGGATGCGGTTGCCTGCGCGCGCGATCACTTTGCCGCCGCGGACCAGAACACAGCCGACCGGCACCTCGCCTTGTTCGCCGGCGAGGCGCGCTTCCTGCAATGCCATAGCCATGAACGACGGCATCAAGCTCACCCATCGTCGCCGCCTGCCCGAGGATGCGGCATTCGGCTGACCTAACCGATTGTGTCGGGCATCCGCGCCCTTATACACCTGCCTTGGTTTGATACACTCGCATGCACTTGCGCTGATCTTGCGCTGAAAAGGCAGCAGATGGCCGGAAATGAATGAACGACCAGACTACAAATGCTAAATTCGGCGAGCGCATCGCCAAGGTCATCGCCCGTGCCGGGCTTACCTCGCGCCGCGAAGCGGAGGAATGGATCGCCGCCGGCCGCGTAGCCGTCAACGGCACAGTCATCGACTCGCCCGCGCTGAACGTGACTAGCCGCGATCGCATCAGCGTCGACGGCGAACCGCTGCCTGCGCGCGAACGCACACGCCTCTTCCTCTACCACAAGCCGCGGGGGCTGATGACCACGCATGTCGACCCGCAGGGCCGGCCAACGATTTTCCAAAACTTGCCGCCTAACCTGCCGCGCCTGATCAGTGTGGGACGGCTCGATTTCAACACCGAGGGCCTTTTGCTCCTCACCAATGACGGCGCGCTGGCGCGGATGCTCGAATTGCCCGCGACTGGCTGGTTGCGGCGTTACCGCGTGCGAGCGCACGGATCGATCTCACAGGGACGGCTCGACGAATTGCGCGACGGCGTGACGATCAGCGGCATCCGCTATGGCCCAATCGAAGCGGCACTTGATCGGGTGCAAGGCACCAATGTGTGGCTCAGCCTTGCCATTCGCGAAGGCAAGAACCGCGAGGTGCGCAACGTGCTCAGCCATCTCGGATTAACGGTTACGCGCCTTATCCGTGTCTCGTTCGGGCCGTTCCGGCTCGGCGAACTTGCTGAGGGGGCCATCGAGGAGGTCCGCACGCGGGTGCTTCGCGAGCAGCTGGGTGAAAAGCTAGTCAGGCATTCCGGTGCGGATTTTTCCGCGCCGATAATGCCGCCGCGCCCGCTGCCAGAGGCAGACGACGCGCCGCGCCCTGCATCGCCCAAGGTGGCGAGCGGAAAGTCAAAAAATCCAAGCTCCACTGCCCACGCCTGGCGTACGCATGAGGAAGGCCGCCCGGCCAAAAAACTGCGCCGCAAATTTCGTGGCGCGCGCCGTGACATTCCGGGGCGCGAGCTTCCCTCCGGCAAAGCCCGTGCCGAGACGCTCACCGACCGCAAAGGCAGGCTCGTCACGGTCGAACGCTATGGCGAGCCACCGGCAATCGAAGCGACGCTGCAAGAAAGGCCTCGCTTCCAAGCAAAGCGCGCCCAGCGTCACAAGCCTCGCGCGCGCGATCGTGCCGCCGGGCCGCGGCCTCGGCAGCCGCGGGGCAAGCGCTGATGCGCGTCGTCGGCGGACGGTTGCGCGGGCGCGTGCTGACCGGTCCGAAATCTCAGGCGATCCGCCCGACCGCGGACCGGCTTCGCGAATCGCTGTTCAACATTCTGGTGCACGCTTACGGCGATCCGATCGGCGGAGCCCGCGTGCTCGACCTGTTCGCCGGGACCGGCGCACTCGGCATCGAAGCAATCTCGCGCGGCGCCGGCTTCGCGCTATTCGTCGATGAAACCGCCGAGGCACGGGCGCTCATTCGCGAAAACGTCGCTGCACTCGGGCTTGGCGGCGTCACCCGCATTTTTCGCCGTGACGCGACCAAGCTCGGTGCCGCCCATCCGGTCGAGCCGTTCTCCCTCGTCTTCGCCGACCCGCCCTACGGGCGCGATCTCGGCACCGCGGCGCTCGCCGCGGCACGAGGCGGCGGCTGGTTGGCACCAGACGCACTGGTAGTGGTCGAGGAGGCGGCCAAATCGGGTTTTGCCCCGCCCCAAGGTTTTTTGGAGCTTGAACGGCGCGGCTATGACGACACTGAAGTGATTTTCTGCCGCTTCAACGGCGGCTAATCCCGCGCGGCCGGGGGGCGGCTTCCACGCGCGTGGTTATCGCCTGCCGAACAGTCGCTCGATGTCGGCGAGCTTCAATTCGACATAGGTCGGTCGGCCGTGATTGCACTGGCCGGAATTCGGCGTTGCCTCCATTTCGCGAAGGAGCGCGTTCATTTCCTCTGGCTTGAGGCGGCGGCCGGCGCGAACCGAACCGTGACAGGCCATCGACGATGCCACCTGCATCAGGCGCCGTTCGAGCGGCAAGGCCTCGTCCCATTCGCCAAAGTGTTGGGCGAGATCGCGGACAAGAGCGGCGCCGTCGATCTCACCGAGGAGCGAAGGCGTTTCGCGCAGCGCCACGGCACCCGGACCGAACGCCTCGATGACCAGGCCATAGCGCGAGAGCTCGTCGGCGCGTTCGACAAGCCGCTCGACGTCGATTTCGTCGAGCTCGACGATTTCGGGAATAAGAAGGATCTGCCGCGCCACGCCGATTTTGTCGATTGCGGCTTTGAGCCGTTCGTAGACGATACGCTCATGCGCGGCATGCTGATCGACAATGACGAGCCCATCGCGCGTCTGCGCCACGACATAGGTCTCGTGGATCTGGGCGCGCGCCGCGCCGAGCGGATGATCGAGAAGCTCAGCCGTCGCTTCATGCGCTTCGCCCGATTCGGTGCCCAAATCGCTGCGCAACTCGGCGGCGGGGGCGCCGGTTTCGAACGCCGATTGCACAGCTTCCGCAAAGCCGCCGCGCAGCGGCGCGAAGGGCCGCAGCGGATCGCGCAAGCGCACGGCGGAGCGCCGCCAAGGGTCGCCGCGGCTTACCGGCAGGGACGGCGCGCGGAATGCCGCGATGGTCGCGGCGCCGCCGGTCGTCGCCGCGCGCTTGGCGTGGTGCGACAAAGCCGTTTTCAGCGCATGCACGATCAGGGCCCGGACTAGTCCGGCATTGCGGAAGCGCACCTCTGCCTTGGCCGGATGGACGTTGACGTCGACCTCGCGCACCGGCAGCGAAACAAACAGCGCAACCAAGGGGTGACGGTCGCGCGGCAGATAATCGGCATAGGCCGCGCGGATTGCCCCGATCAAGAGCTTGTCGCGGACTGGCCGGTTGTTGACGAAGAGATATTGCCCGAGCGAATTGGCACGGGTCAACGTCGGCAGCGCGGCAAAACCTTCGATCGCGATGCCTTCCCGCTCGGCCGACAGTTCGATTGCGTTGGCGCGGAAATCCGCGCCAAGCACGTCGCCGAGCCGCGCCAAGCGGCCGGCTGCGCCGGGCAGCGCGGCGGCAAAGCCAAGCGGCGCATCGCCGGCCATTGCGAACGCCACATCCGGCCTGCTCATGGCAAGCCGGCGCACCACTTCGCGCACCGCCTCGCCCTCGGTGCGATCGAGCTTGAGGAATTTCAGCCGGGCCGGCGTCGGATAAAATAAATCGCGCACCTCCACGAGCGTGCCTTGCCCAAGCGCCGCCGGCTTGATGTCGGACTTGGCGCCGGCGTCGACTTCGAGCGACCAGGCATGCGGCTCGTTCACGTGGCGGGTGACGATCGAAAGCCGCGCCACCGCACCGACCGAAGGCAAGGCCTCGCCGCGGAATCCCAGGGTGCGGATCGAGACGAGATCGTCGTCGGCAAGCTTCGATGTGGCATGCCGCTCCACCGCAAGCGCTAAATCGGCCCGTGTCATGCCCTCGCCGTCGTCGGTGACGCGAATGACGCGGCGGCCGCCGCCGTCGGTGACAATGTCGACGCGGCGCGCGCCAGCGTCGATCGCGTTTTCCACAAGTTCCTTGACCACGCTCGCCGGCCGTTCCACCACCTCGCCTGCGGCGATGCGATTGACGACGGCTTCGCTGAGTTGTCGGATGGGCATGATCGACGGCCTAGATCGCGACTCGATGAGAACGGTAGCTCGGATTAGGCATTCCGCCTACGCCGGCGCAACGCGCATGGCCGGAAGGCGGCGCGGCGGGATTTGAAGCGCAAATCCGAATTGAACTGGATAATCCAGGAGTCAACATAATGGACCGGTATTTGCCTGGGGGGATCCTCGCCGTTTTCGGCATCCTCGTCTATGTCATTGGCTGCGCGCTGTTTATGGCGCACCGCAGCCAGCGCGCGCAGGCGGCACAGAACGCCCAAGGGGCGCCGAGCAAATCTCTTTTTGCCTATGCCATCGTCATGATGGTTCTCGGCATCACAGCACTTGGCGGCGGCCTGGTGGCCCTGGAAACGGCGGAGTATCACGCCTTGGGGCAGTAGGCCCTCAATCGAAGGCTGGCTTGGCGCGCCGCAGCCGCTTGATACCGGCACGGCGCTTCTTTCGCTCGATGCGGCGCTCGCGCGAGGCGGCCGTGGGCCTGGTCGGTCGCCGCTTCACCTGGGGGCGGGCGGCACGGCGAATGAGATCGATAAGGCGGTCGAGTGCATCCTGCCGATTGCGCACTTGCGTCCGATGCCGCTGCGCGGTGAAGACGATAACGCCGTCACGGGTCAATCGCGAACCCGCCAGGCTTTCCAGCCGCCCACGAACGTCCGCCGGCAGCGACGGCGAATGACGCGCATCGAAGCGAAGCTGGACTGCGCTGGAAACCTTGTTGACGTTTTGCCCGCCTGGGCCGGAAGCGCGGACGAACTCTTCAACGATCTCCCGCTCATCAAGCGTGATAGTGGGGTTAATGCGGATCACGCGCGAGCGTAGCCCGGATTCGCACGCCGGCGAAATCCGAGTTTGATTAGATGCCCGAAATTGGCTCGACCGTCACGCCTGCGGACTTGAGGTCGCACACCTTGCATTTGCCTTGCAGTGGAGTCTGGAAAGGCTGAACATCCTCGCAAGGTTCGCAAGCAATCGGCGCATCCAAAAAACAACAATCGGTGCCGCAGGGAGGACAAAATGATTTTTGCCCGTGCGTTTTCGGCGGCTTTTGTTGCCGCTAGCGCTTTGGCGGCGGTGGCCGCCTCGGCGCAGACCTATCCTGATCGTCCCGTCACTGTGATCGTGGGGTTTGCGCCAGGCGGCGCCGACGACGCGACTGCGCGCATCATTCAGGACACCATGCAGAAAGCGCTAGGCCAGCCGATCGTGATCGAAAATATCGGCGGCGCTGGCGGAATGATTGCTGCCGCGAAGGCCGCCCGCGCCGACCCCGATGGTTACACCATTATGCTGGCCCAGGACGCGCTCGCCGCAGGCATGACTCTTTATCCGGATCGCACGTTCGACGCCGAAAAGGATTTCGTTCCGATCGGCCTCGTCAATACCACCACGAATACGCTTGCGGGCCGTCCGACGCTGCCGCCGAACAATTTCGACGAACTGTTGCGCTGGATGAAAGAGCCGGGCCAGACCATCAGGGTCGGACATCCCGGTGTCGGCTCCTTCGGTCATCTGGCCGAGGTGCTCATCTTCCAGGAACTAGGCGTAAAGGTCACTCAAGTCCCTTATCGCGGGGCAGGACCGGCCCTGGTCGACCTGTTGGCTGGGCAAGTGGATTTAGGCCCGATCTCGGCTGTCGTGGCCGGACCGCTGGTCAAGTCGGGCAAGCTTAAGGCCTATGCCCTCATCGGCCGGAAACGGTTTGCCGCCCTGCCTGAGCTCAAGACCATGGGCGATCTCGGCTACAAAATGCTCGATATCAATTTCTGGCACATGTTGCTGGCGCCGGCCGGCATGCCGCGCCCGATCATCGACAAACTCAACAGCGCGCTGCGCGCCGCGCTGGCCGATCCCAAGGTGCGACAGACCTATGCCGAAGGCGGAATGGACGAATACCCGCCTGACCAAGAAACGCCAGAGGCCGCAGGCGCTCTGCTTACGCGTGAGATCAAGCTTTGGGGCGACGTGATCCGCGCCAACAACCTTGCGGCGCGATAGCTCGCCAGAGCGAATTTGGCGCCTGGCCTCGGACGATTCGGCCGATGGACTAGTTCGTCGGACGATTCGGCCGATGGGCTAGTTCGCCGTGCTTGCGGCAACGCCTTGGGGCTTGCCGACAACGGTGACCAGCAGGCCTTTGTCGAGAAAACGCTTGGCCACGCGCTGCGCGTCCGCGAGCGTGACCGCATTGATCATCTCGGGACGCTTGGTGAAATAATCGGTCCCCAATCCGTCGAGCTGAATTTGCACCATGAACGCGGCAATCTTGCCGGAGGTGTCGAGGTTGAGGGCAAACGAGCTATTGAGATAACTCTTCGCTTCGGCGAGTTCCGCCGCGGTCGGGCCGTTCTCGGCCAGCCTTCGAATTTCCTTCTGGATCAGATCGACCGTCTCGCCTGCGCGGTCGGCGCGCGTCGCGGTGCCGCCGATGAAAAGTGCCGCATGATCGAGCCAGACCAGGCTGTCGGACACGGAATAGACGAGCCCGCGCTTTTCCCGGACTTCCCGATAGAGCCGTGAATCGGACGATCCGCCGCCGAGAATATGATTGACGATATAGGCCGCCATGAAGTCGGGATCGTTGCGCGCAATTCCGGGGCCGCCGAAATCGACAACCGTCTGCGGCACGTCGAGACTCACGTCGATGCGCTGGCCGAGACCCTGCGGCACGGCATTGGCGACCGGCGCCAGATCGGGCGTTTCCGGCAGCGCCCCGAATACCCGATCAAGCAGCGGCTCGAGTGTCTCGGCATCGATGTCGCCGACCACGGAGATCTTGAGGTTCCCTCGAGCCAATACGCGGTGCGTGTAGGCCTTTAAATCTTCGATTGTGACGTTCGGCACCGTTTCGGGCGTGCCGTTGACCGGCCGGCCGTAAGGATGGCCTTCGAACGCCGTTTCCCACCAGCGGTGGCTTGCGATGTCGCCGGGATTTGTCGTCTCGCGACGCAACAGCGAGAGAATTTGAGCCCGGCTGACCTCGACGTCCTTGGCGTCGAAGCGCGGCGCGGTCAGAGCGAGCCGCAACAGGTCGAAGGCCTCGTCACGATTTTCGACCAGCGTGCGCAACGAGCCGCGAATCGTGTCGCGCTGTGCAGTAAAGCCCATCTCGATCGCTTTGCGTTCGAGCCGATCTGAAAACGCGTTCGAATCGAGATCGGCTGCACCGGAATCGAGTAGCGAAGCGGTAAGGTTGGCGGTGCCCGCTTTGCCCGGCGGGTCCTGAACGGCTCCGCCGGCAAAAGCGAACTCCACTGTAATCAGTGGAACGGCCGGCTCGTGCACGAGCCAGGCTTTGATGCCGCCGGGACTGACCACGCTCTCGATCGTCGTCGCTCGGGCCGGTGCGGACGCCACGAATGCAAGCCCCACCGCCGTCACTGCCGCCATAGCGCCTCTCAAGCGGCGCGTGATCAAACGGAGAGCAACGGCGCGGCCGAGCCCATTGCGAGACCGAAGAGGGGAAATGGCAGTCACGAGCGCTTCTCCTCAGGCTGGAGGCTTTTGACGAGATAGCCCGTTACCGACCGGCGGCGATCGAGCCAGGTGCGAGCGGCTTGCTGCACGTCATCGGCGGTGACGGCACGAATACGGTCCGGCCAGCCGCGCACCTCATCGACCGTCTGGCCCGTAGCGAGCGCCGAACCATACCAGCGCGCCAAAGTCGCCTGGTTGTCTTCGGCATAAACGGCATCGGCAATGAGGCGGGTCTTGGCACGTTCAAGCTCATCGGCGGTGACGCCGTGGTCGATGACATCGGCAAGGACGGCATCGATGCCGGTTTCAACGTCGCGCAGCGATACGCCGGGCTTCGGCGAACCATAGACGCCGAGTTTCCCGTAATCGAGCGCCGTGCCGGAATAATACGCGCCGGCGCTCAGCGCGATTCCCTTGTCGAGGACCAAGCTGCGATAAAGGCGGCAATTTTCGCCGCTGCCGAGCACATGAGCGAGCACGTCGAGCGCTTCGCTTTCACCCGTTTTCGCGGTCGTTTCTGACGGAACGAGATAGTCGCGGCTCACGCTCGGTTGCTCGACGCGAAGATCGGCAAGCGTCACGGTGCGCGATGCTTCCTGCAGCGGTTCCTGGGGTCGCTGCCGCAAATTCGCTTCGGCGCGGTCAGCCACCTTGCCGTAAGTTGCCTCGGCATCGGCTTTGACCTCATCGGCGGTGACGTCGCCGGCGACGACAACGACGGCGTTGTTCGGCGTATAAAAGCGGCGATAAAACGCCAGCGCGTCGTCTCGACCGAGCTTTTCGATTTCCTGCCGCCAGCCGATGACCGGTCGGCCATAGGGATGGTTGAGATAAAGCGCTGCGTCCATCTGCTCGCTCAGCCGCGCAGAGGGGTTGTTCGCAACCCGCATGTTCTGTTCCTCGAGCACGACACTCAGTTCCGGCCGCACCACCTCATCGGTGAGGATGAGTCCGGTGATGCGGTCGGCTTCCAGCGCCATCATCTCCTTGAGGCGGTCGCGCGGCACGCGCTGGAAGAAGGCGGTGTAGTCGCTGCTGGTAAAAGCGTTTTCCTGGCCGCCGTTTGCGGCGACGTCGCGCGAAAACGCGTCACCGGGATTTTTCTCGGTGCCTTTGAACATCAGATGTTCGAGAAAATGCGCGAGACCGGATTTGCCGGGCGTTTCATCGGCGGCGCCGACTTTGTACCAGATCATATGGGTGACGACCGGAGCGCGATGATCGGGCACCACGACGACTTCAAGGCCGTTGGACAAAGTGAAATGGCTCACGTCGGCCGCGACCGCGGCATGCAGACTGCCTGCAGCCGCGCCGGCGAGCGCGAGAACGACCATAAGGATTCTAACCACGAAGCCACCTCCGGCCAGCGCACACAACGCTTTCATTCCAGTGAGCGGACATCCCTTGATGGCGGAGTTCGCCATAGATTCGTTTTGAGCCGGCGCCCTGATAAGTTCGTGTGAGGCAAAGGCACGCCTCAGTCTTATCGCGGCAGCTCCCCGTGCTCGCTAAGCGACTGTGGCTTCGGGCTCTTGTGTTCGGGCCCTATCCCATAGGGCTGGTCCGGGGACGGTGTCTGATAGCCGGGAGGCGGATCGGTCAGGTTGGCGCGCGCCGGTTCGCCTGTGAATGTTCCGTATTCCTCTCTCTTGAACCAATCGAAATTGAGAAAGCTCTTTTTGGGTGTTTCGATGCCATCGCCCCCGGCTGCGGCGGACTTTGAGCCGTTCGATTTCGGCGTCAGCTCATCCGGCCGCAATGGACGTCCTTCGTCGATCACGCGATCCCCCTCGACGTGCACTTGCTCCGCCTTGGACGCCTGACGCTTTTTGATGTCGGGGTCCTGCGGCCAGTTCGCCGGCTGGCGGTCGGATGTAATCGGCGCAGGCAAATTGCGATTCGGCGGCACGACCAGCGGAGAGCGCTCGCTATAATTGATCTCGTATTGTGGATGATCGGGATCCGGCAAGCCGACCGCTTTCAAGATCTGAGATCCAAAGGTTTGCCCTGACGGGTCATCGTAGTCGCCGGCGCGGGTAGTGGAGCTTTGTGCGCAGATGGCCAGCGCGACAAGCGAGGCGCCCAGCGCCACTCGCAGAAGTCCCGTCCGGACACGATTGCGACCAGCGCAGCTGAAGACCCGATCTAGCGGCATGACCCTCACCCCAAGCCTTAGCTCAGGCCTTGCCCCAAGCGTTCACTTAAGCCTTAGCCTAAGCCGAACCCCGCGGCAGTACCCGACGGTGTCGATTTAGTAGAGTAACCCCGACTAAACCCAAGCTCACACACTGGTTTCCACCAGCTTTATAGGCGCGATCAGGGCGCTTTTGCGGCACCCCCCCGCAACAAGGATTCATACAGCAGCACCGCCACACCCGCAACAATCGCCACATCGGCCAAATTGAACACGTACCAGCGAAATTGAAAGCCGGACGTCTCGACGTGGAATAGCACGAAATCCATCACTCCAGGCCAGTGCAGCCGGTCGAGGGCGTTGCCGACCGCACCGCCGATGATCAATCCCAGGGCCGCTGCCGTCAGCCATGAAGTCACCCGCGCGAGCCATACCCACAGGAAAATGACGGCAGCGACTTTAAAGGCAAACAGTGCCCATTCGCCGATCAGTCCCCGCTGCGGAAACAGGCCGTAGCTGATTCCGGTATTCCAGGTCAGAATCAGGTTGATAAAAGGCATGAGCGCCACATTGCCGCGGTTGGCGAGATCGAAATGGGTAATCAGCCAGAATTTCGACGCCTGGTCGATCAGGCAGGTCACGGCTGCGACCGCCAATCCAAACGCGCTCATACGCCCCCACGGATAAGAAGCCGACGGCCGGCCGGGCGGTGCCTCGGTCAATATCGCCCCCTACTCTGCCGCCTTGCGCATGGCTTCCCACTCGCGCAGCGCCTGAGCGTCGCGCGGCGTCACGTCGGGAAACTGCGGATCGAGCCCCACGACGGGAGAAATTTTCCAGGATCGCGCGCATTTGCGCCCTTCCGCCAAGCGCGGAACAACCGCAACGTCCGGCACATCCGGCAGTCTGAATGCCTCGGGCGGCCCTTCGCCCTCGATCAAAACCGCACCAGAGGTGATGCATAGTTCGGCAAGATCGACATCCACCGCCGCGGCGAACAGGTCCGGATCGGCGACATGGATGATCGGACGCGCTTCGAGCGCGGAGCCGATGCGCTTGTGCGCCCGTTCGATTTCGAGCGCGCCGGTGACGACACGGCGGATGTTGCGCAATTTTCGCCATTTCTCCGCGAGCGGGTCGTCGCGCCAGGCGGCCGGCACCGACGGAAATGGCTCAAGATGCACGGATTGCGCGGCCGGATCCTGCGCGAGCCATGCTTCCTCGGACGTGAAGCAGAGCATCGGCGCGAGCCAGCATACCGTGGTGCGGAACAGCTGGTCGAGCACCGTGAGGCAGGCCTTGCGTGTCGTGGATGAATAGGGATCGCAATAAAGGACGTCCTTGCGGATATCGAAATAAAACGCCGAAAGATCGACCGTCATAAAGGCGTTGAGCGCCGCGAAGATGCGCTTGAAGTCGAAATCCGCGTAGGCCTGGCGGATCAGCGGATCAAGTTCGGCGAGGCGGTGCAGCATCAGCCGCTCGAGTTCCGGCATCGCCTCGGGCGCAATCCGGTCCGCGGCGTGAAAGTGCGCCAGATTGCCGAGCATCCACCTTAGTGTATTCCGCAGCTTGCGGTAGGTGTCGACGGTTGTTTTCAGGATTTCGGAGCCGATGCGCAAATCGTCGGCATAGTCGGCGGCGCAGACCCACATCCGCAGTATGTCCGCGCCGGCCTGCCTTATCACGTCTTGCGGCGCGGTGACATTGCCGAGCGACTTCGACATCTTTCGCCCGTCTTCGTCGAGGACGAAGCCGTGGGTAAGCACGACGTCGAACGGCGCGCGGCCGCGCGTGCCGCAACTCTCCAAAAGCGAGGACTGGAACCAGCCACGATGCTGGTCGGAGCCCTCCAGATACATCACGGTCTCGTCGCCGCCGTCCGCCTTGCGCCGGATATGGGTGAGCGCCGGAAAATGCTGCGGATCTTCCAGCACGAATGCGTGCGTCGACCCGGAGTCGAACCAGACATCGAGAATGTCGTCGACTTTCTGCCAGCGGTCGTTAGCGAGCTTGCCGAGGAAGCGTTCGCGCGCGTCTGGCTTGTACCAGGCGTCCGCGCCTTCCTTTTCGAACGCAGCGATGATGCGGAAATTCACCTCGGGATCGTTGAGAATATCGACCGAACCGTCCGGGTTTTCTTTGATGAAGAGCGTGATCGGCACGCCCCAGGCGCGTTGACGCGAGATCACCCAGTCGGGACGGCTCTCGATCATCCCAGTGATGCGGTTCTCGCCTTGCCAGGGGACCCAGCGCGTCGCCTTGATGGCGGCCAGCGCGCGATGGCGTAGCGTATCGCCGCGGCCTTCGATGCCCTTATCCATCGCAATGAACCATTGCGGCGTATTGCGAAAGATGACCGGCTTCTTCGAACGCCAAGAATGCGGATATTGATGTTTGAGCCGGCCGCGGGCGATCAACATATCGGCACCGGTCAAGGCCTTGATCACCGCCTCGTTGGCGTCACCCTTTTCGCCCTTGTCGGTAAGAACGCGCTTACCGGTGAAACCCGGCGCATGATCGGTAAAGCAGCCATCGGCATCGACGGTATAGGGAATGGTCGTGTTGATGCCGCGTTCGGCCAGTTTCGGGGCGTTCGCTGTCCAAACATCGAAATCCTCGCGGCCATGTCCAGGCGCCGTGTGAACGAAACCAGTGCCGGCGTCCTCGGTCACGTGATCGGCGGCGAGAAGCGGCACTGCGAACGCGTAGTCTCTGGCGAATCCCTTCAACGGATGCGAGCAGAGCGTGTTCACCAATTCGTCGTGGCGAACCGAATGCAGTTTCTTGAACGCCGTAACCCGCGCCTGGCGGAACACATCGATCGCGAGCCTGTCCGCCAGAACAAAAAGATCGCCAACCTTGGCCCAGTTGCCTCCCGGGGCATCGACCACTTGGTAGAGTCCGTACTCGATTTTGGGCGAGTAACTGATGGCGCGATTGCCCGGGATCGTCCAAGGCGTCGTAGTCCAAATGACCACGCTCGCGCCCGCGAGCGACTTGGCGTTCCTGCCGGCAGCCTTTGGGTCCGTCCGCACCGGAAATTTCACCCAAATCTGGTCAGAGACGTAATCCTCGTACTCGACCTCCGCCTCCGCGAGCGCGGTCTTTTCCACCACCGACCACATAACCGGCTTCGATCCGCGATAAAGCGTGCCGTTGGCGGCGAACTTCATCAGTTCGCGCGCGATCTGCGCTTCGGCGAACGGATCCATCGTCGTGTAGGGATGCGCCCAATCGCCGACAACGCCGAGACGCTCGAATTCCTCGCGCTGGACATTGATCCAGTGCTCGGCAAAGCGGCGGCATTCCCGGCGGAATTCGACCAAGGCGGCGGGGTCGGAGAAATCCGGCTTAGGCCTGCCCTTGGCGCGGTAGTTTTCCTCCTCGATCTTCCATTCGATCGGAAGCCCATGGCAGTCCCAGCCCGGCACGAAATTGGAATCGTAGCCGAGCATCTGCTGGCTGCGCGTCACGACGTCCTTGAGGATCTTGTTGAGCGCATGGCCGATATGAATATTGCCATTGGCATAAGGCGGCCCGTCGTGAAGTACGAACCGCGGCCTGCCCTTCGCCGCCGCGCGCAGGCTCGTGTACAGATCGAGCTTTTGCCAGCGCTCAAGGATTTGGGGCTCCTTTTGCGGCAGGCCGGCGCGCATCGGGAAATCGGTCTTTGGCAGAAACAGCGTCTCGCTGTAGTCGCGCGCTTTGGGGTCGGTCATTGCCGGGTTTCTAGAGCCAAGTTTACGAAGCCGAGCTTTCCTGAGCCGAGGTTCCGGAGCCTGCGCGCCTTCTAACAAGCCGGGTGCGGGGCGAAAAGGGTCTATGTCTCGGAGGATTGCGAATCGGGCATGGAAAAGGAGCGGGGCACAAGGAGATAATTACGCAGCCGGGCCCGGCAAGCGCCTCAAATCGGCGGAAACGCATCGCCGGAACGCGCCAAGGCTTCTCGCGCGAGCCGGCTATCCTCTTTCATTTGCTGCACGAGCTCCTTGGCCGAAGCGAAGGTCTTTTCCTCGCGCAGCCAGGCAATGAAGGCGACATCGAGCTTTGCACCATAGAGGTCACCGGCAAAACCGAACAAGAAAATCTCAAGCAGCACCGCTCCGTTGTCGAACGTTGGCCGCCGGCCGAAACTTGCAATCCCCTCGTAGCGCCGTCCGCCGACCGCGACGCGCACGGCGTAGATGCCGTGACGAAGCGCGCAAGACGGATCGAGCTTGAGGTTCGCCGTGGGAAATCCCAGCTCGCGGCCGCGCTTGTCGCCGTGGATGACCTCGCCGGAAACGAACCATGGATGGCCGAGCAATTCCGTCGCGTCGTCGAGGTGGCCGGTCGCGAGCGCTTGCCGGATCGGCCCAGATGAGATCGGGCGGCCGCGGTCCAGCAGCGGCGGAACGATATCAACCGCAAATCCTAGCTTTTTTCCCTCGGCGGCGAGAAAGTCGGCCGAGCCGGCGCGCTTGGCTCCAAAATGAAAGTTGAAGCCGATCGCCGTTCCGCCGATGGCCAAGCGTTCCACCAAAACGCGGCTGACGAAATCGTCCGCGCTCAATTTGGCCAAGGCCTCGTCAAAGGTCAGCACGATCGCGCCGTCAAGTCCGGTAGCGGCAAGCAGCCGCAATTTCGCGGCTTCGTCGGTGAGCCGGAACAACGGCTCGCCGGGATGGAAAAAGGCGCGCGGGTGGGGCTCGAAGGTAAGTGCGGCGGCGGGCTTGTCGAGCGACCGCGCTCGCGCCAGCGCCGCGGCGATGACCGCCTTGTGGCCGCGGTGGACGCCGTCGAAATTGCCGATGGCAACGACCGCACGATGCAGCGCGCCCACAGGCGCGGTGTCGCGCACGACGCGAAAGGTCTTCGTTGGCATCGCGGTCGCTATGGTCAAGTAAGCCGCGCCCGGCGGGAATCCCCGAGTGTGGCCCGGACTTTGGATCGGACGTGAGCGCAGGAATTGCGGTCGCGACGGCGACAAAGTCAAGCTGCTGCGATTTGCCCAGAGTCATCGGGCGCGCTATTCGGCTTAACCCCTTGTTCAAGCACCCGATGTCGCGGCCGCGCCGGCGAAAGCCGGTTCGAGGCGAAAACCGAATCCAAGACCGAGCGGAACCGGGAGTGTATCGGCGCAACCGCTAACCTAATTTCGACAGCGGAATCAGGTGCGGAAGCAGACAATAGGCAAGCGCGTTTCAGTTTTGGACGTGAGGGAGGATGGGAATCAAAAGCGATCCATAAAAGAGTAAATGAAAATAAAGGCCATGTAGACGATCACGGCTAAGCCTATCGCCGCCAGCAGCGCCGAAACCACCGCGCATATTTTAGCGCCGATTGCGAAAACCGTTTGCCACCAAACCTCTCGCGGATAATTTGAAGCGCTGCGCCATATAGCGACTGAGGCAAACGGGATAGCCACGCTCGTGAGCGTGAATAGCACCAACAAGAATCCCTCAATAGCTGGGGCCTGAATGCCGCAGCCGACTACAGTGCATATCCCGCTCACATCCCAAAGGAGAACGAGCGGAGTTCCAATCAGCCAGAAGATGCACCAAAGAGCGTTCTGGCCGGTGGCCAATCTCGCAAGGACCTTCATGGGCTCAGTTTAGCAATCGCAATCATTATCGTCGCCGCCGTATGGCTGAATTTTCCCGCTGAAAACGCGAGCCACAATTTCACCCCACTATTGCCGACATAATCGGCACAATCGTTAGGGTAACAGGGCAAATCAGGCAATTCGCGGCTTTCTAAACACGCGACGAGTCAAGGGGGATTCGTCTCTGCAAGACATCGTGTTGAAAAACGATTCGGTTCCAGCCGCTGCGATCGGTGATCGGGCGGCGCAATGGTGCTTCATCAGACGAACCTTGAGGCGCATGGCTGTTCAGGCGAAGCATATCGTTGCCGTGCTGGCAGCCGTCTCGATCGTACTCGGTATCATCACCGCCGGCGAAGCCCAGCAGCAAAATACCGCTGAGCATGTGCGCGGACGCGCCTATCTGTTCTATGGTCTGATCGCCGCGATCGATTGGGGCATGGACGAGCTGGCGCAACGCATCAACCGCAGCGGCATCGCGGCAACCACCAACTCCCACATGAGCTGGCGCAGCGTGGCCGATCAAGCCATCAGCGATTACCGCCGCGACCCAAAGCCTATCGCGGTTATCGGTCATTCGATCGGGGGGGATTCCGCTATTCAGTTCGCCGAAGCGCTCGAGGCCGCCCATGTTCCGGTGAGCCTGCTCGTCACTTACGATCCCACGCGCGGTGCCGCTAGGGTCCCGGCGAATGTCGAGCGATATCTCAACCTCTTCCAATCGTCCAATATCCTGGGCGGCGGCGACCTCACGCCGGGCCGTGGCTTCCACGGCCATTACGCCAGCTACAATCTCAAAGACCGCAGCGAAATCATCCACGTCAATCTGGACAAGTTCAGTCGCATCCAGGAGCTATTGGCCGCCAAAATCAGGTCGATGAGTCTGCGCGGCGAGGGTGAAGCCGTGCCGCTGCACATCATCTTCGCATCCACCGGCCCGATCGAATTATGGGATTCGGGGACACCGGTCTCGGCCCATGCCGGCGATACGCTGCAAAAGCTTGCGACTGAGTACCACGTGCCGGTCTGGGCCCTGGCGCAGGTCAATCAGAAGTCTGAAAGTGCCGCTTTGACTGAAGGCGAGCGCATTGTGGTCCCCCGCTATCTCGGCCAGAAAGTAGGATCGAAACCGGTCTCGAACGAGGCGGCGAAGCCGGCTCCGAGCGAGTCCCCAAACCCGGCTTCGAGCGAGGCGGCCAAGCCAGCGGCAAGCGATGCCCCCAACGCGATCTCGAGTGAGGCGCCAAAGCCGGCCTCAAGCGACGCCCCGGACCCGGTCTCGAGCGGCGAGCCCGCCGGCCACTGATCAGCGGCGCCCGAAAGCCCAACCCTTCGGTAGCCTTCAACTTACCATGCCAGTTCGCGCATCACCGCGCGCGGCGCGACGCCAGATTTGGCGAATAGCGTATTAAGCGCGCCGAGGTCGGGCGTCTCGCGCGAACCGTATTGGTCGGCATGAATGCCCGATGTCACGAACATGTAATCGATGCCAAAGGCGGCGGCTCCTTTGAGATCGGTGCGCACGGAATCGCCGATAGCGAGCACCCGATGCCGCGCCGGTGTCTTGCCGCCGCGCAAGCGCGTCGCGTTTGAAAGCGCAAGCTCGTAGATCGGAGCATACGGCTTGCCGCAAAAAAGCACCTCGCCGCCGATCGCGGCATAGGCGTCAGCCAGCGCACCCGCGCAATAGACAAGCGTGTCGCCGCGTTCGACGACGATGTCGGGGTTGGCGCAGACCATCAGCAGTGAACGGGCG
>Ga0306920_100003385_pt1 | contig 20198 bp, 30 predicted proteins | sample flu12Cox44000170_FD_204666 | JGI IMG/M metagenome (GOLD analysis project Ga0306920, IMG submission 204666) | Lab enrichment of tropical soil microbial communities from Luquillo Experimental Forest, Puerto Rico - flux4day.12C.oxic.44.000.170 (v2)... | ecosystem: Environmental > Terrestrial >... | reverse complement strand
CCATCGCGCGCGTGTAGCGCACGTCGACGATATTTTCCAACCTGTCCACCAACACGAAAGCGCGCTCAAGCTGACGGCGGGCGAAGCGCGCGTACGCGATGCGGTTGCTCTCGATGGCATCGGTCGTGAGAATCCACAGTGCCCCTGTCGTGCCCATGAGGTCTTTCATCACCATGCCGAAGACTGCCGCTGGCACGCCGTCTATCAACAAACACTCGGCAGACATCGACGCCGCGATGCTTTCCTCGATCGCGCGCACGCCGTCGAGACCGAACATTGCGCATTCCGCAGCGTCGCCCACGCGCAGGCGCTCGCCCACGTAGCGCGCATCTTCGAGCGTGGCTGGGCGGATCGTGAGCATCAGGTATCTCCCATTGAGACCTCGGGCATGAAGCCCAAGATCGTCGCCGGCAGCGGGTTCGCCTGCACCATCGCGATCTGTCCTTTCTCGTTGAAATTAGGGTCGAGGTTGATACGCCAGTCGCCCTCGTACATCGGCTGCGGCTGACCCATCGGCGTCGAAAGCGTGCGGTCCTTCACCTCGTAGAGCGTCTGACCGAGCGGGCCCACCTCAAGCCCGCGCGAGTTCGCAACCCGCAGCGTCACGGCGCTGATCTTCTTTCGCTTGCCCTGCGTGGTCGGCTGCTGTTGCGTCGGGATGTCGATGTACAGCGTGTCGATCTCGGCCGTGTAGGGAAGGCCAACGATGATCGCGTCTGCGGGTTGCGTGAGCGTGATCGAGCCGTTCTGCACGATCTGCTGCGGCTGGACGCTGCCATCCGCGAGGATCGCCACCGTGCAGCCGTCGAGATGATCGAGGCCCGAGACGCTCATTACCGGCATCGTCAGCGTCCACTGGCCGGCCGGCGCCGCGTACGGGCTCGTGAGCGCCTGCACGACGTTGAGCGTGACCTGCGTGGTTGAGCCCACAGCGGTGACCGTGCCGACACCACCGTTGATGCGCAGCACCTTGCCGACGTCAGTCGCCGGGTTGAACACGGCCGCCGAGGCGGTGACGGTGATCAGTTCCTGCACGATCGGCGTGAGCACCGCGCCCGAGCCGGCGCCCGTCGGATCGGTGACGACGATCTTCGGCTGAATCCAGCCCGAGCCCGCCGTGCACGCTGCTGCGGTGATGACCCCACCCACGATCGTGAGGGTGACCGTCGAGCCACTGCCGCCAGGATTGGCGACTGTCGCGCCCGCGTCGATCACTTCGGCCACAGTCGAACCCGAGTAGCCGCTGCCGCCAAACACGACGTTGGCTGCACTCGCGAGCGTCGAGCTGCCTTCCATTGCCGATGGCGTTGCCGCAGCGGCCGGATAGACCTGCGGATACTGCAGCCCCGCGTCGACGAACCATGCCTGCGTCACGTCCGTGAAGATGCGGCTCGCCATGCGCTCGATGTAGTTCACGAACTGACCGTTCACCTGCCGCCGCACGACCATATAGACAACATCCTCATCACCTTCGACGATCGAGCAGATCGATAGAACCTGGCCGTTTGTCTCGTGCCGCGCCCATGCCATCAGGTTCTGTATGGGCAGATAGGTCAGCGAGAGCAGCACGCCATCGTCGCGCACGGCCCATATCATCCGGAATGGCTGCTGCGCCCAGCACCACTCGACGATCTTGTGACCAAAGACGAGGTGATTGCTGAATAGCGTCAGCTCGTTATCGGCCTTGAAGAGGTTCAGCAGGAAGTCGAACTTGATCGCGCGCACCGTTGACTGCTTGTTCTGCACGAACAGAATCTCGTAGTCGATCACGATTGGCGGCACGTTCGAGCAGCCGTCAGTAGACTGTGGCCGCGCCATCACATTCGACGGCGTCATCGCCTCGTTAGTGTCGCCGGTATCGATCCGCCAGTAACCAGACGATGTGAGCGCGAGCAGCACCTGCAACGACACCAGATGCTGTATCGCGTTCACCTGAGTGGATTCGAGCGTCACGTCGATCACGTCTCCCGGTTGCGTGGGGTTCGAGTAGTCCATGTTCGTGTAGTCGCCCGACTTCGAGAGCACGAGGCGATCGGGCTCGTTTGCCGTTCCCGCGTAGGCCTGACGGCCTTGAAAGTACGTGGTGCAGCCCGGCCAGTCGATGCCCGTAAATGGATTGTTTCCCAGCGGGAAGGAGCGCGCGAAGTCGGGCGTGACGTTCTCGTCGATAAATGACGTGCCCGCAGAGCTGCCCACGTAACCAAGGATCGCGCCCGAAGGCACGGTCTGGTTCAGGTTCTCCTGCGAGCGGTAGATGTTGTAGCGCACTGCACTACTCACCGCCGCCCAGCTCACCGTGTTTTGCGCTCCCGTGTTCTCACTCAGGGCTGGCCCCGGACCTGCGCCATTGAACTGCGCCGAGCCTTCGATGCCCGCCGAATTGACCGCAGTTACGCCGTAGTACCAGTAGGTGCTTGCGTACTGCGTGCCCACGCCATTGTTCGTCACGGTGACGGTAGCGGGCGCGGGCACGGAGGGCTGGAAGGTGAGCTGCGTGAGCGTCCACGCGTTATCCGCCGTGCGCGTGAGTTGCGCCTGCTGGTAGAGCGTGTGCGTGAACGTCATCACGTCGGCGCTCTGCGTGAACTTCAGTTGCGCGAGGTCGTTCGGGTCGTATGGAACCGCCAGCGTGTAGACGACGCTCGCCAGGCCGCCGCTCGTGTACGTGCCATATGCCGTCGTGTCAATCGGATTGCCGAACAGGTCGTAGAGCTGGAAGGTCTTCGAGACGGCATTCAGGTTCGTGACGACGGCGAAGCGGCCCTGCAGGCGGTTCATGCCGGCCATGCCAGAGAGGTACACCCAATCGCCATTGGTCGGGTCGATGCTGGTCTCGGTGACGGTCGTAATGTCGGCATACGTCACGACGCCCGGATTGGCGTTCGTGACAGCCGTCACCGATACGGGCGGATTGAGCACCGGGGCGCCGCTCGTGAAAACGCGCATGCGACCGGTGTTGACGACGTACGTGCCCGCGACCACGACCGGATAGATGAAGGTGCTGCCGAGCAGTTCCAGATGCGTCGAGTCGATGATCTCGATTGCATAGTTTCCGTCGATCGTCCCGTTGATCGGCGAGCCGATGTGTGCGGTCCGCGTGCCAGTGATCGTTATGCGGTTGCCGTTCATCATGCCAGCCGTCGACGTGACCTGAATCACGATATTCCGCGTTCCGTCCGTGGCATCGGCGCTCGATATGACGCTGCCCGTGTACACAGGGCCGGCGCTGAAGGCGAGCGCGTAAGTCTGCAGCGTCGAGAACGAGAACGGGATCAGGCGCGTCGGCAGAACCGAATCGAACGATTTCAGGCAATACGCGGTCCCCGCGCGGTTCGATGCACCGCCCCGGAAGTCAACGAAGAAGTTCGACATCAGCGCCGCGCCCGCATGGTAACGGTCGATGTCGACGCGATCCCACAGTTGCGGCGAAAGCTCGCCCGCGCTGAAGCTGAACTGGTTAATGGGTTGACCCATGTCAGATCACCAGAGAGAGCGGGAAGGGATCGACGAAGAAGCCGGCGCCCGGTACTTGCGCCCAATCCTCAATGAAGCCGCGCACGCGCATCCAGTCCGGCATCGAATCGATGATCGTGAGGCCCTCGTCGCCGTTCATCGACTGCGCGCGCTTCTCGATGGCCTGCGCCTGCTGGAAGAGCGACTGCGCCCGCTGCTCGTTACCACTGAGCACACGCGCGAGCTTGGCGCCGAGGTAGGTCGTCAGCATCTCGACGAACATCGAATCGAACAGGTTCGGGTTCATCACGCGCGTGGTGTAGACGAGCTGGGCCTGCGGCGTGTTTGAGAGAATCACGGGTATCGCATTGCCGGTCGTGTCGTTGTCCTGCGCGACGACAAAGCGCGTGGCGTGCATGCGCGGGTTCAGTCCTGTGCTGACGGGCGTCCCTTGCGGGTTCACAAGCTGCGGCATCGCCATGCGCGCGAGCAGGCAGTCGGACGGATAGGCATACTCGAATAGCCACGGCTGCGGCACGGCCTGCGGAGGCGTGATCGTGGCGTCAAGCAACAGCGACAGGTTCCCCTGTTTGCGCGCGAAGTTCCAGTGCGCGCAGCGCAGCACTGCTTCCTTGCTCTGCTCGTAGTGGCGCGCGCACGCCTGACCTTCGGCTGAGTTCTCGCCGATGGCTGCGATGTTCGAACGCGCCATTGCCGCGTCGAGCGCCAGATTGCAGAGTGCGACGTCAGAGATCGCCACGGCTCAGGTCCCCTTGTTGTAAAGCTTACTGGCGCTTTCGCGGTAGCGTTCGGCCGCGTCGCGCTCGTCTTCCTCTTCGTCGGGAAGCTCTTCGATTCCCATCTGCTGGATCTGCACGCCCAAGCACTTGCTGTCGCCGTACTCGCTCGACTCCGCGGTGCTGACGATCTCGCCGCAGATGTAAAACGCGCACTTGCTGCCGAGTTCGGGCAACTCATTGATGCCGAGCTTTTCGAGACACTCCGCGTTCAGCGAGATTCGCAGCCCGTACGGATACGGGTTATCCGGCATCGTCGTTTCACGCGAAGGATCACACGCCATGTCTACGATCGGTTCGGCCATGATTACGCCACCTTGTCCAGTTGCGTGACCGGGATCGTGTTGCGTTCTCCCGTGTCTTCGAACCTGATTTCGACGTGCTCGCCAGCGTGTGCACGTTTCAGAATGGCCTTTCTGCCGGCTACCGTGACGACATCACCGACCGTCAGACTCAACCCGTGTTTCTCGTTGAGCAGTTCAATTGATGGAAAAGTCATGATCAGGTTCCTGTGTCGGGATGGTTGGTTATAAACGTCTGGACAGTCGTGCCGAAGGTCGACTCAACCACGCCTAGCGTCCCGCTCATGACATTCCACGGGCTACCGTACAGCTCATAAACGCAGACAAACGCAATGTTGTACCTGTAGCGCATACGCCATGCGTCGGTGAGGAACCGGTTAGCCCATTCGGCGCGCGCCGCGTCGGTATCGGATGACTTGGCATTCCATTCCGTGACGATGATCGGCACGCCGAAGCGCCTGTTGAGTGACGCAAACAGGTTGATGTACGGTGCCTCAAAGCCCAGCTCGATATTGTTTAGCGGGCCGTAATCCTCGTAGTTGTGCCAGTTCGTGAGATCCCACCGAACGGGCGGGTAACCGCTGGAACCGTCAGGCATCGTGCCATTCCAGAGCATCTCCGCGAGCCCAAGCGAGCAGACGGTGAAGGCGTTCGATGCACAGAGCAGGTTCTTACCCAGCACCTTCCCGGCTGCGTGTACCCCATCGATGCATCCGCGCATTTCACCGCGGAGGATTGCCACAAGCGGGCCGCTAAAGTTACTCGGATATCCCCCCTGGCTACTGCTTGGGTTGATCCCCGATGAGGTATCAAGCTCGTTGCCAGCTTCGTAAATAGTGACTCCATAAGGGGCAAGGGCAAGAGCAACCGCATATCCCCAATTCTGGTAACTGTCGGCGTAGGCTGCTGCTTCCGTCGAATAGCCTGAAAGCTGGGGCAACGCGATACACATGCATATCTGGATGCCAGTGTTATCGGCCTGCACAGCCTGCGCATAAGAAATCAGGGTTGGAAGGGAAGTCGGACCTTCATACGCGAGACGAAGGGTTTTCATCCCCATTGTCTTCAGGTCTGCAATGTGCTGCGCGATCGACTGCGAATCGTCGAAATGAGCATTCGCGCCGTAAAACTGCACTTTTCCGTAATTCAGGCGCTTCGTCGAATAGACGGGCGGGTTGCACGCCTTCAGCGTCCAGCTCTCGATCCATATCGAATCGCCATTCGCAGAAGCCGCCAACTGGCCCGCAAAATAGATAGAGCTTTTAGGCTGCGAAAGATCCATAGCCAGAGTAACGACCGGGGTCGAACTGCCGCCCGCACCGCTGATCGGATTATTCGACGGGAGAACCTGGGAGTTCATCGCCCCACGGTTGACAATCTTTATCGTGAATCTCGACGATTGGTTCGTCGTCAACGAATCCTGCAGAACCTGCGTGTTCCACTCGGAATAGACAAACAGGTTCTTTACGTTCGCGCTGTTGTTGGCCCCCCACACAACGTCGAGTTCATACCAGCCATCCTGGCCAATATCGCCCGGATAAAACTCGATTGCATCGAAGTAGTCCCACTGTGCATTTGTTGCAGTGCCGAGCACGTAGCTCTTTGATCCACGCGAATCCACCACGAGAGTATTGGGGAATTGCGCGTACGTGCCGTCAGGATTGACACCGCTCACATTGCAGACTTCGCTTGCCAGCGGTGCACCCGTCATGGACCGTTCGATTCCGTTCTGATCGATATAGCCGGCGAGTTGGCCGGCATCGTTCATCAGCCACGATACGGAAAGGGGTACGCGGTTTGCCATCATTTACCTCACAGCGTTTGCGGATCGAAGCCGACCGTGCACGACACGGTGCCGCTGATGACGACGTTTAGCCCCTTCTGTGCGAGGAAGGGCAGCGGGTAGAACGTGCCGGCCACGGGCGTGAAGACCGAGACGAGAGTCTTTGTCGTGCCAGTGCCTGGGTCGTCGTAGATCGTGATCGTCGGCGTCGTGGTTGCTGCCGACACGAAGATGCCGCGCAGCGCTACCGCCCCGCTCCACACGTTGCCGCTCGCACTGACCTGCTTGTAGGAAACCGAATCGGTGACGATCTGACCCATGCCCATGCCGTTCCCCTTATGCCTGCGCTTCAGGCGTGACCATCGTCAGATCGTCGATCGGATTCATCGCCGTCATGCGGTCCTTGTGCTTCTCGCACATGGCCTTTGCGGCGTCGTTCACCGGGACCATGTAGTAGGCCGGGACGCCAGCGAACGTGACAATCAGATCCTTGCGCGGCTGCGTGCCATCTTCGTTCGGCTCGGCGAGCTGGTCGAGCGGTTGCAGTTCCGGGTCGTAGAGACGCTCGTTGAGGTACGCCTTTTCGAGCAGCTTGTACTTCGGCGCCTCGTTGCGGCGCGGTGCTTGTGCTTCTGCCATGACACTCTCCTGGGAGAAGGGGCGCCGAAGCGCCCCGCTGGGTTAGTTGCTGACCGTGAAGCCGCTCGGGTAGCCCGACTGGTAGCCGGCCGTGCTCACCGGCGTGTCCTGACGCTGCATCACGAGCGCGGACGTCACCGCACCGGCCGAGAACGTGCTCGTTCCGACCGTGTACGACAGACGCACGTAGCGCGGGATGGCGACGCCAGCGGGCGGACGCGGCATGTCGATGTCGAACAGACGCGCACCGGCCGTCAGCGCTGCCGCCGCATAGACCGGCGAAGACGCGTAGGTCGTCCACGTGCTGTTGTCCGTCGAGCCCTGGAAGTTCACTTGCAGCGTTGCACCGCCGCCCGTGGTGAAGGCCGTGTTGACCAGCACCATGAGCTTCGGCACTGCGTACTCGCCGCCGTCGACACCGAGGTCGCGGAAGTTCGCAAGGTCGATCGTGTTGGTGCTGTTGGCGCTCGACGTGATCGCGGCTGCGGAGTCGAACAGGAGGTTTCCATCGATGATCATTTAGGGTTCCTCTTTCGCTTAGACCACACGCGCTTCGTTGCTGAGCAACTGGTCGCAGGTGCGGATCGGGATGCCACGGAACGTGGTCACGGGCTTGCCGTCCCACTCGTCGAAGCGCAAGAGCAAGTTGGTCTTGTTCAGCGCTTGCAGGTCGATGTACGTGCGGATCGTACGGTTGCAGTAGATCGCCGCACGGCCCATCGACATCTGGCCGCCTCCAGGCGCGTCGGTGCGCTGTTCGGTCGAGACCGTCTTCGGCATCGTCGGGATGCGGTGCGCCGCGCGGATCAATGCGTTGATCAGGTTCGTCGCCGAGCCACCCGACAGCAGCGTCACGTCGATGTTGCAGATCCGCACTGCGTAACGCCAGTCACGCACGGTCAAGCCGAGTTCCCACTTGAAGTGGGTGCGGTATGCCTGATACGTGTTGCCGTTGGCGTCCAGCACCGGCCACTCGCCCATATCGCGATGTTGCAGGCCGCTGATCTTGCCCTTCGGGAAGATGCCGTGGATCGAGTTCGGACCCCACACCACCAGCCAGATCGAGGTATTCGTCGAGCCCGTGCCGCCGCCGTCGATGACGTTGAAGGCCGTCTGCGCGTTGGACGTCGACACCGTGCTGTAGCGCGGCGACAGGCCCATGAAGCGCTCGGGGTTGACCGACGTGTTGCCGTAGAACATCGTGCCGGCCATCTGTTGCGACATGCCTTCGAGGAACGATTGATCCTCAGAGAGACGGAATTCAGCGGTGTTGCCGTTCAGATCCGCGATGTCCTTATCGATCACCGAATACGATTCCATGTTGCCGATCGTGTCGACGATCTGCGCGGTCGTGCTCTTGGCGTTCGGCACGCCGTAGTTGAGCAGACGCCACGTGGCTTGCGGGATGCCGGTCCGCACGGTCGTCTTGTGCGACGTCGCGCTGTTGGCTTCGAGGACGAGCATGTCGTCCATGATTTCATTCGTCTGCGAGAGCAGTTCGATAACGATCGCGATACGACCATCATCGTCCATGCGTGCAGCCCAATCGGCATAGGTAAGTGCCGTGCTGGAAAGCGTAGCCATGATGTAGATGTCCTTGTCTTCAGTTCGCTATGTGGTTCCCTCCGTCTCTCGTGTCGTCTCGGGTTAGGCCGTGTAGGTGTGCCTTGATCGTTCGATCGACTGGATTCAGGATTGGCCGCCGTTGCCGGCGCCGTGCGTTGGATACAACAATCCTGCTGCTGACTTGCCGCCGTCTCCGCTGGTCGGTTTACCAACGACATGCTGCGGTCGCAGAGGAGCCCCGACGCTCGCGAAGAAGCGCACTACATCGGGATGGTTGCCGACTCCAGTGACGGTTAACGCTTCGCGTAACGCTTTCGCTGATTCCGGCGTACTGCAATATGCCTTGATGGCAGCATCCATCTGAGGCTTTGTCTGGCTCAGAAACTTGGTGCCACCGATATCTGGATCTGCCATTGTCTGGTCATGCCAAAGTTGCTTAGGCATGAGGGCGCCGGCTTCTTCTGTCTGCTTCTCTGGATCACTCGAAATGAGTTGCGCGATATTGTTCACGCGGTCCTGCTGGCTCATCTTGAACCAAGCTTCCTCATTGAATTTTCGACTGGCCTCCAGCGTCTCCTGGAGCGACCTGATATGCATGTCGACCAGTTGCTGTGCCTGATCCTGATTGAGCTTCGCGCTCGCTGCCGCTTCCTTGAATGCGGTAAGCGCTTCGCCTTCGAGCGCCACACCAGCAGGCAGCTTGAAGTCGTCGTACTCTATCGGAGAGTCGGCCGTCGCCTCGGCCGGCTTGTCGCCATCTTTCGGCGCCTCCGTTGACTCGCTAGCAAGCGAAGACGGAGATTCGATAGCTGCCGCTTTAATCCCCAGCGGGCTCTTGCCGTCACCACCAGTTGCCGCCGCGTCGCTGCCAGTTGCTGTAGCCGTAGCCTGCGAGGACGATGCCGAGGCAGAGGAGCCATCCGACGATGTGCCCGCGCCAGCGCCGCCAGCGTTTCCCGCGTCACTAGACGAGGGAGCCGCAGGGGCAGCGCCACCGGCCGGCGCACCACCGTCGCCGCTCTCGCCTTCCATGACCATCCAGCGGTGAATCAGTCGTTTGATCAGCACGTCACACCCCCTCGCTCAGGCGCTGCTTGAGCAAATAGCCTTCGAGAAGCCAGATCTTCTGCACGGCGTTCTGACGAGCGATCTTGCGGCCTATCTCGGCGTCGAAGTTTTCCGGGCTCGCGCATGCGCTTTCGCCGGTCACGCTAAAGCCGTTGCGCAGGAACAGCACGCAGAACGTCAGCAGTGGCGCAGCCTGCGGCAAGTCGATGCTCGTGCGAGGAATGCCTGTCACGGCTTCTATGCCGTCCGCAGCCGTGAAATAGAACTCGTCGACGATGAGTTGCTCGATATCTGCTGGCGTGATGCGCGGCGCAGTCTTGCCCTTGCGTACGATCTCGTCTTCGATCTGCTCATCATCGTTGCGCGGTGTCTGAACTGCCATGTTCATGTTTATCGCTCCAAAGCCTCGCGCTCCATCTGCGCCCACTGCTCGAAGCAGAGCGCCTTCAGTTCGCGCACGATCTGTTGTCCCACCTCCAGCATTCCCGTATTGGCGAACGTGCTGGAGCTTCCCGTGAACTGCTTCTTGTCGTAGCCGCACTTGTCGTAGATCAGGTGATGCATGAGTTCACGACCATCCTTCGTCGCCATGACCTTGCGGTACTGTTCCTGAATGCGAGCGGCGCGCGCGGCCACGCGCTTGTTGCGCTCCCTGACCTTGGCCGCGTCGCCCAGGTCTTCGGCATCTTCTACGACGTCTTCAGCGTCCGATTGCATTTTCGACATTTGCTGGTGCCGCCTGCGCGGCCTCCTCGGATTCGTGAGTGGCGACCTTGAACACGTGTTCGCCAATGTGGCCGATATCGGTCGTGAGATCCGCATCCCACCAGATCGAGTAACCGCGCTGCCGCGCCATCGCGCAGAAGTTCACGTCTTCACCGATCGTGATCGGCCGCATGTCCTCGGGCAGGAAGTCGCGCAGGTAATCGGGCGTCAACTGGTTCACCTCGAACGATGGCGCGCGGAAGTACGGACGGCCGATCTTGCGGAAGACGTCAGCCTTGACCAGCAGACAGCCGGTCGGCACAAGCGCGACCTCATGCACGCCACCGTTGATCACTTGCGCCTCGCTACCCGGTGCCAGCTTGACCATCAGGTGATGCGGGGGCGTGCGGTTCACATAGCCGGCGCCGACGATGTCTTTGTCCAGCGAGAGCAGCCGACCCAGCGTGAAGCGCGGAAAGTGCAGATCGCTGTCGAGGAACAGGATGTAGTCAGGATCGCCCTTCAGCGCTTCCACCACGAGCAGATCACGCGCCTTGTGGATCAGCGAAGAGCGGTGATTGATCAGCGTCATGTGCGCGTGCCGCGTCGAGAACAGCATCGCGAGCGAGAGCGCAAAGCCTGTGTGCACGTGGTCGAACGTGGGCACACAGACCGCAACCTTGGGCAAATCCTGACTCATGCTTCCTCCGCATAAGGTGCCGCGTCACACCACGGCGCCAGTTCCTTGAGATAGACGCTCGCGAACTGCTTCACGTCCGATTCGCGCCCGAACTGCAGCGCGTGCTTCATGCTGTTCGTCCACCCGCCAATCGCCGCGGCGTGATCCTTCGCCACGCGCAGCGAGAAGTAGACCGGCAGGCCGTCGTCGGTGCGTTCGATGACGTAGGCCATGTCAGTGCTTGAACAGTTGAGGTTGAATCTGCTGCTCAAGCATCGAGCGCTCCGCGTCCAAGCCGGGAATCTCGCGCTTGCGTTCCAGCATCAGCTGGGAGCCAAACGACGCGCGCACTTCTGACTGCACCTCGCGCGCGATAAGCGCCTGCATTTGCTTCCAAAGATCCTGTTCGCGTCGGCATAGCTCGTCGCGCATGCGGAAGAATTCCTTGACGAGCGCGATCTTGAACTCGACGACTTTCTTCGAATTGCGCATGAAGGCCAGCAGGAGCGTTGCCTGCTGCTCGTTGAGCATGGCGAACTCTCGTAGAGAGCCGCCACCCTGACGACGGCTCACCACCTCGGATTTGAAATCCACGTGGCCGAGCGCCTCGAAATCCGCCTGATGCTTACGGATCAGTTTGATCACGCTGGCGTGCTGCGCGCCGACGCCGCGCGCGATGATCTCGGACGAAGCCCGCGCTTCGCCTTCGATAGCCAAAACGAGTCCGAACATGTTCATTTGCTGCCGCCTCCGTAAAGCTTGTTGGCCTTGTGGTGCATGCCCATCAGCGTTTCAGCGAGACGCGCCTGCTTGCCGGTCTTGCCCTTGTCGTGCTCGTGCTCGCGGGCGAACTCGGCCGTGGACTTGCCGGCCTTCTCAGCCTTCTCGCGGAACTGACCGTGAGCGTTCTTCGTTGCGTTGGCGATCCACTTGGCCATGTCGTTCCCCTATGCCCAGGCGTTGCCGCCCTTCGCGTGCAGCTTGTTGCCATTGCTCACGAACGTGATCGAGGAGCCCGTGTTCGCCGTGTTGCCGGTGTTCGTCCATGCGCTCGGGAAAACGAAGTTCGTGCCCCAGCTCACCGCGTGCGCGCCAGTGCCGTCCTGCTGGAAATGGAACTGCACTTCCTGACCGATGGCGGGGAGCTTCGACGGATTGGCGATGGTGATCGCGCCGGTCAGCGTGCCGACGTTGATGATCGGCTTCTGCGACAGGTCGAGCGTCAGCGTCGCTGCATACGCTTGATTCATGATTGCGCCGGTCCCGATCGGGATCTCTGCGCCGCTCGGATGCTTCAGGCCAGTGATCTGCTGCGTCTGATCGTCGAACAGGATCGGGGCGTTGGGGAATTCGCGGATGCTCATTTCACTGTGTCCTAAGTTCTCGCGCTTCGCGCTGGATGCGGGCGAAGTCAACCTCGACAGCGCGCCCGTGTTCGCCATCGATGAGAAGCGTGGGAAGCCCGACGTGCGAGACGATGATCGAGCCGAAAAAGTCGCACACCTGACAGTGCTCGGTGTAGCCACGCGGCAGCGGCACGACGTACTTGGCGCCACGGATCGCGATGCCGTACTGGTCGATGCCGTTGCTCATCTTCACGTACTTGGCCTCGACGGTCGTCGGCGCTTCGAGGATACGATCGACGTGGATTTCTTCTCGTTCGGTCATGCTGCACTCCACTTGCGCTCGAAATGGTCGGCCGCCTGTTGCAGCGTCACGCCCTTCTTCGCCGCCTTGTTGCGGATCGAGCCATAGCCGAGATCCAGCGCGCGCTCCGCTTCGACCACCGGCATCTCGCGGCCGAAGACGGTCACAGATTTGATGAAGCGCCGGTTCTGCGCCTGCGTCTTTCCGTCAGCCCACCGGCAGTTACCCGGGTCGTAGTTGCCGTCGCAGTCGATACGGTCGAGCGTGTAGCCAGTCGGGCATGAACCCATGTGCTCGTAGAACGCAGCGAAAGACATCGCCCAAGCGTCACAGACGGTGATCCCACGCCCGCCGTAGTACTCGTACTTCGGATTCTTCTCGGAGAAGCACCGCGACAGCATGTGGCACCAGCTCTTGTACTCGCGCGTGTCGGTCATGCGGTGCGTGGCCATGCCGCTGTTGGCGCTGCGCCACGCAGCCGTCATGCAGCCGCATGACTTCGTGTGCCCGCTGACCACGTCGCGAACAGAGATCACCTTCTCGGTGCCGCAATCACAGCGCACAAGCCACTTGTGGCCGCCGCGCGCTTTTTCGACGCATTCGACCAGCGTCAGCATGTTGTGCTTGTTGCCGGGGAAGTTCTTCTGTGCGCTCACTGTGCGGCTCCTTGTGCAGGGGCGTTTCCAAGCATTTGTTGCAATGCATTAATGCCGCCGCCTGTATCCGTTTGACTCAAGGTTTGAGCCCCTTGCGCCATCGCAAGTGACGTCTGCATCGCTGCCTGCGCCTGCTGCTGCTTGGAACGCTGCGCACGCAACTGGAGCACCTTGGCGTACGGGACGATGATCTTCGCCGGCACACCGAGCAGGTCGGCGTATTCGTCGATCATCTCGTCGAAGTCGATGTTGTCGAGCACGCCGGGATTCACCGCTGAGACATTCCCGGCGAACGCAGCGAGGCGCTCCATGCCCGCAGTCATCGCGCTGCGCTGCGCTTGCGCGAGCATCGAGATGTACTCCGGCTGAATGTGACGCCCTTTTAGTTCTTTGGGCATCGGCGGCAATATCGGGAACTGCGGATCATTAGCGCGTATCAAGATCTGGAAGACGCGGTTTATCGCTACATCCAGCACCTCGTTCTCGAAGCGTTCGAGCACCGGGCCAAGCTGGATCAGTTTCTCTTCGCGCCGCGCGTCGACCTCGGTCGCGGTGCGCACCGTGTCCAACTGGCTGATCATCAGGAACAGGTCGTAATAGAACGCCGCTTTCACGCGGTCCTTGACCTCATTCAGATCCTCGGTGATACCTGGCAGAGCTGCCGGGTTGACCTCGTACACCGGCGAGAAGCGCGGCTTGCCTTCCGGTCCATATGCTGCGTACGTCACGCCACCCGGAATGACGCTCGCCGGCTCGTTCTTCAGCGAAGGGTCAGCCACCATCGGGGGATTCACAAGCTTGTCGATCAGTTGCGCCTTGCGCTTCTGCTCAACCTGCAACTGCTTCACGTCGCCGATCGCATCCATGCCGGGACCGTTGCCGTAGGCATCGTTGCCCACCACGTCCCAGCGCGCCGCGACGAACGGCTTCTCGTGGAATCCCTTCAGGCGCAACATCTCGTTCTGGCCGCTGCCCATCTCCCAATACACCTCGCGGTACGGCATGCCGTCCACCCCAGGCGCACCGGGCGAAACGTCGTCGTTCGGCTCGATCGCGTGGCCGAGGATGATCTCTTTCGTGAGCTGGGCGCCTGCCGTGCGCACGCCAGCGCGGATTGTCTCGGAGCAGTTCTCCGTCCCGAACTCACGCGCGACCTGCGGGATGGTCTGCACGAACTCACGATAGAAAATGTCCGCGTTGCCGCGCGAACCGTTGGCCAGGTAATACTCGCCAAGCGCCGCATTCTGACAATTGATGACGTTGTCGTAGTCCTCGTAGATCGTGAACGAGCCAGTGCAGAAGACCGACAGGTCTTTGTACATCGTGGCCATCGACGTATAGAAGTTCGACGACGCGAACACGTTAGACATCACTGTCGCGACGGCATCCAGCCACTGACGCACCGGACCGTACTCGGACAGTTCATCGTCGCCGTGCACCCTCAGGCGAAACCACGGCTTGCCAGGCGACGTGATGCCGGCCATCATGCCGGCCGCAAGCACGCGCGCAGCGATCGTGCCGGTCGAGTCGACAATGCGCTGATTCATCGGCGAGCCACGGTTCATCTGGTTCGGCGTGATGAGCCAGCGGTAGCGGCGCGGCAGGATGTAGTCGGCTAACTCCCTCCAGGAATTCCACCAACTCCAGCGATCAGCGCGCAGGCCGACCATGTAGTCGTCGACGTGCTGACGCAGACGCATGATTTCCTCGGGCGACTTGCCCCCACGGCTGCGCTCGGCGGCCGACAGGTTCACATCGGGCGGCTCGCCGGGGATCAGCTTCTGCGCGTTGTCGACGACCTTGACCATAGATCAGGCCCCTTGGGGCGCGGTGCCCGCAACGTCTGGAGTCGGAGACGTACTGACGCTGGCCGGTGCTGACTCCGGGGCGACAGGTGCTGCACCGCTGCCGGTGTTGGCCACCTCCGGCTGGGCTTCTGCCGCTGGAGCCGCAGCAGATTCGAGCTTGCCGAATGCCGCGCTGATAGCTTCGGCAACCATTGCTTGCACGGCTTCAGACGTGATGCCGGTCGCCGTGGTTTCGGCTGTAGCGGGCGTTGCGCGCTGCAGAGCCGTCACAGCCGTGACCAGTCCAGCCAGCAGCGCAACCTGCGCGGCCTGCATCGAGACTGCCGGGTCGACCAGGTTGATCCCGTTCTTCTGGATATTCGTGATCTGCGTCATGAGCGCATTCAGGTCAGCCATGTCGGTCACCCAATGAGAGATGTCGTGCCAAGCGTCGAGCGCTTCTGAACGCCCTGCGCGCTCGTGGCAACGGTGGATGCAGCACCCTTGGCGGCGTCAGCCTGTTGCTGCGCCGTGGCCGAGGCGGCCGATTCGTTGGGATACTGCGGAGGAGGCGGAGGAGCCGCCGGAAGGGGAACGTTAGGTGCGCCGCCACCAAAGCCCATGATTGCCAACTCCGGGTAAGGAATTGGCGGCAATGTACGGCGTTTTACTATGCGGAATGAAGAGAAGTTTTACAGGAGCATCGGAGCAGCGTTGATGCGGTTTGCAGTCCGCTCCTTGCCACAGAACCGCGTATGCACTTCGAGCAGCGCCATGCCCCTGCTATGTGTCGGCTCGCCGCCGTCGCGCCAATGGCGGATGGTCGGCCAGTCCATACCCATGATGCTGGCCAGCCGATAGCCGCTTACGCCGACTCCATGCAGGTCATCGAGAACGATGCGCCAGTCCACGCGGTGCCGCAAAACGATGATATCGGTGTCCATGCTCGGTCCTCACGAGTTGAAGGGATCGTTACAAAAGTCGCCCCTCACGGGCAGCGAAATCGATCGGATGCTTGCCGCCCTTGCGGCGATTACAGGATGCGCATAGCAACTGGAGATTTAGCAGGTCATCGGTGCCGCCGAGGATGCGCGGCATCACATGGTCGACGTCCCATTTATTTCCGAGCTTGTCGCGGCAATTAGCGCAACGCCCCTTCTGGAGCGTGAATAGCTCGCGGACGCGAGTCGCGGCGTAGCGCCCGATGTCCGAGGCGACCTGTGCCCGTCTGGCTCTCACATGCTCACGGTGCTTCTCACGCTTCTCAGGTTGCGCCAAAAGCTTGCGCTGAGCCCGCGCGCGTTCTTCAGGATCGCGCTTGCGCTTGGCGTCAGAGCGACGCCCACTCTCACGTGCGCAAACCACGCACAGACCGTTGGCAGCTTGGCGTAGCGTTCCGTGTCCCTTGACGCAAGGAAACGTGCTTTCGAACCTTGTCAGCCCTTGTGAGCGCGCTTGGATCGCCTCGTCACGAATGCACATCATCAGTTCCCATCGAAAGGGTTGTATTCGTGTTGCATTGCCGGCGCCCGCAGATCCCCCGGCACACCGCCCGAGTGACGCGTAGGCATCACCGGATAGGCAAACGTCAGCGCGAGGCCGTCAGCCCGGTCAGGGCTCGACAGGCCGCGCTTCTTCATCTCGTCCTTGGGTTCGAGCGCAATGCAGTCTCGCCCGCTGATCGTCACGTACGCGTAGCGTCGGCTCGTGAGCTGAGCGTGCAGCACTGGATCGTCAGGGATTGCGCCTACCTTGAGCCAGTCACGCATGCTTCCCCACATCTCGGCAACCTTGTTGGCGTAGCGGATAGCATCGGCGCCTGGCATCGTCGAGCGGTCAGCCTTGGCGCCGAACTGGATATCGTGACAGTCGAAGCGCAACTGCCGAAGACGATCGACCACGCCACCGCCTACACCACCGCCGTCGACGAAGATGGCATCAGCCCGCAGCTCGTTGCGCAGTTCGATCACGCGCGAGGCGTATTGCATGGTGTCGATGTTGCGGAAGTCACGCCAGAGCACCGTGCGCGCGTCGCGACCCTTGCGAGGAACGATGATCGATTCGTCGTCACCAAAGCGCGCCACGTCCACGCCAAGCACCAATGCGTCGGTGATGTTGCTCGACGCCTCGCGCTTGGCTGCAGCCTCGACCAGCGCCATCGGAATGAACGCGAGCGGCGAGCTGGGCGGAAACTTGCCGAACACGTTGGCCATGACCCACGGGTTGTCGCGCCCGTACTTGTCGATCTGGCCTTGAGCCCAGCCCTTGTCAATCCGCGGCGAGCGCTTCGGATCGTCCGGATCGCCCGTCACGTTGACGACGGTCCACTGATGACGGTCACGGTTGCAGGCGGTCCATAGCGGTCCCTCGCACTGCGTCGGGTTGCCGGCCTGCACGATGCGGCATTCGATACCGGATGACAGCGCCGCCTCAGCAGCCACCATCACGGACTCGGGCATGGCGCCTGTCTCGTCGAGCACGAAGAGGATGTAGTCGGCGTGAAGGCCCGCCAGCGTGTCCGCCTGCTTCTCAGGCGACGCTGACTGCGACCAGCTACGCGCCGAGGCCCACCACGTTTCCGGTTCTTGCTTGTGGATCACGCGCGTCTTTTGCCACTCGAACTGATCGAGCAGGAACGGGCTCAGCTTCTGCCACTTCGATAGCTCGGTCCAGAGACCATCGGCGAGGTTGGCGCCAGAGATTGACGTCGCTGCGATCTTGCAATGCGCACGCGTGGCGAGGAAGTGCCACACGAGCACCGCGAGGGTAGCGGTCTTGCCCGGTCCTTTGCAAGCACATAGGGCTATCTGCTGATCGCCACGGTCCCATGCGCCGAACACGTCGAGCTGCCACGCGTCGGGCACGAAGCGGAAATTGTCGGCAGCGAACTGCGCGATGCTGCGGCGCCATGCGCGCATTTTCTCAATCGCTGCCTGGCTCATTGCTTTCCTTGCTGGCCGTTTCGATCAACTGCGCGAGCGACAGCGTGCCGCTGTGCTCCTGCTGGATCTTCTCGCCGTACTTCGCCGGGTCCCACTTGGCGAGCAACTTGAAGCGCGTCTCGATCTTCAGCTTGCGATGCCCAAGCATGTCCTCGCGAACCTCTTTCACTCCACTCTCGGACTTTTCGAGGCGAATCCCCTCTTCCGTCTCGTTGGCTATGAGAAGAGTGTCCTCAAGAATGGCCTCTCGCCCGATAATTCTCGCGCGCGCGATGCGTGCAGAAAACTCCTCGTTCGCTTCCATCCACGCATAGACAGTCCGCCACGGTGGCATTCCTTCGTCGCGGCAGATAGCACGCAACGGCTCGCCGTCAGCGATGCGAGCGCAAATCTCAAGTGAAATCGCGCCGTCGAATGTAGTAGGGCGTCCTCGCTTAGCCACGGTTCCCCCTCCGCCTGATCCACCGCCAAGCCATTACCGGCAGCAATACGAAGATGACGATCAGCAGCCACGCAGCGGCGTTGGAGACCATCGAGCCGATAACGATCAGCACGCACGTGACGAGCGCTTTGCCGAGCATGTGCAGGGTGTTCATCAAACCAGTCCCTTGAGAACGCTTTGGAGCGTACGCAATTTTTCCGCTGCCTCACTATCGCCTTTTTTCTGCTCTTCGACCTCTATGGCGATAGTCTCAAGTTCATCCGCAACATCAAGCAATACCAAGCCTCCAGCCCTCAACCGCGCTGCCTGCATGGCGATTCGTTCGAGCAGCGTCAGAGACGCTGGCAAAACATCATCCGCAACAGTGAACTCTTGAGTAGCTTCCTTCTGTTCCGCTACTGGTTTCGGGTCGCGTTGAAAATATCCCGGCTTTGGCTCGCGAATCAGCCCTGCCTCTTTCAGCGTATTCAGGCAACCCTTAAGAATATTGAGATCAGCAGGACGATGAGTTGCACCACGTAGTGCCGACGCGATCCATTGCGCATTCTGCGGCCCTTGAATCGGAACAATCTCGAAAATTTTCTTGGCGATCGCCGATTGACCATCAATCTTCGACTTAAAAACTTGAGAATCCATTTTGATTCTGCTCCAGTATTGGGCGCGTACGCCATTAATGCGCCGCTGCTGACGTTCGCAGCCAAGGTCGCGCAGAACTTCTGCTACACGCATCTGGTCGGCGCGCTTAACATCGCTTGGTAGCACGCGAAATTCCTCCACCACCAATTGATCAGTGGTGAATGGTTCTTCGCGTTTCTTCACATACCGCCATATGCGAAGGGTCAGCAAGTCACGATCAGGCGGGAGGGTGTTCACGCGCCGCGCCCCTCTTGCGCCTTCTGGAGCGCGCTCTTGATCGCCATGAACTGGTCTGCGGTGAGACACACGTACTGCGCGCCGTTGAGTTCCGTCACCGCGTCCTGGTTCTCGCAGGTAGCCTGCACATGCGATTCCTCGAACAGGATGCCGGCCTTTGCTGCGCAGACGAGCGCGAGGAAAGCGAAAATGTATCGTGCGAGTTTCATGGTGCTCTCCTGAGTGCGATTCCCCACGGCCCCGCCGCGCGATTGGTTGCCTGAATCTCGTCCCACAGCTTGTCGAGCATGTTCGCGTCGAGCTTGTGGGCCTTGCAGCGGTGTTCGAGCGCTGCTGCGCGCATCGGGTCATTGAAATGGAACGAGCCAACGTCGCCGACTGCCGGATTACCGCGACGGGGGATGGTGGATGCTGTGCTCATTGCTCTCTCTCCGAAATCATCACGTAGCACTCGCCGCCCTTGACGATTGGCCCGCGCAGGATCATCAGTTCGTCGATCTGTTCATCATCATCAAAGACGCCGGCATGCTCCAGAGCGTCCAGAAGCGCCTTGGTGCGGTTGTCGATGTCAGCCCTTCTCCTATCCCTCATGCAAAGCCGGATCGCCATGAAGAGGCGTTTTGCACCGAATTTGAGGCATTGGCGCTCGGCGATGATCTCGGCGACTTCCTTGCGGAAATCCTTGCCCTGCTGCGTTATGTACATGCCGCGCGGGGACTTGCGCCAGTAGGTGTTGACTGATGGCGGAAGCGGGAGGCGGATGAACTGCGAAACGCCCAACTCGGCCTCAGCGCTCGGGACACCGACCATGCGCGCGTAGTAGGCAGGCACTTCGCTCAATGTGTCCATGCCGTCCTCC
>Ga0306920_100003384_pt1 | contig 20206 bp, 18 predicted proteins | sample flu12Cox44000170_FD_204666 | JGI IMG/M metagenome (GOLD analysis project Ga0306920, IMG submission 204666) | Lab enrichment of tropical soil microbial communities from Luquillo Experimental Forest, Puerto Rico - flux4day.12C.oxic.44.000.170 (v2)... | ecosystem: Environmental > Terrestrial >... | reverse complement strand
GTACTCGGGTGGCCCATATATGCCTTGCCTTTGGCATATGTGGGGTCCAAACTCCTACGCAATAATCTCCGTGATCGTGCCGGCGCCCACCGTGCGTCCGCCTTCGCGGATCGCGAACCGCAGGCCCTTCTCCATCGCCACCGGCGTGATCAGTTCAATCTCCAGGTTCACGTTGTCGCCCGGCATCACCATCTCCGTTCCCGCCGGCAAATTGGCCACGCCCGTCACGTCCGTCGTGCGGAAGTAGAACTGCGGCCGGTAGCCTTTGAAGAACGGCGTGTGCCGCCCGCCTTCTTCCTTCGACAGCACGTACACCTCGCCCTTGAACTTGGTGTGCGGCGTGATCGAGCCCGGCTTCGCCAAAACCATGCCGCGCTCCACCTCTTCCTTGCCGATGCCACGCAGCAGCAGACCCGCATTATCTCCAGCCATGCCTTCGTCCAGCTGCTTCTTGAACATCTCCACCCCGGTGACCACCGTCTTGCGCGTCTCCCGGAAGCCCACGATCTCCACTTCCTCGCCCACCTTCACCTTGCCGCGCTCGATGCGGCCGGTCACCACCGTGCCCCGCCCCGAGATCGAAAAGATGTCTTCTATCGGCATCAGGAACGGCTTGTCCACCTCCCGCGCCGGCAGCGGAACGTTCTTGTCCACCGCCTCCATCAGCTCATCCACCTTGGCTTCCCACTGCGCTTCGCCGTTCAGCGCACCCAGCGCCGAGCCGCGAACCACCGGCAGATCGTCGCCCGGAAACTGATACTTGGTCAGCAGCTCGCGGACTTCCATCTCCACCAGGTCGATCAGCTCCGGATCTTCCACCGCATCGCACTTGTTCAGGAACACCACGATGTAGGGCACGCCTACCTGGCGGGCCAGTAGTACATGCTCCTTGGTCTGCGGCATCGGACCATCCGTCGCCGCCACCACCAGAATCGCTCCGTCCATCTGCGCCGCACCCGTGATCATGTTCTTGATGTAGTCGGCGTGACCCGGGCAATCCACGTGCGCGTAGTGCCGGTTCGCCGTCTCGTATTCCACGTGCGCCGTCGCGATCGTGATGCCGCGCTCGCGCTCTTCCGGAGCATTGTCGATCGAATCGAACGAGCGGAACTTGATGTTCGGATTGTGCTTGCCCAGCACCTTGGTGATCGCCGCCGTCAACGTGGTTTTGCCGTGATCGATGTGCCCGATTGTCCCTACGTTCACGTGCGGCTTGCTGCGATCAAATTTTTCTTTCGCCATGGCGAGCTCCGTCTCTTATATTTCTGCTTTCTGCTGCAAAAACTCTTACGTTAGTTCGTCCCCTCATCATCTAAGTGGGGCCAGTATCTATTTCGTCCCTGCGGGACTCTTCCCCTGCACCTTGGCTACGATTTCCTCGGCCACCGAGCGGGGCGCCTCTTCATAGCGCGAGAAATGCATCGAAAAGGTCGCGCGTCCCTGCGTGTTCGAGCGCATGTTGGTGGCGTAGCCGAACATCTCGGCCAACGGAACCATTGCCTTGATCACCTGCGATCCGGCGCGATGCTCAATGCCCTCGATTCGTCCACGGCGGCTGTTCAGATCGCCGATGATCGTGCCCATGAACTCTTCCGGTACCACCACTTCCACCGACATCACCGGCTCCAGCAGCACCGGGCTGGCTTTGCGCGCGGCTTCCTTGAACGCCATCGATCCGGCGATCTTGAAGGCCATTTCGTTCGAATCGACTTCGTGATAGCTGCCGTCGTACAGGATGGCCTTCACATCGACCATCTCGTAGCCCGCGAGTACGCCGCCTTCCAAGGCTTCCTTAATGCCCTGGTCCACCGGCTTGATGTACTCCCTGGGAACCACACCGCCCACGATCTCGTTGACGAACTCGTAACCCTTGCCGGCCTCATTCGGCTCGATGCGGATCTTCACGTGTCCATACTGGCCGCTGCCGCCGGTCTGCCGGATGTACTTGCCTTCCGCATCCGACCTCTTGCGAATCGTCTCGCGATAGGCCACCTGCGGCTTGCCGACGTTGGCCTGCACGTTGAACTCGCGCATCATGCGGTCAACGATGATCTCCAGATGCAACTCGCCCATACCGCTGATGATCGTCTGTCCGCTGTCCGGATCGGTCGCAACCTTGAACGTCGGATCTTCCTGCGCCAGCTTGCCCAGCGCGACACCCATCTTTTCCTGATCGCTCTTCGTCTTCGGCTCCACTGCCACCGAAATCACCGGCGACGGGAACTCGATCGACTCCAACGTAATCGGGTGCTTCTCATCGCAAATCGTATCGCCCGTCGTGACGTTGCGCAGTCCGACGCACGCGCAGATGTCGCCCGCGAAGATCTCATTGATCTCTTCGCGTTTATTGGCGTGCATCTTCAGCAGGCGACCGATGCGTTCGCTCTTCCCGCGGCCGCTGTTTAGAACGCTGTCACCCGTCTTCAAATGACCTGAGTACACGCGAATGAACGTCAACTGGCCGACAAAGGGGTCGGTCATGATCTTGAACGCCAGCGCGGAGAACGGCGCCTTGTCGTCCGCCGGCCGCGTCTCTTCTGCGCCGGTGTCGGGGTTGACGCCTTTCACCGGAGGAATGTCCAGCGGCGAAGGTAGGTAGTCGACCACCGCATCCAGCAGGGGCTGCACGCCCTTGTTCTTGAAGGCTGAACCACAAATGACCGGAAACAGCTTCATATTGAGGGTCGCGCGACGCAGGGCAGCCTTCAGTTCCGGCTCCGTGATCGTCTCGCCCTCGATGTACTTGTGCATCAGCTCATCCTGGTCATCGTTCTCAACCACGGTTTCGACCAGGATCTGATGGAAGGCCTGCGCCTTCTTCTTCAACTCTTCTGGAATCTCTTCGACCACGTACTCCGCGCCCATGGTCTCGTCTTTCCAGATGATCGCCTTCATCGCCATCAGGTCAACGACGCCCTTGAACTTGTCTTCCTGCCCGATCGGCAACTGAATCGCCACCGGCTTGGCGTTCAGGCGCTTGCGGATGGTATCGATGGCGTGCTCGAAATCCGCACCCATCTTGTCGATCTTGTTGATGAAGCAAATGCGCGGCACGCCGTACTTATCGGCCTGCCGCCACACTGTCTCCGACTGCGGCTCTACGCCGTGCACCGCATCAAACACCGCGCATGCGCCGTCCAGTACGCGCAGGGAGCGCTCCACCTCAGCCGTGAAATCCACGTGGCCGGGAGTGTCGATGATGTTGATGCGAATGTCTTTCCAGAAACAGGTTGTCGCGGCTGACGTGATGGTGATGCCGCGCTCCTGCTCCTGCGCCATCCAGTCCATCGTCGCCGTGCCTTCATGGACCTCACCGATACGGTGCGTGCGTCCTGTATAGAACAGGATTCGCTCCGTCGTGGTGGTCTTACCGGCATCGATGTGCGCCATGATGCCGATATTCCTGCAGCGCTCTAATAGGACCTGTCTTGGCACAATTCCTTCCGTTTCCTGCTATGCGGTTCTGCGCAAGCTTTCAACCTTGTTGCGCGGGCCACCAGCCCACCGCAATTCCTCCTGCCTTAACCTGGGTGCCCCGTTCTACCGGCTTGTTCTGTTGGCCGTAGGGCGGGACCAAAAAGTTACCACCGGTAGTGCGCAAACGCCTTATTGGCCTCCGCCATGCGGTGCACGTCTTCTTTCTTCTTGATCGCGGCACCGCGTCCATTGGCCGCGTCAAGCAACTCGTTCGCCAGCTTGTCGACCATGCCCTTCTCGCCACGCGCACGGCTGTAAGTCAAAATCCAGCGAATCGCCAGCGACGTGCGCCGATCGGCGTTCACTTCCACCGGAACCTGGTAGTTGGCGCCGCCCACGCGGCGGGTCTTCACTTCCAGCACCGGCTTGGCGTTCTCCACCGCCTTCTTGAACAGCTTCAGCGCCTCGTCGCCACCCTTCTCCTCGAGCTTCTTCATCGCGTCGTAGAAGATGGACTGCGCGGTCGACTTCTTGCCGTCCCACATCATCGAGTTCACGAATTTGTTCACCAGCTGTGACTGATAGACCGGATCGGCCAGTGGCTCACGCTTTGCAATATGTCCTTTTCTCGGCATTGTTCCTCGTTACGCCTTCGGGCGCTTGGCGCCATACTTCGAACGACCCTGCTTGCGGTTGGCTACGCCCACCGAATCCAGCGTGCCGCGCACCACGTGATAACGAACTCCCGGCAGGTCCTTCACACGGCCGCCGCGGATCAGCACAATGCTGTGCTCCTGCAGGTTGTGCCCAACGCCGGGAATGTAGGTAGTGACTTCAATGCCGTTCGTCAGCCGTACGCGCGCGACCTTACGCAGCGCTGAGTTCGGTTTCTTCGGCGTCTGGGTGTACACACGCGTACACACACCCCGCTTCTGCGGGCAGGACTGCAGGGCTGGGCTGGCCGTCTTGTACTTCGGCGCCGTCCGTCCCTTGCGCACCAGTTGATTAAATGTAGGCACTCGTTCGAGCTCCTTGAAGAGGCGCGCTTTAGCCACGTCACGCCTTCAGTTCTAAACATGCGGTCCCGCCTTGCGGGACGCACAAAATCTTTGCGGCACTCTATCGCGATTGCACGCGCAAACCGCAGCTAAGCGGGCGCATTGTTTCGAGCGCGACGACTCCCAACTTTGAGTCTGGGCTCGAACCCTCGCGGGTCGTTCAACCCATGCTTCCCCTATATAAGCCGGGGAAAATCGGTGCGTTCAGGTTAAGCAAACGACGGTGGCACCTTGATCATTCCCGCACACCAGTGTTTTCACTGGAAAGTGCTTTTCTGGAACGAGGGCACTCCGTTTCGTTGCTTCGGCCCACATACCCACGAGAAAGCTCCCGTGGCAGCGCAGGCACGTTTCAGCGAGGAATCCCGCACACAACGCAGGATTAGGTTTACTGCAGCACAGCCAGACACTACAGGCACGCCAGGTAGAACTCGCAGAACCTCTTCAGTCTAGCAAGCATGCGGCCAATCGTCAACCAGAGTCACATTCAGGCATGATCCGTAGCGTTGTTCGTGCACTTGGTCATCACACAACTCCTGTCTTTGATTAGGGTTTGGAGATGCGGAGCATCACAGGTTTTCATTCGCGGAATTTTCTGGCGCGCTAGAGCGATGGGGGCGAGGCTTGCCGAAATGTCTGGCCAGCTTCTACACTGAAAAATCCTGTCACGGATCATGTCTTCGGTTTCATTTCATCCGCCGAAGCCAACTCGGCGGGGAGGGTGCATGCGGCAGTTTTCAGCAGCTCAATCGGTAGCTGCCTTTTTCGCGGTTCTTAGTCTAAGCCTTCTGGTTAGTTGCGGCGGCGGAACCACTTCGACCAATCCCGTCACCAGCATTACTCTCACTCCAACCTATCTTTCTTTGAGCCCCGGCCAGACGTTTCAGCTCGTGGCCCAACCGAAAGATTATAACGGCAATAATGTCATTGCTGACGTGAGCTATTCCAGCAGCAATACCAACCTGGTGACAGTAACCGCCACAGGTACTGTGTGCGCTGGACTCTGGGATCCCAATTTCATTACATGCAACGCCATCAAAGGTCAGGCAGCAGTTGGTCAGGCGAACATCACCGTAACTTCAGGCAAGGTCACTGCCGCGGCAACCACTTATACACACCTGCAGGTGGACCGGATCTTTGTGACACCTCCAACTGGCTGCGTCAGCATGGGCGCAACACCGACTTATCTCGCGACCGTCTACAACATCACCGCAGCAGGCTGTTCGCCCAACATTCCCTGCGACATCACATCGACAGTTGGACCCATCACCTTCAACAGCACTGACCGCCAGGTCATGAGCAAGAACGTTAATTCAGGAGTGTTGACCGCGACCAATCCCGGCGCTACAAGCATCTACGCTTCGGTCTCTGGCCTCAACAGCATTCCGCAGCCGGCATTAGTTTGTCCCGTTCAGTCGATCCTCATTCACGACGCTGCCAGTTCCAACACAGTCTTCAGTCTCTCGCCGACCAACACGCAGAATCTGATAGCCGACGTGCTCGACACCAGTGGCACCAGCATCGCGCCTATTTTGACATGGTCTCCTGTCCCTGCAAGCGTGGGAACCCTGGCGGCCACCACGAGCACCACTAGCACGGCGCCTCCGCCCAATTCAGAGACCTTCACAGCCAACACGGGCGGCACAAGCATCGTTACCGCTACGTGTGCCCCGCCGACCTGCAACCGCAACGTACCGCCGCAGTATGGCCAGAATATCGTTACCATGAATGTCTCCGGAGGGACGACGACCACGGTCTACGCCGGCAGTACAAATTCCTTGATGCTGGTTCCGATTCAAACCTCGAACAATAGCGCCGGAACGACAATTACTCTGCCCTATCTGCCTAACTCTATCGTGTCGGATTCGGCGGGAAACAACGTTTATCTGGGTTCCGGTTCGGGAATAATGACAGTCGCCGCGACGAGCGGCGCAGTCACTGTATCGACGGCAGCAGTCGGCACGATTTTGGCGATTTCTGCCGACGGAAATTACCTACTGGTTTCCAACAGTGCCACATCGACGACGTATCTGTTCAGCACCTCTGGTTCTAGCGCCGTGCTGGACCACGACGTAACCGCTAGCTCCGCGGCGTTTACTCCTGACGGCCAGTCGGTCTCGTTCTTGGCTGCTCAGCAGCTTTACTACGACACCAATACGCCATCGTCCGCAACTACCAATCTGCCGTATGTTTCGAATTCGATCGATGTCAGCGCCCAGGGCGGCATGACCTACGTGACAAGTTCGTCACTTGGCGCCATCGACGTTCGCACGACTTGTAACCAGGCAGCCTGGCAAACGCTTACCGCCACTCATCCGACACTCGTTGCGCACCTGCCCAACGGAACCGGCGCTGTTGTCGCGGATTCACCTTCGATCGATGTAGTGACGACCGGGAACATTGCTGCAGGCTGTCCGCCGGCGCCGCAGAACTCGATGAATACGTACAACCTGGGCTTCGGGAACTTCACGGCCCAGCAGATGTTCGTCTCCCCGAACAGTGGAGGTGTCTTTATTATTTCCAACCTGCCGTCTGTGATCGGACTTAATCTCACTACGTTCACCCCGTTTTCCATTCCACTAACCAATTCGCCACAGCCGTTCAGTGGCGGGATCACCGTTGATGAAGCGAAGGTATACGTTGGCGCCAGCGACAACAACGTGCACGCACTCGATGTAGCGAGTCATGCTGATAGTGCTCAGATCGCGCCGGGATTGAAAGATCCCACAGGCAACACCGTCGCACCGAACCTTGTGCTGGTTCTGCCGAAGTAAGTGTGAATTAGATCGCACACCGAAAAGCGCTCCGCACGGAGCGCTTTTGACTTATTGTCGAATAGCGACGAGGTCGCAACGAAGACTTAAGAAACTCCGTCTTCTCCGTGCCTCCGTGGTGAATCGTCCTTCGCACGATCCAACTCTCTCGCTGCGCTGTCGAGCACGCCGTTAATAAATGTCACCGACTCGGGCGTCGAAAATCGCCGCGCAATCTCCAGCGCTTCGTTGATGACGACAGGCTTTGGAGTATCGGCAAAACCCAGCATCTCCGCTACCCCACAACGCAGGACATTGCGATCAACAGCTGCCATGCGGTCCATGCGCCAGTGCTCTGCGTTGCGTTCCACGATTTGATCGATCTCCGCCTGCCGCTCAGCCGCGACACGAAACAAATCATCGGCGAAACCGCGAACTTTGCCATCGAGATCGCGCCGTTCGTTCCAGAACGTGTTGCGCACCTCATCGGCTGTCTGCTTGCCCATGTCCAGCTGAAAGAGCATTTGCAGCGCCAGTTCGCGGGACTTGCGACGGGTGCCGGCCTTGCTCATCGCTTCCCCGCTGTCTCAGCCGCGACTTTGTCCCGCAGCGATGCCATTTCTACCGCCGCCAGCCCGGCTTCGTATCCTTTATTACCGGCTTTGAGTCCGGCGCGGTCGATGGCTTGCTCGAGTGTGTCGCAGGTCAAAACGCCGAAGGCATGCGGCAGGCCGGTCTCCTGTGCCGATTGGCCGACGCCCCGTGTCACTTCGTTCGCGATGACGTCGTAGTGCAGGGTGTCACCTCGCAACAGGCATCCGATGCAGACGATGGCATCATACTTCCCACTCTCGGCCAACAGCCGCGCCGCAGATGGAATCTCAAACGACCCGGGCACGCGCACGATCGTGATGTCGTCTTTAGACGCGCCCGACTGCCGCAGAGCCAGCAAGGCTCCGTCGAGCAAACGCTCGGTGATGAACGAATTAAAGCGTGCGACCACAATGGCAAAGTGCTTTCCTTCTGCTTGTAGCGAGCCTTCGATCCCATGCTTCTCGTCTTGTCCGGCGTACTTTACGACTGTGACCCGCAATCCACTGATCTCGATCATGAAGAACCGGTCGCCGCTGGTCGAGTCGCCGATGTCGCGCACAACCTTGACACCGTGCTTGCGGGCGATGTCGAATGCCGCATCGGCGTCTGATACTTCGACCGCCAGATCGGACGCCGGCGGTTGCGGCGCGGCAAGGAACTCGACCGTGCCTCGCGGAGCTTCCAGCTGGAACCCGTAAGCACCCCCAGCCTCGCAGCCGCGGCCGGGCGTCGCTCCCAGCGCGCGAAACAGCTCCAGCGCAGGCTGCACCTCATCCGGCGTCTTCCCGAGGACGCGGGGAACAATAATGTTGCGGATCATAGGCTCCATTGTAGAAGAGCCGCTGATCCCTCTTCGCCGCCTTGGTAGGTTGCGCATATGCCATCTGTCGTGATTCCCACTTCAGGAGAAATGCGTTTCGAAATATCGCCTCCCTCTGGTTTTCGAGTGGATAAGAGAAATTTGCAGGTAATCGCTGATAGTAAAGGGGGTTAATGGACTTGTGGGGAGGCCACCGGAATCTGATCAGTGTTGGCTGTAGTCTTGCCAGAGGTACTCTAGCGCGTCGGGCATGGTTTGTGCGCGGACGGCGCCATCGACGTGCACGGCGTTGCGGGCGAAGACGAACTGGTAGTGATAGCCCTTATCGGCGAGCACCTGCGCCATGCGTTCGCTGGCCAGGACCCAATCGTGCATGTTGTCGCGCATGACGTTGGGGTTGTAGAGATCGCGGTCGCCAACCTCCATCCAAATGCGAATCGGCTTTGCTGAACTTTCGGGAATCAGATGCTCGTGGAACTCCCACGCGCCGTGCGGAGTTTTGGGATCATACGGCCACTGCTGGTTGATAAAGGTTCCGGAGTAAACGAGCACGCGATGATAAAGCTCGGGGTGATACCACGCCATGATCATGGCGCACGAGCCGCCTGAACTGTTGCCTATGGTCGCGCGGCCGTCAGGATCTTTGGTGAGCTTCACGTTGGCCTTGGCTTCGACCAGTGGAAGGACCTCGGTCTCGACGAACCGAGTGTAGGCATCGGACATGGTGTCGTACTCGAGGCCGCGCTCGCTGCCTTGCGCATCGCCACCTCCGTTGCCGATGGAGATGCCCACCATCACTGGCACCTTTTTCTCGGCGATGAGTTTGTCGAGCGCCGCGAACAGGAGGCGGTCGGGCCCGTCGGCTCCGACGATGAACGGGGCGACAGTGCCCGGCACATACTGTTTCGGAACGTAGACAGCCACGCGACGTCTGTAGGGCGCAGGATGGCTCGTCGTAACGATGAGTTTGGCCGGGTCGTCGGGATCGGGAGCTCCGAAGGTGTTCGGTGCGCGCGCGATGCCGGGAAAGAACTTGCTGTCCGCGGAATTCATGGTGAACTCGATTACGCGCCCTTCCAGCGGAGCGTCGGCCGCGGACAATTCGGGTGCGGGACTGTGCGTCGGCCCGATGATAAAGTTGCCGTCGGCGTTCACTGGAGGAACTGCGCCATCGGCCAATTCCTTGGCGGAGACGAATCCCGGCGTGTGGGGATCGCGGGTCGGCGGCGCTGGACGTTCAGACTTTTGCGGAGGCTGAGTGCCCTGGGCAAATGCAGCAGCGGCTGCAAGAACCGTAAGTACCGCTAAACGTTGACGCAATTGAACTCTCGGCAACGCTACTCCCTTCGGACTCGATGTTTTCGGGAAGAGCATTTTCGCACAAGCGAAACATCCCATCACGCCAGCAACTCTGCGCTTTCCCAAAACGGGATATTTTGGTTACCCTCGTTCGGTTTGCATGTTGATTTCTCGTGACACCCTTCCCTCTCCATCAAGCTTTATCTGCGCCAAAGCGGCGTTGCTCGGCTGGCTCTTTGACAAATTAACTAAAAGTGCAAGGTTGAAGCGTATCTGTTTAGCAACGGTAACTATCGTCGCCTAACAATCGCCGATGCATTAGAAATTTGGGTGAATTCACCGCCGGGCCAATCAGCAATTCTTTTTTTGTAGGACTTTACGTATAAGTCCAATAAGCAGAGTAATTTACGACCGATCGTGCTACAAATCCTTTGTTTTTAGGATCAAGGGAGGCGGAGGGGTACCTGGTTAGATCCGATTTTCCGAAATGGTACTCAGGCCGAACGGGTGAGGAGGCGGGGTAAACTCAAGGCAACCCCCAATGTCTGAGACCGTCGAAAACCTTGTCCTCGATCTGCTGGTGTGGCTACAGCGGAAGGAACGTACCTATAAGGAAACCATGGAGGCGTGGCGGACTACCTGTCCACGGCTCCCCGTTTGGGAGGAGGCCAACGAGCGGGGCCTGCTCGAAACAAGTTCCCACAACGGCCGCCTGGTGGTTCGCGTCAGCCGAGACGGCCTCGCGGTCCTCGCCAAGCGCAGACCACACTGAGCGTTGCCAATCATTTTTTTTGAGAAGGCGTTCTATTGGGCCCTAAAAAGGTCTACAGTTGTCTGGCACAGAAAGTATCTGCGGGAGGGGTCTATGCCCGTTTACGATTACATCTGCAAGGACTGCCAGCACTCATTCGAATTAGTTCTCACTCTCAGCGAACACGACAAGGACAACATTCGCTGTCCCAAGTGCGAAGGCAAAAACGTTGAGCAGGATGCAGCCGCATTTTATGCCGTGACCTCGAAGAAGAGCTGACACGGAGCATCATTCTTTCGTTGTCAACCCATCCGGATAAGTGTGGACTGGGTGAAGGTGTGTTCCGACCATATCGTCCGCTGCGCCGTCGATAAGGGTGGACTCCCACAGATTGGTGATTTGCTTCAGGGAAACAGCTCAGCGTTCGAGAGATACCCTATGTTTCTGCCATTTCCGTTATAACCTCCTACGGCCATCGCCAGGCCGTTCTGCAGCAGCCCATGCTGGCGGTGACGGTCCAATTCTGCGCTTGTGCACCAAGACTTCGGTCAAGGAGTAACAACACCAGGCCCATCCGGATGCTGACTCGTTACTTCAAGAACTACCCTTGCGGGCGCAAGGAGAATTTTGTTGGCGCAAATCAAACTTATTGTCACCGCTTTGTGAAAGTTGCGTGGTGACTGACGAATCCCACACAATCCAACACCGGGATTGTGTGGGTACACGAGTGAAGAGCGTGGCTTCGAGGTACTGAAATTCTGCGAGCGCAGAACACGCGGCCGAATCCCACCGACTAACCCATCTTCGATTATTGTGTTGCGCAACTCACGCAAAAATATATTCCCCTAAATGAGCGAATCGCCGAGTGGGACTGCGGGTTTGTTCAGCCAATCGCGCACACAGAGTCGAATACGAGAAAGGGAATCGAAGGACAATGACGAACCCCACTTGGAAAATCGCATGTGTGGCTGCCGCGGTGGCAGCAATGCTTATGCCGGTAACGGCGCAGAGTACGGGCAGTGTTAGCACAACTAGCACCCCCACGTCGAAGACGATCAATCAGCGAAAAGAGAACCAGCAGGACCGCATCGGACAAGGCATCCAGAGTGGACAACTTACCCCGGGCGAAGCCTCGAAGCTGGAAACGAAACAATCCGATCTCAACCAGGAAGAACGGTTGATGCGCGCCGAGGACAATGGCAAGTTGACCTCGGCTGACAAGAAGGCGCTGACGCAGCAGCAAAACCAGCTCTCCAACCGGATCTACAAGGACAAGCACAACGGGGCGGTGCAGAACACTAATCCCTCGAGCAGAGTGGGCCAGCGTGCCGAGAACCAGCAGGACCGCATTGCCCAGGGCGTGAAGAGTGGGCAGCTCACCGCTGGCGAAACCGCCAGGCTGGAGCAGAAAGAATCCAACCTGAACAAGGAAGTCTCGAGCGACCGCAAGGCCAACGGCGGGCACTTGACGCAGGCTGAAAAGGCCCAGGTGAACCGGCAGCAGAACAAAGTCTCCAGCCAGATCTATAAAGACAAGCACAACAGCTTCCGCCAGAAGCCGTAAGGACAGGTTTCGCTGAGATTAAGTGTTACCCACCCTCATCGCGTTCCGTCTGCGATAGGGTGGGGACGCCAGTCTGAAAGCTCGAACAAATTCCCTTCCTCTCAACTGCCCTGTACTTCACTTCGAGACGAAGCCCCATTGCAGCGAGTTGAGGGTCGCTAGCACGTCCTCCGGCATTGTCCAACCGCCAAACGACAGCCGGAGGGCGTGAAAAAGTATCACCCTGCCGAAGGGTGGACCAGCGAGCACCCAAGCGAAACAGAGATGAAGCTGGCCGTCAAGTTCTGCCAGCGACACCGATTGGAGGCCATTTGCAAATTCTCCTTATCTATCCACTAACCACTACCCACTGCTTCACTTCCCCTTAAACTCTGCTGCCCTCTTCTCCAAAAACGCCCTCGTGCCCTGGTTCTTGTCCTCCGTCGTGCAGCAGACGGCGAAGAGCGTCGCTTCGAGGTAGAGGCCTTCGGCGAGGGTCATGTCAAGGCCGTGGTTCACCGCTTCCATGGCGTACCGCACGGCCAGCGGAGCGTTGGCGATGATCTTTGCGGCGATGGCTTCAGCGCGCGGGATAAGTTCGGAAGCGGGCACGACCTCGTTCACCAGGCCGATGCGCAGCGCTTCGGCGGCCGAGATCATCTCGCCGGTGAGGACAAGTTGCTGGGCGACTCCCTTGCCCACCAAGCGCGGTAGGCGTTGCGTGCCGCCGTAGCCGGGCATGAGTCCGAGCTTCACTTCGGGCTGGCCGAGCTTGGCGTTTTCGCTGGCAAGGCGCATGGTGCAGGCGAGGGCGAGTTCGCAGCCTCCGCCGAGGGCGAAGCCGTTGATGCATGCGATGACCGGCTTGCCCAGGTTCTCGATAGCGTCGAGCACGGCCTGGCCGCGGTGCGTGTACTGCTTGGCGGCGATGGGGGTCTGCTGCGCCAGCTCGCTGATGTCAGCGCCGGCGACGAAGGCCTTCTCGCCCGCGCCGGTAAGGATGACCACGCGCACTTCGGGGTCATCTTTGGCGGCGTCAAAGGCGCGGCGCAGTTCGTCCATGACCGCCCTGCTCAGGGCATTGAGCACCTTGGGCCGGTCGATGGTGACGTAGGCGATCTTGTTTTTGGTTTCGTAGCGGAGGTTCTGAAAGTCGGGCATTTTGAGTCCTCGGATTAGCAATTAACAGCTAGCAGCTAGCTTGGTAACTGGTGACTGGCGATGGCATCCGTGATCGTCATGGGATTTCACCGCCGGGATAGCCTTCGACATACTCCTCGCCGTTGCAACCGAAATATGTAACGCTGCGCGCGTTGAAATCGACGTCATAGCGAACGATGCCGGCTTTCCATGACGCTGCAAGAAACTCGGGAAATGTGCTGTTACCGGCTTGGTCGGTGCGCAAGGCGGCGATAAGCGCGTCACCATCGAACGGAGAACATCTGCTGTGGGGGAAACTAGCGGCGCGCCCACGGTCACTGCCGGCCCGTCATCGGTCAGATATACGCTCTGGCATGCGGGCAGCGTCCAGATGTTACGGGACACGCCCGCGCGGCGGAGGGTCTCGGCGAGGCAGGGAAAGCCGCCGACTTTGCGACGAATGGCTATCGCCTTCTGTTGCGCAGCCTGCAAATTTTCGATTGCTTCGCTCATTTGTGCTCGCTTTTATTGGTCTCCACAAATGCCAAAACCGGGCATTTTGTGGGCCATCCGCGCACGTAGTAGGTATCGCCCAAGATACGGTTCGTTGCCCGGTGTGAATATGACAGAATCGCTCATAGTTTCCTTACACGAACTTCCCCGGCACGGGCTTGTTCGGGTCAGTGTAATCGTAGAAGCCTTTGCCGGTTTTGCGGCCGTACCAGCCGGCCAGCACCAGGCGCTTGAGCAAGGGAGGCGCGGCGAAGCGGCTCTCCTTGAACTCGTCGTACATGACGTGCGTGATGTAATACGTGGTGTCGAGGCCGACGAAGTCGAGCAGCGTGAACGGCCCCATGGGATAACCGCAGCCCAGCTTCATCGACTCGTCGATGTCGGGGATGGAGCCCACGCCCTCTTCGTAGGCGCGGATGGCGTCGAGCAGGTAGGGCACGAGCAGGCGGTTGACGATAAATCCGGGCTTGTCGACCGTGCGCACCGGGACTTTGCCGAGCTTCTTGCCGAATTCGACCGCGGTCTCGAAGACCTCGGGCGCGGTGGCGATGGTGCGGACGACCTCGACGAGCTTCATCATGGGAACGGGGTTGAAGAAGTGCAGTCCGACGAAGCGCTCGGGGCGCTTGGTGGCGGTCATCAGCTCGGCCACGCAAATGGACGAAGTGTTGGTGGCGAAGATGCAGTCGGCTTTTACGCGGGAGTCGAGGAGGGCATAGATGCGGCGCTTCTCGGCAGCGTTTTCGATGATGGCTTCGATGATGATGTCGCAGTCGGTGAGATCAGCAATACTGGTGGTGCCTTTCAGGCGGGACTGCGCTGCCGTCTTCTGCTCGGCGGTGATGCCACCTTTTTCGACTCCACGCTCGACCAGACGCGAAAGCGACTTTTCGATTCCGGCAAAACCTTTGTCGAGGAATTTCTGTTCCTGCTCGAGAACCGTAACGTCAAAGCCCGCCGTCGCCGCGACCTGCGCGATGCCCGAGCCCATGAGACCACAACCGAGTACGCCAACTTTCCGGATTTGCATAAATGCCTCGAATGCTTTGAAAGGGTACGCCCTTAGGCGTGCCGACCACGTTTCCTTTCTGATCATCCCAACCGGTCTTCAGTCCGCGAGGGATCTGCTATTGATTCGAATCGCCTCAGGGGCTAAACCCCATCAAAATATGCTTCTTTGCAGCGCGGCTGAAGCCGTGCCCTTTCAAAGCCTCCCTATGCGAGTAACTGCTTCACTACTTAGCTCCTTTGCCGTTTGCTGAGCGTTGTCGTAAGCGCAGCCAGCCTCCGGCGACCGCTGCCCGGACCATACAGATTAACGCTGCGATCCGCGAGCAGTTCACTTCGCTCGCGACCATCGAGGAAATTGCACCGGCAGCGAGGATGACAGCAGCAATGGTGAGCGCCATCCACATTGTGCTCCGGGGCGATAACTGTCCCCAGATATCCGGCTAGCAAAGCGAAGATCATTCCCAAAATGACCGCAGTGAACTCGAAGGCCAGTGAAATCGGTGCGTGCGGATCGACACGCGTCAGACGAAGCAGGAGGTATGACGGCACGACGAATATTAAGTATCCGACGATGATTCCGGCTATGACGCGCAGCATCAATCTGTTAGTGCCGCCGCTCCGCGGCTCGGTATTTGTTAAAGGAACTTCACGGCACGGCTAAAGCCTTGCCCTTTCAAAAACGCATGCACGTCGATTGACGCCTGAAGGCGTGCTCCGCCCGACTCCCAACTATCGCTGCAAGTTCTCGATGATGACGGCGATCCCTTGCCCGCCGCCGATGCAGGCGGTCGACAAGCCGTAGCGCGCTTTGCGGCGGCGCAGTTCGTTCATCAGCGTGATGAGCAGGCGCGTACCGCTTGCACCCAACGGATGTCCCAGCGCGATAGCTCCTCCATTGACATTGGTCTTGGCGTGGTCGAGATCAAGCTCCTTCATCACCGACAGGCACTGCGCCGCAAAGGCTTCATTCAGCTCAATGAGGTCAATGTCCGACAATGTCAGACCAGCCTTCTTCAGCGCGACGCGGGTGGCAGGAACCGGCCCCGAGCCCATGATCGTCGGATCGACGCCGGCGATGCCCCAGCTCACGATGCGCGCCTGCGGATTCAGGCCGCGCTTCTGCGCGTCGGCGAGCGGCATGACGACGACAGCCGCACCGCCGTCGACAATACCGCTGGCGTTGCCAGCGGTCACGGTGCCATTCGTGCCGAACGACGGCTTCAGCTTCGCCAGTGATTCGATCGTGGTATCGGGACGGCGATGGTCGTCCTCGGCGAACAATTCGCCGGTTGCCTCCCCGCGCTTGTTGCGCAATGGAACCGGAGTGAGCTCTTCCTGAATGCGTCCGGCTTTATACGCAGCGTCGGCGCGTTTCTGCGAGCACAATGCGTATTCGTCCTGCATCTCGCGCGTGACGCCTTGCTGCCCGGCGTACTTTTCGGCGGTGACGGCCATAGGCATGTTGCAGTAGCTGTCGGTGAGAGCGACGTAGAGCGAGTCTTCGAGCTTGCCTTCGCCAAAGCCGACGCCCCAGCGCATGCCGCGGATCACATGCGGCGCCTGCGACATCGATTCCATGCCGCCGGCGAGCACGCACTTCGATTCGCCGAGCTGGATCATCTGCGCGGCGGTCACCACCGATTGCATGCCCGAACCGCAGAGACGATTCACCGTGATCGCTGGAGTCTCGATCGGCACTCCGGCTTTGAGCGCGACGTGACGCGCGCCATAGATGGCGTCGCTCGACGTCTGCTGGGCGTTACCCATCACGCAGTGATCGATCTCGGCGGGCTCGACGCCGGAGCGCTTGATGACTTCGACCGAGGCGAGAGCAGCAAGTTCCTGGGCGGTGAAGTCGCGCAGCTTGCCGCAATAGCGGCCCATCGGCGTGCGCGCTCCGTTGACGATTGCGATTTCGGGAAATGTGTTCATAACCAATCAGGAAGGCCCAGAGGGCCAGGAGCAAACGTATGAGTTTATCAGCGGCGAGAGACCAGCGGCAAACACGCTCGCATTACGCTGGCCCATCGAACGCACTGCTCACGCAGCTCACCGGCACAGCGCAAGTCGGGCAGAGCCCAAGTTGGTGTTCACAGGTAGCTGAGCCACCAATCGTGACGGCGCCGCTTAAGGCGGGCGAACCACAAACACGCCGGATACAGTAACGCGAGCACTACGATCCACACTGCGTACACGACCCATAGAGGATAGCCATAATCGGACGGAAAGAGTTTTGCAGGAGTACCCATGGACGGAGGAGCGAGCAGCAGAAACCGCGCCGGTCCATAACGCACGAAGTTCATGATGATGGCAATGAGGTGCGCGAGCGTGAGGTGCAACACATAATAGAAAAACGGGACGCGTCCAAACACCAGCAAGGGATTCTCAGCAGAGAAGGTACGGCGGTCGAGCCCGGCGAGGGCGACAAGTGCCGGCCCCAGTGTCATGAGAATAAAGTCGAGCGAAGGCGGGTATTTGGTGGTGTTCAGGAACGACAGCAACGTGAACAGCGCAGTGCGCGGTTTCTGCCAGGGTGAAGGGTCACCGTAGCTCGTTTTGCCCGTGATTCCTAGGACGCCGGCACGACGGGGAATTGAACTGGACCACAGGCTAGAGACGGCCACCCGACGAGGCCGGGAAGCCACCGTAACGGTGAATTGCGGAACAGAGGGCGACTGGCCTACTGTCCCTGGGCCTGGACCTTATCGACATGCAGCGCGCCGCTGGCTGTCATAGTGCCGCTGACCTGCACGTGCTGGCCGACCTGCGCCGACACAGCACCCGGATTGTCGATGGATAGGACCTTCTGATCTTTGTCCGTCACCAAGACAGGTTTTTCCCCTGCATTGACACACTTCTGAGCGCAGGCCGCGTGGCCGGCATTGGCGCCTTTGGCCCCGCATTTCGAGTCACTAATCCATCCGGTCATGCTCGCATCTTTCGGACCCGCCCAGGCGGTCAGGCCCAGAAAACACATCATCGCTGCCAATGCTGCGATCTTCCTCATGACAACCTCCGTTGTGGTGCGATTTGAGGTGGCTCCGCCGGGCATACTCATCACCGGGCATGCAACACATCGCATCCTTGTATGAATTGAGCGCCAACTCAACATTTGGTTACAAAAAAAAAAGAACACGAACGGTACACGGGTTCGCGCTCTTCTAATTCTCGTTTACCCCTCAGGCGGCCGAGCGGTGTGCGATCCCTGAGTTCGACTCGAGGGTCACTCTGCCGGCTACGATCGCCCTGCCTTCTGACAGTGCGGCCAAGGCGAAGGCTGCCAGAGAAATTTCGATGTCGCGAACAGCGATATCCAGAAATGCTCCCTGGCTGATGAGGTTCAACGCGATCGACCGACGGCCACACCATCACGATATATGCTGCGTAGCGCGTGCATCGGGTGAGAACCGCGATTCCGACCACGATCCCGACTACTCCGACCCAATGCATACGAGTGGCGGGTTGAAATATGAAGCAATTTCGCGGCGAGCGGGTTCAGCTACATCTGCCAGTTAGTCAAGGGGTTGAAGAACTTGTCCAATCCCGCCAGAATCGGGCCGACGCCCAGCCCGATGCGAAGCATCCACCGCGAGCGATCAAGTCTGTTATCCATGGTTCCGACCTCCACTCAAGAAAGCGGAAGAGACGGCAACAGGTTACAGCCCAGAGTTTTGTCACCAACCCATTGCTATGACACTCACTTAAACAGCAGATACCTATGGGCGCGGCCAATCCGGTCATCAATTCCGAAGCTGCAGGCGTGGTCTGATGAACAAGTGGTGGGGCGTGCGCTCGCCGGTGAAACAGCACTCTTCGAGATCCTCATGCGGCGGCACAATCAGCGTATCTATCGAATTGTGCGCGGCATGCTTGACAATGAGGCGAAGCGGAAGACGTCATGCAGGATGCGTACGTTCGCGCGTACCAATATCGGAGGCAGTTCGAGGGCCGCTCGACATTCGTAACCCGGCCGACTCGAATCGCTATGCACGAAGCATTTGCACGCTCCGAACGGCTTAAACGGCAGACCAGCCTCGACGCCGGCGAGGTTTTGCGGATATGAAATCAACCATGGCTTCAAGCGACAGTCCGGAGCGAAACGTGGCAAACCGGGAATTGAAGAGTGCCCTCGAAGCGGCCATTTTGTCATTGCCGCCCACGTACCGAACCGTAATGATGGTGCGCGATGTAGAGGAGCGATCAACCGCCGAGGCAGCAAGGGTGCTGGAAATCTCCGAGGAGGCCGTGAAAGTGCGGTTCGATCGCGCGCGTACCATGGTCAGGCGGGCGCCCTACCGCCAGTCAGGGGTATGTGCACGCGAGCTCTTTCCCTTCCGCGCGACCCGCTGCGATCGTGTTGTCGCGGCGGTCCTGGCGCGGCTCCGAGCATTTCACTGACATCGCTTGTCTTCGTGCATGGCGAAAGTCACCGACTCGGTAGCGTCGGACCACGCTGCCAGATATCCGATTGCTAAATCGTAGCTGATGACGCGGGTGACAACCCACTGCTATCTGTCTGTATCGGCCGCACCACGGGGCATCCGCCGGCGGCGTTGCCGCCACTGCTCGCTCATCAGGATGCCGGGGCCGGCTTCGATGAGCCGCGGGAGCATCTGGAAGACGGAAACGGGGGTCCATCGGCTGCCGTCACGCGTACGAAAGCCGCGACGGTTCAGCTCCTCGGCGATGCCAGAGTAGGGGCCGTCCTCGATGGTGAGTTCCATAATCTGGAAGAGGATTTCGCGCTCTCGCGGGTCGTCTTCCAGATGGGCGCAATCGCCGGAAACACGAAGACCGAACGGCACCTCGGGAGCGGGTTTAGTTGTGGGCGCGGCTCCCGTAGCCAGCGGGCGCTCCCACTCGATTGCGATTGGCTTCCAACCTTCGGCCAGTTTGCGCTCGAGATCGTCGGGTCCGAATTGCCCGGTGATCACCTGCCGCGTGCGCTCGCTATTGGACATGGCTCCCCCCTCTGCGCCGGGTAAAACCTGCATTAGTCGGAGCAGTTTCGATGCCAGCGGAAGCATGTCGTAGCTAGTTCAAAATACAAATGTTAGGGGTGCGTTGAAAATGCGAAGTTACCCTTAGCTGTCCGACCACAGCTGGCGGTGTGCGAAAACGGCCAGGCAGACTTTAGGATCCAAGCACACAGTAGCAAAGGTTCGCCGCCAACCAGTTTCGCCGGACTCTACGGTACCCGGCGGGAATTGAATGGCGGCGATGGCCTACACTCGCTACAGCTTCGCTGGGCCGACTTAGAAACGGGTCGGTGTTACAGGCACCTCGGGAACAGTGATCGAAACGTTC
>Ga0306920_100003382_pt1 | contig 20208 bp, 19 predicted proteins | sample flu12Cox44000170_FD_204666 | JGI IMG/M metagenome (GOLD analysis project Ga0306920, IMG submission 204666) | Lab enrichment of tropical soil microbial communities from Luquillo Experimental Forest, Puerto Rico - flux4day.12C.oxic.44.000.170 (v2)... | ecosystem: Environmental > Terrestrial >... | reverse complement strand
GAACACATTGTTGGGGTCGACCCCATTGGTCGTGACGTTCAAGCCAAGGCCGTAGACATTGCGCACACCCTGTTTGCGCAAGTTCTTTTGCACTTCCTTGAAAAAATCGTAGAAGGCATCCCAAGTCTTCGGGATGTCCTCCATCTTGTATCCTGCCTTCTCGACCAGCGGCCGCCAGATGTGGTTCGGCAGCACTGAGGTAATATCGGGCGCGCCGTAAAAATTCCGCTTCTTTGTGACGTTGTTATAGCAGTAGTTGTTGAGCAGCGCGGTCTCGGTGTACTCCTCCTTTTGGGTTTCGACGACGTCGCTGACGTCGACGAGCTTGTCCTCCCAGGCATAGAGCGCGACGATTTCGTCCGGATTGTTGCGGAGCACGTCGGGGACGACGCCGCTCTGCACCGCCGCGACGATCTTCGTGCGCTGCGGGGCAAACGGCGTGATTATCAAGTCGATCGTGTTGCCGCTCGCCTTCTCGTAATCGGCGACGACGTTTTTGATCGCCACGTCCTCTTCCGGGACAAAGCCCTGCCCCCACCACACTTCCGCGATCGTCGCCGCCGCGTTGGCGATGAACGGCCGCGCCAAGGTGCCGGCCGCGACCACGGCCAGAGAGCTGCTAAGCACCGACCGCCGGCTCAAGTTTCCCATGTCCGCCTTCCTTCCCTGCGTGCGCTTCCGGATCCATCCCCGAGGCGCGTTCTAGCTTATGTCGGAAGAACGCAGGTTGAGACCGCCCGCTCCGGCGAGTCAACGGATTCTTTGGCAGAATGACGGCGGCGAGGGTCGCCACCGGCCATGCGGAGACCATCGGGTCTCGACGTCAAAATTCGGTCGGCGACTGTTGTTTTCGCTCCCTCAGGGCCGTGCCGTTTTCGTTGATCTGCGGTGCCGGTTTCGTTGTTTTCGGGCGCCGCAAATCCGGGCCTAAGGTATTGATCCGATGAATAATTCCAGATGTCGGTCGAGTGTTTCACGAGAATCCGCCGCGATTTACGTTGTTTTTCCGGAACCGGGTTTGGGGTCGATCGAGCCGGCCTAGGCCGCTTTTTCGAGCTCGCGCAGCACCGTGTCGCCTATCACCCGGGTCGAGACACGCGCGGTATTCGGCTGGGCGATGTCGCTGGTCCGCACCCCGGCTCCGAGCGCGGCGCGCACGGCATCTTCGACGAGCTCCGCCTCCTCGGCCATGTCGAACGAAAAGCGCAGCATCATCGAGAAGGAGAGGATGCACGCGAGCGGGTTGGCCACATCCTTGCCAGCGATATCGGGGGCGCTCCCATGCACCGGCTCGTAGAGCGCCTTGCGGCGTCCCGTCGCGTCCGGCGCGCCGAGCGAGGCCGAGGGCAGCATGCCGAGGGAGCCCGTCAGCATCGCCGCGCAATCCGACAGGATGTCGCCGAACAGATTGCTGGTGACGATCACATCGAACTGCTTGGGGTTGCGCACCAGCTGCATCGCGCAATTGTCGGCGTACATGAAGGACAGCTCGACATCCCGGTAATCCGTGTCGCGCACCCGCTGAGAAACCTCGCGCCAGAGCCCGCCCGATTCCATGACGTTCGCCTTGTCGACCTCGCAAACGCGGCCGCGCCGTTTTCGGGCGAGGTCGAAGGCGACACGGGCGACGCGCTCGATCTCGGCCTCGGTGTAGACCTCGGTGTTGATGCCGCGGCGGCTGCCGTCGGGCAATGTCTCGACCCCGCGTGGCGCCCCGAAATAGATCCCGCCGGTCAGCTCGCGCACGATCATCAGATCGAGCCCGGCCACGAGCTCGGGCTTGAGGCTCGAGGCGTCGGCGAGCGCGTCGAAGACCACCGCCGGGCGCAGATTCGCGAACAGATCCATTTCCTTGCGCAGCCGCAGGATGCCGCGTTCGGGACGCAGTTCGAAAGGCAGCGCATCCCATTTCTCCCCGCCGACCGCGCCGAACAGCACGGCGTCGCAGGCAAGCGCCTGAGCCAAGGTCGCATCGGTCAGCGGCACGCCTGAGGCCTCATAGGCCGCACCGCCGACCAGGCCCTCGCTGATGTCGAAGCTGGCGATATGGCGGCGGTCGAAGAACTCGATGACCCGCAGCGCCTGTCGCATGATCTCGGGACCGATGCCGTCGCCCGCCAGCACCAATACCTTGCGGTTGGACGCGCGGGTCTGGGACACGGCTCAGGCGCCGCGCTGTGTCATGCCGAACTGCCACGGCCGCGCGAGCCGCGCCTTCTCCTCGTACGCACCGATGCCTGCAGCCTTCTGCTCGGTCAGGCCGATGTCGTCGAGTCCGTTCAACAAACAGTGCCTGCGGAACGCGTCGAGCTCGAAATGCACCTTCTCGCCGTCCGGGCGCGAGATTGTCTGGCTTTCGAGGTCGACCGTCATGACTGCGTTGGCGCCCTTTTTGGCATCCTCCATCAGCTCTTCGACAATCTCCTTGGGCAGGGCGATCGGCAGGATGCCGTTCTTGAAGCAGTTGTTGTAAAAGATATCGGCAAAGCTGGGGGCTATGACACAGCGAATGCCGAAATCGAGCAGCGCCCAGGGCGCGTGCTCGCGGCTCGAGCCGCAACCGAAATTGTCTGCACCGATGAGGATTTTGGCGCCGCGGTAGGGTGCTTGGTTCAGCACGAAATCAGGGTTCTCCGAGCCATCAGGGCGAAAGCGGATCTCCTGGAACAGCCACTGCGAGAGGCCGGTGCGCTTGATCGTCTTCAGATAGATCGCCGGAAAAATCTTGTCGGTGTCGAGGTTGACGATCGGCAACGGCGCCGCAACGCCGGTCAAGGTGGTGAACTTTTCCATCTGATCCTCTTACGCCAGCTGACGGACGTCCGTTAGGCGGCCGGTGACGGCCGCGGCAGCAGCCATTGCCGGGCCCATCAAATGCGTTTTGGCGTTCTTACCCTGGCGCCCCTCGAAATTGCGGTTCGAGGTCGAAGCAATTCGTTCGCCGTTCACTGCCTTGTCGTCGTTCATCGACATGCACATCGAGCAACCGGCGTCGCGCCATTGGAACCCGGCCTCGAGGAAGACGCGGTCGAGCCCTTCCTCCTCGGCTTGGTGCTTGACATGGCCTGAACCGGGTACGACCAGCGCAGTGACCCCTTCGGCAACCTTGCGGCCCACGGCGATTGCCGCAGCGGCGCGGAGATCCTCGATCCGGCTGTTGGTGCACGAGCCGATAAACACGCGCTGCACCGGCACATCGGCCAGCAAAGTGTTCGGCTTCAACTGCATGTACTGTAGCGCCCGCTCCACCGCCGCCCGCCTGAGTGGGTCATCGATCTGAGCCGGGTCGGGCACCCGGCCGGTGACCGGTGCCGCCTGTTCCGGGTTGGTGCCCCAGGTAACATGCGGAGCGATGTCGGCGGCGTCGAGATACGCCTCCTTGTCGTATTTGGCACCCGTGTCCGAAGGCAGGGTGCGCCAATACGCGACAGCCTGCTCCCACGCCGCACCCTTCGGCGCGTAGGGCCGTCCCATCACATACGCGATGGTCTTTTCGTCGGGGGCGACGAGCCCGGCGCGCGCGCCCGCCTCGATCGACATGTTGCAAACTGTCATCCGCCCTTCCATCGACATGTCGCGGAAGGTGCTGCCGGCATATTCGAAGACATGCCCCGTGCCACCGGCCGTGCCGATCTTGGCAATGATCGCTAGGATCACATCCTTTGGGCTAACCCCCGCACCGAGCCCGCCGTTGACCTCAATCAGCATGTTTTTGGCCGGTGCCTGAATCAAAGTTTGTGTCGCCAGCACATGCTCTACTTCGGAGGTGCCGATACCAAAGGCGAGCGCCCCCATCGCGCCATGCGTCGCAGTGTGGCTGTCGCCACAGACGATCGTCATGCCCGGCTGACTGAGGCCTTGTTCCGGCCCGATGATGTGGACGATGCCCTGGTCGAGGCTGGTAATCGAGAAGTACGGGACCCCGAATTCCTTGACGTTGCGCTCAAGCACGTCGACTTGAAGTTTGGATTCGGGATTGTCGATGCCCGCGGCGCCGGCCGCCCGGTTGGTCGTCGGGATGTTGTGGTCGGCCACGGCCATCGTCGCGTCGGGCCGGCGGACCTTGCGGCCGGCAAGCTTCAGCCCTTCGAAGGCCTGCGGGGTTGTGACCTCGTGGATCAGATGAAGATCGATGTAAATCAGACAGGTTCCGTCGTCCTGGCGATCGACGACGTGGCTCTGCCAGATCTTGTCGAAGAGGGTGCGCGGCGAGGCCATCGCCGTCACTCCGTTGGCTCACTGCTCGGCGCCGCCGGCGCCGGCTCGACTTCGGGCTGCACACTCGCGTGGGTAACGCTTTCGGGCCGGACACTCGCGCGGGCGCGCTCGGCAATACGCGCCCGCTTGCCGGTGCGGCCGCGCAGATAATAGAGCTTGGCGCGCCGTACCACGCCGCGGCGAATGACTTCGATCGCGGTGATGCGCGGCGAATAGAGCGGAAAGACGCGCTCCACCCCCTCGCCATAGGAGATCTTGCGCAACGTGAAGTTCGAGTTGATGCCGGCGTTCTTGCGCGCGATGCAGACCCCTTCGAAGGCTTGGACTCGCTCGCGCTCGCCCTCGACCACCCTGAGACTGACCCGCACCGTGTCGCCCGGCTGGAAGCTCGGCACGGGCCGGTTGGCGGCGAGCCTTTCGACCTGCTCGGCCTCGATCTGCTGAAGAAGATTCATTGGTCCACCTCTCGATCCCCTGCACGGTCAGAATCTTGCGCCGCGCGATATCGCTCCCATAAATCGGGGCGGCGTTCCCGGGTCAGGCGCTCCGCCTCGGTCCGGCGCCAGTCCCGGATACGCCGATGGTCGCCCGACACCAGCACCTCCGGCACCGCGCGCCCCTGCCACAATTGGGGCCGCGTATACTGGGGGTACTCGAGCAGGCTCTCGGCAAAACTCTCCTCGGCAAGCGCGTCGGCGCGGCCGACAACGCCGGGGAGCAACCGCACGCAAGCGTCGATCAGTGCGATCGCCGCAGGCTCCCCGCCCGACAGCACGAAGTCGCCGAGGCTCAGCTCCTCGATTTCGCACGCCACCAGGACGCGCTCGTCGACACCTTCGAAGCGGCCGCAAATCAGCCTCACCCCCGGCCCGCCGGCGAGCGAACGCACCCGCTCTTGATTGAGTCGGCGCCCGCGCGGCGACAATAGGAGCACCGGTCCGATCCCGTCCGAGCCGGCGAGCGCCGCGTCGAGCACGTCCGGCCGCATCACCATGCCCGGCCCACCGCCGAACGGCGCATCGTCGACGGAACGGTGCTTATCGCGCGCGAAATCCCGTATGTCCACCGTTTCGAGCCGCCACAGCCCCGCCCGCAGCGCCTTGCCGGCGAGCGAACAGGCGAGCGGGCCGGGCAGCATTTCCGGGAAGATCGTCAGCACCGTCGCCCGCCAAGTCATGCCTCGTTCTCATCGAGCAGTCCGGCCGGCGGATCGAGCACCAGCCGTCCCGTGGCCAGCTCGACGTTCGGGACGACCGCTCGGGTGAACGGCACCATGAGTGCTGGCGCGCCGGGGCGTGTCAGCTCGAGCGTGTCGCCGGCCCCGAAATCGTGGATGGCGCGTACCCGCCCGACCGGTGTTCCGTCGCCCAGCACCGCCTCCAATCCGATCAGATCGGCGTGATAGTACTCCTCCGCTTCGGTCTGCGGCAGGGCCGAGCGCGGCAGATAAAGCCGCAGCCCGCGCACGGCCTCCGCCTGGTTGCGGTCTTCGACCCCCGACAGGCGCGCGATGACGACGCCCTTTCCCGCGCCGATCAGTCGCAACTCGAAGCGGCGGAGACCGGTCTCGTCCGTGACCGGGCCGTAGCGCGCGACGTCCTCAGGCTCCTCAGTAAAGCTCTTGATCCGCACCGCGCCCTGCACGCCGTGCGGCGCAGTGACGACGCCGAGGCAAACTCGCTTTGGTGCGTCCATCACGGTTTTCGCATAAAATGCCGCGGCCGCCTCAGCTCCGGCCGCCCGCGGCGCCTGCGGCTTCTTCGGCGGCCTTCGCCCGTTCCTGGGCTCGCGCCTTCGGCTGCGACTTGACCGGGTTGTCCGGGATAGCGGGTTTTTCGATCAGACCAGCCTCGCCCAGGAAACGAGCCACACGCTCGGTCGGCAGCGCGCCGACCCCGAGCCAATGCTGGATCCGTTCGGGTTTTAGGGTCACCCGATCGGCATGCGAGCGGTCGAGCATCGGGTTGTAAGTCCCGAGCTTTTCGATGAAGCGGCCATCGCGCGGGCTGCGCGAGTCGGCGACGACGATGCTGTAATAGGGGCGCTTCTTGGCACCGCCACGCGCGAGGCGGATCTTCAAGGCCATGCCGTTTCCTTCTCTTACCGAAACCCGCCGGGGAGGAGCCCGGCGAGACCGTGGCGTGCCAGACCCTTATGGCCGAGCTTCTTCATCTTCTTCGTGATGTCGGCCATGTCCTGGTATTGCTTGAGCAGCCGGTTGATCTCCGGCACCGAAGTGCCGGAGCCCGACGCGATGCGCCGCCGACGCGAGCCGTTGAGCAGCTTCGGGTTGCGCCGTTCGCCCTTGGTCATCGACGAGATGATCGCCTCCTGGCGCTTGATGATGCCCTCGTCGATGTTGGCTTCGCCGAGCTGCTTCTTCAGCTTGCCGATCCCGGGCAGCAATCCGAGCATGCCGCCCATCCCGCCCATCCGCCGGATCTGGCGCAGCTGGGCGGCGAGATCGTCGAGGTCGAACCTTCCTTTTTCGAGCTTGGCGGCGAGCTTTTCGGCCTCCTCGTGGTCGACCGTCTCGGCCGCCTTCTCGACCAGGCTGACGACATCGCCCATGCCGAGGATGCGTCCGGCGATCCGCTCGGCATGAAACTCTTCGAGCGCCTCGATCCGCTCGCCGACCCCGATCACCACGATCGGCTTGCCGGTGATGGCGCGCATCGACAATGCCGCACCACCCCGCGCATCGCCGTCGACCCGGGTCAGCACGATCGCGGTGATCCCGGCGCGCTCGCCAAAGGCCTTGGCGACGTTGACCGCATCCTGCCCGGTCATCGCGTCGGCGACGAGCAGGGTCTCGTGCGGGTCGGCGGCTTCGCGCACCGCGGCGACTTCGAGCATTAGCTCTTCGTTGACATGGAGTCGCCCGGCGGTGTCGAGGATGACCACGTCGTAGCCTTCGGTGCGCCCGGTGTGCAATGCCCGCCGGGTGATCGCGACCGGCCTTTCAGCCGGGACGATCGGCAGGCTCGCCACGCCGACCTGGCGGCCGAGCACGGCGAGCTGCTCCTGGGCGGCCGGGCGCTGCACGTCGAGCGACACCAGAAGCACCTTCTTACGGTCGCGCTGCTTTAGCCTAAGCGCGATCTTCGCGGCGGTCGTCGTCTTGCCCGAGCCCTGCAGGCCGACCAGCATGACCACGACCGGCGGCGGGGCGTTCAGATCGATCCCGTCAGCGCGGGCGCCCTCGACATCGCCGCCGAGCACCTCGACGAGGTGGTCGTGGACGATCTTGACAACCATCTGCGCCGGTGTCACCGAGCGCAGCACCTCCTGCCCCAACGCCTTCTCGCGGACCGCGGCGACAAAGTCACGGACTACCGGCAGTGCCACATCGGCCTCGAGCAAGGCGATGCGGATCTCGCGCAAGGCGGCCCCGATATCGTCCTCGGTCAGCGCGCCGTGGCGGCGCAGCCGGTCGAAGACATCGCCGAGGCGGTCGCTGAGATTGTCGAACATTCCGGTCCTCTAAGCGAGGAGCGACAAAAATCGCCAGTGCGCGACACTCGCGGACTGGCGGCGCCCGGGAAACGACCCGGTCGACGGAAGCTAGTCCGGGCCCCTCCCGCTGTCAATTGCAGAGAGCGGACGAACGAGGATTCTACCCTGCCATTCCCTCAGCTCAGGGAAGAATCCACAATTTTGGCCCAAAAATTTGAGATAGCTCTTCTAAATCAGATGCTTAGGACTCGGAAGCGGTAGCTCGGCAGGGAAACGGCAGGGAAAGCCGCGGAGCGATGCCGGTTTCGTCCGCCATCCGCCAAGCGCTCTCGATTGCACAAGCATACGCTCCGACTTTGGCAGCATGATGGCCGACGGCCACCCGCGATCGGGCTACTGGGCGATAAAGCCGCCGTCGATGACGAGCTCGGCGCCGGTGACGAACGAGGCCTCGTCGGAGGCGAGAAATAGCACCCCATACGCGACCTCGATCGGTTTGCCGATCCGGCGCAACGGCGTCAGGGCGATCTTGTCGTCACGCTCGCCGGCATTGGTCGCGTTCAGCATCGGCGGCATGTAGCCGGGGTGCACGGTGTTGACCCGCACCCCGGACGGCCCGTAGCGCACCGCCGCGGCCTTGGAATAGATCCGCACCGCACCCTTCGAGGCATGATAGGCCGGATGACCGCTGGTGCTGCCGACAAAGCCCATGATCGAGCTGATATTGACGATCGATCCGCCGCCGGTCTTCGCCATCTGCTCGGCGGCGAGCTTGGTGCCGAGGAAGACGCTCGTCTGATTGACCGCGATGATGCGGTGCCAGCCGTCCAAACCGTCGGGCTCGCCGACCGAGCTGCCGGAGATCCCGGCATTGTTGACCAGGATGTCGAGCCGACCGTAGGCTGCCAATGTTTTGGCGATCAGGCCGGTCCATTCGGCTTCGCTGGTAACGTCGATCTTGGCCGCAAGCGCCGCGCCGCCGTCGGCGCGGATCGAGCCGGCAACTGCCTCGGCATCATCGGCCAGGATATCGGCGACGACGACCTTGGCACCCTCAGCCGCGAACAGCCGAGCCTCGGCTTCGCCCATGCCGTGGGCGCCGCCGGTAATGATCGCAACCTTGTCTTTCAGGCGCATGGCTATTCTCCGGAGTTGAGGTCAGGACGGCCGTATCGGGCCAGCACTTCGCTCAATGGGCCGTCCGAAAGATAGTGGCGGTTGTCGCCCGCCGGCTTAAGATATGTCCGAGAGTCGATATTCTCGCATGCGGTTCGGGAGCGCCGCTTTGGCCGCGCAACGCGTCGAAAGAAAGCTGGCCGCCATCCTCGCCGTGGACATCGCGGGTTACAGCCGGCTGATCCGTGCCGACGAGGAAGGGACCCTCGCGCGGCTGAAAACCCATCGCCGCGAGCTTATCGATCCCAAGATCGCCGAGCACAAGGGCCGCATCCTCGGGCCAAGCCCGAGGACCAAGACCACCGGTGCCAGCATGCTGGTGGAGTTCCCGAGCGTCGTCGATGCGGTCCGTTGCGCCGTCGAGGCGCAGCGAGCAATGGTCGACCGCAATGCGGAACTGCCCGACGACCAGCGCATGTCCTTCCGCATCGGGGTCAATCTCGGCGACATCGTCGATGATGGCGACGACATTCATGGCGACGGCGTCGACATCGCCGCGCACCTGCAGACCTTGGCGGAGCCGGGCGGCATCTGCATCTCGGGGCTGGTGCTCGATCAGATCCGCGACAAGCTGCCCTACCCCTTGGAGGACAGGGGGGAACTGAGCGTCAAGAACATCGCGCGACCGGTGCGCGCCTTTGCGATGGATCCTACCGCGATCACGTCGCTGGCCCCGGTCCCGGCGATGGTGCACGCGGCATCAACTTCCCGTGGCTTAGCCGCGCGAGTTGCCGGGCTGGTCCGGGGCGGCGTACCGATCTGGCGGGCTGCGTTGACCAGGGCAGCACCGAGCTCGGCTCTCGGCACGAGTGTGGGAGACGCCGGCAAGTCCGGCGTCCGGTCAGCGCGACCACGGCTGTCTATCGTCGTCCTCCCCTTTGCGAACTTGTCGAACGATGCCGAGCAGGAATATTTCGTTGATGGCATCACCGACGACTTGACGACCGATCTCTCGCGTCTTTCCGGCAGTTTCGTGATCGCCCGAAATACGGCGTTCACCTACAAGGGCAAACCGGTCGACGCGAAGCAGATCGGCCGCGAGCTTGGCGTCCGCTACATCCTCGAAGGCAGCGTGCGACGGGTGGGCGACGAGGTTCGGGTGAATGTGCAGCTGATCGATGGGGAAAACGGCGCGCATCTATGGGCGGACCGATTCGATACCGACTTGGCGAACCTGGCGGCGGCGCAAGACGAGATTACCGGTCGTCTCGCGCGGGCTCTCAAGGTCGAGCTCGTAGCGGATGTCGGTCGGCGGATCGATCGGGAACACGCGGTCGATCCCGATGCCCGCGATCTCGTCATGCGCGGGCGGGCTCTGCTCTTAAAGGCTGGCTCCGTTGCAGCCCGGCAGGAGGCTGTGGCCGCGTTCGAACGCGCACTTGAGATCGATCCCCGTTCGGTCGACGCGCGGATCGGCCTCGCAACCGCCTTGGGTCGCAGTGTGGCTGATGGTTGGAGCAACGCCGTTCAACAAGACCTGGCGCGCGCCGAGCAGCTGCTCCGCGAAGCCCTTACAGATGCGAACACTGCATCGGCCCACGCAGAGATGGGGCGGGTCCGCCGACTGCAGAACCGCTTGACCGAGGCAAAGATCGAGTTGGAGACGGCCATTGCGCTCGATCATAACCTCGTAGGAGCGTTACGCTAGCTCGGTCAAACCTTGATGTAACTCGGCCAGCCCGAGGCGGGAATCCCATACATAGAAACGGCAATGCGGCTCAGTCCTCGCGACAGTGATGTCGCCAGCGTCTATCGGGCTTCGGGCGTGTGCCATCTCCTTTTGGGCCATGTAGATCAGGCAGTGGAGCTTCTTAGCCGGGCGCGCGCCGAAAATCCTCGGTTCTGGTATATTCATTATTGGCTGGCGGCGGCGCTCGGCCTCAAGGGCGAGCTCGACGAGGCTAGGACCGCCTTGGCCGAGTCGATCAGGCTCAATCCCGAGGTCAACTCGCTGTCACGGCACCGGGCAGCCCAGCCGTGGGGAACTCCCCAGTACTGGGCGCTTTACGAGAACACCGTGAATGTCGGCCTCCGGCGGGCGGGATTCCCCGACGAAATGACCGGCACCCGCCGTCTGGCTGCAGTCCTCGCCGCCGATGTGGCGGGGTACTCGCGCCTGATCGGGGCGGATGAGCACGGTACCCTCCAAGCTTTCAAGGCGATCCTGGCCGAGCTGGTCGATCCGGCGATCGCCGCACATAACGGCCGGCTGGTCAAGACGACGGGCGACGGCTTCCTCGTCGAGTTCAGTAGCGTGGTCGACGCGCTGCACTGTGCGACCGAAGTGCAGGCCCGCATGGCCGACCGGAACGGTAATGTGCCAACGGAGGCGCGCATCGAGCTCCGGATCGGGATCAATGTGGGCGACATTGTCGTCGAGGACAGCGACATCTTCGGCGACGGCGTGAATATCGTAGCGCGGCTCGAAGGCTTGGCGGAGCCAGGCGGCATCTGCGTGTCGGAGCGCGTGCAAGAGGATACGGCGGGCAAACTCGACCTCGCCTTCGAGGATTTGGGCGAGCAGGAACTCAAGAACATCGCTCGTCCCGTGCGCGTATTTCGCGTCCGTCCGGGTCCGCCTGCACAGGATGCGAAATATACCGCCCAGCCTTCCCGCACGCTGCCCGACAAGCCCTCGGTTGCGGTACTGCCCTTTACCAATATGAGCGGCGACCCGGAGCAGGAGTTCTTCGCCGACGGGATTACCGAAGACATCATTAACGCGCTGTCGCCCTATCCCTCCTTGTTCGTGATCGCCCGCAACTCCTGCTTCACCTACAAAGGCCGTGCGGTCGATGTAAAGCAGGTCGGGCGCGAGTTGGGCGTGCGGTATGTGCTCGAAGGCAGCCTGCGCAAATCCGGCAACCGCATTCGCGTCACCGCGCAATTGGTCGAGGCCGAGACCGGCAAGCAGGTCTGGGGCGAGCACTACGATCGCGAACTCGCCGACATCTTCGCATTGCAGGACGAGATCACCGAAGCGGTGACGATCGCAATTGCTCCGGCTATCGCCGACGCCGAGCAACACCGCGCCCTGCGCAGGCCGCCTGGGAGACTCGATGCTTGGACCGCCTATCAGCGCGGTCTGTGGCATGTCAGCAAACGGACCGCCGAAGACAACGCGCTCGCTGAGAAATTCTTTCAGCAGGCCGTCGATCTCGACCGGAACTTTGCCGGAGGGTACGGGGGGCTCGCGATCGTTGAAGACCAGGCCCTTGAATTTCGCCGGCGTGACCTGTTCGACACGTTGAGCTCGAGCGAGGCACTGGCTCGCCGCGCGGTCGCGCTCGGTGGCGGCGACGCCGAGGCGCGTTCGCTCCTCTCTGCTGCACTTTGGAGGCGCGGCGACTATGAGGGCGCGCTGGCCGAGGCCGAGCGCGCACTGGCAACGACGCCAAACCTGGCCGCTGCGCACCACATGCTCGCCGCAACGCTGATCTTCTCGGGGCGTCCGAAGGAAGGCATCGCGGCTCTCGAAAGAGCCATCAGGCTCGACCCGCGCGAGCCGCGAGCGGAATATCGTTTGAACGAGATGGCGCTCGGCCTTTATTTCTGCCGAGACTACCCGGCCGCGGTCGAGGCGGCAAAACAGGCGATCCGGTCATACCCCGATTTTGCGCACCCTTACCGCTGGCTCGCCGCCGCTCTCGGCCAGCTCGGTCGGATCGACGAGGCGAAGGAAGCGCTGGACAAGGCCATCGCGAGCGCGCCGGCCGCGTTCGACATGTATGTGCGTGGGCGCGTGCCGTGGATGCGGGTCGAAGACTACTTCCACATGCTGGAGGGGCTGCGCAAGGCCGGATGGGAAGGTTGACCAGGCCTCTGGAATGCCGGTCAGATCAATCGAAGGGGAGTGCCAGCCGCCGCTGTACAGGGCAAAGATAACGGCAAAAGCCGATATTTTCGCGAGCAGTTGGGAGCGGGGCGACCAGGCGATTACCTCGCCGAACGCCGGGATATCAAATCTGCAGCTCGTCGGCTTTCTTGTTCAGCGAGTCGATTAGGGCGTCTATGCCGCTGGTGCGCAACACCGCGGAGAACTCCGAGCGTCGCGTCGCCAGCTCGCTGATCGCGCTGTCGAGATAAAGGTCTCTGACCTGCCACGCGATGTCGTTGTCGTGCAAAATGAAGTTGATCGATACCGGTTCGCCATTCGATTTGATGATGCGCGTCTTGACCATCGTGCCGTGCCTGATCTGCTGCTCACCGAAAACTTCGAACCGCTCGCCGGAGTACCCGTCGAACCGAGTAGTATAAAGGGCGGTAATGTAGCGCCCGTAAGCCTGTGCCATGCGCCGCTTCTGATCTGCCGCCAGCCTGGCCCAGGAAGGCCCGACCGATAGCCGAGCCATGTACGGCACGTCGAACAGGCGCAGCACGATCGGCTCGAGCTTCTGATAGCGGCCCCTCGCCCCCAAGCTTGCGGCGTGCTGCATTACATTCTGCAGCTCGGCGTAGAACTGCCTTACCACGTCCGTCGGGCCCGGCGATGCGGACCTCGCGGCCGGTGACAACAGCGTCAGCGAGACGGCGAGCACAAACGAATACCCGATGAGCTTGGGAAACAGGTGTTTGAGACGGCGCAGCATGTTCCCTCCCGTTCAAGCAAAGTACCTCATGAAATCCCCGAGCCTATGCGCCTGTCGAGGGGGTAGCGCGATGGCTAAGGGCGACCGTGGCGGCGCAGCAACCCGGTGAGCTCGTCGACGCTCTGCCAATTCTCGCAGCGGTCTACCGCGTCTTCGACCCGAGACACCCCTTCGGGTGTCAGCACGACGCCGCCAAGCTCGCGGAATTTTCCACGGATCTCCGCTTCGGAAAAGGGTCGCAAGAAATCGCCGCGATGGCTATCGCGGGCCTGCGTCGCCCGACGGCCGTCCGTCAGGATCACCGTCACGCGCGCCGGCCGAAGTCGCGCCGCGATGGCGCTCATAGCGGGGTCTTCCGTGACCCGCACGCGGTGACGCAGCGCGGCGATGACGGGATCCTTCACGGCGGCATCGTCGAGCTCGGCGAAACCGGCATTCCCCTTGACGACCATGACGGCGGCGGCATGAGGCAGCGAGTATTTCGAGGCGAAATAATTGGGCGGGTCAGGGTTGCGCATGACCGACGCGAACCGATAGGTCGCGATGTCGATCCGCTCGATCTGATCGGGCGACGGGCGTAACGCGGTGAGGGCCTCGCGGAGGCAATCGAGCGCCGGGTGGATCGGATTGCAACAGGCGTAAAGGCGGAAATAGTTGCGGGTGATCTCCCACCGCGTACCCAGCTCGTCGAGGAGACCGTCTTGTGTGAAGCCGCTCCCCACCAGCTGGCTGAGCGACTCCTCGATCGCATCGTCCTGCGCCTCGAACCCGGCGAGCGCCAATTCCGGCGCCAGTGCCGCAGCAAAGCCGCTCATGCCGCCGGCGACGTTGAGCGTCGTGGCACCGGCCACCGCGTTCGTATAGCTGGGGGTCAGCAGCAAGGTGGTGGCGATGCGCATCGCACGGCTGACGCCGAGGGCGTCGAGACCGCGCAGGCGGGCGCCCGCCGCGGCCGCCGCCAACAGCGACACCTGGCCGTTCTGATGCGCGAGCGGCCGCGGGGTGAGCCCGCCGGCAAGTCGCCCGGCGACATCGTACCCGAGGAGGAGTGCCGCCAGCAGCTCTCGGCCGGAGCTCCGCGCGTGCTCGCCGACGGCCAGGACCCCGGGCAGGACCTGCATCGCGGCCTGGCCGGAGACCAGCCGCAGGCCCTCGCACAGCTCGATCGACCGGCCGGCTATGCCGTTCAGCAATGCCGCGGTTCGCGGATCAAGGGTCGGCCAGCCGCGCGCATATACCGTGGCCCCAATGCCGGCGGTGCCCGCCAGCCGCTCCCGCAACTGCCGCACCTCGGGCCGTTCGGCGCCGGCCAGGATGACCCCCAGCGTGTCCAGCAACACCAGTTTCGTGTGCCGCCGCACCGGTTCGGGAACGTCCTCCCATTGGGTTTGTGCGACAAACTCCGCCAGTTTTTCGATCTCCCGGCCCATGGCGCTCGATCTCGCTTTGCCGACTCCGCAGCTCGAAGGCTAAGGTTGGGCTCGCCGCCCATCGAAAGCGTTCGGCATGAACAGAAGAAACATGCTGAGGCGGGTTGCAGCAATCCCCTTGCTGTCAGCCGTCTTGTCCGGTCCGTTGACAGCGACGCGAGCTGCCGACCCGCCGCGTCCGGCTCGCCGTACCCGTCCCTCAGATCCGGCTTGGCCGAGTGCCGCAAGCTGGGAGCAGCTGAACCGTGAAGTCGGCGGACAACTGATCAGAGTGCAAACCCCGCTCGCCGCCTGCGCCGACGCGGCCGACAGCACCGCTTGTCAAGTAATTCTGAAGAATTTGAAAAACCCGTATTTCATCGGGGATCAGCCGGGCCTGACGCAGACCTCCGGCTGGGCCGACGCCTGGATGTCGGCACCCAGCGCCTACGCGGTCGTGGCCCGGGGTACCGCCCATGTGGTCGCCGCGGTCAACTTCGCGCGTGCGAACAATCTGCGGCTCGTCGTCAAGGGCGGCGGCCACAGCTATCAGGGAACCTCCAACGCGCCGGACGCGCTCTTGATATGGACGCGGGCGATGAACAACATCGTCGTTTACGACACCTTCGTCGGGCAGGGTTGCGCCGGGACGGCAGCGCCGCAGCGGGCCGTGACGGTCGAAGCCGGCGCGATGTGGGTGCACGCCTACGACGCCGTGACGACAAAATACGGCCGCTACGTGCAGGGCGGCGGTTGCACCACCGTCGGCGTCGCGGGACTGATCCAGAGCGGCGGGTTCGGCAGCTTTTCGAAGAACTATGGCATGGCCGCTGCCGGGCTGCTCGAAGCTGAAATCGTTACCGCCGACGGGACCGTCATGATCGCCAACGCCTGCACCAATCCCGAATTGTTCTGGGGGATCAAAGGCGGCGGCGGCGGCAGCCTCGGCGTCATCACCAGGCTCACTTTGAGGACCCACGAACTCCCAGCCTGGTTCGGCATCGCTTTCTTGACGATCAAGGCGGCCTCGGATGCGGCGTTCCGGCGCCTGATCGGCCGGTTCATCAGCTTCTACAGCGAGAACCTGTTTAACCCGCACTGGGGCGAGAGCGTCACCTTTAGGCCGGCCAACACGCTCGCCGTCACGATGGTGTTCCAGGGACTGGATCAGCGGCAGGCAGCGGATGTCTGGCGGCCATTCCTCGACTGGATCGCCGGATCGCCGCGGGATTTCACACTAGAGGGGGCGCCGAACATTGCCAGCATACCTGCCCGGCACGTGTGGGACGCCGATTATATCAGAGAGCACGCTCCCGGCTTGATTATGACCGATCAACGGCCGGGCGCGCCCGCCGGCAATGTGTGGTGGGCCGGCGACGCGGGCCAGGTCGGTTGGTTTCTGCATGGCTACCAATCCCTCTGGCTGCCCGCTGCTTTATTGGAAAAGGACCAACTGGAGCCGTTTGCCGATGCGCTGTTCGCGGCGAGCAAGCACTGGGCCGTGGCCTTGCATTTCAACAAGGGCCTCGCCGGCGCTCCCGCCGATGCCGTAGCGGCCGCCCGGGACACTGCGACCAATCCAGCTGTCCTGACGGCGTTTGCACTCGCGATTATTGCCGCCGGCAGCGCACCGGCATATTCCGGCATTCCCGGCAGCGAACCCGATCTGGCGGCCGCCCGCCGGGATGCTGGCGCCATCGACATGGCGATGGGCGAGCTGCGGAAACTCGTGCCGGTCGGGGGTTCGTATATATCGGAGACCAATTTCTTCGAGAGCGACTGGCAGCGCTCGTTCTGGGGAGCGAATTACCCGCGATTGCAGGCGGTCAAAGCGACATACGATCCCGACGGCCTGTTCTTTGTTCACCATGGCGTCGGCAGCGAGGACTGGAGCGACGACGGCTTCACCCGGCTCCCGAAATAACAAAGGAGACTGAATTTGGCCATCGATTACGAAAAGCGCGACGGGGTCGCCTACATCACGCTCAACAATCCCGCCAAGGCGAACATTCTCGACAAGGCGACCTCCGATGAGATCTCGCAGGCGTGGGTCGATCTCTGGGAGGATCGCGACATCCGCTGCGCGATCCTGACCGGTGCTGGAGACCGGCATTTCTGCGGCGGGCACAATCTGGCGCCGCGCCCCGACCTCACACCGGACGACCGCGAATATTTGCGCACCCAACGCATCTACTGGCCGCTCGCCGGCACGGTGCACGGCCAGAAGACCGGTGTCGACGGGCGGATGGGCGACCACTACCCGCGGGTGTGGAAGCCGGTCATCGCCGCGGTCAACGGCTGGGCGGCCGGCGCGGGGCTCTACATATTGCTCGCTTCGACCGATATCCGCATCGCCAGCCTCGAGCACGCGCGGTTTAAGTTCGCGCTGTTGTCGCAGGGCTGGCTCGGCCACGGGCCGGGCGCCAGCCTGTTGATCCGCCAGCTCCGCTATATCGACGCGATGAAGATGCTGCTGACCGATGATCCGGTCGATGCCGAAGAAGCGTTGCGGATCGGTCTCGTCAACGAAGTCGTCCCGCACGCGCAATTGATGGAGCGGGCAGAAAAGATCGCCCGCCATATCGTTACATTGCCGCCGGTCGCGGTGCGCATGATGAAGGAGTTTGTGGTCCGCTTCGGCGACCTGCCGACCGACCAGGCCTGGCACGTGCAGAATCTGATCAACACGCTGCTGATCCAGACGACGACCGACGGCGAGGAAGGGCGCCGCGCGTTCAACGAAAAGCGTCCGCCGAATTTCACCGGCGCCTTGCGCCGGCGCGGCGAGGCCTGGGAGGAACCGTCGGCGGAAGACGCGAGGCGCCTCGAGGAGGCCTACCGCAGCGGCGAGTTCTGACCGGCTTCCACTTTCGGTATAGCCGCTTGCCGGCACGTCCGGACGAGCGCATCCTCGGGCTCAGAACCGGGCTTCTCTGGGTAATGCGGCAATAAGGCGGAGGAGACGACATGAGCAAACGGGGGGTGGCGCGTCGCGAATTCCTTTCCGGCGCAGCTTTGGGTATGGGAGCAGTTGCGGGAGCGAAGCTGCTGCCCGACGCCTCCGCTCAGACACATGTGCAGCATGCCGAAACCACTGCTCCGGCGCCCGCGCATATGCTCACGAACGGCGAGGGGCATGGCGCGTTCTTCAATGACGCCGATGCCGAGGCGGTCGCGGCGTTCACTGAACGCCTGATGCCCGGCGCACCGGGCAAGCCGGGCGCCCGTGACGCGGGAGTGCTCAATTACATCGACCTGGCACTCGCTGGGGCCTATGCCGATCTCCAGGATTTCTACCGGCGCGGGCTGGCCCAGCTCGATGCGTATTGCCGCAAGACCTACGGTCAGTCCTTCGCGCGGCTCGCGGCGGAGCGGCAGGACGAGGTGATCGGGGCGCTCGAGCAGGGCAAAGCCGACGAATTCAGCTGGCCGACGGCGCAGGCTTTCTTCAGCACGATCCGCACGCACACGATGGAGGGAATGTTCGCCGACCCGATCTACGGCGGCAACAAGGACTTCGCCGGATGGCGGCTGATCGGGTTCCCTGGCGGGCAGCCGCTATTCACGCCGGAGGATCTGGAGAGCCCGCAAGCCTTCACCCGCGAGCCGATCGTCGGGCTGCAAGGGAGGGCATGAGCCGTGGCGATCGAAAAGACCGATGTCGTCATTGTCGGGGTCGGCGCGGCGGGCGGCATCCTCGCGGCCGAGCTCGGCAAGGCGGGCATGAAAGTCATCGGATTGGAGCGCGGACCGCGTCTCAAGACCGAGGACTTCACGCCGCACGATGAACTGCGCTTTTTCCAGCGCCAGGATCTCCGCCCCAATGTCAAGCGCCAACCGGTTACCTGGCGACCCAATGCCAATACCCGCGCCGAACCATTACCGGCGCTGGCTTACGGCAATCAGGCAGGCGGCGGAACCGTCCATTACGGCGCAGTCTCGTGGCGCCTGCACGAAGACGATTTCCGCGCGCGCTCGCATACGGTCGAGCGCTACGGGGCATCGGCAGTTCCCGCGGATTCCTCGCTCGTCGACTGGCCATTGAGCTACGCCGATCTGGAGCCCTACTACGACCGCGCCGAATATGAGCTCGGCGTGTCGGGCAAGGCCGGCAATATCCAGGGCAACAAGATCGCCGGCGGCAATGTGTTCGAAGCGCCTCGCCGCCGTGACTATCCGCTGCCGCCATTGCGCGACGATCAGTCGGGCGTCATTTTTCACGGCGCCGCCCAGAAGCTCGGCTACCACCCGTTTCCCACACCCCGCGCGATCCTCTCGCAGGATTATAACGGGCGGCCCGGCTGCACCTATTGCGGCTTTTGCCAGGCCTTCGGCTGCCATGTCGGGGCGAAATCCTCGATCCTCGTCACCAAGCTGCCCGAGGCCGACGCCACCGGCAATTTCAAGCTGATCACCGGGGCGATGTGCTATCGCGTCAACGGCGACAACAGCGGCCGCGTCATCGGCGTCTCCTATTACGGGCCCGGGGGCTCGGACAACACGATCGAAGCCGATCTCGTCATCCTCTCCCCGTTCATCTACGACAACACGCGCCTGTTGCTATTGTCGAAGACGGACAAGTTCCCCAATGGCCTGGCCAATTTCCAGCGGACAGGTCGGCAAGCATCTGACGGCCCACATGATGCCGAATGTGTTCGTCGCCTTCGACGATCGCTACCTCAATGTCTTCATGGGGCCGAGCGCCCAGAAGCACACGATCGACGACTTCGATGCCGACAACTTCGACCATGCCGGCGTGGGGTTCATCCGCGGCTCGCAGATTTCGATCGGCACGATCAGCGTGCAAGGGGGTCCGATCGGCACCACGACCTTCAACCCGCCGCCCGGCATCCCGCGCTGGGGTGCAGCGTACCGCGACTACCTCGCAAAATATTACGCGAGACAGGCGGCGATGGTCGCACAGACCGAAAATCTACCCTATGCCGACCAGACGATCGATCTCGACCCCAATGTCCGCGACCAATGGGGCCTGCCGGCGCCGCGCCTGACCTATGACTGGCGGCGCCCAAACGAGCTGGCGCGCGTCGAGTTCATGATGCGCAAAATGGAGGAGCTGGGGCGCGCGATGGGCGCGGCGCATGTCTGGCGCGCGCCATTGGGTCCGGGTGCGCCGGGCGCGCACCACGAAGGCGGGACGCGCATGGGCAGCGACCCGAAGGCCTCTGTCGTCAACCGCTACGGCCAGAGCTGGGACATCCCCAACCTGTTCATGATCGGCAGCTCGACCTTCCCGTCGATGAGCGGCCACAACCCGACCCTGACGATCCAGGCGCTCGCCTATATGAGCGCCGACGCAATCGTCAACCGCTATAAGAAGAACCCGGGATCGCTGCTGTAGC
>Ga0306920_100003381_pt1 | contig 20211 bp, 18 predicted proteins | sample flu12Cox44000170_FD_204666 | JGI IMG/M metagenome (GOLD analysis project Ga0306920, IMG submission 204666) | Lab enrichment of tropical soil microbial communities from Luquillo Experimental Forest, Puerto Rico - flux4day.12C.oxic.44.000.170 (v2)... | ecosystem: Environmental > Terrestrial >... | reverse complement strand
ACCTTCAGGCCCGGCCAACGGTTCTGCAGCTCCTTCAGCAGACCGATGCCGTCCATCTGGTCCATGCGGAGGTCAGTGATTACCAGATCGGGGCGGAAGCGGCTCGAGGCGGCGAGTGCCTGGGCGGCGCTCTCGACCGCCTCGACGTCGTAGCTCTCGGCGCGCAGGCGGATGGTGAGGAGCCGCAACAGTCCGGGATCGTCATCGACTACCAGAATGCGGGCTTTGCGTTTGCCAGTTTGATTCAAGATGGAATCCTTGTTACTCACGGTTACCGTCCCGAGTTGCCGGGTTTGCGCTCATTCAGCGAACGCTCGATGTTGGCGATGGCATCGAGCTTAGCGCGCGCCTCCTCGAGCTCCTTGCGCAGGCGGGCGTTCTCGTCCAATTCGGTCTGCAGCCGGTGATTGGCGCTCGCCACGCGCTCGCGGTCGGCACGCACCGCCTCAGCCTGAAGCCTGAGGTTTTCCGCCTGGAGCGTCAAATGGTCGTCAATTTGCGAAAGCTGCAGGAATGTCAGTGCGCGCTCTCCCGGCAGCAGCGTTTCCGGGTTCGCCATGAGCTCGCGCAGCAGCCCCTGGGCCCGGGTGAGGCTGGTCGCCGGATGCCCGGGCGTCCCGAGGATGAGTGCCAGCTTCAGTGTGTGGCTCGGCGTCGGTGCGATGTCGTAGTCGCGCTGGGCAGCCGCCACGATCTCCGCCTGGGTCGAAGGTGGGCCCTGGACCAGTTTCTGCAGCAGCATCAGGTACTCATTGAGCACGGCGGAGGAGGTTGCCGCGGGGTTCACCACCGGTGGAGGGCTCGGGGGACCCTGGTTCGACATGAGGCTGGTGCAGCCGGCGAGCACGAGTGTCCCGAGCAGCGCCACGGCGTTGCCGCCGCAGGCGCGACGAAGCCGGCGCTCGCGGGACGTACACACCCGCCACGCCCGGTCGCTGCTCCGATCAGGCGGCATGGGCGTGCGCCTTCGGCTCGATGCGCGGGCGGTCGCCGCTTCCCACGCGCAGCGGCATGGTGATTCGGAAGTGCGCGCCCGGGAACTGACCATCGACGATCTGCACGGTACCGCCGTGGGCCGCCACGAACTCGAGCACTACGGAAAGTCCTATGCCGGTACCTTTGACGGCCGTGGCGCGCGCCGCACGTCCGGTATAGAAGGCCTCGAACACGTGCCCGCGATCCTCGACCGGGATGCCCGGGCCGCTGTCAGCCACATCGAGCACCAGCTGCGGCCCCGCGGCGCGGGCCTGGAGGTGGATCGTACCGCCCTTCGGCGAGTACTTCACGGCGTTGGAGACGAGGTTCTCGAGTATCAGGCGGATCTTGCCGCGGTCGGCGATCAGGGTCAGGTCTTCGACGCGAACATCGAGACGCACGCGCTGCGAGAGCAGTGTCAGCTGCTGGTTCTCGAGCACCTGTTTGACGAGCGGCCGCAGGCGGAACTCGGTGGCTTCGAGCCCGACGCTGGAGGTCTGCCACGCGCTGAAGGACAGCAGGTTCTCGATCATGCGCTGCAGCTTGATGCCGTTCTCGCGCAGGATCGCCGCCACCTCGCGCTGGTTGGAGTCGAGCTCGCCAACCGCCCCATCCATCAGGAGCTCGGTGCCCTCGCGGATATTGGCGAGCGGCGTCTTGAGTTCGTGGGACATGTGGCGCAGGAAGCGGTTGCGCTCGTGCGCCAGATCGAGCAGACGCTGCCGCAGCCATTCCAGCTGCCCGCCGAGCCGCTCCAGGTCATGGGGACCTGAGACCTCGATCGGATTGGTGAAGGTGCCTTCGCCAAGCTCGCTGATCGCGCGGTCCAGCTGCCGCAGCGGCCGGCCGACGCCGACGGTCAGCACGAACACCGCGACGATGGCGAGCGGCAGCAGCAGGGCGGCGAGCCAAAGCAGTTGCTGGCGAGCCTTGAGGGTGCGCTCCCGGAGCGCCGCGACCTCGGCGTCCACCTGTGCGTTACTCTGCTGCGCGACGCGCTCGACCAGCTCCGAGAGCTGCGCGAAGCGAGCCGACGGATCCACCGGGGAATTGCTCATCACGCTCGCGCGGATGCTCTCCTGCAGCTGACCGAGCTGCTCGAGGGTGATGCGGGCGTCGCCGGTGGCGAGGGTGTGGAGCTGTTCGCGAGTGCTGCTGAGACGCTCATCCTGGGTGCGGTAGGCATCGAGGAGCTTGGGGTCCTTCAGCACCTCGTGCAGCCGGGCGGTACGCTCGAGGGAGGCGATCTGCCCGAAGAGCGCCTGGCTGGCGTGCGCCCCCGTGACACCCTCCATGACGATCTTCTGGCCGGTATCGGAGAGATCGCGGATCTGGAGCACGGCGGTCAGGACGGCGGCGAGCAGTGGCACCGCCATCAGCGCCAGTCCGAAGAGCATCAGTCCGCTCAATGATTTGGGTCGTGCCCACCGCATGCTTACGCCCATTCTACCGGGGCACCCGGCGGGCTGCGCTCACCATGGCTCGCGCAGCAGCCGTTGCTCCCAGTTCCAGGCCGTGCGCACGATGGTGTCGAGATCATCGAGGCGCGGCTGCCAGTTAAGCTGCGAGCGGATGCGGTCGGCACGTGCGATGAGCGTCGGCGGATCCCCGGCGCGGCGCGCAGCCTCGCGCACCTTGAGCCTGCGACCGGTGACCCGCTCCACGCTCGCGAGCACCTGCCGTACGCTGTAGCCGTGGCCGTAGCCGACGTTGAGGGTGGTCGAGGCGCCACCGCGCCGCAGCCAGGCGAGCGCGTCGAGGTGCGCTGCGGCGAGATCCTCCACGTGTATGTAATCGCGGACTCCCGTGCCATCCTCGGTCGGGTAGTCGGTGCCAAAGATCTCGACCGCCGGGCGCTTGCCTGCGGCCGCCTCGCAGGCCACTTTGACGAGGAGTGTCGCGTCGGGCGTTGCCTGCCCGATGCGACCACCGGAGTCGGAACCCGCCACGTTGAAATAGCGCAACACCGCATATTTCAGCGCCGAGGCCTGGGCGACGCTCGCGAGCATCCACTCCGACATCAGCTTGGAGGTGCCGTAGGGATTGATCGGGGCGGTGGGCGTCTCCTCGGCGGCCACGCCCGAGGCCGGAATGCCATACACCGCGGCAGTCGAGGAGAATACGAAGTGGCGTACGCGGGCCGCTACGCAGCACTCGAGCAGCGTGCGCGTCGCGCAGGTGTTGTTGCCGTAGTACCTGAGCGGCTCCCTGACCGACTCCGGTACGACCGTGTAGGCGGCGAAATGCATCACTGTGTCTACGCCATACTGATTGAGCAGCGCGCTCACGACGGCGCGGTCGCCGACGTCGCCGACTACCAGCGGGGCATCGAGCACCGCCTGGCGGAATCCCCGTGACAGGTCATCGAGCACCACCACGCGTTCGCCCTGCGCCTGCAGCTGCAGCACCACGTGGCTGCCGATGTAGCCCGCGCCACCGGTGACTAATATGCTCGGCTGCTTCATGGGGCAGCGATGATAAACAAAAGGCATGGCGCCGAGCTGCGACCTTTTTCCGGGTTGACGCCGGAAGTGGTGCTGGACGGCGCCGCAGCATTCGGACTCGATCCCGACGGACGGCTGTTTGCGCTGAACAGCTACGAGAATCGCGTCTATCAGCTCGGAGCGGGCGAGCGGCACCTGGTCCTGAAGTTCTACCGCCCGGCTCGCTGGAGCGATGCGCAGATCATCGAGGAGCATCAATTCACCGCCGAGCTCGCCGCCGCGGAACTGCCGGTGGCCGCGCCGCTCGTGATCGGGGGCGAATCGCTGCTGCGCTATCGGGATTTCCGCTTTGCGGTCTTTCCATGGATGCGCGGCCGAGCGCCCGAGCTCGATGCCCCCGAGGCGCGGCAGCTGCTCGGCCGCAGCATCGGACGGCTGCACCAGGTCGGCGCCGCGCGGCCATTCAGCGCCCGGCCGCGCATCGGCGTGCAGCGTCTGGGTTGGGAGGCACGGGCGCAGGTGCTCTCGAGCGAGCTCCTGCCGGAGGCGCTGCGCGAACGCTATTCCTCGGTGAGCGGGGCGCTACTCGAGCGGGTGAGTGCGGCGTTTGCGGCGGCGGCACCGGTTCACGACATCCGCATTCACGGCGACTGCCATCTCGGCAATCTGCTGTGGGACGAGCACGGCCCGCTGTTTGTCGATCTCGATGACTGTGCAATGGGGCCGCGCGTGCAGGACCTGTGGATGATGCTCTCGGGATCGCCCGCTGAGCAGCAGCGCCAGTGGCAGGAGCTGCTCGAGGGATACCAGCAGTTCGCGGACTTCGACTTTCGCGAAGTGCTGCTCATCGAGCCGCTGCGGGCGCTGCGCATGTTGCATCACGCCGGCTGGGTGGTGTCGCGCTGGGCCGATCCCGCTTTCCCACGCGCCTTCCCCTGGGCCGCCGAGCCGCGCTATTGGGAGGGATACTTGAACGATCTCCTCGAGCAGCACGCGGCGATCGATGAGCCGCCGCTTCTGCAGGGCTGAGGGGGCGGCGGACGCTGCGAAATGCCGATTGCGCACGTGCACCGTTACGGGAAGTCGCGCTATTGTGGAAAGAGGCGATGCGACTTAATGCAGGTCCTCAGGTGGCGCACACAATGACGTGGATTCTCGGCCGAAATCTGGCGTTATCCGTGGCCGCAGCGGCGCTCCTCGTGGGCTGCGGCTGGGGATCCTCGGGCGATGCCGCAAAGCCGGCGGCAGCCAAGCCCGTGACCCGCAAGGCCGTCAACGCGGCCGCTGAACTCTCGCGCAACATGGTCAGCGCCGTGGCGGCCAACAAGCCTTCGGCCTTGCCTATCCAGGTGAAATTCGAGCTCCGCGAGCGCCCGCAGGTCGGCCAGCCCGTCGACCTCGAGCTGGCCATCGTGCCGATGTCCGCGAGCGTCGATTCGGTCTCGGGCAAAGTCGAGGGCGAAGAGGGGCTGGAGGTCGTCGAGGGCGCACAGATCGCCCCGACCGATCACCCCGCCGAGGGCACCCCAATCCGGCAATCGGTCAAAGTCCTGCCGAAGCAGGAGGGGATTCTCACCGTCCACGCCGTGGTGACCGTAGATGCCGCCGGACAGACCTCCAGTGAGGCCTACGCCGTCCCGCTGATCGCCGCGCGCGGGACGCCGGATCTGCCCGGCAAACCCGCGCGACCAGCCGCCGCGGCAGCCGTTACCGCACCCGCCCGTATCGGTGAGACCGCCCATAGCGCCGGGCCCGGGACTGCTGCAGCGCAATAATGCCCGTCACGCGGGCTCCGCTGCCCGCGCAACCCCGCGGAACCGCGAGGGGCTTCACGGGGAAGTCCGGGACCGACCCGTATGATCAGTCTCGGACTTAATCGCCCTCCTTATGTCAAAGCCGCAGACCTTACGGACGCGCCCGGGGACGCCAGACGCCCCTCCTGGCGCCACCACGACGCTCGTCCGGGCGGACCCGCGGCCGCTGTCTGAGAAGGACCCGGAGCTGCACCCGCATCTGCGGGCGCAGCTCCGGGAGCTGCAGCTGCGTACCGGCAGCGCGCAACCCGATAGCGGATTGCTGCTGCGGGTGATCAACGATCACTACCTGGCCATCGACGCCGAGCGGCGCGGGATCGTCGAATCCATGCGCCTCATGGCGGATGAGGCCCGCGCGCTCGCGCTGGAGGCGCGCGAGCAGAGCTCGGAGCATCTGCAGGTCATCCTCGACCACATCAAGGACGTCGTGCTCGCGGTGGACGAGGAGGGGGTGATCAGCACCTTCAACCCGACGGGCGAGCGCGTGTTCGGTTACGCCGAGGCCGAGGTTATCGGCCAGCGAATCGACCTCCTGATTCCACAGCTCGCAGACGAGGGCGAGACGATTCCGCAGGCGTTGCAGCGTTTTGCCGCGGCCACCGGCGATACGGCGCTCGATCTCGGGGCGCGTGAGCTGTGGGCACGGCGCAAGAGCGGCAACGCCTTTCCCGCCGAGATTGCCGTCAGCAAGGCGCCGCTGTCGCGGCGCGAGATGTTCGTGCTGTGCCTGCGCGATGTCACCGAGCGGCGCGAATCCGAACAGGCGATGCGCGAGAGCGCGGCGCGCTACCGGCTGCTGGTCGACCACGCGCCTGAGGCCATCGTGGTGCTCGATGTCGACTCGGGACGTTTCGTGGACGCGAACGACAACGCGCAGAAGTTCTTCGGACTCGAGCGCGCGCGGCTGCTCGCGGTCGGGCCGATCGAGCTCAGCCCGCCACAGCAACCCGACGGCGCCGCCTCCGAGCAACGCGCGCGTGCCTACATCCAGCAGGCGCTCGATGGCGCGGTGCCGGTCTTCGAATGGGCGCACTACGACGGCGCGGGCACCGAGATCATCTGCGAGGTGCGCCTCGTGCGGCTGCCGAGCGGCAACCGCCGGCTGGTGCGCGGCAGCATCGCTGACATCTCCGAGCGCAAGCGCACCGAGCGCATGGCGCTCGCCGAGCGCAAGGTATTCGAGCAGATCACGCGCAACGCCCCGTTGCCGGAGGTACTCGCCTCGATCACGCGCTTCATGGAGTCGGCAGGCGTCGGCACGGTGGCCTCCGTCAGCGTGCTCGCCGATCATCGCCAGTCATTTGCCTACATGGTCGCCCCGCAGCTGCCCGAGGCGCTGCGCACCGCGCTCGAGCAGGCGCGCGTCCATATCCGCAACGGCTCGTGCGCCGCGGCGGTGTATCTCGACCGCCAGGTGCTGGTGGCTGACATCGCCAACGACCCCTTCTGGTCGGAGCAGAGCGAGGCGGCGCTGCGCGCGGGGCTGCGCGCCGCCTGGTCGACGCCCATCCAGGCCGCATCCGGTCACGTGCTTGGCGCGCTCGGCGTCTATCGCGCGGCCGTGGGGCTTCCCACCTCCGCGGAATCGCAACTCATGTCGCGGGCGGCGCAGCTCGCCGGCATCGCCATCGAGCGACACATCGCGGAAGAGGCGCTGCGCGGCAGCGAAGCGAAGTTCCGTGGGCTGTTCGAGAGCATCGCGGAAGGCGTGTATCAGAGCGGGCGCGACGGCCGGCTGCTGTCGGTGAATCCGGCCTTCGTCAAGATGCTCGGGTATGCGAGCGCCGAGGAGCTGTATGCGCTGCCTTCCGCCGAAGCGTTGTACTGGAATCCGGCCGATCGCGCCGAGTTCGCACGCCGCGTGGAGGCGGAAGGGGAGATCCGCGACGCCGAGTTCCTCATGCGCACCCGTGATGGCCAGCAGCTGGTGGTGCTCGACAACGCACGCGCGGTGCGCGATGCCAGCGGGCGCATCACCGGCTACGACGGCACGATCGCCAATATCACCGAGCGCAAGCGCGCCGAGCGGGCGATCTTCGCGGAGAAGGAGCGCGCCCAGGTAACACTGCAGTCGATCGGCGATGCGGTGATCAGCACCGACGCCGAGGGACGCATCGAGTACATCAACCCGGTCGCCGAGAGCCTCACCGCCTGGACGCTCGTCGAGGCGCGCGGCCAGCCGATCGGCGCGGTGTTGCGGCTGGTGAATGAGTTGACGCGCGAGCCGATCGAAAACTCGCTCACCGGCGCGCTCGGCCGCTCCGAGCATGGCGGATCGGCCGACCATGCGGTGCTCATCACGCGCGCGGGCAACGAGGTGGCGATCCAGGAGTCCGCGGCGCCGATCTGCGACCGCGCAGGCCAGGTCATCGGCGCAGTGGTGGTGTTCCATGACGTGACGCGCGAGCGGCGCCTGAAGCGCGCACTGTCGTGGCAGGCCAGCCACGATGCGCTCACCGGCCTCATCAACCGGCGCGAGTTCGACAATCGTCTGCACGCGGCGCTGCTTTCCGCGCAGCGCGGTGAGGGCTCGTACGCACTGCTGTACATCGACCTTGACCAGTTCAAGCTGGTCAACGACACCTGCGGACACCCCGCGGGCGACCGTCTGTTGCGCGATGTCACCGGTCTGTTACAAACGCGCGTGCGGGCCTCCGACACCATCGCGCGCCTCGGCGGCGATGAGTTCGGCGTTCTTCTCGAGGGCTGCACGCTCGAGCAGGCGACGCGCATCGCCGAGGGCGTGCGTCAGGCGATCCGTGACTTCCGCTTCGTATGGGGCGCGAGCACCCTGTCGGTCGGCGCCAGCATCGGCATCGTGCCGATTTCCGCCGACACCCAGAACGTCGCCAACGTCATGAGCGCGGCGGACATCGCCTGCTATGCCGCCAAGGACGCTGGCCGCAACCGTATCCATGTCTACGAGGCCGGCGGCGTTTCGGACCGGCACCGTGAAATGCACTGGGTCTCGCGCGTCACGCGCGCTGCCGAGGACAACCGCCTCGAGCTCTACTTCCAGCCGATCGTGCCGCTCAACGCCGATGGTGGTCGTCCCTTCCACGAGCTCACGGTGCGGCTGCGCGACGATGAGGGGTCGCTGGTACCGCCGAGCGAATTCATACCGGCCGCCGAGCGCTACAACGTCATGTCGGTCATCGACCGCTGGGTGATGGGACAGGCCATCGCGCTGCTCACCGAGCGGCGCGAGCGCGGCGTACCGCTGCCGCTCGTGGCGGTGAATCTCTCGGGCACCTCGCTCAATGAGCAGTCGTTCGTCGATTACGTGCTGCAGAGCGTCGCCGAGCCGGCGATCGCGCGCGCCCTGTGTTTCGAGATCACCGAGACCACTGCGGTCACGAGCCTTGCCAGCGCGCGCTACCTGATGAGCGAGCTGAAGGGCCGCGGCTGCCGCTTTGCCCTCGATGACTTCGGCACCGGCGTTTCCTCCTTCGTGTATCTGAAAACCCTGCCGGTGGACTTCCTCAAGATCGATGGTCAATTCATCAGTCACATCACCCAGGACCCCGTGAACCGCAGCATGGTCGAGGCGATCAGCAAGGTCGGGCGCGCGCTCGGGATCGCCACCGTGGCTGAATGCGTGGAGAGCGAGGCGGTACTCGCCGAGCTCCGGCGCATCGGCGTGGATTTCGCGCAAGGGTACCACCTCGCCCCGCCGCTGCCGATCACGCAGCTGCCGCAGTAGACCCTGAGTAGACGACGCGTGCCGCGCACGCGGCGGACCGTGCTCGGGCGCGCTGGGCCGCGCATAGTGCGCGTGGCTCGCCTTTGCGTAGAATGCGCGCTCCTTTGGCCCTGACCGACTGAAAGCTCCCACGTGCCGCGCACTCCTGTCGTTCCCGCCATGCTCGGCCGAGCCCTCGCCGTGCTCGCCCCGGTGTTGGTGTGTCTCGATGCGAGCGACGCCCGCGCCGCCGCCGGTCCCACCGCGGAAGTCGTCGCGACGCAGCTGCGCGATGCGGCGCTGGCCGGTCACGACATCGCCTACTCCTGGGTGAGCGAGCTCACCATCCGCTTTGGTCCCCGCCCGGCGGGATCGCAGAGCGAGCAGCAGGCCGCAGCCTGGGCGGCGGCCCGGCTCAAGGCACTCGGCTTCGAAAACGTACACATCGAGAGCTTTCCGCTCAGCGCGTGGGTGCGCGGCAGCGAGAGCGCGCAGCTCATCGCCCCGAGCACGCAGCCACTGGTCATCGCCGCCCTCGGTGAGTCCCCGCCGACACCGACCGGGGGGCTCGAGGGCGATGTGGTCATCTTTCCGACTCTCACGGATCTGAAGACGGCTGCGCCGGGATCTCTGAACGGCAAGATCGCCATGGTGGCGCAGCGCATGGTGCGTGCCCAGGACGGTGCCGGCTATAGCGCCGCAGTGCCGGGGCGCACCGACGGGCCGCACGAGGCGGCACAGCGTGGCGCCATCGCCTACCTCCTGCGCTCACTGGGCACCGACAGCCACCGCCAGGCGCACACCGGCACGACGCGCTATGTGGACGGGCGCGTGCCGGTGCCGGCGTTCGCGCTCTCGACGCCCGATGCCGACCAGATCGAGCGCATGGCGGCGCTCGGGCAGACGGTGCGCGTGCGCCTTTTCTCGGCCGCCTCCTACGTACCGGACGCCCGCTCGCAGAACGTCATCGCGGAGGTACGCGGCCGCGAGCGCCCGCAGGAAGTGGTGTTGCTCGGTGCGCACCTCGACAGCTGGGATCAGGGCACCGGAGCGATCGATGACGGTACGGGAACCGCCATCGTCACGGCGGCCGCGAAGCTCATTCGTGACCTGCCGCACCGGCCGCGGCGCACGGTGCGCGTGGTGCTGTTCGGGTCGGAGGAAGTGGCGCAGCCGACACCGCCGGGACTCACCTTCGGCGGTCATTCCTATGCGGTCAACCATCAGGCTGAGCTCGCCAACCACGTGCTGGCAGGGGAGAGCGATTTCGGGACTGACCGCGTCTACTTGTTCGCGCTGCCGAGCGTCGCCGCGCAAGGCGAGTTCGCGAAGAGTCTGTTGCGCGTCCTGACCCCGATCGGGGTGCTGGCCTCGGACCGTCCGCCCGAGGATGTCGGTGCGGACGTGACACCCGTGGTGGAGGCGGGTGTGCCCGCGTTCGCGTTGAGTCAGGACGGCATGACCTATTTCGACATCCATCACACCGCGGATGACACCCTCGACAAGGTCGACCGGGCGCAGCTCGACCAGAACGTCGCCGCCTGGGCGGCGCTCGCCTGGCTTGCCGCAGACAGCGACGTTGACTTCCGCCCGCGGCCGGCGCCGGGCGGAGCCGGGGGGCCGCCCGCTAAACCCTGAAGCCGCGGGTTGCATGCCCGCGGGCGCTGCCGCAAGCTGCCCGCATGAGCGAACCGGTTCTCGTGGCGAGCGATGCCGGGGTGTGCGAGGTGCGTCTCAACCGTCCCGAGAAGCGCAACGCCATCACCTTTCTTATGTACGAGCAGCTCACGCGCGCGCTCGGTGCCGCGCAGGCAGACGAGGCGGTGCGGGCCGTGCTGCTGAGCGGTGAGGGTGCATCCTTCAGCGCCGGCAATGATCTGCAGGATTTTCTGAGCGGTCCCGCCTTGAGTGCCGCGCACCCGGCGATGCAGTTCCTGCGTACGCTCGCCACCTTCGGCAAGCCGCTACTCGCTGCGGTCCAGGGACAAACGGTCGGGATCGGCGTCACCCTGCTGCTGCATTGCGACCTCATCGTCGCGGCACGCAGCGCGCAGTTCACCTTGCCATTTGTGGCGCTGGGGCTGGTGCCCGAGGCGGGCAGCTCACTCCTCCTGCCGCGCCTCATCGGTCACCAGCGCGCCGCGGAACGGTTGTTCCTTGGCCAGCCCTTCAATGCCGACACCGCGTACCGGCTCGGGCTCGTGAACAGTGTGGTCGAGGAGCGATCGCTCCTCGAGGAGGCGCGCGCTCTGGCGCGCGCGGTGGCGCAGCAGCCCGCGGACGCGCTCGCCGCCACGCGGCGCTTGCTGCGCGGGGACCCGGGCGAGCTGCTCGCCCGCATCGAGGAGGAGGCCCGCATCTTCGGCGCGCAGCTGCAGTCGGAGGAGTTCCGGGCGCGGGTCCGTGCCTTCCTCACGCGCGGGCGCGGCGGCTGAGCGCGCCCGGCACGAACCGAGGCAGGCCGTGGCGGTGTATTCCCTGGACGGGCTCATCCCAGTGGTCGACGCGACCGCCTTCGTGCACCCGCAGGCAACACTCATCGGCGATGTGATCGTCGGGCCCGGATGTTACGTCGGGCCGGGCGCATCGCTGCGCGGGGACTTCGGCCGGATCGTACTAAAGGCCGGCTGCAACGTGCAGGACTGCTGTGTGCTGCACAGCTTCCCCGCCCACGAGACTCTGCTGGAAGTCGATGCCCACGTCGGTCACGGGGCGGTACTGCACGGGTGCACGGTGCGCCGCGGTGCTCTGATCGGTATCGGCGCCATCATCATGGACGATGCGGTGGTCGAGGAAGAGGCCTTCGTCGGCGCCGCGAGCTTCGTGCCCGCGGGCTTCGTGGTGCCGCGCCGGACGCTCGTCACGGGCGTTCCGGCGCGCGTCGTGCGCGAGCTCAAGCCCGAGGAGCTCGCCTGGAAAGTGACCGGCACCCGTGAATACCAGCAGCTCACGGTGCGCTGCCTCGCCACGCTCGAGGCGTGTGAGCCGCTCACCGCGCCCGAGCCCGACCGCCCGAGCTTCGCCGGTGCGTCCGCGGTGCCACTGCACCGCATCGAGCGCGAGAGTCGCTGAACGGGGTCCTCACTCCTCGGGTAGAGGGTCTCCGGGGGCAGGATTGATGACTCCAAACAGCGCCGGGATACAGGCGTAGAACACGCGGATACCCGTGGCCTGCACCCGCTGCAGCAGCTGCTGGGCCTCCGCATCGCTCACGATGAACTCGACCTCCACGGTGAGCGTGCCGGCGAGCTCGAAGAAGGTGCTCTCGTGCAGCACGTGGTGGCGGCCAAACCCCGCCATGGCACGGAATGCCGAGCCACCCCGGATGCCGAGCGAGTTGGCCTGCTCGAGCAGCCACTCCCACAACAGACGCCGTTGATAGCGCTGACCTTCATGTACGTAGAATCTCAGGAACGAGCCCTGCATTGATTCATCCCCTAAGGCCGCGCAGCCACAGCACCGTGCCGATACCGGCAAACGTCATGACAATCGAGCCGAGCAGGTGCGCCGCCGCCGCGCCGAGCGCCGACGCCGCCCGTCCCTGCTGCATGAGAGTGACGAGCTCGGCCGAGAAAGTGGAGAAGGTGGTCAGTCCCCCACAGAAGCCGGTGATCACAAACAGCCGCCACTCGGGAGCGACGGCCGTGTAGGTCGCAAAGAACGCCATCGCCATCCCGACCACGTAGGCACCGATGAGGTTGGCGGCGAGCGTGCCGGGCGGGATGGCGGGAAACTGCGGGTTGAGCGTCATTCCGAGCCACCAGCGCAGCAGCGCCCCGAGACTCGCGCCGACACTGACCGCGACAATGGCCTTCCACATGGGCGGTCGTTGTACCGTACCGCCCGAGCGGCGTGCAACGGTTCGAGTATGCTTGCCGCCCGACGCGAGCCGCAGCCGCAGCTCGCCCTGACTGAAAGGATCAACATGTACCCGCGCGCGGGGTCGCTCCTCATTGCAGCTGTGCTCGGTGCGCTGCTCTCCGGCTGCTCGCTCAAGGAGCGCCAGCATGCCGCCGACGAGCGGTTGCGGGCCATCTACACCAACGAGTGGAAATGGCGCATCGAGCAGCTCCCGGAGAACGAGGACGGCACCCTCCCGATCGCGGACCACTTGCCGAAAGTGGACCCGGCGACGCAGACCATGCGTCTTAAGTACTGGGAGGACACGCTGCGCCGCGTCGACGCCATGCCGCGTGAGAGCCTGTCGCCGCGTGAGCAGGTGAACGAGGACATCTACCGCGAGCAGCTCGCGGTGCTGATTGCCCGGCAGCGTTTCCGCGATTTCGAGATGCCCGCCAACTCCGACTCCGCGTTCTGGACGGATATCGGCTACACCGCGCGCCGCCCCTTCCGGACGCTTTCCGATTACCAGCACTGGATCGCGCAGATGCGCGACATCCCGCGCTACTTCCGCGAGCAGATGGACGAGATGCGTGCGGGCGCGAAGCGCGGCTTCACCCCGCCGCGCATCACCATGGCAGGGCGCGATACCTCCATCACCGCGGTCACCGAAGCGACTCCCGAGAAGAGCCTCTTCTATACGCCCTTCCGGGACATGCCCGGCATTCCGGCGGCGCGGCAGGCAAGCCTGCGGGCAGAGGCGCTGCAGGTCATCGCCGGAGTGGTTCAGCCGGCCTATGCCGAGCTGCTGAGCTTCATGCGTAACGAGTACGTGCCCGCCATGCGCACCACGCTCGCGGCGGCCGACCTGCCCGACGGCCGCAACTACTACCGCGCCAAGATCCGCGAGTTCACCACGCTCGACATGGATCCGGAGGCGATTCACCGTCTCGGTGTCAGCGAAGTCGAGCGGCTGCACCAGGCGATGATCGCGGCCATGCACGAGACGGGGTTCAGCGGTGATTTCAACGCCTTCCTCGCCTTCCTGCGGAGTGACGCGCGATTCTATGCCCGCACCCCGGAGGAGTTGCTGATGCACGCCGCCTGGATCGCCAAGCGCTTCGACGGCAAGGCCTCCCAGTTCTTCGGCTATCTGCCGCGCGCGCGCTTTACCATCAAGCCGGTGCCGGACGACCTGGCACCTTTCTATACGGCGGGTCGCGGTGGCGTCGGTGTGTATCTGTTGAACACCTACGATCTGCCGAGCCGGCCGCTCTACAACCTGACCGCGCTCACCCTGCATGAGTCAGCGCCCGGGCATGCATTCCAGATACCGATCGCCATGGAGCACAAGGATCAGCCGAGCTTCCGGCAGCTCAGCTACATCTCGGCCTACGGCGAGGGTTGGGCCCTGTACTGCGAGCAACTCGGCCTCGAGATGGGCATGTACGACAGCGCCTACGATCGCTTTGGTATGCTCGGCTACCAGATCTGGCGTGCCGCCCGCCTGGTGGTCGATACCGGGATGCACGCGCAAGGGTGGTCACGCGAGCAGGCGATCGAGTACCTGCATCAGTACACGGCGCTGCCTGAGCACGAGATCGGCACCGAAGTGGACCGTTATCTCGCCTGGCCGGGGCAGGCACTTTCCTACTACCTCGGCGAGCGCACGATCCTCGAGGCGCGCGCCCGCGCGCAGACGGCGCTCGGCGAGCGCTTCAACGTGCGCGCCTTCCATGATGCGGTGCTCGAGCTCGGCTCGGTACCGCTGCCGGTGCTGCAACGCCGGATCGATCGCTTCATCGTCGAAGGCGGGCGCGGACCTTATCCCGACATGGAGTAACACCCGCGCCTGGAGTTAACATGCGCCGTTCGTCAACTCGGTTCGCAAAGGAGGGTGTATGAGAGTTTCGACGTGGCTTGCGGCTCTGGGCGCGGCGCTGGCGGTCGTGGCCGGTCAGGCCGCCCTCGCTCAGACGGCGACGCCCGCCCAGTCATCGACACATCTGAACAGTCAGCAGGAGAAGATGAAGGAGTGCGCCGCGGACGCCAAGGCCAAGGGAGTAACCGGCGCGGACCGCAAGACGTTCATGTCGAGCTGCCTGTCGTCCAAGGGCATGTCCCAGGAAGACATCAACAAGCAGCAGCAGAAGATGAAGACCTGCAACGCCGACGCCAAGACCAAGGGGCTCACGGGAGACGCTCGCAAGGCCTTCATGAAGAGCTGTCTGAGCAGCTCGGGTTAGAGTCGCTACGCGGCGCGCCCGCCGCCGGGCGCGCCGCTGTCTGATTTCCCACCGCTCAGCCGCGCCGTTTGAAGAACTGCACGGCGCGCTCGTGCTTCTCTGCGGCCGCGCGGGTCGCGAACGTGCCCAGATTGCGCCGCCGCTGAGTAGCCGGGTCGATCTTGCGTGAATACAGCCGATATTGGCCGGATGGGAGTTTACGGATCATGACGTGACTCTCACTATGCGCGCGATGCCCGTGCCCTGGCTAGCCACGCGCACGAGCTGCGCCTGGCTGTCGAGTGGCGCAGAGGGACTTCGGCCCGGTGACCGCCCCACCCACATAAGCTCTCCGCAGCAGCCGCAACCGGGACAGTGTGATATAGAATAACTGCATATCAAGGGGGTAAAAAATCATTATTTGTTAAGGGCAGGGCCTCCCTAGAATGCGCAACACATGCGCATGCCGACCGCGAGCGATCCAAACCCCCTGACGGGCACGCAACTGCCGTGCCTCATCGACGGCGAATTCATCCGCAGCGGCCAAAGCTTCGAGAACATCAATCCGGTCAATGGCCGCGTCATCTGCACCGTCAGTGAGGCGGATGCAGAACTCATCGATCGTGCCGTGCAGGCGGCGCGGCGCGCGCTGCGTGGCCCATGGGGCCGTCTCACGACGGCCGAGCGCTGCGCGCTGCTGCGCCAGGTGGCCGAGCGCATCGAGCAGCGTTTCGCCGACTTCGTGAGCGCGGAGATTGCCGACACCGGCAAGACACTGCCGCAGGCAAGCAGCCTCGATATCCCGCGCGGCGCGGCCAATTTCCGGGCCTTCGCCGATCTGGCCATGGCGCGCGGGGCGGAGTGCTTCGAGATGGGTACCGCCGACGGCCGCGGCGCGCTCAATTACACGGTGCACAAGCCCGTCGGCGTGGTGGCGGTCATCGCTCCCTGGAACCTGCCGTTCCTGCTGCTCACGTGGAAGGTGGCACCAGCGCTCGCGTGTGGCAACACCGTGGTGGCGAAGCCCTCGGAGGAGACGCCTTCGAGCGCGGCACTGCTGGCGGAGGTCATGCAGGAGGTGGGCGTGCCGCCCGGAGTGTTCAATCTCGTGCACGGCTTCGGCCCCGGCTCCGCGGGCGAGGCGCTCGTGCGCCACGCCGATGTGAATGCCATCGCCTTCACCGGGGAGTCGGCCACCGGCACGGCAATCATGAAGAGTGCCGCCGACTCGGTGAAGGCACTGTCCTTCGAGCTTGGCGGCAAGAACGCCGCGCTGGTTTTCGCGGATGCAGACTTCGAGGCGGCGCTCGCCGGGACGATGCGCTCGGTGTTCTCCAACTGCGGCCAGGTATGCCTGTGCTCCGAGCGGGTGTACGTCGAGCGCCCACTGTTCGAGCGCTTCATCGAATCGCTCGCCGCGCGCGCGCGCGCACTGAAGATCGGCGGTCCCTACGAGGGCGCCGATATGGGACCGCTCATCTCGCGGAGTCATCGCGACAAGGTGCTCTCCTACTATCGCCTGGCGCGCGCCGAGCACGGTGAGATCGTCTGCGGGGGCGGAGTGCCCGCCTTCGGCGACGAGCGCGACGCCGGCGCCTTCATCGAGCCTACGATCATCCGCGGACTTCCCGAGGATGCGCGCTGCGTGAAGGAGGAGATCTTCGGTCCGGTGTGTCATGTTGCGCCGTTCGACTCCGAGGAGGAGGCGGTCAGTCTCGCCAACGACACCCGCTACGGGCTCGCGGCAGCCGTGTGGACCTCCAGCCTGCAGCGTGCGCATCGGGTTGCCCGGCAGATGGAGGTGGGCATCACGTGGGTGAATGACTGGTTCCTGCGCGACCTGCGCACACCCTTCGGCGGCGTGAAGCTCTCAGGCATCGGGCGCGAGGGTGGGGTGCACTCGCTCGCCTTCTTCTCGGAACCGATGAACATCTGCATAAAACTCTGAGGCCGCCACATGCCGCGCAGCGTCAAGCCGAGCCGACCGCCGCGCACCGTGGCGCGCACTGCGCGCTCCGCGGCCCGCCCGCTGCAGAGCGCCGTGCTGGCCGGCAAAGCCCGGCCGCGCGGCACTTTCCCGCACTTTCGCCGCGCCGGGGACTTCGTCTTCGTCTCCGGAACCAGCGCGCGGCGTGCCGATGATTCCATCGCCGGCGCCACGCTCGACGCGAGCGGGCGGCTGCTGCTCGATGTCCGCGCCCAGACACGTGCAGTGCTCGAGAACGTCCGCGACATCCTCGCGGCTGCCGGCGCCGCGCTCGCCAATGTGGTGGAGGTGAGCACCTTCCTTACCGACATGGCCGACTTCGCGGCCTACAACTCGGTATACAGCGAATTCTTCGGCTACGACGGACCGGCGCGCACCACGGTGGCGGTCGCGGCGCTCCCGCATCCGCACCTGCTGATCGAGATCAAGGCGGTGGCCTATTGCCCCACCGTTTCGCGCCGATGAGTCGATCAGGCACGGAGACGCCCATGAAAATCGTCGACATCCATTCGCATTTCCTGCCGCGCAGCTGGCCGGATCTCGCGGCGCGCTTCGGCACAGCCGAGTGGCCGTGGCTCAAGCACACCGCACCGGGCGAAGCCATGCTCATGGTCGGCGATCGTGAGTTCCGGCCGGTGACTGCGGCCTGCTGGGATCCGGCGGTGCGCCTCGAAGACATGGACCGCGACGGCGTGGACGTGCAGATCATGTGTGCCACGCCGCTGCTGTTCGCCTATCAGCGGCCCGCCGCACACGCTCTCGAATGCGCGCGTATCTTCAATGATGCGGCGCTCGAGATCTGCTGCGCGCAGCCGCGGCGGCTGAAATCGTTGTGTCAGGTACCTCTGCAGGAGACCGATCTGGCGTGCCGGGAGCTGAGCCGCGCCATGGCCGACGGGCACGTCGGGGTGCACATCGGCAACCACGTGGGTGCGCGGGAGCTCAACGACGAGGGTCTGATCACCTTCCTGCAGCATTGCGCGGCCGAGGGCGCCGCGGTGTTCGTCCATCCGTGGGACATGATGGGGCAGGAGCGCATGTCGAAGTACATGCTGCCCTGGCTGGTGGCGATGCCGGCGGAGACGCAGCTGTCGATCCTGTGGCTCATCCTCTCGGGGGCGTTCGAGCGGCTGCCACGCTCGCTGAAGCTGTGCTTCGCGCACGGCGGTGGCAGTTTCCCCTACCTCATCGGTCGGGTCGACAACGCCTGGCGCAACCGTGACATCGTGCGCGAGGACTGCCCGCGTCTGCCGTCCTCCTATGTCGATCGCTTCCACGTCGATGCGGCCGTCTTCAGCGGCGAGGCGCTTGCTTACCTCGTCGGCGCCATGGGCGAGGATCGCGTCATGCTCGGCTCCGATTACCCGTATCCGCTCGGGGAGCGGCAGGTGGGGAGTCTGATCCGCTCGAACGCCGCGCTGTCAGAGCGGGCGCGGGAGAAGCTTCTGCACGCCAACGCCGCGCGCTTCTTCGGCCTCGAGGTCACGCGCGCGGACCGGGCAGGGGCGCCGCCGGCACGACGCACTGCCTGAGCACCCCGGACCCGCGGCGCGCCCACCCGGGCACGCCGGGCTGACGCGGGGGCGTTCTCAGGTGTTTTCGCCGATAGTTAATCAAGTATTCGCCTGACTATTCCCGAGCCTTGGTCGACTGCCGGGGTGGTCGCTTCACCTTGGAGCAGACGGGCTATGATCACAACTCATGGCCTCCGTACGCCTCGAGCGCTGGATTACGCGCAAGTTTCGCCTGCGTCACGTCGAGCTGATCGCTGAGGTCTACGACTGCCGCAGCATTCTCAAGGCCTCGCGCCGCCTCAATCTCAGCCAGCCGACCGTCACCAAGGCGCTGCAGGACATCGAAGGCACGCTCAACGTGCCGCTCTTCAAGCGCAGCAATCGCGGCCTCGAGCCGACCGCGTACGGCGAGATCTTTGCGCGGCACGCGAAGATCGTCCTGGCGCAGCTGCGCCACGCGGCCGAGGAGCTCGAGAACCTGCGCGCCGGCTACAGCGGCAAGGTTACGGTTGGCACGCTGCTTGCGGCCTCCGCCAGCATCCTCCCCGATGCGATCGCGCTTCTAAAAAAGGAGCGCCCTGGTGTCGCCATCAGCGTCGTGGTCGGCACCTACGACATCCTCGTGCCATCGCTCCTGGTCGGCGACCTCGACATGGTGCTCGGGCGACTGCCCGAACAGGGTCGCAGTCGCGCGCTGGTGTACGAGGACTTCTACGCTGAGCCCGTGTGCCTGGTCGTGCGCCGCGGCCACCCGCTGCTGCGCAAGCGGCGGCTTTCGCTGCGCGACCTCGCGAACGAAGCCTGGCTGCTGCCGCTGCCGGAGACGACCCTGCGGCGCCAGATCGAGCGCGCTTTCCTCGACGCCAACGCGCCGCTGCCGCGCAACGTGATCGAATCGGTCTCAATCCTCACGAATCGCGTGTTGCTGCGTAAGTCCGACAGCATCGGTGTCATGCCCTACCACGTGGCGCTCGATGACGTGGAGCATGGACTCCTCTCGATCCTGCCGGTGAAGCTCAAATCGATCGAGAGTCCGGTGGGAGCGATCCTGCGAGCGCCGGGGACGCTGCCACCGGCGGCGAGCGCGCTTCTCGAGTGCCTGCGCATCGCGGCGTGCGAGGTGCCCTCACCACGCCTCAACCGCCGGTGACCGCGGCCGGCCGGTCAGCCGCTGCCACGGGGCGGGCCAGGGGTTGGCGCTGCGGCTGGCTGCGCGGCGTGATCCTTATGCAGCAGGCGGCGCGCGAGGCGTACGGCTAACCAGCAAAACAGCGCCACGACACCCACTGCCACGAGCGGGGCAGCGAGCGCGAGAAGCGACAACCCCAGCGCTCCGCCGAGCTCGCCCGTGGCCACCACGTGGTTGCCCAACCCGCCAGTCATCAGGGTGGACTTCGCGCGCAGGAGCGAGGTAAGTCCCTGGGTGAGACCCGCGGCGCCGCCGCCGGCGATGACCGCCGTCGTCCATTTCACGAGCGGCGGCACGTCGGTCATCACGGCCGCGGACACCACGGTACCGGCAATGAGCGCAGCGGGCGTGGCGATCGTGTCGAGCAGGTTGTCCACGCCAGGGATGTAGTAAGCCAGAATCTCGAGCACGGTGGCGACGCTCAGCATCACCAGTGCCGCAGGCGTCGCCAGCCAGGCGAACCCGCTGCCGAGCGCGAGATGCCCGGTCGAGGCCGCGATGCTCACCACCAGCATCGGCAGGAACACCCTGAATCCGACCG